>Ga0070698_100000277_pt1 | contig 52181 bp, 54 predicted proteins | sample KBSK1502metaG_FD_65477 | JGI IMG/M metagenome (GOLD analysis project Ga0070698, IMG submission 65477) | Corn, switchgrass and miscanthus rhizosphere microbial communities from Kellogg Biological Station, Michigan, USA - KBS K1-50-2 metaG | ecosystem: Host-associated > Plants > Roots >...
GATGGTCTACGAGCGCAACGACAACTACCGGAAGCCCGCCGGGCTCAAGCGTTGGACCAAGGTCATGATCAACGAAGGCGCCGTCGCCTTCGCGGCCTACCGGAACAACGAGCTCGACGCCGTCGGCGTGGCCGCGGAAGACCTCCGCACCGTCGACGCGGACGCGGACCTCAAGGCGCAGCTGCGGGACGTCCCCGGCTCCTGCACCTTCTACTACGGCTTCAACACCGTGAAGCCGCCGTTCACGGACCCGAAGGTCCGCCTCGCCTTCGCGAAGTCGTTCGACCGCGCCGCGTTCATCAGCGATGTCCAGAAGATCGGCAACCCGGCCGAGTCGTTCATGCCGCCGGGACTCCCGGGCTACGACAAGGACGACCACACCCAGAAGTTCGACGCGGCCGCCGCGAAGGCCTCTCTTGCGGCCTCGAGCTTCGCCGGCAAGCCCGAGCTGACCGGCATAAAGTTCACCTACTCGTCGTCCGCGCGTACCAAGACGCGGATCGAGTGGGTCCAGCAGCAGTGGAAGACCAACCTCGGGATCGATGTGACCCCGGACCCGGTCGACCGCACCACGTTCAGCCAGCTGGTGAAGAAGCCCGAGACGACTCCGGCCCTCTTCTTCCTCGGCTGGTGCGCGGACTACCCGGACCAGCAGGACTGGCTCACGACCGTGTTCGTGTCGAACTCGACCGTGACGCACACCGGCTGGAAGAACACCCAGTACGACACCCTCGTGAGGCAGGCGGACAAGGAACCGGACACGAAGAAGCGTGATGACCTGTACATCCAGGCGCAGAAGGTCCTGACGCAGGACGCTCCGGTCGCCTTCCTCTACTTCTCGTCGACGAAGTACCTCCTGAAGCCGTACGTGCACGGTGTCAAGGACACCGCGCTCGACTTCGAGATCGGTATCTTCGACATCACCTCGATCACGGTCTCCAAGAAGCAGTAACCCTGTTCCTCGCGATCTGACCTCAACGCCGGGCCGGCCGTAGGGCCGGCCCGGCGACGTTCACCGAATACACGAGAATCGCGCCGATCCGCCGACGAGCGCGAACCGATCGGACTGTGTCCCGGTATACACTCGCGAATAGGCCAAATCGCTCGTCAGGAGGGCCCTCCGGACCACCGATGCTCCAATACACGATCCGCCGGCTCCTCCTGATCGTCCCGACGATGTTCTTCGTGGCCCTCATCACCTTCACCCTCGCGCACATGGCCCCCGGCTCGCCGTTCGACAAGAACGAGAACCGGCCGATGTCCCAGGAGACGATCGACCGGATCAACCGCACGTTCGGCCTCGACAAGCCGATCCCCGAGCAATTCGTGATCTTCCTCGGTGACGCCATCCGCCTCGACTTCGGGTCGAGCCTCACCCAGCGCGACCGGTCGGTCAACGAGATCATCGGCCAGGGCCTTCCGGTCACCGCGCAGCTCGGGGTCCAGGCCCTGCTGCTGTCCCTGGCGATCTCGCTGCCGCTCGGGGTCGTGAGCGCGCTCAAGCAGAATTCCGCGATCGACTACGGCAGCCTGTTCTTCGCGACGGTCGGCTTCACGATCCCGTCGTTCGTGATCGGGATCGTCTCCATCTTCGTCTTCGCCGTCTGGCTTCGCTGGCTCCCGATCATCGGGTGGGGAGATGTTCGGCACATGGTCTTACCGACGGTCATTCTCGCCCTCGGACCGGCCGCGGTCCTGACGCGCATCACCCGCGCGAGCATGCTCGAGGCGATCCGCCAGGACTACGTCCGCACCGCGCGGAGCAAGGGGCTGCGCGAGCAGGTCGTGGTCGTGACGCACGTCATGAAGAACGCGATGATCCCGGTCGCGACGATCGTGGGCCCGGTGACCGCCGGTCTCATCGCCGGCTCGTTCATCATCGAGCGGCTGTTCAGCATCCCGGGGATCGGCCGCCTGTACATCACCAGCATCGAGGGCCGGGACTACCCGGTCATCATGGCGACCACGCTGCTCTACGCGTTCTTCATCATGGTCGCGAACATCACGGTCGACCTCGTCTACGGCGTGCTCGATCCGCGGATCAAGCTGGCGAAGTAGGGAGCCGGATGGCCACCATCACCACGAGCCCCACCCAGCGGCGCGCGATCGAGATGAACATCCTTGCCCGCAAACAGCGTTCACTCTGGGGAGACGCGCTGTGGCGCCTTCGGCGCAACAAGGCGGCCATGGTCGGTCTGGCCGTGATCGTCGTCGCCGCGTTGATGGCGATCTTCGCGCCGCTCATCGCGCCGTACGATCCGACGGCCCAGAACACGTCGATCAACAACATGGATCCGCTGTTCACGGGGTCGAAGTACACGAACGCGAAGTTCCTCCTCGGCAGTGACGAGCTTGGCCGTGACATCCTGAGCCGGCTCATCTGGTCGGCGCGGATCTCGATCGTGGTCGGCCTCGTGCCGACGTCGCTCGTCTTCCTCATCGGAGCGTCGCTCGGGATGCTCGCCGCGTTCTACGGAGGTTGGATCGACAACCTCATCATGCGGTTCACCGACATCATCTACGCGTTCCCCGACCTGCTCTTTCTCGTCATCATCATGGCGACGCTCCGGAACAGTCCGCTCGGCGACCTCATGGGCGGCCTCGTGCTCATGTTCGTCGCACTCGCGATCGTGAACTGGGTCGGGCTCGCGCGGCTCGTCCGCGGCCAGGTCCTGTCGCTCAAGGAGAAGGAATTCGTCGAGGCGGCTCGCGCGATCGGCGTGCCGACGAAGCGGATCATGGTCCGCCACCTCTTCCCGAACGCGCTCGCCCCGGTCATCGTCGCCCTCGCGTTCTCGATCCCCGGCGCGATGCTGGCCGAGGCGACGCTCTCGTTCATCGGGATCGGGATCAAGCCGCCGACGGCGACCTGGGGCGTCATGATCAATGAGGGGTTCGTCGTGTTCTCCCAGAGCCCGTGGCCGACGCTCCTGCCGGCCTTCTGTATCTCGATCGTGATGCTGTCCTTCACGTTCGTGGGGGACGGCCTCCGCGACGCCCTAGACCCCCGTACGCAGCGCTGACAATCAAACCGCCGTTGCGTAGACTCCGCGTCTCATAGACCCGATGGTGACGATGGGGAAGAGGAGAGCACGTGCCTGAGCTGCTCGAGGTCAAGGACCTCAAGACGCAGTTCTTCACTCGCGATGGGGTGGTCCACGCCGTCGACGGCGTGTCCTTCGAGCTTGCCGCCGGCGAGACGCTCGGCATCGTGGGCGAATCCGGCTGCGGCAAGTCGGTCACGGCGCTGTCCCTCATGCGGCTCATCCCGCAGCCGCCGGGCAAGATCGTCGAAGGCTCGATCATGTTCGACGGCCAGGACGTCCTCAAGATGGACGACGACGATGTCCGGGCGATCCGCGGGAACAACATCGCGATGATCTTCCAGGACCCGATGACGAGCCTGAACCCGGTGCTCACGATCAGCCGTCAGATCTCCGAGGCCCTCGAGCTCCATCTGAAGATGGACAAGGCCGAGGCCAAGAAGCGCACGATCGAGCTCCTCGAGCTCGTGAACATCCCGAGCGCGAAGAAGCGCGCCGACGACTACCCGCACCAGTTCTCGGGCGGCATGCGCCAGCGCGTGATGATCGCGATGGCCCTGTCATGCAATCCGAAGCTCATCCTGGCCGACGAGCCGACGACGGCGCTCGACGTGACGATCCAGGCCCAGATCCTCGACCTCCTGAAGAACCTCGCACGGGAGTTCCGAACGGCGTTCATCCTGATCACCCACGACCTCGGCGTCGTGGCAGGCATGACCCAGCGCATCCACGTGATGTACGGCGGGCAGATCGTCGAGAAGGCCGACACCGGAGAGCTCTTCGCGAACCCGAAGATGCCGTACACGTGGGGCCTCCTTCGGTCGATCCCGCGCCTGGACGAGTCGCGCAAGGCGAAGCTGCTGCCGATCGAAGGCCTGCCGCCGGACCTCATCGCGCCGCCTCCCGGCTGCCGCTTCGAGCCGCGCTGCCAGTACCGCCGTGAGATCTGCGGCAAGCAGGTGCCGGAGCTCAAGCACATCCCGAACGCGAAGCCCGACCACGAGGCGCGCTGCTTCGGGACCCAAGAGGGCGGCTGGCTCGCGGACACCGACTGGCGACACGACGTCGGCAGCGTGGCTGAGCTCGAGGCGATCAAGCAGGAGATCGCGGACCTGCCGCCCGAGGTGAAGCGCGTCGAAGCGGCCGACGAGAAGAAGGAGAACTAGACGATGGCTGTGCAGCCGGACGAGTTCATCCAGCGCAGCCGCTCGACGGCGACGTTCGATAGCGGGAAGAACCTGCTCGATGTGAAGGCGCTCAAGATGCACTTCCCGTTGACGCAGGGGATCATCTTCCAGCGTCAGGTCGGCGCGGTGCGCGCCGTGGATGGCATCGACTTCTTCGTCGAGAAGGGCGAGACCCTCGGCCTCGTCGGCGAGTCCGGCTGCGGCAAGTCGACGACCGGCCGCGCGATCCTCCAGCTCTACAAGCCGACGGCCGGCGAGGTGAAGTTCGACGGCGTCGAGCTCACGAAGCTCGGCGGCGAGTCGATGCGGAAGATGCGCCGCCGGATGCAGATGATCTTCCAGGACCCGTATGCGTCACTGAACCCGCGCATGACCGTGGGCAACATCATCGGCGAGCCGCTCGAGGTCCACAACCTCGCGAGCGGCAAGGCGAAGACCGAGCGCGTGCAGGAGCTCTTGAAGATCGTCGGCCTCAACCCGTACTTCACGAACCGCTACCCGCACGAGTTCTCCGGCGGCCAGCGGCAGCGCATCGGCGTTGCCCGCGCCCTCGCGGTCGAGCCGGAGTTCATCGTCGCCGACGAGCCGATCTCGGCCCTCGACGTGTCCATCCAGGCGCAGGTCATCAACCTCCTCGAGGAGCTGCAGGACAAGTTCAAGCTCACGTACCTCTTCATCGCCCACGACCTGTCCGTCGTGCGACACATCAGCGACCGCGTCGCGGTCATGTACCTCGGCAAGATCGTCGAGCTCGCCGATCGCGTCGACCTCTACGAGCACCCGCTCCACCCGTACTCGCAGGCGCTCCTTTCGGCCGTGCCCATCCCGGACCCGGCGGTCGAGGGCAAGCGCAAGCGGATCATCCTCACCGGCGACGTGCCGTCCCCGGTGAACCCGCCGACCGGCTGCCGGTTCCACACGCGGTGCTGGAAGGCGCAGGAGATCTGCTCGGAGGTCGACCCCGAGTTCATCGAGCATGCGCCGCGTCACTGGGCCGCCTGCCACTTCCCCGGTGCGTAGCCCGCCGCTCGTCGCGCGGTCCGGGCAGGGGGCACGTCACGACATGTCCGGGCTCGACATCGAGTTCGACATCCCACCCGAGGCGACCGGCGGCGCGTTCGCCATCCTGGAGTTCACGATCCATCCGCGACGACTGGTGCCGCCGCACACGCACCTGGCCGAGGACGAGCTCTCCTACGTCATCGATGGTGAGGTCGGCTTCCGCGTCGGCGACGAGGTCACGATCGCGTCACCCGGGACGTACGTGCAGAAGCCACGCGGCATCCCGCACACGTTCTGGAACCCGACGGATCGGCCCGCTCGTGTGATGGAGCTCTTGCTCCCTGGCACCGCGGCCGAAGGCTTCCGTGGCGTCACGGTTCCCGGTCGGATCCCGAACATCCACAGCGACGAATGGGTCCCTGAGCTCGTGGCCCGCTATGGGCTCAGGCTGATCAACGACTGAGCCGCTCAGGGGTTGATGGCGATCCGTTCCACGTGGAACCGCTCGGTCGTGGCGCGCCAGATGTACGCCCAGCTCGCGAAGTAGACGTAGAGGTCGCCGTTCAGCAGCGCCGGGGGGCAGCTGCTTCGTGGCGGGCAGCCAGGACTCCTCGAAATAGAGGACACCGTTCGCCCACAGCATCACCGAATCCTTCGCGAACTCAACGCGGAAGTGATCGCGGCACACGGTGTCGGGATCATCAGGTGCGCAGAGATGCCACGCCGTCGCGAGCGCGGGTGAGGATGGCGAGCCTCCGAAGCTCGTGGTCGCGCCCTCGTTGAGCACGCTCGAGAGCTCGAAGATCCGGCCGTTCGTGTCGTACGCGCTGCTCATCGCGGTGCGGTCGGTGCAAAGACGCAGCCCCACGCTCGGTGCGCCGCCGAAGATCCCGATCGCGTGGGTCGGATCGGCATCCACCCCGGTCGGCCGGCTCGCGGTCGTGACGACGATCTCCGGCCAGCCATCGACACGCGGGAGGACGCGAGAATGAGGACCGCCATGCCGATCGCGATGGCGCGCACCGACGCGGAGTGTATGAAAGGCAGCGCGGTGTGGAGTGGTATGACTATCGCGGTGAGATCGCTGGCGCGGGCAGTCGTCGTCGCGCTCGTGCTCGCGGCGTGTCAGCAGACCACCCCGACGCCGACGCCGACCCCGACACCGTCGCCGGTCAGTCTTCCATCGGCGACCACGACGGCGACACCGTCACCGACGCCGAAGGCGCCGCTCGGCGGCACGCTCCGAGTGGCGCTCTCGGGCCCGATCGGATCCCTCGATCCGGCGATCGCGGATGCGAACCCGCTCGTGGTGTCGCAGATCTTCGAAGGCCTGGTCGCCTCCGGACAGAACGGCGTCACGCCCGCGCTCGCGACGAAGTGGCTCGTCGGTCCCGACGGCACCACGTGGACATTCACCTTGCGGTCCGGGGTCACCTTCCATGACGGCACGCCGTTCGATGCGCAGGCTGCGGCGCTGAGCCTTTCGGGTACGAGGCCCTTCCTGAAGAACGTCGGAGTCGGGCCGGACCCCCTCACGCTGACGCTCGTGACCGGTTCGCCGGATGGGCGCTTTCTCAGCGCGCTCGCCACGCCGGCGTTCGCGATCGTGTCACCGAATTCGCGGACGTCGGGTACCGGGCCCTTCCGCGTGCCGACCGGCGGCGACGGCGCGCGTCCACTCGTGCTCGATCGGAACGATCGGTACTGGCGATCGGACGCGAGCGGCCAGAAGCTGCCGTACCTCGACCACCTGAGCTTCATGCCGATCCTCGACAGCGGCACCCGGCTCGCTGCGATCCGCGCGGGGAACATCGACTACGTGCAAGACCTCGCCCTCGGCGACATGACGACCATCCGTACCGACCCGAGCCTGCAGCTCGTCGCGCGCCCTGCGTCGATGGTGCTCTACCTCGGCCTCAATCTCTCGCAATCGCCGATCGACGACCTGCGCGTGCGCCAGGCCCTCGCGCAGTCGCTCAACCCTCGGAGCCTCGTCGACCGCCTCTACGGTGGCCTCGCGACCCCGGCCTCGCAGCTTCCCCCGCCGGCGATGCTCGGGTACGACGACTCCGTGACGGAGTTCGCGAAGGCCGACGTCGCCGCGGCGAAGAAGCTCCTCGCCGATTCGGCGCATCCGAGCCTCGAGCTCGACCTCTGGTATCTCGTCGATCCGAACGTGACGCTCCCGGACATGCGGAAGGTCGCCGAGGCGGTCGCCGCGGACCTCGCGGCGTCTGGGATCGTGGCGGACACGAAGACCATCGATCCGATCACGTACGCGGTGAGCGTGCAGACCAATCGCTACCCGATGTGGGTCGGCATCGCGTCGGCCGCGACCTTCGACCCGGACGAGATCCTCGGCGCGGCGTTCATCCCGCCGACCCAGAACGGGATCGATGGGCCGACCGACGCCGGCGCCTGGATCAACAAGGAGGTCGCAGGCCTGCTCCGGAGCGCGCGAGTCCAGCCCGACCAGACGAAGCGCGCCGAGATCTACAAGCAGGTCTCGAAGATCGTGCAGCGCGAGATCCCGCGCATCCCGATCGCGTGGAGCTCGCCGCCCGCGGCCGCGACGAAGAAGGTCGTGAACCCATCGGGTGGCCTCTTCGCCGACGTCGCGATGGGGAAGTGACCCCGACTCAGCGGGAGCCAGGCCTTACCCTGAAATCATGATGATGCGGGTCGGCCCTGGTGGCGGTGGCGGGGGCCACGGCGTGATGATGATGGGCGGCAGCGGCGCGGCGAAGAAGAAGCCCTCGATCGCGATGTACCGCAGGCTCCTGCGATTCGTGCGGCCGTACCGGATCAATCTCGTCCTCGCTGCGGCGCTCCTCATTCTTTCCACGGTCCTTGGTCTGGTGTGGCCGCAGGTCGTGCTGCGGGTCCTCGATCTCGGCCTGAAGGACGCGGCGCTGCTCGACGAGCTCGTCATCGGCCTCATCGGGATCCTGCTCATCCGCGCCGTCATCGATGGCGTCCGCCAGTACGTGATGACCTGGACCGGCGAGCGCGTGATCTTCGACCTGCGGATGGAGATCGTCCGGCACCTGCAATCGCTTTCGCTCTCGTTCTTCACCAGGCGCAAGACCGGGGAGCTCATGTCGCACGTGACGAGCGACGCGACGCTCGTGCACGGCGTCATCACGCAGACGATCATCTCGGTCCTCGGCCAGGTCCTCACGCTCGTCGGCGGCCTCGTCGTGATCTTCCTCATGAACTGGCGGCTCGCGCTCCTCACGCTCGTCGTCGCGCCGCCGATCGGGCTCATCGGCCAGTTCCTCGGTCGCCGGATCCGCACGATCTCGCGGGCCGCGCAGGACGCGCAGGGCGAGGCCGTCGGCGTGTTGCAGGAGGCGATCGCCGAGGTCCGGACGGTGCAGGCCTTCACCCGCGAGGACTACGAGTCGGCGCGCTTCAACGACAAGCTGATGATCACGCTCGGCTTGGTACTCCAGCGCGCGCGCCTTTCATCGACGCTGTTCCCGCTCATCGGATTCCTTGGCTTCGCCGCCTCGATCGTCGTGCTCTGGTATGGCGGACACCAGGTCATCCGCGGCGAGGCGACCACCGGGCAGCTCGTGGCGTTCCTCCTCTACGCGGGCATGGTCGCCGGGCCCGTCGGCGGCCTCGCCGGCCAGTGGACGCAGGTCCAGGAGGCCTTCGGCGCCGCGGACCGCATCTTCGCGCTGCTCGACACCGCGCCCGAGATCCAGGATCGGCCGGGCGCCGTCGCCCTGCCCGCGGCGGAGGGACGGATCGCCTTCGAGGAGGTCTCGTTCCGGTACGCGCAGGGGCCGCTCGTGCTGACCGACGTCACGACGACCTTCGATGCGGGCAAGACCACGGCCCTCGTCGGCCCCTCGGGCGCCGGGAAGACGACCCTCGTGAGTCTCGTCGCGCGCTTCTACGACCCGACCGAGGGCCGGGTCACGATGGACGGCCACGACCTGCGCGACCTCACCGTGCGCTCGGTGCGTTCGCAGATCGCGGTCGTGCCGCAGGAGCCGATCCTCTTCGCGACGACGGTCGCCGAGAACATCCGCTACGGCCGGCTCGACGCGACGGACGCGCAGCTCTTCGCCGCCGCGCAGGCCGCGAACGCGACCGAGTTCATCGATCGGCTCCCCGAGAAGTACGAGACGATCGTCGGCGAGCGCGGCGTGAAGCTGTCGGTCGGCCAGCGCCAGCGCATCGCGATCGCCCGCGCGCTGCTCCGTGACTCGCCGGTCCTGCTCCTCGACGAGGCGACGTCGTCGCTCGACAACGAGAGCGAGTACCTGGTCCAGGAGGCGCTCGCGCGGCTCATGCTCGGCCGGACGACGATCGTCATCGCGCACCGCCTCACAACGGTCGAGCGCGCGGATCGCATCGTCGTGCTCGACCGCGGCCGGATCGTCGAGGACGGGACGCACGCGTCGCTCATGGCCGCGAACGCCCTCTACTGGCGCCTCTACACGCGTGCCTTCCGCGACGACAAGCCCGCCGAGACGCTACCGATAGTGGTCGGGATGGATCCACGGGGCGAGGCTCATGGCGACCAGGTCCGCGAACGCGTCGGTGCGTGACACCGCGCCGTCCGTGAGCAGGCCGATCGCGCCGCTCGCGGTCTTGCTGTCGGTGACCCCGAAGAGCCGATCGACGAGCGTGCCGAGCTCCACGCCGGCGCGCAGCCCGTCGGCGAGCGCAGGCGGTAGCAGCATCCGCAGCCCGCTCGCGTAGCCCTCGCGCCCGCCTGGATCGATCGCCGCGACCCACGAGAGCAGCCACACCCGCTCGCCGTCCAGCTCGACGCCGCCCTCGAGGCCGAACGCGATGTCCGCGCCGCTCGCGACGAGCGCCTTCCGGGCACGTTCGAGCGCGCCGGCGCGCGTCGCGGCATCTCCGAATGGCTGGCTCCCTACTCCCGACGGGACGCTGATGGCGATCACCTCGCAGTCCGGCGCGAGCAGGGCCACCGCCTCACGCACTGCCGCGACCTTCGCGGGATTCGTGGAGCCGATGGCCGCGCGCGCAAACGGCAGGGTCACGCCGCCAGCCTAGCGAGCAGTCCATTGGCCGCGTGACGGACTATGCCATCGGGCCGTTCTTTCTTGCGTGAGGAAGCTGCTCGCGTTCATGGCGGTCGTCGCTCTGCTGCTCATGCCGCGGCCCGCCCTGGCGGACGGCGACGGCGCAGTCGACAACGATGGCCAGGCCGTGATCGTCCACTTCCCGAGACCCGTCGCGATCTACTTCGGCGAGGCGGCCGGGACGACGTCCGACGTGCTCTACGCCGGGAACTACGCGCTCGACGGCGTCCCGCTCAGCGACGCGTCGGCTGGCTGCATCGAGTCCCACGTCGTGGAGCACCTCAGCTTGTGCGACACAGCTCGGGTCCTGTTGAGCGACCACGCGCTCGTCGAGGGGCAGCGGTACCAGGTTGCCTTCAAGGACCAGGAGCTGGGCGCCTTCACTGCCCACGGCCTCGCTGACCCCACTCCGCCGGTCGTACTCGGGATCGACGTCGGCCAGCGCGCGATCACGGTGCGGTTCAGCACGCCGATGCGCCATGACGGTCCCTGCCCCGGCTGGTCTGGGTCGAGTCCCGGGTCGGTCGGCTTCGTGCGCGGCGACCTGCCGACGGTCAGCTCACCAGACGACGCGCTCGAAGATTCGATCACGACCTGGCTCAGCGCGTTCATGAACGATGACTGCACCGCGGTCACGCTCACGGCCGGTACGGTGTTCCCGGAGGGCCGGTTCACGCTGGACGTCGCGAACGTCCAAGACGCGGCAGGGAACGTGATCGTCCCGGCTCGGTTCGCCATCGACATCCCGGATCTCGGCGCACCAACCCTCCAGAGCAGCTCCGGTGCAATACAGGACGGACGCTGGTCCGTCGATCTGCGCTTCGACGAGCCGCTCGACCCCGCGACGGCGCTCGATCCCGGGGCGTATTCGATCGATGGGCGGCCGCTGCCCGTCGATCTGTCGCTCACCTGTGCAGAGGCGTGCAACAACATCCACCTCGTGTTCGAAGTGAGCGGTCTGGACGCCCGGATCCACTTCCACGAGCTGACCTACACCGGAGTGCGCGATCTCGCGGGAAACGCCCCGGAGCCGCTCGAAAGCGTCTTCTTCCCGGCCTACTAGCCGCCCGGAGCACGCCGGTCTAGAATTCCGAGTGAAGTGCTCGGAAATCAGCTGACCCCCACCAGCCCGGCCGCGTTCCACGTCTCGACCCGCGGCGAGTACGGGATGCGCTTGATGGTCGACCTGGCGCATCACCACGGCGAGGGCAGCATCTCGCTCCACGCCGTCGCGGAGCGCGAGGGCCTGCCGGAGTCATACCTCGAGCAGCTCGTCGCGAGCCTGCGCAAGGCCGGGCTCGTCACCGGCAAACGCGGCGCTGGCGGCGGCTATGTGCTCGCACGCGATCCGCGCGAGATCACCGCGGGCGACATCGTCCGAGCGCTGGAAGGACCGATCGAGCCGCAGGTCTGCACCGCCGAGGGCGACCCGGTGCTGAATTGCGTGCGCGAGCAGGACTGCGGCACGCGCGCGGTCTGGCACAAGCTCCAGGCGACCATCGCGCGGGCGCTCGATGCGATGACCCTCGATCAGATCGCGCGCCAGACCGAGCCACAGAAAACAGGCGCCGCGCCCTAGGGCCGCGGCAAGGGGAGAACGCGGTGTCGACGCTCGAGATCAAAGACCTCCACGTGAGCGTGGACGACAAGGAGATCCTGCGTGGGATCGACCTGCTCGTTCGGAGCGGCGAGGCGCACGCGATCATGGGCCCGAACGGCTCGGGGAAGAGCACGCTCTCGCTCGCGATCATGGGTCATCCGCGCTACAAGGTGACGAAGGGGGAGGTCCTCCTCGACGGCGCCGATGTCCTGAAGCTCCGTGTCGACGAGCGTGCCCGCAAGGGGCTTTTCCTCGCGTTCCAGTACCCCTCCGCGATCCCAGGGGTCTCGGTGGCGAACTTCCTGCGCACGGCGATCAACGCGCGTCGCGCGACGCCCGGCGTCGAGAAGAAGAACGACATGCCGATCCCGCAGTTCCGGAAGATGCTCGCCGAGAAGATGCAGCTCCTCCAGGTTCCCGAGGACTTCCTGAAGCGCGCGGTGAATGATGGATTCTCCGGCGGCGAGAAGAAGCGCCTCGAGACGCTCCAGATGCACATGTTCCAGCCGTCGTTCGCGATCCTCGACGAGACCGACTCGGGCCTCGACATCGATGCGCTGAAGACGATCGCCACCGGCATCGAGTCCCTGCGTGGGCCGGACATCGGGATCCTCCTCATCACGCACTACGAGCGGATCCTTCGGTACGTCCAGCCGGACTTCGTTCACGTTCTCGTCGACGGGCGGATCGTCCGGACTGGCGGGCGCGAGCTCGCCGCCGAGCTCGAGAAGAAGGGGTACGACTTCGTCCGCGAGGAGCTTTACAACGAGCCGGTGAGCGCGGCGGCCGCGAGCTGATGGCCGTCAGCGCGCCGGCGAAGGCGACGACGCCGCTCGATGTCGAGCGGATCCGCCGCGACTTCCCGATCCTGTCGACCACGGTCCATCGGAAACCGCTCGTGTACCTCGACAACGCCGCGACGAGCCAGAAGCCCCGTCAGGTGATCGACGCGATGTCGTCGGTGTACGAGGAGCACAACGCGAACATCCACCGCGGCGTCTACGAATTCAGCGAACGCACGACGGCGCTCTTCGAGGGTGCGCGGGCGAAGGTGGCGACGCTCATCAACGCCCCGCAGGCGCGCGAGGTGATCTTCTGCCGCAACGCGACCGAGGGCCTGAACCTGATCATGCACACGTGGGGCCGCGAGCACATCGGCGCCGGTGACGTGATCGTCACGACCGTCCTCGAGCACCACTCGAACTTCGTGCCCTGGCAGCAGCTCGCGAAGCAGGCCGGCGCGCAGCTCATCGTCGTGGACATCGACGACGACGGCCGCCTCCGCCGCGACCAGTACACGGCGGCGATAGGGAAGAAGCCGAAGCTCGTCGCGATCACCCACACCAGCAACGGGCTCGGCGTCGTCACCCCGGCGAAGGAGCTCATCGCGGAGGCCCACGCCGCGGGCGCGCTCGTCGTGCTCGACGGGGCGCAATCGGTCCCGCACTCGAAGGTGGACGTCCGCGACCTCGACTGCGACTTCCTCGCGTTCAGCGGCCACAAGATGCTCGCCCCACCCGGCTCGGGCGCCGTGTGGGGCCGAGCCGCCGTGTTGGAAAAGATGTCGCCCTTCCTGTACGGCGGGGACATGATCTCGCGCGTCGCCGTCGACACGACCACGTGGAACGACCTGCCCTGGAAGTTCGAGGCCGGCACGTCCGCGTACGTCGACGCGATCGGCCTCGGCGCGGCCGTCGACTATCTCCAGGCGGTCGGCCTCGAGCAGATCCACGAGCACGAGCGGGCGTTGGTGGCGTACGCGCTGCCGAAGCTGCTCGCGATCACGGGCGTGACGGTCTTCGGCCCGAAGACGACGGAGGACCGCGTGGGGGTGATCTCGTTCGACGTCACGGGCATCCACCCGCACGACGTAGCGCAGATCTTCGATGCCGAGGGCATCTGCGTGCGCGCGGGACATCACTGCAACCAGCCCCTGATGACCCGGCTCGGCACCGCGGCCACGACCCGCGCGAGCTTCTACCTGTACAACACCTTCGCCGAGATCGACGCCCTGGTGGCCGCGATCGAGAAGGCGAAGAAGCTGTTCAAGGTCTGATGAAAACGAATCGAGCGACGAGCGGCTTTGCCGCGAGGAGCGAGTCCAGCAGCCCTGAGCGTGTCTCCTCGGCGAAGCCGGGAGATTGAATGGACGACTTCTACCGCGAGTTCATCCTCGACCACTACAAGAACCCGCACAACTTCGGCGAGCTCGCGGAGGCGACGCACCGCTACCACGACACGAACCCGCTCTGCGGGGACGAGATCACGATGTTCCTGAAGATCGGCGCCGGCGATCGGGTCGAGGACGTGAGCTTCAGTGGGAAGGGCTGCGCGATCTCGCAGGCGTCGGCCTCGATCCTCACCGACGAGGTGCGCGGGAAGACGCTCGACGAGCTCAAGGCCATCGATCGTGACCACGTCATCGAGAGCCTCGGGATCACCCTCACCCCGGCGCGGGTGAAGTGCGCGCTGCTCAGCCTGAAGGCGCTGAAGGGCAGCGCCTGGGGGCTTCATGAGTGGCCCGGCGAAGAGGCCAAGGAGAGCTCCTCGCTCTAGCCATTCCAGCCGGTTCCGATAACAATCAGGTGATCGGCGACGAGGCAGGTCGTGGCCTCCGGCTCCATGAGGAAACATTGATCCATACCGCTCGTGGGTTGGTGGAAGCACGCCACCTCATCCCAGCGGACATGGCGTTCACGCTCGACGAAGAGCGTCGCATCATCCATCCAGAACGACTGAGCTCCGTTGTCGCGTCGGGTACGTGTCAGCTGGTCGCAATCACCATCGGAACGCGAACCATCCGCGTCTCAGCCGACACTGCATTTCTCGCACTCGCGGACCGACGGCGACCTGGGCGGATCCGCCGACGATTCAGACGCGAGTGGACGCGGGCCGGAGACCTACGGAAGGGCGACATCGTCGGCGTCGCGCGTCGAACGCCGGATCTCGGGGTCGTTCAGGATCTCGCCGCCCCCAGCAAGATAAGGGATCGCAGAGCTCGGGCAGTGACCCTACCAACGCAGGGTGACGAGGATCTCCTCTGGTGGACCGGACTCTACGCAGGCGATGGATACGTGCACCACAGCGCGCATCGCAGACGTGTGGAGTTCGCGATTCCTGAGACGCAACCCGACCTCCGACATGAGCTGATCGCCGTGAGCGCGAGATTGTTCGGAGTGACCGCAAGTGCCAAAGATTCATGGCGGGTCGTGGTGCCAGGTATCAGGATCGCGGACTGGGTGGAGGCCATCGGACTCAGCGGCACTGCGCTCCAGAAACGCGTGCCGACCTGGGTGTATCGATCACCGGAGTCGCATCGTCTGGCCTTCCTCGGCGGTTACGTCGACGCGGACGGCGACATTCGGACACCTGGCCGTTGGGGCAATAACAAGGACATGGGCTTGACCAGTGGGAATCCGCAGCTTCTAGAAGATGCGCGTCGACTCGCCATCATGTGTGGCGTTCGCACGTCGACGATCTGGGACTTCACTTCGCGCCATCCTCATGATCCGCACCGAACGATCACGGGCTATCGAATGCGCTTCTCCGGCGACTTTGACCGTATCGCCTGCCGATCTCTCCGACGCACTACGCGCATGCACCAGCGCAAGTACTTCCACAACAACTCTTCCGTCGCCGGCATCCCATTGAGGTCACACACGAGCGAATGGCTCGGATTCGCACGGGTCGCATCGGTGATAGTGGATGCCAGCCGTTCCCCGGTCGTGTCGATCCAAGCTCGGGGACTCGTTGCCGAAGGCGTGGTTGTCGGTGCCTGACCCTTCCGATTACCTGAAACTGGTTGCTTGGCCCAAAGAGGCGTCGTTTTTCAAGCCAAATCCGGAGAACAGGGTTAGGCGGAAGGGTAGATTTCCTACTCGGAAAGTAGGAAAATAGCAGCAGAACAGGGGGACAGCCGGTGGCGACAGAGCAGATCGATCAGCAGCTCCCAGACAACTACAAGTTCGGTTGGTACGACGCCGACGCTGTCTACCGCAACGTCAAGAAGAAGGGCCTGAACGAGGACGTCGTTCGCGAGATCTCGCAGGACTTCAAGCACGAGCCCGAGTGGATGTTCCAGCGGCGGCTCAAGGCGCTCAAGCACTACCGCGCGCGCCCGATGCCCACGTGGGGCGCGGATCTGTCCGAGATCGACTTCGAGGACATCTATTACTACCTCAAGGCATCGGACAAATCAGAGAAGAGCTGGAACGATGTCCCCGACTACGTCAAGCGCACTTTCGACAAGCTCGGTATCCCGCAGGCCGAGCAGAAGTACCTCGCGGGTGTCGGAGCCCAATTCGATAGCGAGTCGGTCTACCACAACATCCGCAAGGACCTCGAGGCGCAGGGCGTCGTGTTCATGGACACCGACACCGCGCTCAAGGAGCACCCCGAGATCTTCCGCGAGCACTTTGGCACGGTCATCCCGGCGAACGACAACAAGCTCGCCGCGCTCAACACCGCGGTGTGGTCCGGTGGCTCGTTCGTGTGGGTCCCGAAGAACGTCCACGTCGAGATCCCGCTCCAGGCGTACTTCCGCATCAACAGCGAGAACGCCGGGCAGTTCGAGCGCACGCTCATCATCGCCGAGGAAGGCTCGAGCGTGCACTACGTGGAGGGTTGTACAGCTCCCGTCTTCACGACGAACACGCTCCATAGCGCGGTCGTCGAGATCATCGTGAAGAAGGACGCGCGCGTCCGCTACACGACCATCCAGAACTGGAGCCACAACGTCTACAACCTCGTCACGAAGCGCGCGGTGGTCCAAGAGGGTGGCGTGATGGAGTGGATCGACGCCAACCTCGGCTCCAAGGTCACGATGAAGTACCCGAGCGTGTACCTCGTCGGCGAACGCGCGCACGGCGAGGTCCTGTCCGTCGCCTTCGCCGGGGACGGCCAGCACCAGGACGCCGGCGCGAAGATGATCCACGCCGCGCCGCACACGACTTCGCTCATCACGAGCAAGGGGATCAGCAAGGGCACCGGGAAGCAGAGCTACCGCGGCCTGGTGAAGATCTACCCCGGCTGCAAGGGCGCGAAGAGCACCGTCCGGTGCGACGCGCTCATGCTCGACGACACCGCCCAGAGCTCGACCTACCCGTACATGGAGGTCGACGAGGACGACGTCACCATCGGCCATGAGGCGTCGGTCTCGAAGATCGGCGAGGAACAGCTCTTCTACCTGATGAGCCGCGGGATGACCGAGGCCGAGGGCACCGCGATGATCGTGAACGGCTTCATCGAGCCGATCGTGAAGACGCTCCCGATGGACTACGCGATCGAGATGAACCGGCTCATCACGCTGCAGATGCAGGGTGCCATCGGCTAGTGGCGGTCGCGACCGCACCCACGGCACTCCTGCCGCTCGACCGTACTGAGGTCGAGCGGCTTTCGCGTAACCGGAATGAGCCGGACTGGCTTCGCGACGCGCGCCTCGCCGCTTTCGACGCGCTTCGGCCTGAAGACTGGCCGACCGGCGCCGAGGAGGAGTGGCGTCGCTTTCCGCTCCAGGGGCTCCCACAGGGGCCGCTCGTCGTCGAGGAGCCGCCGGGACCGCCCTCGGAATACAGCGCCATCCCGCTCGAGGCCGCCCATAAGGGCGTCATCTTCGACCGGTTCACCGATGCGCTGAAGGCGCATCCCGACATCGTGCGGCGCTCGCTCGCTTCGACCGGGTCCCTGAAGAGCCACAGCGCGTTCCGCGCGCTCAACGGCGCGGCCTTCGCCCACGGCAGTACGTTCGTGTACGTCCCCGCGGGCGTCGCGGTCGAGCTCCCGCTCCAGGTGCAGAAGCACTGGGGCGCGGGCACCGGCGCGATCGTCTACCGAACGATCGTCGTCGCCGAGCGCGGGAGCAGCGTCACCCTCGTCGAGGAAGTGACCTCGGACGGCGGCGGAAAGGGTCGCGTCGCGATCCCGGGCCTCGAGGTGCACGCCGGCGATGGGGCGCAGGTCCGCTACGTCGGGATCCAGCGGTTCGGTGACGACGTCTGGGATCTCGGCTTCCAGCACTACGCCTCGGAGCGCGACAGCACGGTGCGGAGCTTCAACGTGCTCGTCGGCAGCCACAAGACGAAGCTCGGCCTCGACTCCGACATTCGCGGGGACGGCGCGATGGTGAAGCTGTACGGCCTCGTCGCGGCTGCGGCCGATCAGCGCATCGACGTGAACTCGCTCCAGCGCCTCGACGGCCGGGCCTCGACGAGCGATCTCCTGTATCTCTCGGCGCTCTACGAGCGGGCGCACGCGACGTACTACGGCGTCATCCGCGTCGAGCCCACCTCGCACGGCACCGGGTCATACCAGGAGTGCCGGAACATGCTGCTCTCGGACAAGGCCGGGGCGGACCCGATCCCGATCCTCGAGATCCTCACGAACGACGTCGCGCGTTGCGGCCACGGCGCGACGGCCGGACGGCTCGACGACCTCGAGCTCTTCTATGTGATGTCGCGCGGTCTCGATCGCGCGAGCGCGGAGCAGATGCTCGTGCGTGGGTTCTTCCAGCGGGTGATCAACGAGATCCCCGACCCGCAGGTCGGCGCGCGCGTCCTCGCGGCGCTCGCGCCGCGGATCGGGCGCATCGCCGAGCTCGAGGAGGCGGCGTGACCGCCGAGTCCGCGGGTCCCGCCGGGAGCATTGAGGGCCCGCGCTGGTGGCCGGTCGCCGGTGAGCACGACCTGGCGCCGGGCGAGGTCATGGTCGTCGGCGCCGAAGGCCGTTCGTTCGCGTTGGGGCGGACGACCGACGGTGCCTGGGGCGCGATCGACAACGTCTGCACCCACGACGGCGGTACCCTCGGCGAAGGCGAGCTCGACGACCACTGCGTCGAGTGCCCGCGCCATGGCGGGCAGTTCGACCTCTTCACCGGGCAGGTGAAGGCCCTGCCGCCCGTTTATCCGGTGAACGCGTACCCCGTGCGCGTGCGCGACGGCGTCGTCGAGATCGACCTCGGCGTGAAGACCCGCGAGCTGGAGATCGGCTAGCTTCTGGGAGTGAACACGGAGCAAGCGCGCGAGCTCGTTGCTCGCGAGCGCCGCCGGATCGAACAGAGCCTCCGCGACCTCAACGTGGACATCGCGGACGACGTCGAGTTGCATCAACAGCAGACCGGAGAAGCCTCCGAAGCAGGAGCCGACCTCGACCGCGAGGAGATCGACCTCGCCTTGGTCGCGGACCTCCGTGCCGAGCTGAAGGCGGTCGGCCGGGCCGAGGCGCGGATCGCGGCCGGGACATACGGTCGGTCGATCGACAGTGGCGCGCGGATCCCCGACGAGCGTTTGCAGGCGGCTCCCCTGGCCGAACGCACGATCGAGGAGCAGCGCGCCCGCGACCGCGGCTAGCCTGACGCCGACTTACGTCTTGCCGAGCGCCTTTCGGGCGGCTTGCGCGATGTCCCCGTTCGTCATCGCGAGGCCATTGATGCCCCAACCACCCTCGGGCGACTCGGTCAGGAGCACCCACGTGCGCTCCACGAGCGTGGCGTCACCGGCCGCGGCCGCGATGATCTCAGTGAGGTCCTTGACCACGCCCAGCTGCTTCGTGCGATCCGCGAGCACCCCGACCGGGGTCAGGATCTGGACGCGCACGTAATTGCTGTCGCCGTTCACGTTGGCGAGCGCGTCGGCTCCCAGGTCGTGGATGAATGCGGCGGTGTTGTCCTTGAACAGCGCGATCGGCGGGACGCCCTCCCACCGCATCACGGCAGCGGCGAGATCCTTGGCCAGCGTCTTCCGGTCCTTGAACGTTCCCTGCGCGGCGTACACGTCGATCATCGGCATCGGTGATACTCCTTCGATTATGACGCTCGTCATAGCGCCGGCCACACCCTAGCCTATGCTGATCGTCATAGTCAAGGTCGGGCAATGACCTCGGAGAGCCGCGCCAGCATGGTGCGCAGCGCCGCGTCGCTGATCCGCACCCGCGGCCTGAACGCCACGTCCTTCTCGGACGTGCTCGCCGACAGCGGCGCACCCCGCGGATCGATCTACCACCACTTTCCGAAAGGGAAGGAGCAGCTCGCCGGGGACGCGATCCGCTGGACCTCGGAGCGCGTGATCGCGCACCAGCGCGCGTGCCGCGCGACGACGGGGACGGGCGTGCTGCGCTGCTTCATCGACATGTGGCGCCAGGTCGTGCGGCAATCGAATGCCACCGCCGGCTGTGTCGCCGCGGGCACCGTCGTCGATACGGTCGCCGGCGAGCGGGGCTTGATCGACGTCGTCCGCGCCACCTTCGACTCCTGGGTCGGGCTTTTGACGGAGCAGCTCGAGGCGGTCGGCGTTCCGTCGCGCCGGGCGTCGCGCATCGCGGTGGCCACGCTCGCGGGCATGGAGGGCGCGCTCATCCTCTGCCGCGCCGAGGGCAACACCGGGCCGCTCGAAACCGTCGCCGCCGAGCTGATGCGGCTATTGCCACCCGATGCGGCGTAGGGCGCCACGGACGGCCTGCCGATATCCTCGTCGCTGACGCAGTCATCGGGAGGGTGTCCGTGATCAGCTCCGCCGCGCGGGACCGCGTGAAGCTCGCCGTCGATCAGCTCGAAGAGGCCTTCCATCGGTACGACGAGCGTTCGAGCGATGACAGCCTCGAGGGCTACGAGGCCGCGCTCAACCGGGGCAAGGCGATGGCCTTCCAAGAGGCCGCGCATTACCTCAAGTCCGCGCTCCACGACATCGACGTCAAGAGCCTCTAGGACAGGTGATCACCGCCGTCGTCCTCATCACCGCGGAGCGCAAGGCCATCCCGACGCTCGGTGAGGCGCTCGCGGCCGTCGAGGGCGTCTCCGAGGTCTACTCCGTGACCGGCCCGATGGACTTCATCGCGATGGTCCGCGCGCGCGAACACGACGAGCTCGCCGACATCGTGACGCGGCGCATCGGACAGGTCCCGGGCGTGGCGCGCACCGACACGCACGTGGCGTTCAAGATGTACTCGCGTCACGACCTCGAATCCCTCTTCTCGATCGGGGCCGAGCAGCCAACTTCTAAACCCTGACATGGCGCTGCGGCTTCGCGACCGCTGCGCGGCAACTCGGTCCTGCTTCGCAGACCTCGTTGAGCGCGCGAAGCCCTCCCTCGCCTGATCCGCGCCTAGACTCGCGCTCATGCATGCCGTCGTCATGGCCGGCGGCGAGGGGAGCCGCCTCAGACCGCTGACGATCAACCGTCCGAAACCGATGGTTGCGATCGTCAACAAGCCCTGCCTCGGCCACATCTTCGATCTGCTCAAGCGTCACGGCATAAACGACGCGTTCGTGACCCTGCAGTACCTCGCGTCCGTCATCCAGGACGCCTACGGCGACGGCGGCTCGCTCGGGATGCGGCTCCGGTACAGCGTCGAGGAGACCCCGCTCGGCACCGGTGGCTCGGTGCGCCAGATCGGCGCGGCCCTCGACGACACCTTCCTCGTGATCTCCGGCGACGCGATGACCGACATCGACCTTTCCGCCGTCGTCGCGTTCCACAAGGAGCGCGGGGCCGCGGTCACGCTGACCCTCGTGCATGTCGCGAATCCGCTCGAGTACGGCGTCGTCATCACCCAGCCCGACGGCCGGATCACGAAGTTCCTGGAGAAGCCGTCGTGGGGCGAGGTCTTCTCGGACACGATCAACACCGGGATCTACGTCATCGAGCCGCGGGTCCTCGCCCGATACGCCATCGGAGAGAAGTTCGACTTCAGCAAGGACCTCTTCCCGCAGCTCCTCGCCGACGGCGAGCCGCTCTTCGGCTACATCGCCGAGGGCTACTGGACCGACGTCGGCTCGATCGCTGAGTACGGCCGAGCGAACGCCGACGTGCTGCTGGGGAAGATGAAGGCCGAGCCGCTCGGCATCGAGATCCTCCCCGGCGTCTTCGCCGGTGGCGAGGTCGAGATCGAGCCGACCGCGACGCTCGTCGGTCCCATCTACCTCGGCGCGGGCGTCCGCATCGGCGGCGGTGCCGAGATCGTCGGCCCGACGGTCCTTCGCGACTCGGTCACGGTCGACCAGTTCGCGCATATCGAGGGCTCGATCGTGTGGCGCAACAGCTACATCGGCGAGCGGTCGGACCTTCGCGGCACGATGGTCGGCCGCCAGTGCGCGCTCAAGTCGCGCGTCGTGCTCGAAGAAGGCTCGGTCGTCGGCGACCACTCGGTGATCAACGAGGGTGCCCGGGTCCGAGCCGACGTGAAGATCTGGCCGGACAAGCAGGTCGAGGGTGGCGCCGTCGTGGCCTCGAGCCTCATCTGGGGCTCGCAGGGCCGGCGTTCCCTGTTCGGCCGCTTCGGCGTGACCGGTCTCGTGAACGTCGACCTGACGCCCGAGTTCGCAGCGCGCCTCGGCTCGGCATACGCGTCGTCGATCAAGAGCGGCGCGATCGTGACGATGAATCGTGACCAACACCGATCCAGCCGGATGTTGAAGCGAGCGCTGATGGGCGGGATCGTCGGCGCGGGCGTCGACGTGGCGGACCTCACGCAGGCACCGCTGCCCATCGGCCGGTTCCAGACCCGGCGGATGGGCGCCGCGGGTGGGGTGCACGTGCGCGTGTCGCCGTTCGACGTGCGGGTCTGCGACATCAAGTTCTTCGATCGCCAGGCGCTCGACATGGACAAGGCCCTGGAGCGGAAGGTCGAGAACACGTTCTTCCGCGAGGATTTCCGCCGGAGCGGGTATGACGACGTTGGCCGGATCATCGAGATCCCGCGCGTCGGCGAGGAGTACAGCGAGGCGTTCCTGCGCGAGGTCGCCCACAAGCGCGAGATCTCCGACGGGAAGTTCAAGATCGTCCTCAACTACTCGCACGGGACCGCCGCGCAATACCTGCCGCAGCTCATGGAGGCGCTCGACATCGAGGTCATCGGGATCAATTCGGTGGTCTCGGAGAACATCGGCTCACGCTCGCTCGAGGAGTTCCAGCAGCAGATGCGCGAGCTCGCCGCGATCACCTCGACGCTCCGCGCGAGCTTCGGGGTCACGCTCGACTCAGGCGGCGAGAAGGTCTTCTTGACCGACGACCGCGGTCGGATCATCGAGGACCGCCACTTCCTCACCGCGTTCGTACGGCTCGTCGCGAAGACGACTCCGGGCCTCGTGGCGGTGCCGGTCTTCGCGCCGGCGATCATCGAGAAGCTCGTCGCCGAGGCGGGTGGGCGCGTCCAACGGGTCCGCGCATCCGCCGAGGCGCAAATGGGCCTGGCCGCTCGCGAGCACCCGCTCCTCGTCGCCGACGGCCTTGGCGGGTTCATCTTCCCGCGGTTCCACCCGTCGTTCGACGGCCTGTTCGCGATCGTGAAGCTCCTCGAGCAGCTCGCGGTGCAGCAGACGACGCTCGCCGAGCTCATGGATCTCACGCCTGCGGCGCACCTCGTCCGGCTGAAGGTCGACTGCCCGTGGGAGGACAAGGGCCGCGTCATGCGGATGCTCGCCCAGGATCCGGCGACCGATCGCACGAAGCAGGTCGACGGGGTGAAGCACGTGTCAGACGGCGAGTGGGTGCTCGTCCTCCCCGACGCCGATCAACCGCTGTTCAACGTGTGGGCCGAGGCCGCCGACGACGGGCGGGCCTGGTCGCTCGCGCACCAGTACGCCGACCGCGTCGGAACCTTCCGGACATCGTGAAGATCGCCATCGCGCAATGCGCCCCGGCGCTCGGGGCGGTGAAGCGGAACCTCGAGATGCACCGCGAGTGGATCGCGAAGGCCCGGGCGACCGGCGCGAAGCTCGTCGTCTTCCCCGAGCTCTCGCTCACCGGGTATTACCTGAAGGATCTCGCCGCGGACGTCGCGTGCGCCGCCGACGATCCGGTCCTGGCCCCGCTCGCCGAAGCCTCGCGGGACATCGATGTGAGCGCGGGCTTCGTCGAGCGCTCGAAGGACGCGAAGCTCCACATCGCCCAGGGCTACTGGTCCGGTGGGAAGCTGCGCCACGTGCACCGCAAGGTGTACCTGCCCACCTACGGGATCTTCGACGATGGTCGCTACTTCGGGCCGGGCGACACGTTCTCGACGTTCGAGAGCGTTGCCGGCGTCGCGGGCATGGCGATCTGCGAGGACCTCTGGCATCTCTCGGTCCCGTACCTCTACGCGGTCGAGGGCGCGAGCGTCGTCTTCGCGCCGGCGGCGAGCCCGGGGCGCGGCGTGGCGGAGGGCGGCGACCTCGGGACCGCCGCGTCGTGCCGGATGATGGATCGCTTCTACGCGCAGTACCTCACCGTGTACGTCGTCTTCGTCAACCGCGTCGGCCATGAGGACGGCATCGGCTTCTGGGGCGGGTCGGAGGTGATCGCTCCCGACGGCACGATCGCAGCGCGGGCGAAGGAGTTCGAGGAGGACCTCCTCGTGGCCGAGCTCGACCCCGAGCTCGTCGCGCGGGAGCGTGCCCGCAACCCACTGCTGCGGGACGAGCGGCCCGATCTCGTGTTCCGCGTGCTCGCCGAACGGATGGGCGTTCGGGTCACCGAGTGATCGACGCCGAGCGCACCGCGATCCGCATGGCCCCCGGCGACCTGACGCCGCTCCGCATCGACGAGATCCTCGTCCGCAAGATGCTCGTCGGTTTCCTGCGGGAGGAGACCCTGAAGACCGGCGCCACACGGGTCGTCGTCGGGGTGTCAGGAGGGGTCGACAGCGCCGTCGTCGCGGCCCTCGCGGCCGAGGCGCTCGGCGCAGCGAACGTCCTCGGATTGTTCACGCCGTACCGGTCCGCCGGCCGCGCTCGCGACGATGCGCAGCTGGTCGCGCGGACCTTCGGCTTCCGTCTCGAGGAGGTCCCGATCGCGACGCAGGTCGACGCGTATTTCGCCGGGATGAAGGGCGTCGATCGCATCCGGATCGGGAACAAGATGGCCCGCGAGCGCAAGAGCATCGAGTACGACCGGTCGTGGCCCGACGGGCTGGTGATCGGGACCTCGAACAAGACCGAGCTCCTCCTGGGCTACGGCACGCAGTTCGGCGACCTCGCGTCCGCGCTCAATCCGGTCGGCGACCTCTACAAGACGCAGCTGCGCGAGCTCGCCGCCCACGTCGGCGTGCCGCGGCCGATCATCGAGAAGGCGCCGAGCGCGGAGCTCTGGGAAGGTCAGACCGACGAGGGCGAGCTCGGCTTCACCTACGAGCAGGCCGACGTGCTGCTCTACCACCTCGTCGACCGGCGCGTCCGTCCCGCCGATCTCCTCGCCGCCGGCTTCGACGCGGCGCTCGTCGCGAAGATCCGCGAGCGCGTCCGCCGAAGCCACTTCAAGCGCGTCATGCCGCTCATCGCGAAGGTCAGTCTTCGCACCGTGGGCCACGACTTCCTCTATCCGCGCGACTGGGAAGCCGACTGAGCCGGACGGCTCTCGGCTATCTGTTCGCGATCGTCGCCGCCGCGTTCTATGCGGTCGGTGGCGTCATCGCGAAACGCGCGTTCGATCTCGGCGTCGCGCCCGAGACGCTGGCCCAGTGGCGGATCCTCTTCGCGTTCGTGGTGTTCCTCGCCATCGCCCTCGCGTTCAAGCGACGAGACCTGTCCGCGATTCGGCGGGCGGACCTGCCGCTCCTCGCGGCGTTCGGGCTGCTCGGGGTCCTGGCCGTGCAGCTGGTCTATTACGAGGCGATCCAGCGCATCCCGATCGGCGTCGCGCTCGTCATCGAGTACACCGCGCCGCTGCTCATCCTCGGCTACTGGCGCGTGCGCGGGCGGCACGTCGGGCTCGGCCTGTGGGTCGCCGGCATCCTCACCGTCGCCGGCTGCTACTTCGTCGTCGGCGCGTACGACGCGCAGCTCCGCGAGGTCAACACGATCGGCGCGCTCTTGGCCGCCGCGGACGCGGCGATCCTCGCCTCGTACTTCCTCATCGCGGAGCGCCTCGTCACGCGCTACTCGAGCTGGGCGCTGCTCTGCGTCGGGTTCGGGGCGGCAGCGATCGCGTGGTCGATCGCGCGGCCGCTCTGGACCCTCGACTGGTCGCGCCTCAACGGGGAGCTCGGCCTCGACGTGCTCGGTGTCGTGGTCGTCGCGACCGTCGTGCCGTACCTCTTCAGCGTCGGCGCGGTGCGACTCATCCCGGCGGCGCGGGTCGGGCTCGCGTCGACGGCGGAGCCGGTCATCGCCGCGGTCGCGGCGTGGCTACTGATCGGCGAATCGCTCCAGGCGCTGCAGGTGGTCGGCGGGCTCATCGTCGTCGCCGGCATCCTGGTCGCGCAGCGGGTGCGCCTCGAGGCCGAGGGCGTCTAGCGCTCGGCGTCCATCCAGCCCGTCGGCAGGGTCGGGACGGTCCAGCGCGCGTCGGGGCGCCAGCCTTCCCAGCTCGCCGTCCACGGCGGCTCCCTCGCGAGGACCGACCGCACGGCCTCCGCCATCTCGGCGTTGATCTGCTCCGCCTCGGTGGAGCTGATCTCGCCCTGAGCCACCTTCCACGCGAGCTCGTCCTCGTCCTTCCACTCGAAGGCGGTCCGATCCGGCGCGATCACCGCGTCGAGGACGCGCTCGTAGGTATCGAATCCGATCGACGAGCGGCTCCACGGGGCTTCTGCGTTCACGTACCACATGGCCAGCCGGTCGTCGCCCTCCCAGAAGAGCTGGACCGTGTAACCGCGGCCGGGCTGATGGAGCACGAGGACGCGTCGGTCGCCCCATGTGCGTTCGGCATACCCACCGTCCCATTCGATGAGCATCCGGCCGTTCGGACCGCCGCGCGTTCCGGTGCGGCGAACGTAGACCGTCCCGATCGGCAGGAACAGCGCGATCAGCTCCGGGTCGTCGCGCACGAGCGTCATGGGCCGCGCCGTGCGGACGATCCCATCCTTGACCGATCGCCAGCAGACCGTGTCGCCCGGCCGGCTCATCGGGCCGAATGTACCTGCGATGCTTGCCGGGTGGGGACCCTCTATCTCGTCGCGACGCCGATCGGAAATCTCGAGGACGTCTCGCCGCGCGCGCTCAAGGTCCTGCAGGAGGTCCACATGGTCGCCTGCGAGGACACGCGGCACACCCAGATCCTCCTACGGCGTCACGAGATCCGAGCGAAGCACCTGACGTCGTACACGGAGTTCAACCACAAGCCGCAGGTCGGGATCCTCGTCGGCCAGCTCGATCGGGGCTGGGACGTGGCCCTCGTGTCGGACGCCGGCACACCGGCGCTCTCCGATCCGGGCGAAGCGCTGGTCGCGGCGGCCGTCGCCGCGGGTCACACGGTCACGCCGATCCCCGGACCGAACGCCGCGATCGCGGCCCTCGTCGCGTCGGGGCTCCCGACCCGCTCGTTCACGTTCCTCGGCTTCGTGTCAAAGAAGAGCGGGGCGCGACGCAAGACGCTCGCGGCGCTCATCGCCGAGGGCCGGACCATCGTCGTGTACGAGAGCCCGTACCGAACAGGCGACCTCCTCGCGGACCTCGCGGCGGTCGCCCCCGACGCGCGTGTCGTCGTCGCTCGCGAGCTCACGAAGATCCACGAGACCTTCGTCCGCGGCACGGCGCGGGACCTTGCCGCTCGGTATGCTGCCGAGCGTCCGAAGGGCGAGGTCACCGTCGTCATCGCGCCCGCGGACGCCGACGCGAGGGGAGAGCATGCCGGCGAAAGCGACGCCTGACGTGGTCGATGTATTCGTCGAGATCCCGCGCGGCTCCCGCGCGAAGTACGAGCTCGACAAGAAGAGCGGCCACATCCGGCTAGATCGCGTCCTCCACTCGTCGGTGCACTACCCGGCCGACTACGGCTTCGTGATGGACACCCTTGCCGGCGACGGCGACCCGCTCGACGCCGTGGTCATCGTCGAGGAGCCGACGTTCCCAGGGTGCGTCATGCCGGTGCGGCCGATCGGCACGTTGTTCATGAGAGACGCGAAGGGCGAGGACGAGAAGATCCTGGCCGTCCCGGCCGGCGACCCGCGGTTCGACGAGATCAAGACGCTGAAGGACCTCGCACCGCACTGGAAAAAGGAGATCGAGACGTTCTTCGAGACGTACAAATCGCTCGAGTCCGACGACACCGTGGTGCGCGGGTGGAACGACGAGAAGTCGGCGTGGCGCGTGATCGAGGCCGCGCGCGACGCGCACAAGCGGAAGCAGCGGACGTGAAGCGTGACTACCGCAAGTGGCAGAGCCCGGCACTCGGCCGCGAGATGGAGCTTCTCGTGTTCGGCGATCGCGGGACACCGGTGCTCGTGTTCCCGACGTCGATGGGCCGCTTCTATCAATGGGAGGACTTCGGGATGATCGGGCATCTCCGCCCGCGCATCGACGAGGGCCTGCTCCAGCTCTGGTGCGTCGACAGCGTCGACGGCGAATCCTTCTACAACAAGCAGGTCGGGGCCGAGGAGCGGGCGCGGCGCCATCTTGCATACGACCGCTATCTCACCGACGAGCTCGTGCCCGCGATCCACGGCGAGAACGCCGATCCGTACCTCGAGCTCCTCGGCGCGTCGTTCGGCGCGTTCCATTCCGTCGCGCTCGCGACGCGCCACCCAGGCATCGCGAGACGCGCGATCGGCCTCTCCGGCGCCTACGACGCGGCGCGGTGGCTTGACGGGTCGCGTGAGGGCGACGCGTACTTCGCGAACCCGCTCGCGTTCCTGCCGGGCCTGGCAGACGAGCGGCTCCTGCGGCCGCTGCGCGAGACCGAGTTCGTGATCGCGACGGGCGTCGACGATCCAAATGTCGCTGGATCGCGCGCGGTCACAGCGGCGCTCCAGGAGAAGGGCGTGCCGGCGACGCTGCATCTGTGGAACGGCTGGGCCCACGACTGGCCGTACTGGAAAGAGATGGTGGACACGTTCCTATGAGCACGAAGGTGATCGGTCTGCTGGTGGGCCGCGAGAACACGTTCCCGCAGCCGTTCATCGACACGGTGAACCGCAAGGGCGACACAGCGGGCGTGCGCGCGGAGATGGCGACGTTCGGCGGAGCGCGCGAGCTCGAGGAGCCCAAATACAGCGTCATCGTCGACCGTATCAGCCACGAGGTGCCGTACTTCCGCGCGCACCTCAAGAGCATGGTCCTCATGGGCACGGTCGTCGTGAACGACCCGTTCTGGTGGGAGGCGGACGAGAAGTTCTTCGAGTGCACGCTCGCGCGGAAGCTCGGCGTCGCCGTGCCGAAGACGGTCATCCTGCCGAACAAGTCGTACATCCCGGACATCAACGAGGGCTCGCTCCGGAACCTGCAGTACCCGCTCGATTGGAAGGGGATCGTCGAGTACACCGGGCTGCCCGCGATCATGAAACCGAACACCGGGGGCGGCTGGAAGGACGTCTACAAGGTCGACACGATGGAGCAGCTCCTCTGGGCCTACGACCAGACCGGGACCGCGACGTTCGGGCAGCGCCCGAAGACGATGATCCTGCAGGAGTTCATCCACTGGGACGACTACATCCGGTGCATCTGCATCGGCCGCAAGCACATCAACCCGATCCGCTACGACCCGACCGCGCCGTTCCACGAGCGCTACGTCGTGGACAAGCCCATCGAGGGCAAGCTCCGCGAACGCGCGATCCACGACGCGATCGCCCTCACCGATGCGCTCGGGTACGACATGGACACCGTCGAATTCGCGGTGCGCGGGGGGATCCTCTACGCGATCGACTTCCTGAACCCGGCGCCGGACTTCGACAGCTTCTCCATCAAGGGCGAGAACTTCGACTGGGTGCTCGAGAAGATGAGCGACCTCGTGATCGACTACGCGACGGGCGCCGCGGCGCCGCCGTGGCGCGGAGAGCACCGGTGGTGGCGCCACATCCGCTGATCGAGTACCACGCCCTGCTCGAGGACGGCGAGATCGCGGCGGAGAGCGCCGCGGCGCTGGCCGACGGGCAGAAGGCTCGCCGGCTCGTCTTCGGCGACCGACCGTTGTGCGTCGCGCTCCGACCGAACCTCATCTCGCGCCCGCAGTACGACGCGATCTCGGCGGCCTCCGAGACGTTGTATGCGGCCTTCGACCGCCTGGAGCGCGCCCTCATCGGCGATGAGGACCTCCGCCACGAGCTCGACCTCGACCCGCGCGAGAGCGAGCTCGCCCTCGCCGATCCCGGCTTCCGCGCGTCGTCCCCGTCGGCGCGGCTCGACGGCTTCGTCGGCGACGACGGCATCATCCGGTTCGTCGAGTACAACGCCGAGTCGCCGGCCGGCATGGCCTACAACGACGAGCTGAGCGCCGTCTTCGCGACGCTCCCGATCATGAAAGCGTTCAAGAAGAAGCACCGGCTCGCGGGATTCCCCGTGCGCGGGAAGCAGCTCGGCGTGCTTCGGCGGGCGCGGCGCCCGCGCGGCGAGCTCAAGACCGTCGCGATCGTCGACTGGCGCGGGTTACCGACGCTGACCGAGTTCGAGATGTTCGCGCGCTACTTCGAGGAGCAGGGCCTGCGCGCGATCATCTGCGCGCCGCAGGACCTCACCTACGAGCGAAAGGTGCTCCGCGCCGGTGGGAAGCGCATCGACGTCGTCTACCGGAGGGTGCTCACGAGCGAGCTGCTCGCGAAGCCCGACGCCGCGAAGCCGCTGATCCAGGCCTATCTCGACAGTGCGGTCACGGTCGTGAACAGCTTTCGCGCGAAGCTCTTGCACAAGAAGATGAGCCTCGCGCTCCTCTCGGATGACCGCTACGCGGCCCTCTACACGCCCGAGCAGCGCAAGGCGATCGCGACGCACATCCCGTGGACCCGGAAGATGCGCGAGGGCCACACGACCTATGGGGGCAAGACCGAGGATCTCGTCGAGCTCGTCATGCGGAAGAAGGATCGCTTCGTCCTCAAGCCGAACGATGAGTACGGTGGCAAGGGCGTCGTGCTCGGGTGGACCGTCGAGCAGCACGAGTGGGAGCAGACGATCCTCTCCGGGCTCACCGCGTCGTACGTCGTGCAGGAGAAGGTGCCGGTGCCGCGCTACCCGTTCCCGGTGCTGCTCCACGACCGGATCCACTACCTCGACCTCGCGATCGACCATGACCCGTATCTCTTCTGGGGCGCGGTGAGCGGGTGTCTCACCCGGCTCTCGTCGAGCGCGCTCCTCAACGTGACGGCCGGCGCCGGGAGCGTCGTGCCGACCTATATCGTCGAGTCATGAATGGCGTCCCGCGGCTCACGATCGGGATCGAGGAAGAGTTCCAGATCGTCGACGCCGACGGACAGCTGAAGAGCCACAGCGAGACCCTGCTCGGGGCGGCCCGCCCGTACCTGGAGGAGCGCGTGAAGCCCGAGATGATGCAGTCGGTCGTCGAGATCGGCACGCGGATCTGCGCCGACGTGGGCGAGGCGCGTCGCGAGATCGTGAATGCCCGCGGCACGCTCGCGACGCTGCTGAAGCGCGACGGTCTGCGCCTCGTGTCGGCCGGAACGCATCCCTTCTCGCACTGGCAGGAGCAGCAGGTCACCGAGCACGAGCGCTACAAGATCCTCGAGGAGGAGCTCCAGGATGTCATTCGCGAGCTCCTCATCTTCGGCCTGCACGTGCACGTCGGCATCCCTGACCGCGAGCAGCGCATCGAGGTGATGAACGAGGCCCGGTACTTCCTCCCGCACCTCCTCGCCATCTCCACCTCGAGCCCGTTCTGGCTCACCCGGAACACGGGCCTCAAGTCGTACCGCCAGATCATCTGGCAGCGCTTCCCGCGGACCGGCATCCCGCCGGAGTTCTCGTCGTGGGACGAGTACGAGAACTACCTCGAGCTCCTCGTGCGGACCAAGTGCATCGACGACGGCAAGAAGATCTGGTGGGATCTCCGGCCGCACGCCTTCTACCCGACCATCGAGTTCCGGGTCTGCGACGCCGCCACGACGATCGACGAGACGCTCTGCATCGCGGGGCTGGTGCAGGCGATCTGCGCGAAGCTCCTCATACTGCGTTCGCGCAACCTCGGCTTCCGTCGCTACATGCCCAACCTGATCCAGGAGAACAAGTGGCGGGCGATGCGCGGCGGGATGGAGGCGCGGCTCATCGACTTCGGCAAGGAGACCGAGGTGCCGATGCGCGACCTGTCCGAGGAGATCCTCGAGTTCGTCGACGATGTCGTGGACGAGCTCGAGTCCCGGCGGGAGGTCGAGTACCTCCGCGTCATCGCGCGGGAGGGCACGAGCGCCGATCGCCAGCTGCGCGTGTTCAAGGAGACCGGCCACCTGCACAAGGTCGTCGATGCGCTCGCGGAGGAGACCCTCCGTGGCGTACCCGAGGTGTCGTTGGCGTGACGGTGACCAAGGCGGTCGAGCGGCTGGTCAAGGCCAGCGTCCATCTTTCCGACGCGGACCTCGACCGCACATACGCGTGGGAGGAGTACGACGAGGACGGCCTTCGCTTCGCGCTCCTCGCCGCGCACTTGCAGCTGCGCGAGACGACCGCGACGGTCGCCGCCGCCCGCCTTGGGGCGGGGAAGCCCTTCACCGAGGCGCAGCGCATCCTCGCGCAGGTCCACGACGCCTACCGCGATCTGACCGGAGCGCTCGCCGGTACGAGCGAGGCGGAGATCGACGCGAAGCCGCCGCCAGAGCAACAGCGGGAGCAGTGGACCCTCCGCGAGATCCTGACGCACGTGCTCCAGACCGAGAAAGCCTTCCTCGCCGCGATCGAGGTCGCGCTCGATCGCGCCCGGGCGGGTCGGCCCAACGAGCCGGACGAGGCGGCGTTCAAGGCGAAGCGTCAGCCCGCGGAGGATCCGAGCGGCTCGCGAGCCGACGCGCTGAACGCGCTCTTCCGCAGCCACGTGGCCATCCTCCGCGGGCTCGACGGCGTGAGTGATACGGAGCTCGTGACGCCGTCGTGGTTCTGGGAGGACAAGGGCTACTCGATCCGGTTCCGGATGCACCGCTTCGAGGAGCACCTCCGTCAGCACACGATCCAGGTCGACAAGACGCTCGTCGCGCTCGGCCATCCGCCGACCGAGGCCGAGCGTCTGGTGCGCAACCTCTACGTCGCGCTCGCCGGGCTCGAGTCCGTGAGCGGCGCCGGCGTTGGGAATGAGCTCTTCGCTGACTGCGCGGCGAAGCTCGACGCGATCGCTGCCGAGGTGGAGCGTGTCGCCACCGGCTGACATCGACCGTCGCCTCCTGGCAGAGGCGATCATGTGGGACTACGAGCCGACCTGGATCCCACCCGGCCTCGAATACGTCGAGCGGTCAGACGTGCTCATGTGGCGGCGAAACGGCCCGCGATCGCGCGAGCGATGGGGGAACCGGGTCGCGTACACGCGCAGCACGCCCGCGCGTATCGAATCGCTCATCGACGAAGCCTTCGCCTTCTTCGGCGACCGGCCCTTCTCATGGGTCGTGGGAGCGTCCAGCATGCCCCGCGACGTCGACGATCGGCTCGTCCAACGAGGCCTCGTCGACATCGGCGATGGCGACCTCCTCAGCGCGGAGCTGCCGATCCGGGGCCTTCGCACGACGGGCGTCGCCAGGATCGTCGAAGTCGAAGACGAAGAGGTGGCTCGGATCGGACTTCGGCTAGCCCATCCGGATGCCTCGGCGGAGGAGATGGAGGAGCACGTCGCCGAGATGCTCGCGTATCTCGGGCTCCCCGAGCGGCGGGGTGGGTTCCTCGTCGCGTTCGTGGACGGCCAGCCCGCGGCGAACGCCGCATACCGTTATTCGTCGGACCGCCGGACGGTCTACTTGAACGGCGCCGAGACCGTTGAGCGATTTCGCGGACGCGGCGTCTACCAGTCGCTCGTGGCCTACCGAGCCGATGCCGCTCTCCGGCTCGGCTGCCGGTTCGCAGCGATCCGGGCGCGCCGCGATACGTCGCTCCCGATCCTGATGCGCCGCGGCTTCATGGACCACGGGCACCTACCGATCTACGCGCGAGCTGCCTAGTTCGTCGCGACGAGCTCGAGCACGGCCTGCGTCGCGACGCGGCCGGCCTCGGCGAGGTGCGCCGCGGTCACCGTGTCGACCGTGTCAGCGGTCGTGTGGAGCGCGCCGAAGTCGGTCCACGACAGGATCGCGGCGGGCACGCCGCGGCGGGTGTACGAGAGGTGGTCGCTGCCGCCGGCGTTGGGCGTGTATCCGAACGAGTAGCCGAGGTGGTCGGCCGCGCTCGCGAGCCGCGCGTGCATCGCGAAGCTCTCGTCGGATGCGGCGAGCGTGTCGCCGCAGCAGCCGGCCACGTCGAGATTCACGAACGCGACGACGTTCGCCGGCCGGAGCGGCGTGGTCAGCGAGTGGTTCGCGAAATACTCCGAACCGACGAGACCCTCCTCCTCGCCCGCGAACGCGACGAAGGCGACCGAGTTCTTCAGCATCGCGCGGTGCGCGGCGAGGACGCGCGCGACCTCGAGCATCACCGACGGACCCGATCCGTTGTCGTTGGCGGCCGGGAACACCGTGCCGTCGGGATCGGTCCCGATCCCGTCGAGGTGGCCGCCGACGAGGACGAATTTGTCGGCGCGCGCCGGATCGCTGCCCCGGAGGATGCCGACCACGTTCTGGCCGACGATCTCGTGCACCGTCCCGAGCGGCACCGAGAACCGCACGTGCGCGTCGGTGTCGAAGGAGATCGGCTGGGGCGGCTCGTTGCGGAGGCTCGGACGCGTCTGCGATCGGCGGAGCCGGTCGACGAGCGACTGGTTGAGATCGGCGACGTGCTTGCCCGACGACGCGATGAGCTCGTCGGCGACGGCCGCGGTGACCGTGATGACCGGGATCGTCTCCTTCTCGAACGCGGCGACGTACGACGGCTTGATGAGCTGGCCGAAGGTCACCTGGATGACGCCGACCGCGCCCTCCCGCCGGGCGATGTCGATGCGGTCCTGATTTGCGATGCTCGGGCCCGCGATCAGCGCGATGTTCCCGTCGACATGGACGCCGGCGTAGTCGCTGTAGGCGGTGGTCTTGTTCCCGCCGCCCACGTACACGACCTGCCCCTCGGCCACGCCGCCGCCGCGGCGGCCGCCGACGCTCTCCGCGAAATCGACCCGCGGCAGGTAGGTCTTCGGCTCCGGCAGCGTGGAGGCGAGGGTCGGCATCGCGGTAAGGCCGACGTCGGACATCTTGAAGCTCTGGTAGTAGGTCCCGTCGTCGCCCGCGGGCTCGAAGCCGAGCGACTTGAAGCGGTCGGCGACGAGCGCCGCGGCCTCTTGGTAGCCCTTCGACGCCGTGTAGCGTCCGCCCCGTGCGGGATCGGCGATGAACGCGAGATCCGCGTGCGCGCGATCGCCGTCGAACTCCTTCGCGACCACGGTGAGCGCGGCGGCCGCGCCGAGGTATGGCGAGAGGATCCGCACGACGAGGACGGCGGCGACGAGCGCGACCGCGAGTCGCCAGGTGAGCACGTTCCCGAGCGCGACCGGCGCGCGCTCGAAGAACGTCCGGAGCCCGTGGCCCGCGAGGTTGAACGCGAGGACCCCGCTCGCGAACGCGACCGCCGGCACGATGGCGATCCACGGCGCGCGGAAGATCTCGAATCGGCCCTGCGCGAGGATCGCGCCCCACTCCGGCGTCGCGAAGAAGAACGCCCGGCCGCCGCCACGGTCGTCGAGCGGGATCGACGTGCCGCCACCGACGACGTAGCCGAGGAACCCGAGCTCGCCGAGGATCAACATGATCGCGCTCGCCTCGAGCGCCGCCGCGACGGCGAGGAGGGGGAGGAGATTCGGTAGCGCGTGGCGCACGACGATGCCGAACTCGGAGAGGCCCTCGGCCTTCGCGGCCTCGAGGAACGGCCGGCCGCGCAGGTCTACGAGCGTCGCGCGCGTCGCGCGGCCGAAGCCGTGCCAGCCGGTGATGGTGAGCGCCGCGGCGAAGGCCGTGATGCCGGAGCGGATGTCGAACGCGAAGATCCAGAGCACCGCGAAGAGGAGCGTGGGGAACGCCGAGAACGCGTCGACGAGCGCCGACACGACGCGATCGACCCACCGGCCGGCGAACCACCCCGCGACCGCGCCGAGCGTGACCCCGATCACGAGGCGCGCCGCGAGCACGACGAACGCGAGCGTGAACGTCGCCTGCGCGCCGTACATGATCGTGACCCAGAGATCGCGGCCCTGCCGATCGGAGCCGAGCGGGTAACCGAACGTGCCCGGATCGAATGGCGCCGGGATCGTCCGCGTCCCGACCTGGACGAACGGGTGCTCCTTGAGCGGGTCCACCGATGTGAGCAGTGGCGCGGCGAAGCCGAGGACGAGCCACCCGAGGATGAGCGCGACCCCGACGACGAGCTGCCAGCTGACCGCGCGCCTCAAGCCGGCGCTCCCGTCGCCCGGTGCGCGAACCGGTCGGCGAGCGCGTCGAGGCCGAACCGGACGAGCGCGATCGTGGCAGCGAGGGCACCGAGCAGCGTGCCGGCCGTCGCCGCGTCGAACCGCCGGATCGCCTGGAGCAGCGCGAACCCGAGCCCCGGCCAGCTGAAGAAGACCTCGACGACCGGCAGGGTCGAGAGCGCGATCGAGAGGCCGCTCGCGACGGCGCCGATGATCGGCACGGCGGCGTTGCCGAGGGCGTGGCGCACGAGGATGACGGACTCGATGAGGCCCTTCGCGCGCGCGGTGCGGATGTAGTCGAGGCGCAGGACGTCGTCGGTCGCGACGTACGCGAAGTTCGCGATCTGCGCGAACGGGCGGGCGGCGAGGACGAGGACCGGGACGATCAGGTGGTCGTCGATCCCGAAGCCGAACGTCGGCCAGAGCCGGATCCCGAAGCGCGCGTTCAGCTCCGCGCCGCCGAGGATGAGGAGGATCGCCAGCAGGAACGAAGGGAGCGACACCGCGAGCGTCGTGATCGTGAGCAAGGCCCGTCGTGGTCGGGCGCTCCGCGACCCCGCTGCCACGACGCCGACGACGATGCCGAGCACCGTCGCCAGGCCGACGGCGAGCAGGACGAGCACCATGCTCTTCGAGTACGCGTCGACGAGCAGCTCGCCCATCGCGCGGCGCTGCCCACCCAGGATGGACGTCGAGCTCGCCTCGCCGAGCGATCCCGAGGCGAGGCTCGTGAAGTAGTCCGAGGTCCCCTCCCACGCCTGCTGCGCGATGGTCGGCAGGTCGGCGCGCTCGAGTCGGGTGCGCGCGGAGACGAGCGCGACCTGGGAGAGGACGATGATGAGGACGAACGTGAGGGTCACGAGCAGCAGCCGGACCAGCACGGCCATCGAAACACGCGCGGCCGTTCCGCGTTCCACCACTGCTCCGACCTAGACTACCGAGATGCCGGGCCGAAAGTTCTACATCACGACCGCGATCGACTATGTGAACGATCGCCCCGGCCTCCATCACGGCTACGAGAAGACCGGCGCCGATGCGCTCGCTCGTTTTTACCGGCAGCGTGGCCATGACGTCTTCTTCCTGACCGGTACGGATGAGAACGCGACACGCAATGACGTCGCCGCGAAGGCGCAGGGGATCGCGACGCGCGCGCTCGTCGACCAGCACGCCGCCGAGTTCAAGCACATGGCTGACACGTGGCAGATCTCGTATGACCGGTTCATCCGGACGACCGACTCCGATCACATCAAGGGCGTGCAGGAATTCGTGCGGCGCTGGATCGCGAACGACGACGTGTATCTCGCGACGTACGAGGGCCTTTACTGCCTCGGCTGTGAGGCGTTCAAGGACGAGGACGAGCTCGTCGACGGCCGGTGCGTGATCCATCCGACCCATCCCGAGTACATCCAGCAGCTGAAGGAGGAGAACTACTTCTTCCGGCTGTCGAAGTACGAGGCGAAGCTCAAGGAGCTCTACCGGAAGGACCCTGAGTTCTGCGTCCCAGAGGCTCGCCGCAACGAGGTGCTCGGGTGGCTGGAGCGGGGGCTGAAGGACATCAGCGTGTCGCGGCGCAACCTCACGTGGGGCATCCCGTTCCCCGATCACCCGGAGCACGTCGTCTACGTCTGGTTCGACGCACTCATCAACTACGTCACCGGGATCGGGTTCGGCACGGACGAGGCGAAGTTCAAGAAGTGGTGGCCCTGCGACGTGCACGTGATCGGCAAGGACATCACGCGGTTCCACTGCATCTACTGGCCGGCGATGCTGATGGCCGCCGGCGTCGAGCTGCCGCGGCAGGTCTTCGCCCACGGCTTCCTCGCGATGGGCGAGGGCCGGCTCTCGCGCTCGAGCGGGAACATGATCGATCCGATCGCCGCTGCGACCAAGTGGGGCAGTGACGCGATCCGTTATCTCGTGCTGCGCGACGCGCCGTTCGAGAAGATCGAGGACTCGCCGATCAGCCCCGAGCAGTTCAATGCGCGGTTCAACGCCGACCTCGCGAACGGTCTGGGGAACCTCGTCTCGCGCACGCTGAAGATGGTCGAGTCGTACTGCGAGGGGATCGTGCCGCGATCGGGTGGTGAGGGCGACTCCGAGCGCGACCTCCACGCGACCGCGAACCGGGCGGTCGAAGCGCACGACGCCGCGGCGGCGAAGCTCCACTTCGCCGACGCGCTTGCCGCTATCTTCTCGCTCGTCGACGCGGCGAACAAGCATTACCAGCAAACCCAGCCGTGGAAGCAGGCCAAAGGGCCTGCCAATGGGCCCCAGGTGGCCTCTTCGCTGTACGCGGGTTTGGAAGCTCTTCGCATCATTGCGCACCTGCTCTGGCCGTACATGCCGAAGACGGCGGACGCGATCTGCGGCCAGCTCGGGCTGCCGTCTCCGTCCGCCGCGCCCTGGCCGGACGTCGCGCGCTGGGGCCTCCTCCAGCCGGGACGTAAGGTCACGGTCGGCCCGCCGCTCTTCCCGCGCCTGGAGCCCGCGAAGCCCTGATCGACGCGCATGCGCATCTGACGGACGCGAAGTTCGCCGGCGACGTCGATGCGATCCTCGCGCGCGCGCGCGACGCTGGCGTCACGCGGATCCTCACCTGCGGCGAGGACGTCGCGTCGAGCCGGGCGGCGCTCGAGATCGCGCGAGCGCATCCGGAGGTCCGCGTCGCCGTGGGCGTGCATCCGCACCGCGCGGCCTCGCTCGACGACGCGGCGATCGCCGCGTTGCGCGAGCTCGCGGCCGACCCGCGGGTCGTCGCCATCGGCGAGATCGGGATCGACCTCTCGGGCCGGAGCGCGGCGCAGGCGGATCAGGAGCGTGCGTTCCTACGGCAGCTCGATCTCGCCGCCGAGCTCGGCCTGCCGGTCGTGGTCCACGTGCGCGACGCGGGTCCGATCGTCCGCGGGCTGCTCGCCGGCCGCGTGGTGCGCGGTCAGCTCCATTGCTACAGCGAGGGCCCGGACGAGATCCCTTCGTGGCGCGCCCTCGGGCTCGTCCCGTCGTTCGCCGGACCCGCGACGTATCGCGCGAACCGCGCGCTCCGGGAGGCGGCGCGGATCACCGATGCGCTGCTGGTCGAGACGGACGCGCCGTACCTCTCGCCCGAGGGCCATCGCGGCCAGCGCAACGAGCCCGCGTTCGTCGCGGTCACCTACGCGGCGCTCGCCGCCGAGCGCGGCGCCGACCGGACGGCCCTCGCGGAGACGACCGCGGCGGTCGCCCGGGAGCTCTTCGGGCCACGGTGGGAACCGGCCGGGCCGTAGCCACGTCTACCCAGCAGCCGGGGTTGCCCGGAGAAGGTAGGTGCGTGATGAAGCGGCTTCTGTGGGTCCTTCCGGCGGTCCTCCTCCTCGCGGCGTGCTCCGGCGCGGGCTCGACCACGAGCGGCCCAGGAGGGATCACCACGACGTCTGGCAAGGGCGGCTTCGGCCCGGCCGAAGCGGTGACAGCGGCCAAACCCGCGCCGAACGCGCCCGCGCAGGGCGGCGACGCGGCCAACGGCGTGCCGGTCCCGCAGGCCTTCGACCCGACGCGCTCGGTGATCCTCACCGCCAATATCGCGCTGAAGGCGAGCGACCCGTGGGCCGCCGCCGACGCCGCCCAGAGCGTCGCGACCGGCCTCGGCGGCGACGTCATCGGGCTGAACGAGAGTGGCACCCAGGACAACCGCAGTGCGAGCCTCACGATCCGCGTCCCCTCGCAGCAGTTCACCGAGGCGCTGCGTCGCCTGCGCGCCATCGACGCCGAGGTCGTCTCCTCGACCGTGAACGGGCAGGACGTCTCCGACCAGTTCGTCGATCTCAAGGCCCGTCTCTCGGCGAAGCAGGCCGAGGAGCAACGTTACCTCGCGCTCCTCGCGCGCCCCGACAACAAGGTCGACGACATCCTGAAGATCGACGCCGTCCTCGGGACGGTACGTACCCAGATCGAGCAGCTGCAGGGGCAGGTCAACTCGATCGACAAGCGCACCCAGTTCTCGACGATCACCGTCGCGATCAGCCCGGCGATCCCGGTCGTGACTCCGCCCGCCTCGTCATGGGACCCGACGAAGACCGTCGCCCAGGCGCTCGCCACGCTGGCGGCCGTGCTCCGCGGGTTCGCCGACGTCGCGATCTGGGTCCTCGTGTTCGCCTGGATCCCGCTCCTCGTGCTCGCGATCACCGTGATCCTGACCCGCAACCGCCGCGTCGCTCGACCGGCCTAGTTAGCGAGCCACGCGACATCGGGACGCCCGTCCGCGGGCGTCCCGATTTGCGCGCGCATCGTTCGTGCGTACCGTGGGCGCGATGTCGAGCTCCCTCGACCCGATCGTGCGACTCTCGCTCGTCGTCGGCATCATCGCCGCGCTCATCTTGGCCGGCGTCCTCATCGCGCTCGTCGTGTTCACGGTGCGCTACCGCGATCCGAGCCGGGCTCAACCGCCGCAGATCCACGGTCATCGCTCGCTCGAGATCGCCTGGACCGCTGCGCCGCTCGCGCTGCTCGCGGTCATCTTCGTTCTCAGCCTCGTGACGCTCGGTCAGATCGGCCAGGGCGCGACGTTCGGCAGCCTGGAGCCGCCGGTCACCGTGTCCGTCATCGGGCACCAGTGGTGGTTCGAGTTCCGCTACGCGAACGGCGCCGTCTCCGCGAACGAGCTTCACATCCCGGCCGGTGTGCCCGTCGAGCTCGACCTCGCATCCTTCGACGTGATCCACGACCTCTGGGTCCCCGAGCTCGGCGCGAAGTCGGACGTCATCCCAGGACAGCGGAACGTCATGCGACTGTTCACCGCGCGTGCGGGGACGTTCGCCGGCGCGTGCGCCGAGTTCTGCGGCCTCGAGCATGCGTGGATGCGGGTCGTCGTGATCGCCGAGCCGCGCGCCGACTTCGACCGCTGGCTCGCCGCGCAGGCCGCACCGGCGACGGCGACGGGCCGCGGCCTCGAGATCCTTCGGTCGAACGCGTGCGCCTCCTGCCACGTGGTCCAGGGGCAGCTCGCCGGCACGTCGATCGGGCCGGACCTCACGCACGTCGGTTCGCGGCGGACGCTCGCCGGCGGCGTGCTCGCGAACGCCGCCGACGCGATGCGCGCGTGGATCGCCGATCCCCAGCGCTACAAGCCCGGCGCGCTCATGCCACGCGTCCCGCTCTCCGACGGCGACCTCGACGCGGTCGTGGCCTACCTGGAGAGCCTGAAGTGAGCACCTTCGCTCTCGTCCATCGCCCCGCGGCGTTCGCGACGGCCGGCGTGCTGCGCACCGTCGACCACAAGGACATCGGGGTCATGTACGTCCTCATGGGCGTCGGGTTCCTGATCGTCGGCGGCATCGAGGCGCTCCTGCTGCGCGTCCAGCTCGCCACGCCGAACGAACGTGTGCTCGACCCGAGCACGTACGACCAGCTCTTCACGATGCACGGGCTCACGATGATCTTCCTCGTCGCGGTCCCGATCCTCGTGGGCTTCGCGAACTACGTCGTGCCGCTGCAGATCGGCGCGCGCGACGTCGCGTTCCCGCGACTCAACGCGCTCTCGTTCTGGCTCTCGCTCTTCGGCGGCGTGCTCCTTTACCTGAGCTTCGTCGCCGGCGGAGCGCCGGACGCCGGTTGGTTCGCCTACGCCCCGCTCACCGAGCCATCGCACGCGGTCGGAAGCGGGATGGACTGGTACATCTTCGGCCTCGCGGTGAACGGGGCCGGAACGATCATCGGCGCGATCAACCTCGCGGTGACGATCCTCCTGATGCGCTGCCCCGGCATGGTCATGGGCCGCGCGCCGATGTTCACCTGGATGGTCCTCATCACGAGCGTGCTCATCCTCGGCGCGTACCCGATCCTCACCTCCGCCCTCGTGATGCTCCTCGTCGACCGCGAGCTGGGTGGCCGGTTCTTCGACCCGGCCGGCGGCGGGAACGCGACCCTGTGGCAGCACCTCTTCTGGTCGTTCGGCCATCCTGAGGTCTACGTCGTGATCCTGCCCGCGTTCGGGATGATCTCGGAGATCGTGCCGGTGTTCAGCGGCAAGCCGTTGTTCGGCTACCGCTTCGTCGCGGGCTCCGGGATCGCGATCGGCTTCCTCGCGTTCGGCGTGTGGGCGCACCACATGTTCGCGGTCGGTCTCGGCGACGCGGAGAACGCCTTCTTCTCGGCGACGAGCATGCTCATCGCCGTCCCGACCGGGGTGAAGATCTTCAACTGGCTCGCCACGATGTGGCGCGGGCGGATCCGCCTCGAGATGCCGATGGTCTTCGCCCTCGGCTTCATCGCCTCCTTCGTCGTCGGCGGCCTCACCGGCGTCTCGCTCGGGGTCGTCCCGCTCGACCTCTACACGACCGACTCCTACTACGTCGTCGGCCACCTCCACTACGTCCTGTTCGGCGGCACGTTCATGGCCGTGTTCGCCGGCCTCTACTACTGGTTCCCCAAGGTGACCGGCAGGTTCCTCGGCCATCGGCTCGGGCTCGCGCACTTCTGGCTCACCCTCGTCGGGCTGACGCTCGCGTTCCTCCCGCTGCACCTCCTCGGCATCGAGGGCATGCCGCGGCGCGTGTGGACGTACCCCGCGGGACTCGGCTGGGAGTGGCCGAACCTGATCGCGACCGTGGGCTCGTTCGTCATCGCCGCGGGGACGATCGCCCTCGCGCTGAACGTGTGGCGCAGCTTGCGGACCGGCGACCGCGCCGGCGACGATCCGTGGGACGCGTACACCCTCGAGTGGTCGACGCCGTCGCCGCCGCCGGCGTACAACTTCGACGCGATCCCGACCGTGCGGGGGAAGCGGCCGCTCTGGGACCGCAAGCACCCCGATCGGACGGACCCCTCATGAGCGCGACCCCAGTGCCGCTGCGACGCGACCCGAACCTCGTCGGCATCGGACTCTTCATCGCGTCCGAGTCCCTGTTCTTCCTCGGCGTCGTCATCGCGTATGGCGTGTTCCGGGAGCAGGGTCTCGCGACCGCGAAGGCCCAGCTCGATCTCGGTCGTACCGCGATCTTCAGCGCGCTCCTGTTCGCATCGAGCGGGACCGTCGCCCGTGCCGTCGCGACGCGATCGCGGGCCTGGCTCGCGCTCACGGTCGCCCTCGGTGCCGCGTTCCTCATCGGCCAAAGCCTCGAGTACGTGCGGCTACTCGGCGCGGGCCTCCGGCCGGGCACCGAGCTCTTCGGGACGACCTTCTTCACCCTTACCGGTCTCCACGCGCTGCATGTCCTCGTGGGCCTCGCGCTCCTCTCCACGCTCCTCGGGGCGTCGACGGCCCGCCGCTCGCGAGTCGGCGCGTCGGCGTGGGAGGGCATCGCGATGTACTGGCATTTCGTGGACGCGGTGTGGGTCGTCGTCTTCTCGGTCGTGTACCTCGGGACGTTCGTCGGATGAGCGAGCACGACCTGCCGCCACCCTCGATCTGGCCGGTGACGCTCGCCCTCGGCGTGTCCATGGCCTGCGCCGGCGTCATCACGCACCCGGTCGTGCTCGCCGCGGGCGCGCTCCTTTCGATCCTCGCTCTCGGCGGCTGGGTCGCCGAAGCGGTGCGCGGCGCCTAGTGGATCGACGCAGGTTCCTTTCGCGGGTGACGATCGGCCTCACCGCAGCGATGGCCGGCCTCGTCGGCGTGCCGATCGTCGGGTACCTGATCGCGCCGCTCTTCGAGCGCGAGCAGGACACCTACGTCGCGGTCGGCGACCTCGCGCACTTCGCCGGCGGCACGACGACGCTCGTCAAGTTCGAGGACCCGAGCCCGCTCGCATGGGCCGGGCAGACCGCGAACACCGCGCTCTGGGTCCGTCGTGCGGGCGATGAGCCCGTGTTCCAGGTGTTCAACGTGAACTGCACGCACCTCGGCTGTCCGGTCGACTGGCGCTCCGACGCGCATCTCTTCCTCTGTCCGTGCCATGGCGGCGTCTATTACGCCGACGGCACGGTCGCCGGCGGCCCGCCGCCCCGACCGTTGTTCCAGCGCGAGTGGCGGGTCGATGGCGGGAAGCTCATGGTGAAGACGCAGCGCCTCCCCACCTCCGGCGGCGGGGCGCCGTGAGACGGATCTGGCGCGCGATCGGCCAGTGGTTCGGCCTCCGCTTCGAGCTCGAGGACTCGGTCGGGGCGGTGCTCACGCATCCGGTCCCCGCGGCGCTCGAAGGACCGGTCGGCTGGTGGTACGTCTTCGGCGCGGCGACGCTCGCGATGTTCGTGGTCCAGGTCGTCACCGGCGTCGGCCTCGCGATGACCTACGTCCCCGCACCGAACAGCGCGTACGACTCGCTCCAGTTCATCAGCCAGCAGGCGACCCTCGGGAGCGTCCTCCGCGGCATCCATTACTTCGGCGCCGGCGCGATGGTCGTGCTCGTCCTCATCCACATGACCCAGGTCTTCCTGTTCGGCGCGTACAAGTTCCCACGCGAGGCGAATTGGATGAGCGGCTCCCTGCTGCTCCTTGCGACCCTCGCGATGGCCTTCACCGGGCAGCTCCTGCGGTGGGACCAGGATGCGTTCTGGTCCATCGTCGTCGCTGCTGAGCAGGCGGCGCGCGCCCCGGTCATCGGTGGGTTCCTCGCGTCGCTCGTCGTCGCCGGTCAGAACGTGGGCGGCGCGACGCTCACGCGCTTCTACGCGACGCACGTCTTCCTCATCCCGGCCGCGATCTTCGGCCTGCTCGCGATCCACCTATACCTCGTCGTGAAGCGCGGGATCAGCGAGCCACCGGTGCCCGGCCAGCGCGCCGATCGGCGGACGTATCTCGCGCAGTACCGCGCGCTCCTCGCACGCGGGATCCCCTTCTATCCCGATGCCGCGGTCCGGGACGCTGCCGTGGCGTTCGTGGCGGTCGTCGTCGTCGTGGTGCTCGCGGTGGTAGCCGGTGCGCCGATGCTCGGGAAACCGCCCGACCCGACGATCATCGTCGCGGACCCGCGGCCGGACTGGTACTTCATCGGCTACTTCGCGCTCCTGGCGATCATCCCGAATGGCCTCGAGTCGCTCGTGATCATCGGCCTCCCGGCGCTCGCGTTCGCGTTCCTCTTCGTCCTGCCGCTCGTGCGGCCCGGGGGCGAGCGCCACGTCTCGCGGCGACCGATGGCGATCGCGGCGGTCGGCCTCGGCGTCGTCGTCTACACGGCGCTCACGATCGCGGGCACCGCCGCGAGCTGGGTACCGGTGTCGACCGAGGGGGCCGTCCTGCCGCCCGCCGTCACGGCCGGGCTCGGGGCGCCCGAGTCCCTCGGCGCGCGGCTCTTCGTGCGGAAGGACTGCTTCGCCTGCCACCAGATCGCGGGCGCCGGCGGCCGCCGCGGGCCCGACCTTTCCGTCGCGGGATCACGCCTGTCGCACGATCAGCTCGTGCTGACGATCCTCAACGGGAAAGGTCAATCGATGCCGTCGTTCGCGGATGCGCTCACCCCGGAGGAGCTCGCGGAGCTGGTCGCGTTCCTTGAGACCCGCCGCGGGCGCTGAAGCCCGGGAGGGTCCCTAGCCGCCGAGGGTCGAGAGGGGGTCGATCGGCTCGCCGTTCTTGTAGACGGCCCAGTGCAGGTGATAGCCGGTGGTGAGACCGGTGAGGCCGACGCTGGCGATCCGGTCGCCCGCCTGCACGATGTCGCCGGCCTTCACCGGCGGCGCGAGCGGGCCGACCTGCAGGTGCGCGTACAGGGACACGAGCCCGTTGTCGTGCGCGAGCACGACCACCTCGGCGCCATCGGCCATGACCCCGGCGAAGACGACGCGGCCGCGCGCGGGCGCGACGATCGCGGTCCCGGCCGGGTCGAGGATGTCGATGCCCTCGTGAAAGTGCGGGTAGGAGACGCCGCGGTAGAGCCGGGCCGGCTCGAGCGACACGCTCGTCGGCCCGAAGGGCTGGCTGATCTCACCGACGAGCGGCCGCTCCACGTCGGTGCCGGCGGGTACTGGCTCGCGCCGTTCGCGAGGAGCTGCGCCTGCGTCGCCGCGGACGATGCGATCTCCGCCCGGAGCGCGATCACCGCCTGCTCCGTCATGACCGACTCGGTCCGGATGAGCCCGCCCCGGACGCGAGGGTCGAGGTACGTCGCGAGGATCCGCTTGGCGAGATCTTGCTCGGCCTGGGCGACCTGTAGCTGGGCGAAGAGCCTGCTCTGGTCGTTCGCGACCGCAGTCGCGGTCGCGAGCAGCGCGGCGTACGACGAGAAGACCAACGGAAGGGCCCGCGCCACCGGCGCGGCACGCGGCGGGGTCGGCGTCCCGTCGTCCGCGGCCGCCGGCGTCGCGAGGGCCAACAGGCACAGTGCGGCGAGGGCAACGATGTGGAGGGCCCGTAGCCGGGCGGTTTGGTTGGTCATCCCTTCCCGCCCCGAACAATGCCGGTGTCCGCTCAGAGAGCCGCGAATCGCTCACTACAGGGACAGGACGACCGGCCCTCGCTTGTCCGGTGGACGCGAGATACACCGATCCAGGCGCATTCAGCAACGTTTCGCGCGGATCGGCTAGCTCGGCTACGGCATCTGGCTAAGGGCGCCGACCGTACGACCAACCCGATCGGGGCCGCAGGCGACACGCGAATGATCCCAAATTCGACCTCGCTCGGCCGCCCTATCCTCGGCCGAATGGCCGACGACGTACGCATCAGAGCGCTCACCGAGCTCGATATCGAGGGGATCACCCGCATCGACGAGCGCATCACGAAGCAGTACCGCCCGGAGGTCTGGGAGCAGCGGGCCAGCTACTACATCCGCCGGGACGCGGAGTCATCGCAGGTCGCGGAGGTCGGGGGCACGGTCGTCGGCTTCATGATGGGTGAGGTCCGCGGCGGTGAGTTCGGCCTCGAGGAGCCGACCGGATGGATCGAGTTCTTCGGCGTCGACCCTGATGCCCGGGGCCGCGACCTCGGTCGCAAGCTCATCGACGCGCTCCTCGCGCACTTCCGCTCGCGCGGGGCGCACGTGGCCCGGACGATGGTCGCGACGACCGACACCGACATCGCCGGATTCCTCAAGGCGATGCACTTTGTGCCCGCGCCGGTCACGGCGCTCGAGAAGCGGCTCTAGCGATGCCGGCGCGGCGTTCGGCGAAGGCGATCAAGCCGAAGCGCCCCGACGGACGGACGCTGCGGACCCGACCTCGCGCGGCCCCACGCTCCGGCCCACGCCGTCAGGCGATCCTCGATGCCGGCGCGCTCCTCATGCAGCAGCGGGGCTTCGTCGGGACGACCGTCGAGGACGTCACGGGCCACCTCGACCTCACGAAGGCGGCCTTCTACTACTACGTCGAGAACAAGGAGGAGCTCCTCTTCCAGATCTCGACCCAGACGCTCGCCCTCGCCGACGCGAGCATCAGCGCGATCGAGCGATCGGAGGCGGCGCCCGACCGGAAGCTCGCGCAGATGATCGACTCGTTCGTGCGCCTGGTCGCGGAGCGGCCGGCCTTCTTCACGGTCTACTTCCAGGAGAAGGGCCACCTCGACGCCGATCACCTGAAGGCCGTGACCCGGGTCGAGCGCAAGATCGCGGGCGCGCTCGAGCGCGTCCTGCGCGACGGGATGTCGAGCGGCGCCTTCCGGACGTCGGATCGGGCGGTCGCGGCGTTCGCGATCCTCGGGATGTGCTTCTGGATCTACAAGTGGTTCCGTCCCGAGGGCCGCTCGAACGTTGACGAGGTCTCGCGGACGTTCCAGGCCGTCGTGCTCCGCGGTACACTGACTAACTAGTTAGTACGGCGCGGGAGGTGGTCGGCGTGGCGGACGAACAGCACCAGCTTCCGCGCCACTACCACGACGCGGTCACGCACTGGCAGCGGCACAACTTCCCGGACTACCCCCGGCTCGCCGAGCAGTGGGACACGTACTTCCCGAAGGACGAGGCGTTCTGCCTCTGCGCCCGGATCGAAGGGCACATGCCCGAGCGGATCGAGGTGGGAGACCGGAAGGGACAGCCGAAGGCGATCGTCCCGAAGGAGCTCGATCCCAAGGCGGCGGAGGAGCTCCTCGCGATCATCCGCGCGCAGGCCTCGACGGAGTTCGGCTCGATCCAGCAGCACCAGGCCACGCTCGCCCGCGCGAGCGACCCGCAGGGCCAGGCCTGGGTACTTCGGGTCATGGCCGAGGAGCTCCGCCACGGCTACCAGATGATCCATCTCCTCACGAGCGCCGACTGGTCGCCGGTCACGGACACGAAGCCCGCGGACATGGTCGAGGAGATCCTCTCGATGAAGACCGGCTCGCACGTGCTCGCGGCGTTCAACCTCGAGTACGACAGCTTCGTCGACAACGTCGTGTTCGCGGCATTCATCGACCGGGTGGGGAAGTACCAGCTCACGATGCAGCGGGTGAACGCCTACGCCCCGATGGCCGCGTCGATGCCGCCGATGCTCCGCGAGGAGGCCTTCCACCTCGCGGCCGGGGTCATCCCGATGCGCCGCTGGGCCGAGGCCGCCGCGCAGCCCGAGGCGCTCATCACCATGGAGGCGATGCAGCGCGCGGTCCGGAAGTGGTACGGCCGCGGTCTGGAGATGTTCGGCGACGAGCGCGGTGGCAACACTAACGTGAAGCTCGGACTCAAGGACAAAACGAACCGCGTGGCCCAGGACGAGTACGTCGCCGAGGTCGAGCGGATGCTCGACGACATCAACCAGCGCTACGTCCGGGCGCGCTTCCCGACGCTCTCGCGCGACGAGGCCGACGCGCTGTACGTCCGCGTAAAGGCGGATCGCGGGACGGTCGACGGCCTGTCCTGGGATGGCGACCTGCTGAAGCTGCCGCATCGGGGCTTCTTCCGCCGGCGCGGCGAGTACGCGTTCCAGCTGATCGGCGTCGACGGCGCGAAGTTCGACGACGTCGAGAAGTACATCGAGCACGTCCGCGATGCGCTGCCGGAGGCGTATCTCGCGTCGATCGACGTGAAGCACTGGGCCGAGCTCCAGCGCGGCGTGGCGAAGGGGACGGTGACGCTCGAGAACGCCCTCAAATCCATGCCCCGCCTCGCGCGAGTGGGCGGGGCCTGCCCCTGCGCGAACTCGGTGCGGTGGGTCGTGGACATCGAGGTCCCGCCGAACGGCAGCCAGGAGACGCGCCTCAACCCCTAGCCCGGGGTGACGTATCCTTCTACTCCAACTACTACAACAGAGTAGGAGGAGCGCGATGATCCGCACCCGACCGGCGCCGCAGCTGGACCGGCGACAGCTCCTTCGACTCGGCTTCTTCGGCGGCGTCGCGCTCGCCGGCGCCGAGATCGTGGCCTCGGTCGCGCCGTTCCTGACGGTGAACAAGGTCGTCGGGCTCGGCGTACCGGTGAACGTCGGACCGAAGGCCGCGATCCTCGCCTCGTTCGCGGGGTCGAACGACGCGCCGATCCTGTTCCGGGCCGGCCACTTCTTCCTCCTGCATCCGAAGGGCGGCATCGTCGCCGCGTACCGCAAGTGCACGCACCTGGGCTGCGCGGTGCCCTGGGTCGCGGCGGAGGACCGGTTCCACTGCCCGTGCCATCAGTCGCAGTACGACAAGCACACCGCCGTCGTTCTCTACGGTCCCGCTCCGAAGCCGCTGCAGCTCTTCCACATCACCGAGACGGACACCGGTCTCGTCGTGGACACGAACCCGCTGAATGTGATCGATCGCCGAGACAACCGGTGGGACCCGTCGGTGATCGAAGTCTCGGATTAGTGCTGACAGGCCTCTTGACACGGCTAGAACGGCCGTTCTATCAAGAAGCGCATGGAGGCTCCGACGCCCGCGAAGGGTGTGAAGTACCACAAGGTCTCGCTTGCGCGCAGTTCGGGCAGGCTGATCGAGCGCACGCCTTGGGATCGTCGCAGCGGCGACACGACTGTTCGACTCGATCTGACAAGAAGCAAACAGGTCGAAATTGCGTGGGCCGCCGGCTTCTACGACGGAGAGGGCTGCACCCTAGCCGCGGGCCGCAGACGCTATCCGAAGATCACGATCTCGCAGGCTGGACCTCTCGCGCGCCCGCCACAAGTGCTCGTCCGCTTCCGCCAGGCTGTCGGCGGCGTTGGCTATGTGACGGGACCGGAGTTGGACGACAGCGGCAAGCACAAGCCGAGGTGGACCTATCACCTTCAAGGCGGTGATCCCGTCTCGGCGGTGGTTGGCGTCATGTGGCCATTTCTCGGTGACGTGAAAAGGGCGCAGGCCGATTGGGTGTTGACGCGCTATTACGCGCAGTCGCCCTATCTTCGTCGACCGGGGGTTACGCGGGGACGACCGCTCAGTCGGACCTGCAAGCGCGGCCACGACTACACCGACGCCTACTGGACCGGCCGCGGACGGAACTGCGGACCATGTCAGGAGCTCGCGCGCGTGGCGTACCGCGAGCGACAGGCGGCGAAGCAGTTAGCTAGCTGACCCCGTACTTCTCCAGCTTTTTGCGATCCACAGTGAGGCCCATTCCCGGCTTCGTTGGAAGGGTGACCGTGCCATTCTTCGCCTTCGGCAGCGGCTCGTCGAAGATCTCTGCCAGTGGATTGGAAATGAACATTTCTTCGAGCCGAGCCAAATTTGGCACGGCCGCCGCGAGGTGGAGCGACGCGAGCTGCGCGAGCCCGCAGGAGAAGCCGGTGTGCGGCGCGTACTTCACGTTGTGCGCATGGACGAGCGCGCCGAGCCGCTTCGCCGCGGTGAACCCACCGATCCGCGCGACGTCCGGCTGCACGATGTCGATCGCGCGCCGCCGGAGGAGCTCGCGGAACCCGAAGATACCGAATTCGGATTCACCGGCCGCAAGGGGGATCGGCTGCGAGCGGCGGATGAGCTCGTATCCGTCGATGTCGTCGGGGTAGACCGGCTCCTCGAGGAACCACAGGTCGTACCGCGCGAGCTCGTGGCAGACCTTGATCGCGGTCGCCGCGTCGTACGCGCTGTTCACGTCCGCGCCGATGTCGATCTTCGGCCCGACGGCCTCGCGGATGGCCTTGGTGACGGCGATGTCGCCGCGGTACCCATCGCGCGCCGCGTTGCGGCCGAGCTGGATCTTGATCGCCGTGTGGCCGCCGTCGACCTTCTCCTTCGCCTGCTTCGCCATGGCGCCGACGTCGGCCGTGTAGACCTTCGAGCCGTACACCGGGACGGACGTCCGGCCGGCGCCACCGAGCGCCTTGTAGAGCGGGATGCCCTGGGCCTGGGCGAGGATGTCCCAGAGCGCTTGGTCGATGCCGCTCATGCCCTCCTGCACGAAGCCGCGGTAGTGGCCCCAGGGGCGCAGGAGCGCGAACTGCTCGTCCCAGAGGCCCTCGACGTCGTGGGGATCGCGGCCCTTCACGGCGGGCCACAGGAGCTCGCGGACGACGCTGTCCAGGACCTTCGGTCCGCGGCGGGCGATGCACTCGCCCCAGCCGGTGACCCCGTCGTCGGTCGTGATCGCGACGATCATCGCCTTGAACGTCGAGTAGTTGCCGGCGCCGAACTCGATCGCCTGGCCCTCGGCTTCGAGGACCCAGGTCTCGAGCCGGTCGATCTTCATCGCCGCAACCATAGGGAACGCGCTCGAAGGCCCGCTCGCCCGCTCCGCCCGGCTTGACGTGGGCCGGGCCCCAACCTACTCTGTTGGCAGTCGCGCCAGGGGAGTGCCAAGTCCGTACGCCGGCCCAAAACCGGGCATTTTCTTGGCCAAAACAGCCGTAAAGGTTCGGAGGAGCCATATGCCAGCAGCAGTCGCGGAGAAGCTCAAGCTCAAGCCCCTCGGGTCTCGGGTCGTCGTGAAGGCGCTCGAGCGCGAGGAGATGACCAAGAGCGGTCTCGTACTCCCGGACACCGCGAAGGAGAAGCCGATGGAGGGCAAGGTCCTCGCCGTCGGTCCGGGCGGACTCGACAAGAACGGGAACAAGACCGAGATGATCCTGAAGATCGGTGACCGCGTCCTCTACCAGAAGTACGCCGGCACCGAGTTCAAGCTCGACGACGAAGAGCTTCTCGTCCTCTCGCAGGACGACGTGCTCGCGATCGTCGAGTCATAGCGGAGGAAGAGAGATATGGCGAAGCAGCTCGAATTCACGCAGGAGGCACGGGCCTCCCTCAAGGCCGGCGTCGACAAGATGGCGAACGCCGTGAAGACCACCCTCGGCCCCAAGGGCCGCAACGTCGCCGTCGACAAGAAGTTCGGCGCGCCGACCGTGACCCACGATGGCGTCACCGTCGCGCGCGAGATCGAGCTCGAGGATCCGTTCGAGAACATGGGCGCGCAGCTTCT
>Ga0070698_100000278_pt1 | contig 52067 bp, 43 predicted proteins | sample KBSK1502metaG_FD_65477 | JGI IMG/M metagenome (GOLD analysis project Ga0070698, IMG submission 65477) | Corn, switchgrass and miscanthus rhizosphere microbial communities from Kellogg Biological Station, Michigan, USA - KBS K1-50-2 metaG | ecosystem: Host-associated > Plants > Roots >...
ATCGGGAACGCCGAGATCGCGCTCCGGCAGCTGGAACCGAACGATCGGGCCGCGGCGGACGTGGCGAAGATCATGGACGTCTCGCGCCGGGCGTCGTCGTTAACGCGACAGTTGCTCTCATTCGCGCGGCGGCAGTCGACGACCACGCGCGTCGTCGACGTGCGAGCCTTCATCGACGAAGCGACCCCGCTCCTGCGCCGACTCATCGGCGATCAGGTCAAGCTCGAGCTTCACATGGATCCGGAAACGCCCTACGTCCACTTCGACGCGACGCAACTCGAGCAGGTCCTGGTCAACCTGGCAACGAATGCGCGCGATGCGATGCCGATGGGCGGCACGTTGTCCATCTCCACGGCGCGCCGCGTAGTGCGCGAGCGCGAAGGAACCCTCGATGCGAGGGCACCGGGTGAGTACCTCGTGTTGACCGTTTCCGACACCGGTATTGGCATGTCCGCCGAAATCCGGCAGCGCATCTTTGAGCCGTTTTTCAGCACGAAACATGGCCAGGGCGGTACGGGCCTTGGCCTCGCCGTGGCCTATGGCGCGGTGCGCCAGCACGGCGGGACGATCGAGGTCGAAAGCGCGGAACATCACGGCGCGACGTTCCGCATCGTCGTGCCGGCGACAACGACGGCACCCGAACACCGCGAAACGCCGACCTGGACGCCAGTGGCGCCAGGCGGACGAGAAACGATACTGCTCGCCGAGGACCAGGACGACGTTCGGTCCACCTTGGCGCGTCTTCTGCGTTCGCATGGATACACCGTCATCGACGCGGCCGACGGCGCGGACGCGCTCGCGAAAATCGAGCGCGGCGAAATGCCGCCGTTCCAGCTCCTGATCACCGACCTGGTGATGCCCCAAGTCGGTGGTGAGACTCTCGTCGCCTCGTTGCGACCGAAGTATCCCGACCTCCCGGTCCTCGTGATCTCAGGGTTCGACCAGCAGGGCAGCTTGCGGCGCATGTACGAACGCGGGCATGCGACGGCGTTCCTGGAAAAACCGTTCGAGGGTCAGCCGATGCTCAAGCTGGTGAGGGACCTGCTGGACAGCAGCGCCGCGCGTCTTCAGCGGGAGAAAGTCGTGAAGGTGGACGGGGACTGACTCGCGACTCGTGACTCGCGACTGTGAATCGTCCGAGAGCCGCCAAAGAAAAAAGAGCCGGGAATGATCCCCGGCTCTTCCTTTTTCCGATGATTCCGACGGCTACTCGACCTCTTCCATGTCGATTTCCAGGACATCCGGAACCGGCACTTCGCTATCCTCGGTGTGAATCTTCGACGGCGTCTCGGGTCGCGGCGGCTGTTCCGCCGGGATGTCCACGACCGTCAGCACGATGCGGCGGTGAATCGGGTCCACCTCCACGATGCGCAGGTCGAGGATCATCGTTTCGTAGCAAACGTCCGCTGGCGATTCGATCGGCTTGTCCGACGGGATGTGGCTGAGCGGGACGAAGCCTTCGATGTCGTTGCCGATATCGACAACCACGCCCTTGTCCATCAGGCGAGCGACGGTGCCGCGCAACTCGGTGCCGACCGGGTAGGTCTCGCCGATGCGGAGCCACGGATCTTCGGTCGCCTGCTTGAGGCCTAACGAAATCCGCTTGTTGTCGCTGTCGATGTTGAGGATGAGCACGTCGACGGTGTCGCCCTTCTTCACCACTTCCGACGGATGCTGGACGCGCTTGGTCCAGCTCATGTCGGAGATGTGGATGAGCCCATCGATACCGGGCTCGATCTCGACGAAGGCGCCGAAGCTGGTGAGGTTGCGGACCTTGCCGGAGAGGCGCGTGCCGACCGGGTACTTGAGCGGCAGCACCATCCACGGATCCTGCTCGGTCTGCTTCATGCCGAGCGAGATCTTCTCCTCGTTCGGATCGACCTTGAGGACGACCGCCTCAATCGTCTCACCAATCGACACAATCTTGGACGGGTGACGAACGTTTCGCGTCCAGCTCATCTCGCTGATGTGCACCAGACCCTCGATGCCCGGCTCGAGCTCGATGAATGCACCGTAGTTGGTAATCGAGACGACCTTGCCGGCGACGCGTGTGCCGACCGGGTACTTCTCGATGACGTCCTTCCACGGATACGGCTGGAGCTGCTTCAGGCCTAACGAAATGCGCTCGCGGTCCCAGTCGATGTCGAGGACCTTGACGTCCATCTCCATGCCGATCTGCACCATCTCGCTGGGATGCGAGATACGGCCCCACGACATGTCGGTGATGTGGAGCAGGCCGTCGACGCCGCCGAGGTCGATGAATGCGCCGAAATCGGTGATGTTCTTGACCACGCCCTTCCGCACCTGGTCCTTCTGAAGCTCCTTCATCAGCTTCTCGCGCTTACCGGCGCGCTCGGCCTCGAGGATCACGCGGCGCGAGACAACGATGTTGCGGCGGCGCTTGTTGAGCTTGATGATCTTGAACTCGAACTTCTGGCCGAGGAGATCGTCGATGTTCGGCACGCGGCGGAGCGCGATCTGCGAGCCAGGGAGGAACGCGTCGACGCCCATGAGGTCGACGACGACACCGCCCTTGATCTTCTTGACGAGCGTGCCGCTGACCGGCTGGTCGGTCTCGTAGGAGATGCGGATCTTCTCCCACACGCGCATGAAGTCGGCCTTCTTCTTCGAGAGGACGACCGATCCTTCCTGGTCCTCGAGGTGCTCGAGCAGGACTTCGACCTCATCGCCCGGCTTGAGCTCGGGCATGTCCTTGAACTCCTCGAGCGGAATGGAGCCCTCGGATTTGAAGCCGATATCGAGCACGACCATGTTGTCGCGGATCTCGAGGACGCGCGATTTCACGATCTCGCCTTCGTCGATCGAGGCGAGCGTGCCATTGTAGAGTTCCATCATCCGTTCGTATTCGACGGATGTGTACTCGTCTTCGTCGTAGAGTTCGGGGCGCCGGTTGGCGAGCGGGCGAAGGACAGCCTTCTGCTCTTTGCGGCGGGCGACGACGTCTACCGTCGTCGTGTTGGAATCGTCAGCCATGAGGTTGCGGTTTCGCGGAAACTCGCCGCGAATCGAGAAAATGGTTTTCACTGACCCGTGACCGATAGTCGCGGGAGCCGGTGTTTCCGGCGTGGAGAGCCGATAAAGGTAGCCCGTCGCAGGGGTTACATCAACGGCAAACTGGCATGGCGCGGAACAGCGGAGAGCGTCTGATTCGGGCTTTTTCGGACCGCGGCCGGCCCCTCACTCGCGTCGCCATTGCGGTGGCAAGCCCGGGGCTGGGCATTGAGCGCCGGTCAGAGGGTCTGCCGGCTTGATGTGGCGGTGGACTGCGCCCTATCGAGCGCCCCCCGATCCGGTGGATCGGGGGGCTCCATGATTTGATGAACACACTTTGAACGCAGAGGATCGCAGAGGTTTCGCTGAGGTTCGCGGAGTAACAAATAAATAAATAAAGTAAATAAATAAACAAATAAACAAGCAAACGAATACGACTGCGAGTGACGTTAGGCACGTCGAATCGCCGTCAATTCCTCTGCGATTCCTCAGCGATTCCTCTGTGTTCCTCTGCGTGCAAAGTGTTTTGACTTATCGGTGTTCATCCGGCTTCCCGCTCCAGTTTTCTCGCTTAGCGTCTCGCCCTCCAGTTACGGCATGACCTGGAACAGTTGCCCGGCCACTCCCCGAATCGTGGAGCGCGACCATGAGCGGAGTCACGGTCGCTTCGAGGTGGCTGAGCGCGCCAAGGCAACAATTCGCGCCACCTGCTCCTCCTGGAGCAGGTGGGTCGTGTCGATCAAGACAGCGTCCCGGGCCTGAACCGACTGAGTCGCATCGGCCGCGTCGCGATGGACCAGCCGATCCGTTTCGGCGGCGATTTCCTCGTCCGTCGGGAGCCGACGGAGATGTTGGACCAGGCGTCGCTTCGCTCGCTCCCACGTGTCAGCGACGAGATAGACCTTCACGTCGGCATCGGGAAAAACGACGGTCCCGATGTCACGGCCGTCGACCACCACGTTCCGCTCCCGCGCGACCTGCCTCACGTGTTCATTCACCCACGACCGCACGTCCTGCATCTGCGCCACACGCGGCACGGCCCCGCTGATTGCTGCGCTGCGGATCTCTTCGTCGGCCGGCGCATTATCGAGCTGTGGTACCATTGATGTTCCCGTGGACGCCAACGTGACCGACTTCGCCGCGTCGAGCACCAGACTCGGCGTCCAGTCCCTTGGTGAGATGCCGGTGCGGATCGCAGCGGCGGTTGCCGCGCGGTACAACGCACCCGAGTCGACGTGACAGTACCCCAGCTCTCGCGCCACCCACTCCGCAGTCGACGACTTGCCTGACGCAGCCGGTCCGTCGATCGCGACTACCGCGAAGTCGTCGTCAGACGACGACATTGGCGAGGTCGTGCCAGAAATCCGGATACGACACCTCGACACACTCGGGATGGTCGATATGGAGCTCCGCCTGCGCGGAGGCGCCGAGGATGCCGAATGCCATCGCCAGACGATGGTCGCGGTGCGTCTGCACCGTTCCTGACAACGGCTCGCGGGTCCCGCGAATACGCATCCCGTCCGGCGCCTCGTCGACGTCGACACCAATGTTCCGCAGATTGGACACGACGGCCGCGATTCGGTCGCTCTCCTTCACCCGCAGCTCGGCGGCGCCGGAAATGATGGTCTCGCCGTGGGCGCGTGCCGCCACGCAGGCCAGCGCGGGAAGCTCGTCGATGAGCGATGGCACCTCGTCGCCGTCGATACGCGTGCCGCTCAAGTGCACGGGCCGCACGACGATGTCGCCTAACGGCTCGGCGCCCGAGTCGTTGCGATCGACGATATCCACTCGCGCGCCCATCCGGCGGAGCACGGCGATGAAGCCGCACCGCCCCGGATTCAGCCCGACATCGCGGATCGTGAGCGTGCCGGCGTCGGAGAGGGCGGCCAGGCACGCAAAAAACGCGGCCGACGACGGGTCGCCGGGGACCGTAATGTCCAGCGGCTCCAGGTGATCCGGCGGATCGAGCACGATGATGCCGCCGCCGACGTCGATCGCCGCGCCCTGGGCGCGCAACATGCGTTCCGTATGGTCGCGCGTCGGTGCGGGCTCCCGGATGACGACGGCGACACGACCGGTGATGCCCGCCATGAGGAGGGCGCTTTTTATCTGGGCGCTGGCCGTCGGCAGCTTCCAGTCCAGGGCACGCAGATTCCCGCCCGACACCGTGAGTGGCAGCCCGTCGTGGCCTCCTTCGAACTCGATGCGCGCTCCCATCTCGGTCAATGGAGTGGCTACTCGCTGCATCGGCCGTCGACTCAGGCTGGCATCACCCGTGAAGGTGCTCTGGACCGGGAAGCCAGCAATGATGCCCATCAACAGCCGCGTGCTCGTGCCCGAGTTGCCGAGATCGAGATGAGAGACTGGAGGGGGGAGGTGGGAGAGCCCAAACCCCTCCACGACCATACCGGGAGCAAGCGGCGGTACGGGCAAGCCTAACGCTCGCAGGGCGCCGGCGGTGGACTCAATGTCGGCGGATTGAAGGAGGCCGCGGACCTTTGACGTTCCTTCCGCGAGGGACCCGAGCATCAGCGCCCGGTGCGACACCGACTTGTCGCCCGGCACACGGACTTCGCCCCGAACGACCAGGCGAACCCTTCCGACAGTTATCGCAGCCATGACTCCAGCGCGGTTGAAAGGTCTGTCCGCTCGTCGCGGTATTTCACGATCACCGGCGTCTGCAATGACAACCCTTGCTGCTGTCCCCAACCCGCAGTTATGGCGCGTGCCCCAGGCACGACAACCGCGCCACTCGGTATTTCCAGGGGCGACTCCGGCGATCCGCGAATGACCGTTTCGTTGACGAGGTCGAAAACAGGAGTGCCGCGCGTCAACACGGTACCGGCGGCGAGCACTGCCCTCGAGCGCACTACAGTCCCCTCGTACACGCCGCAATTGCCACCCACGACGACATCATCTTCGATGATGACCGGCGCCGCATTCACCGGCTCGAGCACACCGCCAATCTGCGCTGCGGCACTCAGGTGCACGCGCTCCCCGACCTGCGCGCACGATCCAACGAGCGCGTGGGAGTCAATCATGGTTCCCTTCCCCACCCACGCCCCCGCGTTCACGAACATCGGTGGCATGCACACCACCCCGGGTGCGAGATAGGCACCCCGTCGTATCGAGGAGCCCCCAGGGACAATGCGTACGCCGTGCGACAGGGAAATTGGACGGGGCGGAATCGTCCCTTTGTCGAAAAAGCGGAGCATCCCGCCGGGGGGCGACATATCCACCACCGCACCCGCGCGGAATGCGAGCAGGATACCGCGCTTGACCCAGTGCACCGCGCGCCAGTTCCCGTCGTCATCCTTCCGCGCCGACCTGACGTCCCCCGTTTCCAGCGCGTCGAGCACCATGAAGACCACGTGTTCGGCGTCCGACGGCAGGAACTCGCCCGCCGGAATCGCGGACAACTCTTCGACGCGTGCGACGAGGTCTGGAGGATCGACGTGAACCGTGCCCTCCACGCGGTCAAGCGCCGACATCAGAGGCCCTCAACGCCGGCAGCGGCAAGCGCGGTGCGCACGGCGGACGTGCTGCCTTCGCTCAACGGCACCAATGGCAAGCGCAACACGTTTTCGATCATCCCCATCATCGCCAGCGCTGCCTTCGCTGGAATTGGGTTCGGCTCCACAAAGGCCGCGGCCATCCACGGCTGCAAACGGCGATGAATATTCCGCGCCGAAACCAGGTCGTTCGCTCCACATGCGTCGCACAGCTGCGCCATCAGGCGCGGCGTGGCGTTGCTCGTCACCGAGATCACGCCTTCGCCGCCCAGCGCCATGACCGGCAGCGTCAACGCGTCATCACCCGATAAGACGGAGAATCCCGGCGGCCTGTCGCGGATGATGTCGGCGATCTGCCCGACGTTACCCGATGCCTCCTTCACGGCAACGATGCCCGTTGACTTGGCGAGCTCGATCGTCGTGCGCGCCTCGATGTTGCTCCCGGTGCGACCGGGCACGTTGTAAATGACGATCGGCAGGTCAACGGCGTCGGCAATCGCGCGAAAATGCGCGAAGATGCCGCGCTGCGGAGGCTTGTTGTACATCGGCGACACGTGCAGCAGGTGTGTCGCCCCCGCCGCCTTCATTTCCTTCGACATCGCGATGGCGCGCACAGTGTCGTTCGATCCGGCACCGGCAACAACGGGGACACGCCCTGCCACGGTCTCTACGGTAATCTCGACCACGCGACGATGCTCGGCGGCAGTCATCGTCGCGGCCTCACCGGTGGAACCGCACGGGACGACGAAGTGAATGCCTTCAGCGACTTGCCAGTCGACAAAACGGCGCAGCGCGGCCTCGTCGACCTTGCCGTCACGCTGAAACGGCGTGACGAGCGCGGTCCCGCACCCCGACAGCGTGCGTCCGTTCATCGAGCCCCCTCCTGCTTCTGCAGCATGTCGCGCATGGTGAACACGCCTTTTCGACCGAGCAGCCATTCAGCCGCCGAGATTGCTCCGTCCGCGAAGACACGCCGATCGCGCGCTTCGTGGACCAGTCGAAGCTGTTCGAAAGCAGCGTCGATTACCAGTTCGTGTGTGCCCGGCACAAAACCGGTCCGTACGCTGGTGATGGGAACGTCCCGCCCAAGGCCGCGCGTCGCGATATCAGCCAGCGATGCGGCCGTTCCCGACGGCCGATCCTTCTTGGCCGCGTGGTGCGTTTCCACGAGATGCACGTCAAAGCCCGACTGCTCGCGAAGCGCAGACGACGCCGCTTCGATGGCGGCCGTCAGGACCGCGATCCCCAGAGAAAAGTTCGGGGCCCAGAACATCGTTCCATCGAGGCGCTGCACCTCGGTCGTCACCATGACGAGCTGGTCGTACCAGCCAGTTGTTCCGACGACGACGGGCAGACCGGCGCGCGCACACGCCAGGACATTGCCGACCGCGGCCACCGGTTCCGTGAATTCGATGGCGAGGTCGGGATGGCCAAGGTTCTCGCGCGTTATGCCGCTTCCGTCACGATTGTCGTTCGCGCCAAGCATCGCGGTCACGGTGTGACCGCGCTCTAGGGCGAGCGGCCCAATGGCCCTGGCCATCTTCCCGTCGCCAATGAGCCCGATCTTCATTGGTTCCGCCCTCCAGCCGGGAAAAATGCGGCGTGCAGCTGCCGCATGGCGTGGAGCACCTGGTCGGCGTCGACCAGCATCGTCAGGTTGATCCCGCTCGCGCTCAGCGACAGCATGTGAACGCTGGTTCCCTTCAGGGCCCCCAGTGCACGCGCCATCGTTTCGCTATCGGCGCCGAGGCCGGCGCCGACCAATGCTACGATGCCACGGTTGCGCTCGACCGAAACGTCCCCAAGCTGCGACAGGTCGACGAGCAGCGAATCGAGGTGCCTCGCGTCATCGATGGTCAGGCTCACGCTGATCTCCGACGTGGCGACAACGTCGACCGACGTGCGATGCCGGTCGAATATCTCGAAGATGCGCGCGAGAAAGCCGTGCGCCAGCAGCATCCGCGGCGACTTCACCTTCACCACCGTGACGCCTTCCTTCCCGGCGATCGCCGTCACGGGACGGCGCGGGGCGTCGAACGCGATCAGTGTTCCCTGCCCGCCCGGCCGCCTGGCGTTCAGGATCGAGACGGGAATCCCGAGCCGAACAGCGGGTGCGATCGTGCTCGGATGCAGCACCTTCGCCCCGAAGGAAGCGAGCTCACTGGCTTCGTCGAAGCGGATCCGGTCGATCAGCCGCGCGTCGGGAATGACCCGGGGATCCGCGGTCAACATCCCATCCACATCGGTCCAGATTTCAATCGCTTCGGCGCCTAACGCGGCGCCCAGCAACGCGGCGCTGTAGTCGCTCCCGCCACGCCCCAGGGTGGTGATGATGCCGTGTTCCGTGGCGCCGACAAAACCGCCGATGACGGGAACGCTGCCCTGCGCCAGCAGCGGCCGGATGACCTGGCTGGCGCGTTCGGCGATCCGATCGGTGCGCGGTTCCGCCCGGCCGAACTGGTCGCTCGTGATCATCACGGACGCCGGATCGACGAGTTCAGCGGCGATTCCCCGGTTGCGAAAGGCGGCGACGACCAGCGTGGACGACAGCAGCTCACCCTTGGCCGCGATCGTATCCAGGCTCCGGTTCGTCGAGTGCCCCAGCACGGAAAGCGCCTCGGCCAGCGCGGCCAGCTCGTCGAACGTGGCGGACAGCTCACCCATTACGTCGGTTGCGTCCGAGGAGTTGCCGAGCAGCTGGGTGGCCACCGTCAGGTGCCGCTCGCGCAGCGCTTCCACGCCGCGAATGGCGAGGATCAACTGTCCCGTCGCCGCCTGCTCGGCGAGGGCAATGAGCGCGTTCGTTGTGCCACCTAACGCGGATACCACCACCAGCGGCTGTCGCGGAATGCGCTCGGCGACGATGGCGGCGGCACGTTCGATGGCGGCCGCATCGCCGACCGACGTACCACCGAACTTGGCGACGATCATGTCGACGGCAGCAGGCCGCGTGAGGCCAGCAACTCCGCGTTCAGGATTGATCCGCCGGCGGCCCCGCGGATCGTGTTGTGCCCCAGTGCCACCAGCTTGATGTCAAATAACGTGTCGGGACGAATTCTTCCCGCCGTGACGGTCATGCCGCCGCCAGCCAGGACGTCGCGACGGGTCTGCGGTCGATCCGGTTCGCGCGTGACGACCAGTGGAAGATCCGGTGCACTCGGCAACCCACGAGCCTCTTCGTGACCGTGCCAGGTGCACATGGCTTCCATCGCTTCGTCGGGCGAAACGCGTCGCTCGAATCCGAGCGACAGGCACACCAGGTGCCCGTGTTCAGTCGGCACTCTGTTGGTGTGCGCGCTGACCGTGAGCGCAGCGGCCTGCACGGCGCCACCGGCCACAGTCCCGAGCATCTTTGCCAATTCGCGCTCGACCTTGGGCTCCTCTTCATCAATGAAGGGGATCACGTTGCCGAGGATGTCGAGCGACGCCACGCCAGGATAACCGGCGCCGGAAACGGCCTGCATCGTGAAGACCATCGCGCGTGAAATGCCGAACGCCTCGTGCAGTGGTGCCATCGCCATGGCAGCGACGGTAGCAGCGCAGTTGGCGTTGGTGACAATGCCGCCACTCCAGTTCCGGTTGCGACGTTGCACATCGATCAACGCCAGGTGCGGTGCGTTCACTTCCGGAATCACCAGCGGCACGTCGGCGTCCATCCGATGATTCTTCGCGTTGCTGAGGACAAATCGGCCGGCCCGCGCGAACGCCTGTTCGACGTCGCCGGCGACACCGCTGTCGAGAGCGGAAAAGACGAGCGGAGATTTCACCTCAGACGGATCGCAGCGCACGACGATCCGCGATGCGAGTTCGGGAGGCAGCACGCCCTCGAGCCAACGACACGCTTCGGCGTACGGCCGACCTGCTGACCGGTCCGACGCCGCGAGCTCGGCTATCTCGAACCACGGATGACCGGCAAGCTGTCGGATGAATGTCTGACCGACAGCACCCGTGGCCCCCAGAATCGCCACCGGCCAGCGTTTCGTTTGCGCACTCATGACAGTAGGCTCCGGACGATTCGCCGATACGCGTCGACCGCTGCGCGCAATTCATTAACGTCGATGTGCTCTTCGGCTGTGTGCGCGACATGGATCGACCCGGGGCCGAACAACAACGGAGTTCCCCAGCGGTCCAGCAGCGGAATGTCCGACGTGTACGACATGGGTGCCGTATCGAACCCTGGCAGCGTTTGAAAGAATTGGGCTGGAATCGTCGAACCCCAGACAATCTCGGCGCGCCCCGCGACCCACTTCTCCACCAGTTGTTTGACCACGGACACGTCACCCGTGAGGCGGAACATCACCTCCGCTTCGCAGAAGCCGGGAATGATGTTGGCCTCGGAGCCGCCGCGAATGACGCCGATGTTGACCGAGCCTTCTCCCAGGCGAGGATCGCCGGGAAGTGAGAGCTTGCGTACACCGGGCAACAACTCGAGCATCGGCTCGATCGCCGACTTGCCGAGTTCCGGATAGGCGGAGTGCGCCTCCCTGCCCCGCGTGATGAGCTTGACGCGCAGGGAGCCTTTGGCGCCGCTGGCGAGCTTGCTCTCCGTGGGCTCGCCGTTGACCAGGAACTTGCTCGTGGCCGGCAACCGGTTTGCGGCGCGCGCGCCGTCTGAGTTCTTCTCCTCACCGACAACCAGGAGCAGGTCGACCCGGTCTTCTCCTTCCTCGGCCAGTGCGTCGGCGGCCACAAGCATGGCGGCGGCGATGCCCTTGGCGTCGCACGCACCGCGACCGTAGAGACGGGCGCCGTCGAGTCGTGGCGGCACGAACGGAGGCACCGTATCGAGATGCGTCGACAGTGTGACGCCTCCGCCGGCTCGAGACGCCCAGATGTTTCCGCGCCGGTCGGAGACCTCCTGGACCGTCACGTTCCATCCGCGCGAAATCAGCCATCGCGAGACGAAGTCCACTATCCGGCCTTCGTTGCCGGAAGACGATTCTATTGCCAGCAGTTCAGCGGCCAGCGCGACAACGTCAACCATGGCCAATTGTAGCCAGCGGAGGACGGGTTTGCAGGTCCGGCAGGTGCAGCGTGCACTGCCAACCGTGCTCCCGGTCCGTAGCTTTGGAGTCCCCCTCAGCACCCGTTGACGGATGCCCGACGGTCACGATAAAGCGATTTACGCCGCGATCATCGGGACAGACTCTTTTCTGGCCGCGCGGCCCGTAGATCCAATCCAGCTTTCGCGCGCCTGCCAGGCCGCCGGTTTTGCGCTGGTGGTTCCCGTCAGTCTCGGCGAAGAGCTGATTGCCACACATCTGGCCAGGCGCGTCGCGACCACCAAAGGCTCAACCTCGGTGATGTCGAGCTGTCCTCTCGTCGAGGAGCACCTGCGTGCAACGCCGGTTTTGGCGACGATCATCAATACGGTTTCTCCCCCGGTCGCTTGTGCCCGATATCTTCGCGCCGCGATGCGCCCGCGCCGTGTTCACGTGACGTACGTCGGTGCCTGTCCGGGCGCCGTCGCGCCGGAGATCGATGAACAAATCCTCCCCGATGTGCTGCTGGAGCGGTTCGCCACTTCCGGCGTCGATCTCCTCACGCAGCCGCGCCACTTCGACAGCCAGATTCCGCCCGAGCGCGCTCGTTATGCATCGACGCCCGGGGGTGCGCCGGCGGCCGAGTGGTTGTTCGCGGAATCCGGCGTGCGGCTGATCGAAGCGGCCCCGTTTACCGTCGATGCCGTCGTGCGGGGAAACGTGGATGGCGGTGTATTGATCGACCTCGCGTCGTCGTGTCGGTGTGCGTGTGCGCGCGATCGGCTCGGTGCAGCGCGGTTGGAGCCGCCGAGGTCCACAAGTCCGGTGGTGGCCGGGTTGGTGGTGCCGGTGACTGACGAGGAGGCGCCGGGGAACGAAGCAGCGCCGGCAGAGCCAGTTCACGCTGAGACTTCGGCTTCTCCGGCAGCGGAGAGCGAGGTCCGAGCGACTTTTGCCGAAAACGGGTTGTCGGCGGGAGAAGCCGATCTACTGCCTCCGCTGCCGCAATCGCTCATAACAGCTCGCGAACCGTGGTAGATCGCTACGAAACGGACCGAAACGGGATACTTGCAGATCATGACGGCGTTTCGTTGAAAACAGGCTCTAGTCGCGAATGGTCGCGATTGCCGTCAGTTTTCATGCAGTGCCATGTCACGAACCACGAGCCACGTCACCAGGGTGCCCATTATGAAGATGCATGTCAGCAGAATGATCGCGTTATCCCTGTGCACCATCACGGCCACCGCGCAGGCGCAGGACGCCCGCCTGGAGAGGCTGAAGGCAGAAGCCGCCACCAAGGTCGAGGCACGCGCGAAGCTCGTGCAGGAGATCATCGACCAGGTCTTCTCGTTTGGAGAACTCGGAATGCAGGAGTTCGAGACGAGCAAGTACCTGACTGGTCTCCTCGAGAAGAACGGTTTCAGAATCGAGCGCGGAATCATCGGAATTCCCACTGCGTGGAAGGCAACGTGGGGATCTGGAAAGCCGGTGATCGCCCTCGGCTCCGATATCGACGGCATCCCCCAGTCGAACCAGAAGCCGGGCGTAGGATTCCGTGACGCCGTCGTGAACATGGCGCCGGGACATGGTGAAGGACACAACTCGGGACAGGCGGTGAATATCGCCGCCGCGCTCGTGGTGAAGGAGTTGATGGAACGTGAACGCATACCTGGAACGCTTGTTCTCTGGCCGGGCGTGGCGGAGGAACAGGTCGCGACCAAGGCGCACTACGTTCGCGAGGGCGTCTTCAAGGACGTCGACGTGAACCTCTTCACGCATGTCGGCAACAATCTGAACGTGTCGTGGGGCCAGGGCGGCGGAAATGCACTGATCTCGGTCGTCTTCAAGTTCCGTGGACAGACCGCGCATTCGGCGGGTGCGCCGTGGCGCGGCAAGTCGGCACTCGACGCCGTGCTGTTGATGGCGCAGTCGTGGGAGATGAAACGCGAGCACCTCGAGCTGCCGCAACGGTCGCACTACGTGATCCCCGATGGCGGCGACCAGCCTAACGTGGTGCCGCAGACGGCGTCGATCTGGTTCTACTTCCGCGAACGGGATTACCCGCGCACCATGGCGATGTTCGAGGCCGCGAAAAAGATGGCGCAGGGTGCCGCGCTCATGACCGACACCCAGGTGGACTCGGTGAACATCATCGGCACGGCCTGGTCAGGTCACTTCAACAAGACGATTGCTGAAGTGACGTTCAACAACATCAAGAAGGTCGGATTGCCCAAGTGGGACGACGCCGACAACGCGCTGGCGAAGGGGATCCAGAAGGAACTTGGCAGTCGTGAGGTAGGATTACCGACCGCGATCGACTCGATGGAAGGACCGGTGAACGAAGCGACGCGCATGGGTGGCGGTTCGGACGACATCGGCGACGTGTCGTGGAACATGCCGACGGTGACGCTGCGGTATCCGTCGAACATCCCGGGACTGCCGGGGCACAACTGGGCGAACGGGATCTCGATGGCGACGCCGATCGCGCACAAGGGCGCCGTGGCAGGGGCCAAGGTCCAGGCGATGACGCTGCTGGATATTCTGCTGACCCCGAAAGTCGTCGCGGATGCGTGGGACTACTTCCGCACGGTCCAGACCAAGGACACGAAATACACGACGTTCCTCGGACCTAACGACAAGCCGGCGATCTGGCTGAACGCGGACATCATGGCGAAGTACCGCGATGAAATGCGGAAGTTCTATTACGATCCCACGAAGTTCAAAACGTACCTGGAGCAGCTGGGGATCAAGTATCCCGTGGTGAAGGGGATTGCTCAGTAGAGTTGAGACTTGAGACACCCTACTGTAATCGCGACTTCGCGCCGCGCACGAACCCTTCGTAAGCCGGGATCACTTCGAGGCGCCTGAAGAAGCCCTCGGTGCCCGGCGGGATCTGCGCAACGGCGAGCCGTCCTATGGCCTTGTCCGCAGCCCGGCGCATCAGCGCCGACCCAATGCCTTGTCGCCGATGTGAGGGCTCCACCAGGAAATCGGTCACCACGGTCCACTCATGACCGTCGGTCAACATCCGAATCACGCCAACGAGAAGCTCGCCATCGTAGGCGGCGATGTTGATTGTGCGACTCAACGACTCCTGCAAACGGGATTCGTCAAGCGTCGGCACGCCCGATCGGACTGCCAGCGCGATCAAGTCATGCACGTTGACGGCGGACGTCATGCGTACGGAGCTCACGACGTCAGAGTCGTCAGTTGCCGGGAAATCCGCTGGAATCGGGATCACATCCTTCGCTGGCATCGGCGCACGTTTCACGTCGTCGATCGCGAACTCCTGCCCCTTCGCGCGCCGAACGACGCGATGTCCGCCCTCCCAGACCGAACCCAGAAGTCGACCCACGCCAAGACCGACCACGCCGAGGACGACACCGGAACCGAACGTGATGGCGATGAACCAGGTGAAACCCTTCACGATCTCCTGGGTCTGGAATCCAACCTGGAGATACGGCCACGCAATCGGCGAGGAGCCGAGGAAGCCGAAGAGAAAGCCGAAAAACGCCGACATGTCGGTGATGGCGTTTCGGCGGAGCGAGTAGAACTCAGACATCGGCGCTCATTGATGCGAGGGGCGAGACTCGAACTCGCAACCGGTTGCCCGGAGGGGATTTTAAGTCCCCCGCGTCTACCATTTCGCCACCCCCGCAAACTTCAGGATGGCAGATGTCAGATGGGAGAATTCGGTCAGATCGAACTTTCCGACGCAGTCAATCCGACCTCCGCCATCTCACATCCGCCATCGCGATTCACAGAGCGGGAAACGGGACTCGAACCCGCGACCCCAACCTTGGCAAGGTTGTGCTCTACCAACTGAGCTATTCCCGCAACGACGACCAGTGCAGACCAGTATAGACGATTCTCGTGGAAGACGGCATCCCACGTCACGGAGTGACGCCCAGGGCGTGTACTGCGTACCAGACCGAATACGCCAGCAATCCTCCCAGCGCGGCATCGGTGCCGTTTGCGGTCGCGCGACCTGAGGCATCAACTTCCTCAGCCGCGAGACCAAGGTGCAACGGCGCGCGACGCAGCCACTGCAAGACCTCCTTCGCGTCCGGACCCATCAAGCGCGCGCACTGTTGAACGAGGTACTTCGGTTCGAGCTCGAGCGATCGCACGGTCCGTCGATAGGCTGAGTCACTGCGATCGACCATGTCGTAGAGCGGGAGCCAGAGCACCGAAACGAGCGGATCGTCATCGCCCACGGCTTCGCCGGTGAGGTTGATGGCCGAAAGGAACTGCGGCTTCCCGTCACGTTCCGTGATGAATTGCCGGCGCAGCGCCGCGCGCACGGCCTCTGGTTCCTGGACATCTCTTGCCGTCTCTTCATCCAGCGTTCGGCGAAAGACGTCGAGCGCCTGCGCCACGACCGCGTTGCCGTGCAGCGTGTACGGAAAGGCCGCCGGTTGACCGGATGGTGTGACCTCGGTCGAATAAAGCGGCACGTCGGCGTTTCGTCGCGCACCGATGTCCTCGCTCGAAGCGTAGAGAGCATCAGCAAGAATCGGTTCTTCAACAATTTGGTCGTCACCCGTCTCGCGAATGTACCGGTCGGTCGCGAGCGCGTATGACGCCGCGCCCTCGATGCAGAACCCCGGCTCGAAGAGCGTTCCGTCGAAGTACCGAACGCCGCTCCCCGGGGCGTAGCCGTGCAATTCACAGGCGCGCAACAGCAGCTCACGAGCCAGCGGCGCATCGGCCAGTTGCACCGCCGGAATCGTCCACGTCAGCGCTTCCCACTCGCGCGCGGTGACACCGCGCCCATGCCAGGGGGCACGGCTCCTAACGAGGTAGAAATGCGCGTCGTCCAGCGCGCGCCCGACACTGAAGAAGTACGCCAGCAGCAGGTTCCTGTTGAGCAGCCCGTCAACTCCTTCATTCCCGGTGGACTGCTCGAGTGAACGAATGGCGTCGCGCGTGGCCACGAGCAGCGACCTCCAACCGCGACGTCGCATCACCGCCGTGGTAGCTTCCGCGCCGTCGCCCTCAGGACCAACGGCGATGTAAAACGCGGTCTCGGCGTGACCGCCCGCGGGGATGCGAACCTGACGACTCACCGCATAACGACCGCTGCCCTCGGGTCCGATCGTGACCACGGCGTCGCCGTCTGCCGCGATGGCAACGGCGACGAGGCCCGGAAGCGCGCTGCCGCCAAGGATGACGGCGGTCGAGTCGCCGCGTCGCACGATATGATGATCCTCGAAGGCACGGGGAGTTCGGACGCGCAACTGCCGGTGCCCGAGTTCTCCCTCGAGTCCAATCGTCAGGCGGGCATCACGCGCGCCACGGTTCTCGACCGCGATCGCATACACCAGGCCGGCCGTATCGGCGTCCCGGCCGTAAGGGGCGAAAATCGTGGCACGCACCACAAGTTCGCCGACGGTGGAGGTGAAGGCGGGGATCCACCCCGAGACGCGCTCCCAGGCCAAGGCACCCTCGGCGAGTGGAACCGGCTCGTCATTGACCTGTAGCACGGGTCTCGCCAGCGCGGGGCCACGGCCGGACGCAAAATCCGCGTGACCCGCGAACTCGACCGCCGAGCGGGAACCGCGATGCAGCACGCCGAGCGCGTGAATTGACCCATCCGCGGGATGGATACAGGGCACGGCAACCCAATGGTTGCCGGTGATCTGCCAGGGGACGGGGGGAATCGGCGTTGAGGGGATCATGCCGTTAGTTTCGTACGCGGTCGCGCGACGTGCCGGCGCGGTCTGCACCAGACATCGGACACCGCAACTTACCGTGCCGCTGCCGAAGTACAACGGACCGAACCGCTCCACGCACACGGGCACGTTTCGCACGCGGTCCATGTGGCGGATTGTCGTTGCGTTGGCGCTGACGACGGGACATTACGCCGGTGCGCAGCGAGTGACGGGGCCCTGGGACGATGCCACCATCGCGCCGCGTGGGATCCTCCGCATCGGCATCTCGCCGCGGTTCGGTCAGTGGCGGGAACGCCTGTCAGCCGACGGCGCGCGAGAGCCGTTAGGTGCCGAGTTCGCGCGGGACATTCTCGGGCCATCGCTCTTTCCATTCATGTCCGGGCTGAGTCCGGCGCTGACGAGCCTCACCGGCCTGCCATCGCCGGCGCTCTCCCTCGGCAATCTCGCAACGCAGCTCGACGTCACCGAAGTGACAACGGCCATATCGCTCGATTACGGAGTCACGTCGCGTGTCGGACTCCGCGCGGTCATACCGTACGTGAAGAATCGCGTTCACGTGACCGCGGCACCGAACGGCGTCGGAGTTGGTGCGACACTCGGGTTGAATCCCGCGCAATTGATGGCCGGCGCACGCGACCAGAACGAACTGGTGGTTGCGGCGCTCGGTGCAGCCGCCTCGAGACTCACGAGCGAACTGGCGCGATGTATGGGCAACCAGGAGGCAACGTGCGCGGCCATCAACGCTGATCGTGCCGGAGCGATGATGCTCGTGCAGACGGCGGACCAGGTCTCAGGAGCAGTGGCCGCAGTGTACGGCACGCCGACCGTGACCGGCGGCCTCTACGCGCCCGTCGCCGGCGCAGCGTTGCACACCGCAGTGGATTCGCGCCTGACGCAGCTCAATGCACAATTCCGCGGGTTTCTCGGTGCCCCCACGTCGGGCGAATGGATCTCAGCGAGGCCGGTGCCGGCGCCGCCGATGGCGGCCGCGGATTTCGTCCAACTGTTAGGCGATTCGGTCTTCGGTATCTCGGCGCGGCCGCTCGGCGACTACGAGCACAGCCACGTTGGCGATATCGAGGTGGGCGTGAAAATGAAGCTGCTGGACACGTTTGGACCGCCGGCGACGGCGCCCCTGCCCCGCGCTGGCGCACTGAGGGTCTCGGCGGCGGGGGTGTATCGGTTGCCCACCGCCCAACTGGACCTGCCTCACGACTTCGCCGACGTTGGCACCGGAGATCGTCAGGCGGACCTCGAACTGCAGGGCTTCCTCGACTTCGCGTTCGGACCGCGCCTCTGGGTCTCATCGGTCCTGCGCCTGGGGATCCAGCGACCCGATCGACTCGTCAGGCGCATCACGGACATTGCGGTCAATCCGTTCCCGGAGCTCGCTCGCGAACAAGAGGTTGGCCGTGACCTCGGCGATGTCGTGGAGCTCGAGCTGGCGCCGCGCTACGTGCCGAACGATGAGTTCGCAGTGAGCGCGCTGTACCGGTACCGGACCAAGGGCACCGACAGTTACAACGGCAGCTTCCAGGTGAGCTCCATTGACGGAACGCCGCTCTCACTCGATGCGTCCGTGCTGGGCATCGGGACAAATGAGACGGAACAGGTCCTCGGCTTCGCAGTTACGTATTCGACGGTGCGCGGTTATTCGCACCGCAGGGCGAGGTGGCCGCTGGAAGTGTCGTTCGTCCACAGCGAGGTCATGAGCGGGCGGAACGTTCCTCGACAGCAGACCAACGGTATCGCGTTCAGACTCTATCGTCCGACGCGGTGGAACGCGTTAAGGCAGTGATTAGTGATTAGCGCTTAAGCTCGGCCAAACAACGGGCTGCCGGAAAAGGGATTGCGGGACGCTGATTCAGGCCGCCTGAATCACCAGCACAGAACACACGCGTCGAAGCATCCGGGTCCTGAGGTAGGGCCATACCGCCTCGATTACTCGGATCATCGGAGCCGTCGGGTCGTTTTCAGGAAAGTCTCGGCGCCTCGTCGAGCACTTCGCCAGCGAAGCGCTGCTAAGATCCGGGCGGCGGCGCCTAACGACGAAGCACCGTGAACCGGCCGTTAGCATAAAGGCCAGTCCGCTTTGCCCGCTGTAGAGCCGCCGCCAGAGACTTTGCCGACGAATAGCCCAGGATTGACGCGGTTTCCTCACGCGTGAGCCGTCGTCGCGCGGCCAATTCTTCGGCGTGCGCCAACCGTCCTGCACGGAGCAATTCCCCCACAGCGACGAGTTTTGAGCTGCGGAGCTGTTCGTTGATCACCTTGTGATACCGGCCAAACCGCTGCTCGATCGTCTTCACGGTCCTCCGTCGAAATGATTCAAGGAGACAGTCAACAACTATCGAAAGGACCATGGATCCTCGAATCAGGCGATGGATATCGGTGATCAGCTGACGCGGCGGCGGAGCGGCGAGCCTAAGAAGGACCGTTTGGCGAAAAGTCGTCACATCGTGGTCACCGTCGAGCTCGAAAACGTCCCCCGCGCCTGCAACGGCGTATCCGCGCGCTCGCCCGGCTAGCCGATCCGCCCGACGGCCGACGACGTACACGCTCAAGTACGGATATGTGTCTCGGATTCGCATGATGACCTCGTGGCACCGTTCGTGCCCCAGACTGCTTGTGCCAAGTACGAGCAGCGAGGCAGCGGACAGCGGATCATCCGGAAGACTTCCAAGCATCGCGTTCAGATCAACAACCTGATAGCGAAGCTTGTCGTGCGGATCCATCGCGCGCCAAAGCTCGCTAGAACTCACGTCAATGATGACATCCGAGTGGATCTTGAGCGGGGTCACGAGCGGCCAACCTAACAAGTAAAAAGGCGACTCAATACGCGAGCCGGTCAATGATGTGAAAGTAAGCGGCCAATGTTGACGAGTTCTTCCCGGCCGCCAATGTCGCAAGTCACATATTCTCGTCGCAAAGCCGATACGAACGCATTTTGGATCGCGATTGTTGGCGTCAGCGTAAGCGCGGGGACACCTAACGACCATTTTTGGTAACGCGCATCATTCCCCAAAACGTGGTTGCGCGTTGGCGATCGCGATCCCATCCTCGTCGCAGTTTGTGAGGCAGGCGTGCGCAGACGCGCGAGCATAGTACCGACACCGACGCTTCTCGAATCCCCGAGCGAGCACGTCACTGCGAACTAGGCGCCGACGCCTCGTTCGTGTTTCATCTCTTGACGGAGGCTGAGCAGCAGCCTCAACCAGCGAGGGAAGGCATATGGCACAACTCACTTCAAAGCCGGTAGTTCGCGTTCTGCTTGTCGTTACCGGCCTTATGATTGTCCACGGCCTTGCCGCAACGAATGTCGGTCGAACTCAAGCGACCTGCCCATCGATCTGGACGGGCCAAAACATTTCTTGCGAGCTACTGCCTCCCCCGCAAAGCGACACGATAGATTCTAGGTTCGAATTGCCAGGGGGGGGTTGGCTTTCGACATTCAATTCCGGAAGCAGTGGCTGCATCCAGCTTTGGGACCGCTTCACTTATCTCAACGGCACTGACCACGTGTGGTACACGGCGAGTCTTCCGAATAACGGCACGGGCCGCCACTACGGCGACGGCGGCGGATACGGCGACATCCTGATCAGTGAAACGGCGCACACCGATGGCGGGCACGAGCTGGCTAGGACTGTAATTCATGAAACAGCGCACGCTTACGGATGCAACGACGACGGCGCCGAAGATTGGGAGGAATTTTGTGTGGGCGACTATCAATGGGGGATTAACTCTCCTCCGCCCCCTATACCGTGTCCCGCTATGTTTTAACCGACGGGTTAGGTCAGCTATTCGAAGTGTGCAAGTAGGAATAAGGTCGTCGTCTTAGATTTGAACAACTAGGAGTCAAAAAATGAGAATGTTGCGATCCTTACTATCCCTACTCGTTGCATGCGTCATTTCGTCCTGCGCGGCGTCGGAAAAGGTCTCTCGCGCCATCGGCGTTGAGGGCAATGCCGCTCGCTCAGGCGCGCTGAAGGGCTGCGGCGACGATTGTGTTGGTGTGATGAGCGCCGGTGTGCAGTGGGTAGTCGAGAAGCAATTTGCTCCGGCGTCCACAATTATTCTGGACACCGCGAAAAGCGGCGTCCGATTCAGCGGGGCCGGCCCAGGCGTGCGACAGGTACCGACTTCCGTTCTGAGCCGCCTAGTTCGTGAAAACGGCATTGACCAGGGCGCGGCCAATGAATTGGCCCAATGTAGTCGAGAACCATCCGGCAGGCGGACGTGCGCCTTGGGCAGAGGATCGATCTTACTGACGATTCAAACGCCCGAATTCAGCACCGATGGCTCGAGTGTCTCCTCTCTCCTGATCTACTATGATGGAAATGAGATGATTGGATCAGTCAAGGAGCTGCGGTGGGTGCATCGCACGTACAAGCTAATGCTGAACAAGACGCCAACCGGTTGGCGCGTTTTTGATGCACGTTTGGTAGAAACGTCATAGAGGTCAACCCGCTGCTTCGAGCAGTTCCCTGGCGTGGGCGCGACTCACTTTGCTGGATGCGTCGCCGCCTAACATGCGTGCGACTTCCGCCACGCGGTCATCGCGTTGGACGACGCTGATGTCGGCCGTCGACACTCCGCCCTTGGCGCCCTTGGCAACCACGACGTGATGGTGCGCACGGGCCGCAACCTGTGCCAGGTGCGTGATCACGAGCACCTGATGGTGTTCGGCCAGCCGTCGCAAGCTGTCGCCAACCTTCAGCGCAACTGTACCGCCGATACCGGCGTCGACTTCGTCGAACACGAGCGTCGGAACTTCGTCGAGTCGCGCCAGGATGGACTTGAGCGCCAGCATCACGCGGGAGAGTTCACCACCTGATGCGGTCCGCGCGAGGGGACGCGCATCATGGCCAACGTTCAGCGCCACCTTGAATTCGACGCGCTCGGCACCTGCCGGCGAGATGGCATCCAACGGCTCGAGCTGAACGGAAAACCGTCCGCCGGGAAGGCCGAGTTCGGGGAGGACGGCCTCGACGTCGGCGGAAAGCTTGCGTGAGGCCTTTTGTCGCAGCTTGGAAAGGCGGGTCGCGAGTGTCGCGAGCGCGTTCCGTGCGGTTTCTTCGCGTGTGGTGAGGCCGCGGAGATCAACTGCCGCCGTGTCCAGCACATCCAGCTCGGCGCGCGCTTCGCGCAGGGCCGCCAAGGCCGTGTCCACGCTGCCGCCGTGCTTCCTTGTCACACGATGCACCTGATCGCGACGCCGATCCACTTCCGCGAGTCGCTCGGGATCGCTATCCAGCGTAGTGTCGTAATACGCCAGGTCACGCGCCAGCTCCTGCAACGTCACGAGCGCCTGGTCGATCGCTTCGGACAACGGTGTTGCGGCTGGATCCAGGCGAACGGCCGACGAGACGGCGCGTCGTGCCGCCGACAGCGCATGCAACGCGCCCGCGTCGCCGTCCTCAATCGCGGCGAGCGCTTGCGAGACCTGCGCACGCAACTCGACCGCGTGAGTCAGCCGCCTCGCTTCGTCGTCGAGCCGTTCCTCTTCCCCGGGAACAAGCCGAACCTCGTCGATCTCTCGTACGAGGTGCCGGAGATAGTCGGCCCGTTTTGTCGCTTCGTCTCGACGCCGGGTAAGGTCCTCGATCGACGCGCGAACGGATTCGAGTTCACCATGTGCATCACGGACTGCCGTGGCGACCTCGGTGGCGCCAGCCAGGGCATCGAGCACGTCGCGTTGCGCCTCGTCGTGCAGCAGCGCCTGTGACTCGTGCTGGCCGTGCAGGTTCACGAGCAGCCGCCCCACCGACGCCAGGGCCGCCGTCGTCACGGTGACATCGTTGATCCAGGCGCGGCTTTTCCCGCCCGCACTGACCTCGCGGCGCAGGACGATCAGTCCATCCTCGGACTCGATGCCGCGCTCCTCGAGCACCGTCGCCAACGCGCGATTTCCCGAGCCGTCGAAAACGCCCTCCACGACCGCGCGGTCCGCGCCGCCACGCACCACGTCCGCGCTGCTGCGTTCGCCCAGCAGCAGGCCTAACGCGCCGACGATGATCGACTTGCCGGCCCCGGTCTCACCGGACAGGACGTTGAAGCCCGGCGCCACCGGCAACGTCACCGATTCGATGACGGCAAGGTTCCGGATCCGGAGCTCGGTGAGCATCACGCACGTGTGTCGTCAGGCGGGAGACCCCAGCCGAGTTTCCGGCGCATCCGAGTGAAGAAGGTCATTTCCGGGAACCGCACGAGGATGACCGACCGCGTCGCCCGGCGCACGAGGAGCGACTCTGACGTGCCTAACGTCGCGCCCACCTGGCCGTCGACCGTCACGAGTCGCTCCGTGCCGTCTTCGTCGGCGTGCACCGTCACGGTGACATCCGGGCCAACCACCACCGGGCGGATGGACAATGCGTGCGCCGAAATCGGCGCGATGATGATCGAGGGATGACCCGGCACCACGACCGGTCCACCGACCGACAGGTTGTACGCGGTGGACCCGGTTGGCGTCGACATCACGATGCCGTCCGCAGCGTAGCTGCCGACCTCTTCGCCGTCCACTTCGACACGAAGCCAGATCACGCGAGCCTTGCCGCTCTTGTGCAGCACGATGTCGTTGAGCGCGTACCAGCGACGCGGATCTTCGGGAATACTTGGCCGCCCCTCGAGCATCATGCGCGCTTCACCGCGATAATCGCCGCTCACGAGCCGGCGCACCGCGGTCTCGAGCTCATCGGGACCGCAGGCGCTGAGGAACCCGAGCCGTCCGAGATTCACGCCAAGCACGGGGATCTCGCGGCCGCCCAGAAACCGCGCGCCGCGCAACAAGGTGCCGTCTCCGCCCAGCGTCAGCAGCGCATCGACATCTTCAGCGGTCACCGGGGGGGAATCACTGCCCGTCGCGAGGTCGCGAAGGTTTCCTTCCAGGCGCAATTCGACGCCAAGTGAGGGCGCCAGCGAGAGCAGGCCCTGAAGTACGGCGCCCAGGTCCGGATAGTCGCGATTCCCGATGACGCCGAGCCGGATCACCCGGCGACCGCCTCGCTCTCGTGCAACGCGCGCACACGCTCGGCAATGCCGGCAGCGTCCAGTCCGGCCATGGCGAGTTGGCGTGAACGCGCCGCGGCCGGAATGATGCGATCCGGCACACCGTGCACGGTGACACGGACCGAAGGCTCGAGTCGCGCTACAACCGTCGCGATGTAAGCCCCAAATCCGTTGACGACCGTCCCTTCCTCGACCACGAGCAGCTGCCGGTGTTCGGCGAGAATGCCGGACAATGTCAGCGCGTCAAACGGCTTGAGGAATCGGCAGTTCACAACCGTTGGATCGAAACCTTCGAGGGCGAGTGATTCGGCGGCTTCCAGCGCTGGACGCACCATCGTGCCCACGGCGAGGATCGCGATTTCGCTGCCTCGACGTGGAACTTCCCACGTGCCGTACGGAACGGCTTCGATCGCCGACATGGCGGGTGGGACATCGGGTGCCGTGTCGCGAGGGTAGCGGATGCTGAATGGGCCGGCGGTGTGGTTCACCGCGGTGCGCAGCAGCGCCAACATTTCCGTCGCGTCTTTCGGTGCCGTCACCGTCACCTCGGGCACCGCGAGCAGGTACGCGATGTCGTACAAGCCCATGTGCGTTTCGCCATCTTCGCCGACCAGGCCCGCGCGATCGAGACAGAAGATGACGGGCAGGTGTTGTATGGCAACATCATGGATGATGCTGTCGTAGCCGCGTTGCAGGAACGTTGAGTAGATCGCGACCACCGGTCGCAGGCCACGCGTCGCCACACCAGCCGCGAACGTCACCGCATGTGCCTCGGCGATGCCGACGTCGAAGAATCGTGCCGGGTGGGTCTTCGCGACCGTGGAGGTTCCGGTGCCACTCGGCATCGCCGCGGTGATCGCCACAAGTTCCGTTCGCTCGGTCATCAGCTCCGTCAATCCGCGCCCAAAGACCGTCGTGTAGTTCGCGTTTGCGGTAGCCGTCTTGACCTGCTTTCCCGTGGCCGGGTCGTGACCTGGCGGGAGCGCATGCCACTTCTCACCGTGTTCGCCGGCCGGGAATCCCTTCCCCTTCTGCGTGATCACGTGCACGAGACGCGGGCCGGTCATGCCGCGCACCGCCGCCAGCGTCTCGACGAGGTTGTTGATGTCGTGTCCGTCAATCGGACCGAAATACCGAAAGCCCAGTTCCTCGAACAGCACACCCGGTGTGAGGAACGACTTCACGCTTTCTTCCCACTTCCGGATGAGGGTGTTGAGCGAGGGATGTCCCTCGAGCACGCCACCAATCTTGGCGCGCAACCGGTTATACAGCGGATTTCGTTGAATCGACGTGAGGTACTTCGAGATCGCGCCCACGTTAGGCGCAATCGACATCTCGTTGTCGTTCAGGATGACGACCAGGTCGCGGCCGGAATGGCCGGCGTTGTTCAGGCCTTCGTACGCGAGCCCGGACGTCAGTGCGCCGTCGCCGAGTACCGCCACGACCTTGTACGCGTCGCCGAGGAGGTCGCGGCCGGCGGCCATACCCAGGGCCGCCGAGATCGATGTGGCGGCGTGTCCGGCGCCGAACGTGTCGTATTCGCTTTCGGTGCGCTTCAGGAAACCGGACAGGCCGCCCTCCTGACGCAACGACTCCATTCGCGAATTGCGCCCCGTCAACAGCTTATGCGGATATCCCTGGTGGCCGACGTCCCATACGAGTTGGTCGCGCGGCGTATCGAAAACAGCGTGGATGGCTACCGTGAGCTCAACGACGCCAAGTCCGGCCCCGATGTGACCGCCCGTGCGTGAGCAGACGTCGATCAACCGGTCGCGAATCTCCTGCGAAACCTGGCGCAGTTCATCGCGCGACAGGTTTTTCAGATCGGCGGGGGATTCGATGCGGTCGAGTAAGCCCATGACGTGCGGTGGATGTGGTTGGTGAAATCTACATGTCAGGACTGTCGCTCGACGACATGTCTTGCCAGCCGCTCGAGCTCCGGCGTCAGGCGGCCGACCGCCTCCATTGCCTCGCAAGCCTCGTCTACAAGGCTTTTTGCTCGGCGGCGGGCTTCATCGATCCCCATCAACAGCGGGTAGGTGCTTTTGGACAAGGCCAGGTCCTTGCCGGCCGTCTTCCCGAGCTGGTCGCTCGTCGCGGTGACATCCAGGACGTCGTCGGCGATCTGATAGGCCAGCCCGAGGGCATCGCCGAACTGCGTGAACGCCTTCAGGAGCGCATCATCGGACCTCGCCGCCAGGGCACCGATCCGCGCGGAGGCAGAAATGAGCGTTCCGGTTTTTGCACGATGCACTCGCTCCAGGTCGGCGAGACTGAGACGTTGACCCTCCGCCAGCAGGTCGAGCAGCTGCCCCCCGATCATGCCACCCGCGCCGGAGGCGGTCATCAGCTCGGCGACAATGCGACCGGCCAGCATCGGGTTCGCCCCAAGGTCGGTCGCCGCGCGATGAACACGTCGGGCGGCCAGCGGGACCATGGTGACGCCGGCAGCTGTCGCCGTCGGCACGTCGAACGCCCGGTGAACGGTGGCACGACCGCGGCGCATATCGTCGTTGTCCATGCACGGCAGGTCGTCATGCACGAGGGAATACGCGTGGACGACTTCGACGGCTGCCGCGAGTCCGCTCGCATCGCCGGTTCCTCCAGCCGCCCGATACGACGCCAGGACCAGGAGCCCCCGAAACCGCTTCCCCTGTCCGAGCAGGCTGTAGCGAATCGCCGCCGCCACACGCGGCGCGACGTCGGTCAGGTCATCGTCGCAGCACGCGGCGAGCGCCAACTCCACGGCTTCGCGACCACCAACGACCAGCGCAACGTGGGACTCGTCAGGCACGCAGGTCCGTGGCCTCGAGGATGCCATCGGTCCGTTCGCGCAGCACCTGAACGGCCGCTTCAGCCTTCGTCAGTTCGGTGGAGGCGTCTCGCAGGCAGGCGATCCCTTCTTCGAACAGCTTGAGCCCCTTGTCGAGGCTCATGTCTTTCGACTCGAGCGCCCGCACGATTTCCTCGAGGCGCTGGACCTTCTTCTCGAAGCTCATTCGCCGGTCTCCTTGTCGAGCGACTCCGTGCGCTCCGTCCGCGCGTGAATCCGTCCGTCCGGCAGGCGGGCAACAAAAGCGTCTCCCGCCGTGACCGACTCGACCGACGTCAATGGTGATCCGTCCACGCTGGTGAGTACGGCATAGCCCCGGGCCAACGTGGCCAGCGGGCTGAGGGCGTGCAGCCGGCCGGCGATTCCCTCGAGGGCCAGGCGGCGACGTTCGATCGGGTGCGACGCGGCGCGCCAGGCAGCGACTCCCGCGTCGGCCAACCGCTCACGCGCCGACTCTACCTGGGCCACGGCCGCATCCCGCAACTCGGCGCCTAACGATTTTATGTGCCTGACGAGATCGGTCAGTCTTGGGACGGCGGCTTCAGCGGCCGCCGACGGCGTGGCCGCCCGAAGGTCGGCGGACAAGTCGCACAGCGTGACATCGACTTCATGACCGACGGCCGAGATGACCGGGATCGGCATGCCGGCGGCGGCGCGAACGACGCGTTCGTCATTGAAGGCCCACAGGTCCTCGCGGCTTCCGCCGCCGCGTCCGAGGATGACGACATCCGCCTGCCCCCAGCGCGCCACGCGGTGCAGCGCCGTGACGATTGAGGCCGCCGCCCCTTCGCCCTGGACACTCGCGTGCGCGACGACGACGCGCGTGATGGGACAGCGGCGGTGCACGACCGACACGATGTCGTGTAGCGCCGCGCCATCGGTGCTCGTCACGACAGCGACGCACCCAGGCAACATGGGAAGCGGTCGTTTGCGTTCGGCCGAGAACAGTCCTTCGGCCTCGAGTTTCTTCCGCACCTTCTCGAACGCCTTCTGCCAGAGACCGTCGCCGGACGTCTCGATCCTCAGGATGCGGAGTTGCAGCTCGCCGCGCGCCGGGAAAACGGTGAGCTTGCCGAGTGCCGTGATCGTCATGCCCTCGTCAGGCGATGCGAGCGCTCGCCGCGCATCGGTCGCCCACATCACGCAGCGGATCTGGGCGTCGGCATCCTTGAGCGTGAAGTACCAATGACCCTTCCGGTGCTCTTTGAAGCCCACCACTTCGCCGCGGATCCACAGCGGTTCGACCGCCCCTTCGAGGATGTCCCTCGTCGCCAGCGTGAGCGTGGCAACGGATATCGCGAATTCAGGCGAAAGACCCGGCTCGTCGGACTGCGACGCTGGGCGACGGGCGCGTCCCTGCGAACGGGCCGGCTCCTGAACGGGCGGCGGCGCAAAGTCGTCGAACAGCGCGAGTGCGTCGGATTCGTTCGGCGTGCCAGCCGTGCGCGATTCCGACGCCGCTGCCGCGCTGCTACGAGAGGCCGAACGAGCCGGCCGGGAGTTCACGCACCCGCCTGGCGAGCCGCGCGCACCGTGTTTTTCAGCAACATCGCGATGGTCATTGGACCAACTCCACCAGGCACCGGCGTGATGTGTGATGCCACGCGCCGCGCGCTCTCGAAGTGTACATCACCGACCAGCCGGTAGCCTTTCGCCGCGGCCGCGTCTTCGACGCGATTGATCCCCACGTCGATGACGACCGCGCCCGGCCTGATCATGTCGCCCGTCAACATCTCGGGTTTCCCGATGGCGGCAATGACGATGTCAGCGCGCTTCGTGTGGAAGGCGAGGTCCTTTGTGCGGCTGTGGCAGATGGTGATGGTGCAGTCGCCGCCCCGGCCGGATTGCACGAGCAGCGCCGCCATCGGTTTCCCGACGATGTTGCTGCGACCGATGATGACCACTTCCTTGCCGCTCGTCTCGACACCGTAGCGAACGAGTAGCTCCTGGACGCCGGCCGGTGTACATGGCGCGAAGCCGTCTTTTTCGCCGATGAGCAGCTTGCCCACGTTCACCGGGTGAAACCCGTCGACGTCCTTGTGCGGCGCGATCCGTCTGACGACGGTGTTCGTGTCCATGTGCTTGGGCAGCGGACTCTGAACGAGGATCCCGTGCACGGACGGATCGGAGTTAAGGCGGTCGATCAGCGCTTCGAGCTCGGCTTGCGGCGTGGTGACGGCCAGGCGGATGGTCTCGCCCTTCATGCCGGCCTCGATGGACGCTTTCTCCTTCGACTTCACGTAGCTCTGGCTGGCCGGATCTTCGCCGACGATCACGACCGTCAGGCCGGGAGTGATTCCCTTCGCCCTCAGCTCCGCTGTTTCACGCGCAACGTCGGCCCGTACTGCCTTCGCGACGGCAACACCGTCGATTAAAACCGCGCCGGCATGTTCGCCGACGCTCTGGTTCGTCGCCGCGTGGTCGTTAGCGAGCAAAGTCCACTGCCCTCGTTTCTCGGATGACCACGACCTTGATCTGACCAGGATATTGCAGCTCAGTCTCAATACGGCGTGCGATTTCGTCCGACAGCGACGTCATGCGCGCGTCGTCCACATCTTCGGGCGTGACCAGGACGCGCACTTCGCGACCCGCCTGAATCGCGTAGACCTTATCCACTCCGCGATAACTCGACGCGATCTTCTCGATTCCCTCGAGCCGCTTCACGTAGGTCTCGAACGCTTCACGCCGGGCGCCAGGTCGAGAACCGGAAATCGCGTCAGCCGCCTGGACGAGCACCGACACTTCGCTCTCGTGCGGGACGTCGTCGTGGTGCGCGGCGATGCAGTTCACGATCATCGGATTCTCGCCGTATTTGGTCGCCACTTCGACGCCAAGCTGCACGTGCGTGCCCTCGTGCTCGTGCGTGAGGACTTTGCCGATGTCGTGGAGCAAGGCGCCACGTTTTGCCATGGTCACGTCGAGCTTGAGCTCCGCCGCCATGATGCCCGCGAGGTGCGCCACTTCTTTCGAATGGTCGAGGATGTTCTGTCCGTAGCTCGTCCGGTATTTCATCCGGCCGATCAGCTTGATCATCTCGGGGTGCAGGCCATGAATGCCCGTCTCGTACGCGGCACGCTCGCCGAGTTCGACAATCAGCGCCTCGACCTCCTTTTTCGATTTGGCGACTACTTCCTCGATGCGACCGGGATGGATCCGGCCGTCGGCAACCAGCTTTTCCAGCGCCAACCGCGCGATCTCACGGCGGACCGGATCAAAGCAGGACACGACGACCGTGTCGGGGGTGTCGTCGATCACGACATCAACACCGGTGGCCAGCTCAAAGGCACGGATGTTCCGGCCTTCGCGACCGATGATGCGGCCCTTCATTTCGTCGCTTGGAAGCGAAACGGCGGATACCGAGATTTCCGACGTATGCTCGGACGCGATCCGCTGTACGGCGAGCGCCACGATCTTCTTGGCCTCGCGCTCGGCGTCCCGCTTGGCCGATTCGCGGATCTCCCGCAGTCGGTTGGCGGCATCAGCCTCGGCCTGAGCTTCCATCCGCTGCATGAGCTCCGCCTTGGCTTGTTCCTGCGAGAGGCCGGCGAGCGACTCCAGACGCCGGCGTTCTTCCGCACCGAGTTTTTCCAGTTCCTGCTCGCGTTCCGTTACAAACTTCTCGCGGCGACCGAGATCTGAGGCCCGCTTCCCGATTTCCTTGTCGCGCGTCTCAACCAGTTCCAGCTTCTTGTCGAGTTGGTTCTCCTGCTCGTCGAGCCTGCGCTCCTCCCGTTCGATCTCTTCGCGACGGTGACGAGCTTCAGCCTCCCACGACTCGCGAAGCTTGATCTGTTCTTCCTTGCCGGCGATGACGGCGCCTTTGCGCGTCGATTCCGCCTCGCGCTCGGCGTCGGCAATGATTCGTCGCGAGGTCTCTTCAGCCGTTGCCTTAGCGGCCGACTGTCGCCTGACCTCGGCGGCCGTTCCCTGTCGGGAGCCCAAAAAGAAAAAAGCCGCGGAGGCGAGTAGGGCAACGGCGCCAGACGCAGCGTAGAAGATCAGGTCCATATCTATGCTCCACCGCGGCGCGCGTGCGCCACGAGCTTGAGAGTACTACGGCGGTACTGGTCGGCAGCGTGCTTGTCGCGGACCGGGCGGACGCCGACGAAGGGCGTGAACCGGGTCGCGCTAAATCAAGCGGCTGCTTGGACCTGCGCCGCAACGCAGAACGAGTTTCGAAGCTACGTGTGGAGAAACAAAAAGGCAATCTGGCTGAGACCGGCTGGGGGCTGGAGGCTCGAGACCAGGACGCCGTGGGCCTGTCTACAAAGGCTGCTATCTTTGCCGCAACAGCATCATCGGAGAAACCAGAATGGACTCGAAGTCTCGCCGCAATTTCCTTGGGTCCGTCGGCGCATTGGCCGGCGCCTCCCTGCTTCCTAACATCGGCGAGGCGGCCCAGGCCGCTCAGGGGTGGGACCTGTCATTTACCGACAAGTTCACCGGCAAGCACAAACAGGTCTTTGACCTGATGGATACGAATCTGGCGCTGATCATCGTGAAGAACTGGCTCGACGCCTGGGAGTCGGTGTACGGCCTCAAGCACCCGGACGTGAACGCGATTGCGGGCATTGCCGGCAAGGGCTTCGCGATCAACGCCAGCGACGAGTTGTACGCAAAGTTCCCGATCGGGCAGCTGTTCAGCATCAACGATGCCGAGGGAAAGCCGGCCACGAAGAGTCCGTTTATCGCAGGCGACGGGCAAGGACGAATGGCCGGTGTCGGCGTGCGGCCGCTTCAAGCGCGCGGTGTGACGTTCTGGATGTGCAACAACGCGCTGAACACCGTGTCGGGCCGAATCGCGGCTGCGGTCCAGCGTCCGCAGCCCGAAGTCTACCAGGAGGTTCGGGCGGGGCTGAATGCTGGCGTCATCGTTGTGCCAGCCCACACGATGCTCTTGGGCATCATGCAAGAGAAAGGCTTCACGTACGAAGCCGTCTGAAAACAGAAGGGCCTGGGGCGTTGGGCTGGGGCTTGGATGCCCCTCCCCACACCCCAGGCCCGAAGCCCCAAGCTTTCTCTTTAGTTCTTCGTCATGGCAAAGCCGGCAACGTGGGCATCGGTGTTGTGGCCGAACCTGAGGCCGTAGATGCCGTCGGTCGACTTGAGCTTACCTGCGGCGACAACGTCGGCCTTCGGGAAGGTGCCGGCAACCTTGCCGTTGATGAGGCACTCAATCTTGTCGGCTGAGACCTTGAGCGCGATTTCCTGCGTGACGGGCTGGCCCTTCGCGGCGGCCTTGTTCACGGCCTCACTTACCTGACCCTGGCGTCCGCCGTTCAATGCGAATGCAGCGGGCCCGAAGCCGCGAACGATGAAGTTCCCGTTGCCGTACGCGGCGCAATAGAGCAGAGACTGGTTGTCAGTCCCCATGTCATTTCCGCCGATGAAAATGCCGTACGGATGCGCGTGGTCGTTCAGGCCCATGAACTCGCGTTCCGTGAACTTTGCCGTCACCGTGTAGTTGCCCGACGCGGTGTTCGCTGGGTTCCAGTAGACTGCTGCTGGACCAGTCGTGACGTGGAGGCCAGGACCCATGGTCACCAGCTTCGTGTCCTCGATCTTGGCTCCACCGGTGGCTTCTCTCGCGTCCACCTTTCCCATCCAACCCGGAGCGGAAATGCCTCCACCAGCAACGGCCTTGGATGCGTCCTGCGCCGAGCTGACGGCCGGTGCGACCAACGCGGCGGCAAGAGCGACCGCGATTCCATGACTCCAACGCATGATCATTCCCCTCGTCGATAGGTTTTGAACTTCCGCCAAGTATACGTCGGACCTGGCGGAAGGGTTACCCCGCAAGGAGCCAATTGGGTCACGGAGGGGAACCGACGACTCGTCACACCATTTCACCGCCTCCCGGCCCGATTACCACGCGGACATGATTCAGTAGCCTGGGTGCACTCGTAGCTGTGCTCGCTGTCCAGGCGATCAGATGCACGTCCGTAGTTACCCCGATCAGCCAAAGTGAACCATCGTCGCAACTTCCTCGCGCAACTTGGCGCCGCGCTGTCAGCGGTTGTGTTAACGCCGGCGTCAGCGCTGGCGCGCGCGGTCAACTCCGAGTTCACGTTTGCGCGGCTGCGTTATGACTCGGGCGACTGGGACTACAATCCCAAGGTGTGCTCGAACGTTCTCGATTCCGTCGTGCAGTACACAACGATCCCGGTGCACCAGCAAGAGGTCGTGATCACCGCCGACTCGGCGGAGCTTCTCGCTTTCCCTTTTCTCTTCATGACCGGCCACAAGCTCGTTCGCTTCAGTGAAAAGGAACGGGCAGGCCTTGTCCGATTTGTAGAGAATGGCGGATTACTGTTTTCCGACGACTGCAATCATGACGTGAACGGACTGTACTCAAAGTCCTTCGAGTCAGAAGTCGCGCGCATCTTTCCGGGCGAAGGCGCCCTTCCGAAGATCCCGAACTCGCACGCGCTCTATCGCGCTTTTTTCATGTTCGCGGAAGGTGCTCCGCAAACCAGCCACGAGTTGAATGGCTGGGGCGACAATGTCGTCCACGACTACCTTCGCGGCCTGGAACGCGGTGGCCGACTCGGAATCATCTACTCGAACAAGGATTACGGGTGCGAGTGGGACTATGACTGGCGGAACAAGAGATTTCGGCGCGAGGACAATACGAGATTTGCGGTGAATCTGGTTGTGTATGCGATGAGCTAAGACTTCGCTCGAGACTCGCTGAAAAAAGGAAGGGGCCTGGAAGACAAGTCCCCCAGGCCCCAAGCCCCAAGCCCTAAGCCTCGTTAGTCAAACGCCGCTCCCGTCATGATGTTTCGAATGAGCAGCCACGGACTCCCGTGTGAAATCGCGTTCGTCTGGGTCGGCTGACCTTTCGCGTCACCGCCGGTGCCGAACATCTGCCACTCTTTCGGTCCGGTCGTCGCGTCGAGGTTCGCCCAGAAGTCGGTCGTGATCGCGTTGTAGGTCACGTCGGTCACCATGCGCGTGATCTTGCCGTTCTTGATCTCCCAGAACACGTGGCCGCCGAACTGGCCGTTGTACCGCTGCTGGTCGATCGAATAGCTGCCGCGCCCGTCGATCATGATGCCGTTCTTCACGTCGGCAATCATCTGCTCCCGCGTTGGGGCGTTTGCCGGCCCGGGCTCGAGCTGGATGTTAGGCATCCGCAGGAACGGATAATCGCGCCACGAGTTTCCGAAGGTGCAGCCGCGACTGAAGTTTTCACCCATGTAGTGCGCCGTCTCGCGGTTGGTCTGTAACCCGACCAACCTGCCTTCGCGGATGATATCCCACTTCATCGTCTTCACGCCGTCATCATCGAAACCCACCGACCCGAGACCGCGTGTTGTCTTGTCGGCAACCACGTTGAGGTGTTTCGACCCGTACTTGAGCTTCCCGACGTCCGCCAGCTTCACGAAGCTCGTGCCGGCATAATTGGCTTCGTAGCCGACGACGCGGTCCAGCTCCGTCGCATGGGCGATGATCTCGTGAATGGTCAGCGCGGCATGCGATGGCGACAGGATCAGGTCACGCAGCCCACTGCTGCCTAACGGTTTGGCCGAGCAGTTCTCGACGGCTTCGTTGGCAACGCGTTCGGCGGACGCGAGGAAATCGCACTCGTCGATGATCTCCCAGCCGGCCGTGCCGGACACACCCGGATAGTTCCGCGTCCTGGTGACTTCACCCACGCGCGCGGTGATGTTGAGGCTCGGCGACGTCGTGAAGAACTCCTGCTCGATGAACGACCCTTCGCTCGAAGCGAAGTATCGCCATTCGTAGTTGCACGTCGCCGATACGTTGACCGCAGTCACGCCTTGAACCGCGCTCGCCTTGTCGACGACCGCCTGTGCCCAGGCCTGTTTGTCGGTTTGCGAAACACTCATCGGGTGTTTCGTCATCGGGGTGATGTAGTTCTCGACGTAGGCCGGGACCGGCGCGAGCTTGACGTCAGTCTTCTTGGCGATCGCACTGGCGCGCGCGACTTCAACCGCAACGCGTGTTACGCGTCGGATTTCGTCTTCGGTGACGATGGGGCTGCTCGCAAATCCCCAGACGCCGCTGTGAATCACGCGCACGCCGAACCCTCCGGGGCGCCGATCGGCGTCAACCGGAATCCCCTGCGTGCCTCCACCGCGCCCGCCACGGCCACCGCCACCGAAGCCTCCGCCGCCACCGCCTCTACCACCACCACCGCCTCCGCCACGTCCGGTCGAACTGAAGTTCGCGGTCGCGCCGGGCAGATTCGACGTCACCGTGAACCGGACGTCGGCGTAGCTCGTGCCGGCCATCTTCGCTTCGGCAAGCACGATATCGGCCAGGCCCTTGAATCGCGTCTCCATGACGCGGCCCGACGGCGATGTCGCCAGGATGTTGCCGATGAGATCGCGCGAGTACAAAGCCAGCGCCGAAGTCGAGCCGGCGTATTTGAGGAATTCGCGTCGGGAACTCATGTCAGAGTCAGAGGTCAGAGGTCAGTCAGAAGGCAGAATGCAGAGACGAGTCACCAATCACCAAATCACTACTCAGAGCGCGGGAGACACGGACGTCATGTAGAACTCCTCGATGCGAACCGGCGGCACGAGCGCTGTCCCCAGTCCGTCGTACGATTCGCCGGTGTGCATCGGAACCGGCTTGCCAACCAGCGTTAGGTTATTGTATCCGACGATCGGCGACATATTCCACCGGAAATTCTGCACCGGTCCAACAATCTCGCCGTTTTCGATCAGGAACAGGCCGTCGCGGGTCATGCCCGTGTTCAACAGCGGCTGGTCCTCCGACGGTACACCGCGGATGTACCAGAAGAACGTGACCAGCAGACCACGCCTCGTCTGCTTGATCATGTCCGCGATCGACAGGTTCGAGCCTTCCTGGGACAGGCTCATGTTAGGCGTGGCACCCTGATTCGCCCCGGCGGTGCGAAGCAATCCCTTCTCGACCCACGTCACCGCCTTGGCCGGACGATTGTCGTTCAGGATCGGCGTCTGTCGCAGGATGGGATTCCCGACGTCGCTCTTCAGTGTGAAGAGCTCGCTGAAGATCTTGTCGCCCTCTTTCTTGTCAGCCATGAAGCGCCCAGCGGTGTTCAGTCCGCCCGCTCCGCCACCGCCTCCGCCACCAGGCGCGCCAGGTGCACCCGCCGGTGCTTCCGCTGCCGCTGCACCTCCGCCGCGGCCTCCACCTCCACCTCCACCTCCACCTCCACCTCCACCTCCGCCACCACCGAATAAGCCCGTCATGAGCGACAAGAACCGCGCATTGGCGCGTGGCTCGAGGATTACCGTATAGCGGCCCGGCTCGATTGCCCTCGGTCGCCTGCTTTTTAGCGCTTTGTCAGCCGCGACTTCCGTCAGGGCTTTCGCGTCGATCATACGGAGATCTTTGATCCCGGTGGTGCCGGCCCATCCGGATCCACTGCCGTCTGCCATGCGGCAGGTCAGGACGAATCCCGCTTCGGCCACGCGATAATACGCGAACAGTCCCTTCGAATTCGCGTTGCACGTCGCCTGGTCGATCTTCGGGATGTAGCCGGCGCCGAGGACGCCCTTTTGTTCAGCGAGATCGATGGAGTCCCTGACCATCCGCGCGCGTTCGCCGGGACCGAAGTTCACAAGATCCGGCAGTGCGGCATCGACAGGGATGTACTCCTGCGGTCCGAGCAACTCGGCGAGGTTCGGATTGTCACGTGCCTGACGCGCTTCGGACAACGCTTCGTCGACCATCGTCTTCAGACCGGCATCGGTGAAGTCGCGCGTTTCAGCGCTCCCGCTTTTCTGGCCGAGTCGGACCGTGACTGTGACCTGTCGATCGTACTGAACAAGGTTCGTCGTGATCGACGAATTGGCCCATCGCGTTCCGGACCGCTCGCCGCCCGTCAGGTTCACTTCGACCGCGTCGGCGGTGGCCATGTTCAGGACTTTGTCGACGATCTCTTTGGCTTGTTCGCGTGTGTACATGGGGCGAAGCGGCTGGTTGCTGGTTGCTACTTACTGGCGCTTGTGCTTGTCACTGCTCGCTGCTGGAACTTCAAGCTGTAGTCCGTTCAACGAAACGGCAATTCAGTCCGAACCTAAGCAAGCCCGCGCCGACGACGCGACCACCATTCGGCGCCGAGGAGAAGCGCAAAGGGAATAATCCACCACGGCGATCGCATCGGGTGCCACGGTTCTACGCGCGACACCGCCTGGAGCGCTGACGAAAGTCGCGAGGACAGGCTTCTCAGTTCGGACTCGCCAACAACCGTACCGCCACGTGACGAAACGAACGCGACTACACCGGCACTATCTGCGCGCGACGCATTGTGCGCCAGCGTGTCCACGATCAGCGTCGCATTTCCCTGGTCGCTCCCGGACGCTACAACCACACGGCACGCGCCAGCGTGGGAAGGAGCGACAACCGTTCCAGAGAACGTTCCCGGACTCGCGTCTGGCCAGAGACGGACCATCGTGGACTCGCCCGCTCCTGCAAGCGTTGCCGAGACCGATGCCGATCGTTCGCCAGGAATGCCAAGCGCGGCGTCGCGAACATGCGCGCGAATTACTGTCACTTGTCCTGGAGCGAGTGAACGTCGTTCGACCTCAACGCTGATCGGAGGCGGCGCATCGGCGCTCATCGTCGCGATCAAGTTCGTCCAGAATAGATCGAAGCCGGACGTCACGCGATCTCGATAGTGCCAGGCGTCAAGCGCGCCGCTGACCAGCAATCGACCGGCACCAACCGGGATGCTCCAGACCACGTTCCTGACGCTGGAATCGCGGGCCATCGAGGTCGCGTGCGCCGTTGCGCCGACAGGAAGTTCGCCGGGCCACGCGATCTCCTGTGCGCGAAGCGCGGACGTATCGCCGTTCGCGCTGAGATTGGCGGCCGCGGCAAGCCTAACCGCTCGCCAGTTCGCCGCCCCTGTCAAACGGTCGACGGGACCTGCAACACGACGATCCATCAGCAGGACGACCCGCCCCCCGCGCCGGCGCATGAACGCTTCGAGTCCCGAGACATCGCCGGCCGTCAGCTGTTCCGGAGATCCCACTACGATGGTGGCGTAGGACGACAGCGCTCGCTCGTCGCGAAGCGAAGGAGGCGCGGCGCCTGCCGTGTTCGACAGTCCACGCGAGGTCATCACACGGTTCGCGACCGAAAACCGCAGGTCGCTCTCCAGGGCCCGCCTGACGAAGGTCGAAGCCCATGACGGTCGCGCATCGAAAACGAGCACGTTGTAGCGATGCTCGCGCACGTCAACAACTGTGAATGCGTCGTCAACGCTTGGTCCTAACGTCGCCGTCACTCGCAACGGAATTGGACCTGCCGCCTCGGGCACGTGCGCCAGTGAGACAGCCAGCGTCATGCTGTCGGCGGTGACGTCCGCACGGCGTCGATCTACACGGAGCGCTCCTGCCCACAACTCCACGTCGACATGGCGTCCCTGCCCACCACTCGCAAAGACACGGATGTCGACGGGAAGCCGAGTGTCGCGCGGGGCCGTGGCCGGGGCTTCGAGCGCGACAATTCTCACCGCGGGCGAGGCACCAACCGGTAACACCGCGACCAACGGTGCGTGCCAACGGCGCGCCTCGTCAGGCAGCGCGTCCCCAACGAGCACCGTTCCCGATGCTGCGAGCGCGCCGCGAACGACCGTGAAACGTCGCGCCAGTTGGCGTTCCACGCGACTCGCCAACTCGCCGTCTCGCGCTGAATCGCCCAGTACGACCGAAACGAACGGCTTCGAAGATCGGCTCGACGACAGGCGAGGATCCACGACGGCGAGTGCGGCAATCGCAAACGCGGCGAGCCGGAACGTGGAGGCGGCGGTCATGGTCGCCTGCCCCGCGAGCCCAGCGCGTCCCGCAAGGCACCGCCTAACAGATCGGACTGCAATGATGCATTCGTTCGCGGTGCCACCTGAACCGACGCGGCGGTCGCAGACGACAATCGCGTCAACAGTGTGTCGACGCGCGAGCGGACATCAGACACGGCCCCGCGTTGCACCTGCGTCGCGAGGTCCTGGACCGCCAGCGCGAGTTGCCGCAGCGTGTCCGATCCCGCAGCGGCACGGAGTAGCGCAATCGCCGCCAGTGAAGCTCGCTCCGCAGCGGCTGCGCTCGAGTCACGCGATGCCATAGCCGCAACGCTCGCCAGCAGTCGCCGGAGCGCAATCGAACGCTCGTCAGGCTCAGGTCTGGTCGCCGGTCCCGACAACCCCTGGGTAAGCACCAAAGTGCCGGTGAGGCGTCGCTGCAGGTCGATCCGCTCGCGTTGGGTCAGTGCGCGGAGGATGAACCTCGATCGCGAGAAGGCGCGCATCAGGTTCTGGAGCGCGGTGCGTTCGTCGCGGAGCGCCTGGTCGAGATTGGCGTCCGTCAACGCCGCTGACGCGCGACTCATCGCCCGGATCGCTCGCATCATGTCCACGCGACCCTGATTCTGAAGACGGCCGGCAAGCAAATCACCTTCCGACTCGGCCTCCGCCACCTCGTTCACGTCCAGCGTACCGGACAATTCGGCTGCGGCATCTTCCAACTCGCCACCCATCATGAAAACGAACTCCGCGCGCACCGAACGTTGTTCGGCTGCGAGGAGTCGCGCCTCTTCAGTCAGGGAATCGGCTGCGAGCGACCCTCGTCGCGCGACGAGTCGCTCGGTCTTGAGGATGACCATCTGCTGGCTGACCGCATAACGATCCCGCCGGTCGTCCGCCGCAAATCCTTCGGCCGCAATGGCGCCCGGCGTCACCATTTCGACGACGTAGCTTTCAGACTCGACTGGAGGCGCTCCTGGCCGTCGATCGGCCGCGATCGCGCGATACACGATCAGATCGCCGGGCGCGAGGTCCAGTTGATCGAGGCGCCACGTTCCGCGCGCGTTCCATGAACGCGCGTTGGTTGCCGTCACCGCCACGGGTACGTCGCGTTCAACAAATGTGAAGCGCTCACCACTTCCCGAAACTGCGGTGTATCGCAGTCGCACCGACAAAAGCCCGAGATCATCGTCGGCGTTGATCGCGACGGGAATCGCTCCCGGTACAGTACTGAAAAACAGGTCCCGGCCGGGCGACGTGAGCGTCACCGTCGGTGAACGGTCGGGAGTGACCGTGAGCCCGACGAGATATCGCGGCCCGGCGATGCCCGCTGAATCTCGTGGCTCGATCGCGATGAAGCCGTCCGCCGCAGCAGACAGTGCTGCGGTAAAGGCACCGCCCGCGCGGTCCATGGCGCTCACACCGTTCAGCGTTCCGAGGTCAACGCTGGTGGCAGCCGCGTCGACGCGTAGCTCGATGCGACTGGCCGCCAGTGCCTCGATCCGCGATGGATTTGTCACGGTCGAGCGCGCAATCCCGGAGTACGATGGAGGGATGACGGTGACCTCGACGCGCCGAATGGAAGGACCATCTCCAGAGGCCGGCATTATGTGCCTGATCGCCACGCCGGCGTCGGGACCAAGTACGCGGGCGATGAGAGCCAGCCCCGCGACCGCTGCCGCGAGGCCCGCGTTCCGCACCGGATACAGGCGCGAGGCGTCGAGGTCGCGCACCAGCTCCGCGGCGCGCGCGACAACCAGGTCGCGAACACGTGTTCGTTCGTTAGGCTTCTGCAGAACCTCGGCCGCTGTGACCACGAGGTTGCGGCAGTGCGGCGCTCGACGTTCGACGATCCGGGCGATTCCGGCGAGGGATCGTTCACCGAATGCGACCCGGAGCGCAACCGTCGCCGCGACAGCGGCCGCAAAAACTCCGAGGGTAACGCTCGTCGGCCGGATCCCGATAAACAGGAGGAGCCAGGCGGACATGATCCCGGCCGCGGCGCCCTCGAGCCCGTGCAACAATAGAAGCCTGCGCCTCGCGCGACGCAGGAACCGGTCGACCCCCGCGGACTCAGGCCACTCGCTCACGCGACACCTCGGTCACCGCGCGACGCTGCCGGACCCGTGGACTTCGACGAACCAACTCCTCGATCAACAGCAAGGCGATGGCGGTCAGCCAGAACCAGCGTCCGTCGGACGAGTCATCCGGGCTCGGCGGCGCAATCTCAGTGGCCGGCCGCTCCCATCGGCGGAGTTCCTCGTCAGGCACGAACGCCGGCTCCAGCTCACCGAAGTCGGGAGCCGGATCGACGGCGGTTGCCACACTCGCCAGAATCGCGGATGCCGCGAGAGTTCCCGGTTCGACGCAAGCGAAAACCAGGACCTCGTGGTCAGCGCCCGCCCCGGCGCGCGCGATCGTCGCGACAACCTCACCCGAAACATTACGAGCGATCGGTGCGCCGATGACAGGACACGGGCCGAGCACCCGCGCCGATGTCGAGACGGCCCTGAGCAAGGAGTCGTGAGTGAGCCGATGCAGCAGGTCTCCCTGCCAGGGCGCATCCAGTGATCCAGCGCCCGCGACGAGCCCCTGACGAGTTTCGTACGACGGGAAGACGACTGCCACGTCACGCGTGCTGTCGGATGACACGTGCACAACACGCGCGGCGTTTGAGGCCGCATGCACCGCGTCGCTATCACGCTTCGCGGCCAGGACCGCAAAAGGCCATCTCGTGTCGACGGCGGGTTCAATCCACGTCGCGCTGGTACCGTCGAGTTGCGCGCTGACGCGCAGCGCGACGACCGAACGGTCGTCCATCACGGCCGGAGCGCCAGCGGCCGCCACGCGCGTGAACCGCACACCGATGCCGCGCGGCACGGCTGCCAGTTGGCCCTCCTCCACCGCCCCGCGCTGAAAGTCGGAGACGACGACCAGCTCGCGAGCGCCGGCGCGTGACTGCAACCACGACGCGGCACCCGCCAGCTGTTGCCCAGGATCGTCGGTCTCAATGAGGAGACTCGAGCGCGCTGAGTCGAGCATCCGGCGCGCCAGTGACCGCGCCTGGTCGACCGCCGTCGTGTCTCCACTCGTCAGGCGCTGCATGCTCGCGCTGGTGTCCACCACAATCGCGCGGGCAGGCTGCTGAGCCGAGCGTGAGCGAGACGCCGTCGACCAGATTGGCTGCGCCAGGCCAAGCACGGCAGCGACGATCACCGCGCAGCGCAGGAGTAGCAGGACCAGGTCGCTCGGCCGGCTGCGTGTCGTAGGCCTGGGTAGCGTGTCCTTCAGCAGCCGCAAGGTCGGGAACCGCTGCCGCCGCGCCAGACGCCGGCCGAAGATGTGCACGAGGATCGGCACGGCCAGCGCCAGCAGACCGAAAAGAGCGGTGGGGCTCAGCCACCTCATGGCGTGTTTCGCGTCCCCGCGTGATGCCCGCCCGGCTTCGCACCGCGCCGCATCAGGAAATCGCGCAGCGCGGGGCCAGGCGGCGTCCCGGTGTTCATCAACGCGTAGTCGACATGATCGCGCAGCGCATTGTCGCGCGACCGGGTCAAGAAGTTGTCGAATGCCGCCCGGTACGGTCCGGCCACCGTGCTGGCGTCGATGACGCGGCGCTCACCCGACTCCATGTCCTCGAATTCGATGTCGCCGCGATACGGGAAGTGAGACTCGTCAGGCGCGATGACCTGTAGCATCGCGACGTCGTGGCCATGACTGGCGACGCGTCGGAGCTCACGGTGCGTGTCCGCCTCGACGTCCTGGAAGTCGGAGATCACGATCACGACACCGCGTCGCTTCAACAGTTCTGCTCCACGGGAGATTCCGCGGGCCGGCGACCACGTGCCGGCGGGTTGAATCCGGTCGATCGTTGCGATCATCGACCGCAGGTGAGGACGTCCTCCCTTGGCCGGCAGGTATGTCATGCGATTGTCGGCCATGGCCAGCAATCCAACAGCATCACCCTGCGAAACGATCAGGTGAGCGAGCGACGCGGCGACGATCGTTGCATAACACCATTTCGAGACGCCGGCTTCGGGGAACGCCATCGACGCGCTCCCATCCACCACCAGCATCACGGACATGCTCGTCGTCTCACGAAACTGACGCGTGTACAGCCGGTCCGTCCGGGCCAGCAGCTTCCAGTCCAGGTATTTCAGGTCATCGCCGACGCGATAGGGCCGATGCTGCTGGAATTCGGAACTGTATCCATGGAACGGGCTCCGATGTGATCCCGCGCGCAGTCCCTCGACGACAAGCCTGGCCGCGAGCTCCAAGTCGTCGATGGCCGAGACGACATCGGGCGACAGCGCGGACGTCATCCGCCCGGACGCACGGCGTCGAGGAGCCGCGCGATCACCTGGTCCGGGTCGATCCGATCGGCTTCCGCCTGGTAATTCACCAGCACGCGGTGCCGGAGCACCGGCAGCGCGACCGCGGTCACGTCTTCGAGCGCCGGTGCGGGGCGGCCGTCGAGCAGCGCGGTCGCCTTGGCGCCCAGGAGCAGCGCCTGTCCTGCGCGCGGACCCGCTCCCCAACGCACCCAGTCACGCACCGCCTGCGGCGCCGACGCGTCGTCAGGCCTGGTTGCCCTCGTCAGGCGAAGTGCGTAGTCGACGACATTCGAGGCCGCTGGCAATTCGCGGACGAGCAGTCGCGCGGCCTCCAGCTCAGCGCCTGACGCGGCCACTCGCGCCGCGCGATCCGCGCCCGTCGTCGTCTCGGCGATGATCCGGCGCTCGTCGTCGGAGTTGGGATAACCGATGACCACGTTGAAGAGGAAACGGTCGAGCTGCGCCTCGGGAAGCGGATGCGTGCCTTCCTGTTCGATGGGGTTTTCGGTCGCCAGCACAAACAACGGACGTTCGAGCTCGTGTCGCACGCCACCAACCGTGACCTGGTACTCCTGCATCGCCTCGAGCAGCGCCGCTTGAGTGCGCGGCGGTGTGCGATTGATCTCGTCGGCGAGAATGATGTTCGCGAACACCGGGCCCGGTATGAATCGGATGCTGCGTTTCCCGGTCGTCGTGTCCTCCTCGATGACTTCGGCGCCGAGTATGTCGGACGGCATGAGGTCCGGCGTGAACTGGATGCGATTGAATCGCAGGCTCAACGCCTCTGCCAATGTCTTGATGAGGAGCGTCTTCGCGAGTCCAGGCACTCCACGGAGCAGGCAATGGCCGCCGGCGAGCAAGCACGTCAACACTTCGCGCACGACTGGGCGCTGGCCGATGATAACGCGTCCAACTTCGCGCTCGAGCCGGGCGACGAGATCGCGGGCTTGCTCGAATGAGAACTCCGGCGTGCCTGGAGGAGGCGCAGTCTGAGTTTGAGTCACGGTTCCGAATCTAAGGATCGGGCAGACGGGCAGACGAGCAGGCGGGCGGTCCTACGGAATGCCATGTCGTCTGCCCGCTTGCCCGTCTACCCGTTTGCCCGGTTGTTACCGGTAATTCCCGAACTTCAACTCGACACCAAAGTCCTTCGTTCGCAGCAGGGCCATGGCCGTCTGCAATTCGTCTTTCGACGGGGAGCTCACGCGTACCTGATCACCCTGGATCGCGGCCTGCACTTTCTTGAGCTTCGCCTCCTTGATCGCGGCGGCGACCTTCTTCGCCGTGTCGGAGTCGAGCGCCATCTTGAGCCCAATGTCCTTCCGCACGGTGTCGCCTCCAGCCGGAAGCGTTTCACCAACGTCCAGGTTCTTGACCGGCACGCCACGCTTGACGAGCCGACCGTGCAACACGTCGAACAGGGCACGCATGCGGAAGTCATCATCCGCCACGAGCTTCAGTTTTGACTCAGCGCGACTGAACTCGATCGCCGCCTTTGATCCCTTGAAGTCGTAGCGCTGCGCGATCTCCTTCTGCGCCTGATTGACCGCATTGTCGACTTCCTGAAGATCGACCCCAGTGGTGACGTCGAAGGAGCTGGTTGTTGCCATGATCTAAATGATTGAGATGGGACGTGGGATGAACTGCACGGATAACCAGCGATCGTTGCTTCCCTCGCCTCCACTCGTTCTACAATGGAGTACTGCCCCCATGCAATGACCAAGACCGCCCTTCCCGACCCCGTTTTCATCGCCTTCCAGTCGGCCGTCGCCGGCAAATATTCGATCGACCGGGAGCTCGGCCGTGGCGGCATGGGCATTGTGTACCTCGCCCACGAGGTCCATCTCGATCGGCTTGTCGCCATCAAGCTGCTTCCCCCGGAACGCGCGTCAGAGCCAGGGCTTCGCGAGCGTTTTCTGCGCGAGGCGCAACTCGCCGCCAAGCTCTCGCACCCGAACATCATCCCGATCCACACCGTCGCCGAAGCCGGCGCGTTCGTCTACTACGTCATGGCGTTCGTGGACGGCGAAACGCTTGCCGAGCGTATCCGAGCGCGGGGGCCGCTCACGGGAACCGATGGCGCACGAGTGCTTCGCGAAGTTGCCTGGGCATTGGCCCACGCGCACGCGCAGGGTCTCGTCCATCGCGACGTCAAGCCGGACAACATCTTGCTCGAGTCGGGGACAGGTCGCGCGCTGGTCGCGGACTTCGGCATTGCGGCGGCAACGGCCGACGCCGGAATGTCGGGCGTGGCCGGAACACCGGAGTTCATGAGTCCCGAGCAGGCGAGCGGCGCGGCGGTCGATGCCCGCAGCGACTTGTATTCGCTAGGCGTTACGGCGTTCTACGCGTTCTCCGGCCGACTGCCCTTTCAGGGGCAGACTGCAACGGAGATTCTTGCGAAGCACGCGACTGAAGCAGCACCGGCTCTTGCCTCGTCTGGGGTCGCCGTGCCTCGTAAGATTGCAGCGCTCGTGGATCGGTGCCTGGCCAAGGATCCGGCACACCGGCCCGCCAGCGCCGACGCGATGGCCGAACAACTCGGACTCGCACTGGAGCAGCGGCGTGAACTTCCGGTCGCCCTGCGCGCGTTCGTGAAACGGAATTCGAGATTGGACGGTGGTGGAACGCTCATCTCGGCATTCTTGCTGGCCGGTGGAGCCGTGATGGTCGGATACATCTATGGTGGACCAGTAGCCTTCGGCTCACTGATCGCCGGAGCGACGCTCGCACCGCTCGGCTTCATGGTCAACGCGGCGCGTCGATTGTTGCGGCAGGGCTTTTCGTACGCCGACGTGGCGCCGGCCTACCAGCGCGAACGCGAGCAGGCCAGTGAAGAACTGGCGGTCGATCGGCAGCGCGGGCCCGTGTTACTCGAGCGGGTGCTGAAAGTGTCGGCCGTGACGGCGTTCTCGGTTTTTGGTCTTTCCATGGCGACGCTGATCGGCATCGGCGTCGGCAACGTGGTCATTTCGCCGGTCACCGGACGCGGTCTGTTGAACGTCCTGGAAACCCTGGTTGCCCTCGGAGGCATGATCGGGGGCCCGTCGAGCCTCGGTTATCTCGCCTTGCTCCAACGTCGCACCGACGTGGACACGGGGTTCTGGGCGCGGGTTTGGCGCGGGCCATTCGGCTGCCTGGCGTTTTCCATCGCGAAAGGAACTGGCGGCGCGCGTCCCACCGCCGCCGCCATGACGCACCGCGCGACTGAGCTCTCGTTAGGCCTGGCGGCCGAGCAACTGTTTCAGTCGCTGCCGAAGGCCACGCGCGAATCACTGCGAGAACTGCCAGGCGTGCTTCAGCGGTTGCAGGACGATGCGCAGGCGCTGCGCGCGCGTCACGAGGCCCTGCAGGACGCACTATCCGGAACGACCGGCGAAAGTGCGGAATTCGATGACCTGCGGACAATGCGCGACGAAGTGCAGGCCCGACTCGGTGAAGCCGTCGGTACGCTCGAAACCCTGCGCCTCGGACTGCTGCGCCTTCACGCGGGATCGGCGACGGTCGAAGGGTTTACGACTCACCTCGACGTGGCTGCCGACGTCTCGCGGCAGGTTCAGCGACTCATCGCCGCCGAAAGCGAGGTCGAACGGGCACTGAGTTTCCCGCGAGAGATTGCCGCTACTCCTGCGTGACTCGCGGTCGCTGGTCGTCGATCGGAGATCGCTAGAACTTAGTCGCCGGTCGCTGCTTCCTCCCCGCGCTTAGCGGGTGGCAGCCAACGCCGGACTTCGGCGCCGAGGTTACGCAGCTCGTCGTCGACGACCCGCGATGTGGTCCGCTCCTGGAACAACTCGTCCGTGATCTGCATGGCGGCAAGGATCGCTGCCTTGTGCGTCTCGATCAGCGCGTTGGCGCCGAGAACCTTTCGGATCTCCTTATCGAGATAGGCGGCGACGGCTCGCGTGTGTTCCGGCGCCGCATCGCTGCGAATCGTGTACTCCTCGCCCACGATGCTGACCTTGGCGACATGACGCTTGTCGCTCATCGGGCACCTCGCGGTCCGCGAGCGGCCGGCTTCGCGCTGTGGGTCGGCTCGAGACCGTTCCCGACGACCGCCTGCGCCCCGGTGACCGGACGTTCTGACTGTTGCCGGAGGAAGCGGATTTGAGCGAGAATGGCCTTCGACTGACTCGTCGCGAACTCCAGGCGCGCCTTCAGGTCAGCGTTCTCCTTCTGGAGTTCCTCCACGCGTTGCGGCGCGAAGAGGTCACCGGTGCGGCTCGACGACTCGTAGCCGCGCAATGTTGCTTCGGCCAGCAGCGCCCGCTTCCGGAACGACGCCAGCTCTTCGCCGAGGTGGCGAACGAGCTGCGCCAGCTGCGGCAGCGGATGGGACTCAGGCAGTGATTCGCGGTCGGACACCGAGTTCACTCTCCAGGCTCCGGAGGATCTTTTGACGACGTCCCTCGATCTCCTTGTCGCGTAGAGTGCGCACCGGGTCTCGGAAGGTCAACCGCCACGCGAGACTCCGGACGCCTTCCGGCAGGCCTTCACCCCGGTATTCGTCGAACAGCACCACGCGCTCCAGCAGTTCGCCGCCCGACACACGCAACACGCGTTCCACGTCGGCGGCCTTCGTCCCGTCCGGGACCAGCAGCGCCAGGTCGAAATCGGCTGCCGGTGTCGTGGGTAGCGGCCGGTACCGCGGATGCGCGCGATGCCGGGGCTCCACCCGCGCTTCGTGGGCATGCGCCCCGCGTGGGGCGACATAGCCGTTAGGCATCGGGTCGAGCGTGAGCTCGACGCCAAATGCCTCGGCCGCCCACGCCGGACGATCGAGCGCGACCGGGCCGGCGCGTCCAACGCGGCGCCGCGCACTCCCAACGAGGATCACCCATGAGCGTCCGTCATCGGCGGGTTCCAGCATGGCCGTCTCAGACGGAAACGCCAGTTCAGCGATCCGCGCCGCCAGCCCCTTGATGTCCCAGGCGTCGAACGCTGGCGGGTCCGGCTCCGTGAAATGCGGCGGACGGCGACGTCCCATGACGAGTGCGCCGACGCGCACAGCCTCGAGCGGCAGTCCATCCGGACGCGGCGTGAACGCCGAGCCGATCTCGAATAAGCGTACGTCACCCTGCATCCGCGTCAGGTTGTATTCCGCACGCTTCGTCAGGGTCTCCAGCAGGGACCGCCGGAAATGCGGTTCGTCTTCCGCGAGCGGATTCGCCACGCGCACGTGCGTTTCGTCGTCGCCGCTCACGAAAGGCAGCGGCCGAACTTCCGCGAGGCCCGCACCCACCAGCGCATCGCGCACTCGCCGTCCCGTCACGTGCAGGTGATGATCTGGCACGGTCCCGGGACGAAATGGATTCACGACGTCAGACAGCACATCGTACCCGCGCAGGCGCGCGATCTCTTCCACGAGATCGGCGTCGCGCCAGACATCGCGCCGCCAGCTTGGCGGCGTGACCCGGAGATGACCGTCCGCGCCGCCCTGCACCGAGAAGCCAACCGACGTGAGGAGGCGGGCCATTTCTTCCGCCGGCACACCGTCGCCTAACAAGCGCTCGGCGCGTGCCGGACGAAGGTCCACGGCGGCGGGCCGCGGCGGCTCCCGGCCGACTACGATCGGTACCCCGTCTACGGAACCTCCGGCGACCTTCACGATCAACCCGGCCGCCAGCTCCAGCAGCTGCAGCGTGGCCGCGCCATCGACGCCCCGCTCGAACCGGTAGCTGGCGTCGGTCGCGAGACCCAGCGCCCGTCGCGTCACCCGGATGCGACTCGGATCGAAGTTCGCGACCTCGAGGAGCAGGTCGGTCGTCGTCTCGGTCACCTCGGAATCGCGGCCGCCCATGACGCCACCGATCGCAATCGGGGTCTTTGCGTCGGCGATCATGGTCATCCGCTCATCGAGCGCGCGATCGACGCCGTCGAGCGTCACCAGGCGTTCACCGCCACGCGCTCGGCGAATCGCGACGGTCCGGTCCGCAAGCTTGGACAGGTCGAACGCGTGCATCGGCTGGCCGTAACCGTGCAGCATGTAGTTCGTGGCGTCCACGACGTTCGAGATGGATCTCGAGCCGATTGACTCGAGCCGCCTGACGAGCCAGTCGGGGCTCGGCCCGACGCGGAGTCCGCGAATGACGACGCCCATGTAGAGCGGGCATCCTTCGTCGTCCTCCAGCCGGATCGTGGCACCCGCGCTTGACGCCTTGTCTTCGCCGCGGGTCGGCGGCGACAAGGGTAAACCCGGCAGGTCGCTCAGCTCCTGCGGAACACCAACGGGGATGCCAGTCAGCGCGCCGACCTCCCGCGCCATGCCGAGGTGCGACAGGAGGTCCGGACGGTTCGGCAGGACATCGATGTCGAAGCGAACGTCGGCGACATCAACCGCGTCGAGGAACCGTGTTCCCGGCGCGACGTCGATGTCGAGGGCCATGATGCCCGAATGATCGACGCCGAGCCCGAGCTCGCGCGCCGAACACAACATGCCGTTCGAGACCTCGCCGCGGATCTTTCGCTTTTCCAGCTTGATGCCGCCGGGCAGTGTCGTGCCGGCGCGCGCAAACGGGTACAGCGTGCCCACCGTGACGATGGGCGCGCCGCAAACGACGTCGAGCAGCTCGCCGCTGCCGTCGTCGACCTTCGTCACCCAGAGCGTGTCCGCGTTAGGGTGACGCGCCGCCTGCATCACGCGCCCGACCACGACATCGCGCAGGTCCTCACGCAGCCGTTCCAACCGGTCGACGGTCGCCGTGTGCGCCGACAGCAGGTCCGCGATCGCCTCGGCGCTGCGGTCGTGCGGGACGAACGCCCGCAGCCAGTCGTGTGAGATCAACATGCGCTGAACTGCTCGAGGAAGCGGACGTCCGAGTCGTAGAGCAACCGGATGTCGTTGATCCCGTACCGGGACATGGCGATCCGGCCCGGTCCCATGCCGAACGCCCACCCGGAATACCGTTCGCTATCGATGCCGCATGATTCGAGGACGGCCGGGTGCACGAGGCCACATCCCATGATCTCCAGCCAGCGTGGCCCGCGACCGTCGTCGAGGTCGACCTCGACTTCCATCTGGGCCGACGGCTCGGTGAACGGGAAATACGAAGGACCGAAGCGCGTCTTCGTGCTGGTGCCGTAGAAGCGTCGCGCGAACAGCGCCAGCGTCGCTTTCAGGTCGGCGAACGAAATGCCTTCATCGATCGCCAATCCTTCGAGCTGCGAGAACACCGGCGCATGCGTCGCGTCGAAGAAGTCACGACGATAGACATTGCCGGGCGCGAGAATGCGGATCGGCGGCGCGTAGGCCTGCATCGTGCGGATCTGGACGGGTGAGGTGTGCGTGCGCAGCAGCCGGCCCTCGCCCAGGTACAACGTGTCGTGCATGTCCATCGCCGGATGGTCGGCGGGGAAGTTGAGGGCGCCGAAGTTGTACCACTCGTGCTCCGCCTCGGGGCCTAACGCGACGGTGAAGCCCAGTTCGCGGAAGATGGCCTCGATCTCGTCGAACACGATCGACACCGGGTGCCGGGAACCCCGCCAGGCGGCGCGGCCGGGCATGGTCGGATCGGCGAGCTTCACGCTCGCGGCAGCCGACTGCGTGACGCGTGCCGCATCCAGCGCCGACTCGATCGCGACCCGCACGGCATTGAAGCGCTGACCGGCTTCGCGTCGATCTTCCTTGGGCAGTGCTCCCAGCGCGGTGCTCAGCGCGGTCAACACGCCGCTGGTGCGACCGACGAGCTCAACACGCGCCGCTTCGACCGCCTCGGTCGTGGTGGCGGCCGGCACGAGCACATCGGCTCGCGCCTGAATGCGTTGCAGCTCGGCGTTGAACTGGTCGAGAGTCGTGATGTCGCTCATGGACTGACTGATACGAGTCGAGGGACGGAAGACGGGTGACTTGGCGGCCCCATCTCCCGTCCCTCGTCACCCATTGCGCGTTAGGCCAGTGCGGACTTTGCCGCGTTGGCCAGCGCCGTAAAGGCGGCTTCATCACGGACCGCCAGATCCGCGAGGATCTTGCGGTCGACCTCGATGCCCGCCTTCCGCAGGCCGTTCATGAAGACGCTGTAGCTCATGTCGTTCTGATGGGCCGCGGCGTTGATCCGCGTGATCCAGAGGCGGCGGAAGTCGCGCTTCTTGTTCCGGCGGTCGCGATACGCATAACGCCAGCCACGTTCGACCGTCTCTTTCGCCGGGCGCCACAACTTGCTGCGCGCGCCAAACGCGCCGCGCGCCAGCTTCATGATCTGCTTTTTGCGCTTCAGGCGCACGACATTCGATTTGACTCTTGGCATCGTTCGCTCCTACGCCTGAAGGAGACGCTTCAGCACGCGCGTCTCGCCGTTCGTGGTCACGATCGTCGCGCGGCGCAGGTGACGCTTCCGCTTGGCGGTCTTCTTCGTGAGGATGTGGCTCTTGTTGGCCTTGAGGCGGCGAATCTTCCCCTTCCCCGTGACGGAGAAGCGCTTCTTCGCGCCCTTGTGCGTTTTCATCTTGGGCATCGTTCAGTCCTGCCTATTTGGGCGAAAGGATCATCGTGAGTTGCTTGCCTTCGAACTTGGCCGAGCTCTCGATCTTGGCCACATCAGCCAGTTCGGTTGCGACCCGGTCCACTACCGCCACGCCCAGTTCCGGATGCGCGATCTGCCGCCCGCGGAACATCAACGTGACCTTGACCTTGTTCTTCTCCTCCAGGAACCGTCGCGCGTGCCGCGTTTTCGTCGCGAAATCATGCTCGTCGATGCCGGGGCGGTACTTCACTTCCTTGAGCTGTATGACGTGTTGCTTCTTCTTCGCGATCCGCGCCTGCTTGGCCTGCTCGAACTTGAACTTGCCGAAGTCCATCACCCGGACCACCGGCGGACGTGCGGTGGGAGCGACTTCCACCAGGTCGAGCCCATGTTCTTCGGCCAGCGCCATGGCCTTGTCGACTTCCATGATTCCAAGCTGGCCACCGTCATGGCCGATCACGCGAACGGGACTGATGCGGATCTGTCGATTGACG
>Ga0070698_100000279_pt1 | contig 51966 bp, 42 predicted proteins | sample KBSK1502metaG_FD_65477 | JGI IMG/M metagenome (GOLD analysis project Ga0070698, IMG submission 65477) | Corn, switchgrass and miscanthus rhizosphere microbial communities from Kellogg Biological Station, Michigan, USA - KBS K1-50-2 metaG | ecosystem: Host-associated > Plants > Roots >...
CGATCGCTGTTCGCGCGCATCGTCATTCGCAGCCCGCCATGATCGCCTGGCGGCACGATGATTCCCGGGAAGACCTGGAACGGCTCACGGATGCCGTCCCACGTGCCGTTCAGCGCCACCGTGACGAAGTTGCCGTTCTCCCAATCCCAGTGATTGTCGACGTGGAGGTCGGCGGTGTTGAGGCCTCCCTCGAGGTAGTCATAACGTGTGTAGTTCACGTGCGGGAGGAACTCGCGGAATCCCCACCCGCGGATCTTTTCCTGGCGCATGACTTCCTGCGCGCGCATCGAGGTGCGGCGATAGTTCTGGCCAACGCCGATCTCGCGATAGCCCACCTCTGGGTTGAACGATTCACCGGTGACGCCATGCTCGAAGCTGAGTTGATGGACACCGTTGTCGTAGTCAGAATCGACGTTCCACGCGTACTCGCGCCCGCGCAGCCCGGGTGTCTGGGTGCGGGCGGCAAAGCCGGCAAGCGAGACGTGTTCGCCGATGCCCACGCGGGCGTCGGTGCCAAACGTGCGGTTCCAGTCATCCGGTCGCGCGAGGCTTCCTGTCGCGGAGCGATTGATGAACATCGCGCCGATGCTCGACCTGTTGCGTAACTCGCGGCTCGTGCGCGCCACGGTGAAGTTGTTGCCCGGGCTTGTCCCGACGTTGTCGGTCTGCATGTTCAGCAGTCCGACATTGACCCCGTTGGCCACTTTGCCGCTCAGACGGCCGCCTCCCTTGATCGGAACCAGCAATCCGCTGTCGTCGAGGCCGATCCGCCGGCTGAAGAACAGATCGATCTCATTTCCCTTGCCGACGCGGAACAATCCGGAGTTCTCGAGGAAGAACGGACGCTTCTCAGGGAAGCGGAGGTTGAAACGCGTCAAGTTGATCTGCTGCGTATCGACCTCGACCTGCGCGAAGTCCGTGTTGTACGTCGCATCCAGGTTCAGGCTGGGCGTGACGCCGAACTTCGCGTCGACTCCCCAATCGCCGCTTCCGTCGACCGGCGTCGATCGAGGCGAGTACGTGCGGTCGGCGGAGCCGACGACGTACGGCAGCACCTTGAAGTTGCGGGGCGTCGTCAGCTCGAGGCCGCGCAGCTCGCCCGCGGAGGTAAGGCGGCTCAGATCGTACTGGCGGGGGAGCGGCGACCAGAAGCTCTTCTCGCGATGTCGCTGAATGTTCCGCACGAAGTTGACGCCCCACACCTGCGGCGGCGGGCCGTAGCGCAGCGTACGGAGCGGGATGCGGAACTCGGCGATCCACGCATTCTCCGTCACGCGCGTCTCGACTTCCCAGCTGCCGTCCCAGCTCGTGGTGGGATTGTCCTGGGAGCGGACCTGGGCGTCGTACTCGGCGCCGAGGGCGTTGGTGCCGAACACGAACCCGTTCTGAGAATCGCGGTAGGTGTCGAGGATCATCTGGAATGAATCCTGGTCGCCCAGGGAGGAGTCGCGCCGTGAATCGGTCGTCACGATCTGCGACGGGTCGCTGTCGTAATTGGTGACGCCGATATAGATCGCCTCATCGTCGTACAGCATTCGGACTTCCGTCAGCTCCGACGGTGGATCGCCTTCGAGCGGGTCGGCCTGTACGAAACCGGTCATCGGGATCGCATTCTGCCAGGCGGTATCGTCAAGCGTGCCATCGAGAAGGACTGCCTCCTCGGTGCGCCTGGCCACTGCAACCGGCCTCGGGCCGGTAATGCCGGCCGAGGCGCGTGCCACGGGCTCCACCTGCGGCACTTGCTGCGCGGCGGCACGGCCGGACGTGGCGATCACTGCGATCAGGATGAGGAGGACGCGCGCTGCTGGAATCGTGGACTCGGACCTTTTCACGCGGAATACTGTACCTAGGCGTTCCCGTTTTCGCCAACGGGCATGGAGGATCTAACTCCGGGGTAGTGTCCCGATGCTTTGAGATCGTCCCGTTGGTTTGGCTGCACGGCTACGCTGCCACCAAGACGGATTAGCCACAAAGGACACAAAGTTTTGTGAGCACGAACGTGCAATGGAGCCGTATGAACAGCGTCTTCGACATCAACGCGATCGCGAAGAGATTTCCGGACAGCGCTGAGACGATGCTCGTCGATACTCGGCTGACCGACGAACAGGAAGCGAGCTCGCGCGTCTTCCGAATCTACACAATTGTCCCCGCGCACTACCACGCCACCTGCGACGAATACCTGTTCGTCGTTTCGGGCCGGTGCATGTTCTCGATGGGCGAGAAGGAGCCGTTCGAGGCGGGACCAGGGCAGCTGGTGTTCTTCAAGAAGGGGACGGTGCACGCGATCGTGCCGATTGGCGAAGAGCCTCTGGTGTTCCTGTCGGTCGATACGCCGCGGCGCGATCCGACGGACGTCATCTTTGTGAATCCCGCTGACGGTACGCCCGAGACGTTTATCCAAACCAAGAAACTGTACTAGCCGGCCTGACGGGTCACGGCTGCGCGCCACGAAGACGAATTGGCCACAAAGAACACAAAGGTAACCGTCTTTGTGGCCAGCGTGGCGCCGGGCGGCCTGAGCCCCGTGCACGTTAGTCTCGACGTATCAATTCTTTAGCCGCGCCTGCGGGGTTTTCCTTGGTTTCTCGCGTTAACACTCGAGAACACTTCAGGAGACCTCACATGAAGCGAAGCTATTCGACGATCACGTTTGCGGCACTCACGGCGATCCTGCTTTCCGGCATGGTCGCGCGCGCTGTGCCGGAACCCGCACCTGCGCCATCGGACCCTGCCCGCGTCGCCCGCGGCAAGTACCTCGTGAGCATCATGGGCTGCCACGACTGCCATACCCCACTGAAGCTCGGACCGCGCGGGCCTGAGCCCGACCTGGAGCGCGCGCTCACAGGGCATCCGGAACAGCTGACGATGCCGCCCGCGCCGGTGCTGCCGCCGGGACCGTGGCTGTGGACCGGCGGCGCGACGAACACCGCGTTTGCCGGCCCGTGGGGCGTCAGCTTCACGGCGAATCTCACACCGGACCAGGAAACAGGCCTCGGCTCATGGACCGAGGAGATGTTCGTCGCCACGATGAAGACGGGACGGCACCAGGGGAAGGGGCGTCCGGTCCTGCCCCCGATGCCGGTGCAGGTCATCCGAAACCTGACGGCGAGCGACTTCAAGGACCTGTTTGCGTACTTGCAGTCACTGAAGCCGGTGCACAACCGCGTGCCTGCGCCGATCGATCCGCCTGACGCCCCCGGAGCCCAGACGAACTAAGGCGATGCGTCCCGTGTTGCGTAAATCACTCGGAGCGTTGCTCGCACTTGGCGTCATCGTGACAGGTGCTCCGTCGGCCGCGACCGGTAACGGGGATGCGCGGGGCGCCGCTCCGGTGGCACCGCGGCTGCTGTCCGAGACGGGCCTGTACGCGAAAGGCGGCAGGCTCGTCGTCGACCCGCGCAATCGCCCGTACTCGCCGCAGTACCCATTGTGGAGCGATGGCGCACAAAAACAGCGTTGGGTCCAGCTGCCGCCGGGCGCGCCGATCGATGTCACCAACGTCGATGCATGGGTGTTCCCAGTGGGCACGAAGTTCTGGAAGGAATTTGTCTTCAACGGCCGGCGCGTCGAAACGCGGTTGCTCTGGCGCGCTAGCGCGCAGGGGTGGGTGTTCGCGAGCTACAAGTGGAACGAAGAGCAGACCGACGCGGCCCTCGCTCCCGCTGACGGTGACGTCGGTGTGGCGGAAATCACCTCGAATCGCCGTCACACCATTCCCTCGGTGGAGGAGTGCCGCGCGTGCCACGACTCGAAGCGTACCGAGATCCTCGGCTTCAGCGCGCTGCAGCTCTCCACGGACCGCGACCCGAATGCGATCCATGGCGAGCCGTTGACGCCTGGGATGGTGACGCTGCAGACATTGATGAATGACGGTGTGTTGCGGCCGCGACGCTCGGAGCTGATCGCGCAGCCGCCGCGCATCCGCGCCGACAATCCGCGGGCTCGCGCGGTGCTCGGATATCTGTCGACCAACTGCGGCGTGTGTCACAACAATGAAGGGTCCCTCGCGCCGCTGGGCATGCTGTTGAAGCAGCCGTCGGGCCCGCGCTTGGCCGGCGAAGCCTTGGGCGAATTCCGGCCGAACATCGCGATCGAGACAACCGTCGGCCGTGCCAGCGCATGGCAGATCCCCGGCGCGGGCAACGGCGCCAGCGCCCGCATCGCGCCGGGCTCGCCGGATCTGAGCGCGCTGTTGTATCGGATGAAATCGCGGCGGCCATCGTCACAGATGCCGCCGCTTGGAACCGTGGTGCCCGATCACGACGCGATCGCGGCGGTCACGAGATGGATCGAGGAAGACCTGAAATAGCAGGAGATCAGAATGTAGGAGTTAGTGGAGTCCTCAAGGACACAAAGACGCACTAAACCACGAAGAACACAAAGAACACAAAGGGTAGAACACGAAGTAAAAAAATTACTTTGTGTTCAATGCTTCGTGTCCTTCGTGACCTTCGTGGTTCAGTACGTCTTTGTGTCCTTGAGGACTATCGAGCGCTGGCGGTCGTCGCCGCGCGCGGCACGGGCTTGGCGAACACCTCGATGGTGCTGAGGTGGATGTACCCCCCGGTGCCGTGACCGCTGCCCGGCATCAGATCGGCGAAGCCGATTTCGTCGACCTTCGTCAGATCCGGATTCGGCACCCAGATTTCGTTGTTCGGGCTGCCGCCACCGTTGTTCACCGTGACGACGCGCATCGGATCGAGCTTGATCCAGCGGACGCTTGACAGGGCGAACTCGCTCGCGACAAGCATCGGAACGGAGGCATCAGCGCGATCGCCGACGAGCATGGTTCCGTCCGCGAGCTTCACGACCGGCCGCACGACGTGGAAGCCCGACGTCTTGATCACCCACCGGACCTTCCCGAGGCCGGAGAGATCCGCATAGTTGTTTTTCTGCTTGAACGTGATCGCGAACGGTCCGTCGCATTCGCCCGACCACGCGCTGAACGGCGTGGTGTCGCTGCCCGGCGTGCCCGATGTCAGCAGATGCTTCGCGGCCTCGCCGTACCATTTCACTTCGACGTTCGGATCGGCGACATTTCCCTGGACGATTGGAACCTGGCCGGTCTGACCCTGCGGCTGAACCCACTCAACCTTGAAGAACGCCGGGGCTGTTGACGCGCGCGCCGCGCCGTTGCCGCCACCGCCAGCTCGTCCGCCTTGCCTTCCCGCGCCTTGCGCGGGTTGTTGCGCGACGACGAACGTGCTGCACACGATCGCTAGTGATAAAGCCAATCCCACGGTCGAGCTGACAGAGAACACACGTCGCATAAAAGCCTCCGACCTTTGCGGGGCGGGTCCCCTTGGGATCCGCCTGGACCAGGGCAATGGTGACGCAGTGAAGTGTATACTCTGTCTACCTTTCCTGAGCCATCCGCGCCGCGCCATGGCGGGTTCCTCATCAAGGCATCTCGCCGAGGAGCCAGCCGATCGATGAAAACGGCAGCCATTCTGATTGCGCTCGTCGCTGCGCTCGCGGCTTCGCCCGCGTACGCGCAGGACGTCTCCGCAGCGGGAGCCGAAGCGGCCGCGGTCGCGGCGCCGATCCTGGATGATGCGCAGCGACTCTTTTACAACGGGCGCTACGAGGCCGCTGAAACGCTGACGCTCGAGCTGTGCTCGCCTGACTTCGAGGGTCTCGCGGGGTGCGAGCTGCGATCCTCGACGCTGTTGTTTCAAATCAAGCGTGCCGTTGCCGGGCAGGCGGACAAGGAGAAGGCGTTGCAGGCCTGTGCACGCTGCGCAGATTGGCTCGCCGCGTTCCGGACCGTCACGTCCTCAGTGCAGGCCGTGGCCCGCGCCAGGCTACGGTCCTCGCCGGAGGATGAAGCCACCAGATTCCTCCTCGGGAAGATCGATCTCAATTACGTGTGGCTGCAGCTCGGCGTCCTCGGGCACAAAACAGGCTGGGGCGAGTACTGGGAGGCTCGCAAATCACTTGATGCCGTCCTCAAGGAGAACCCGCACAACATCCGCGCCCGCGTCTCGCGCGCCTGGATCGACTACATCGTCGACACCCAGATGCCGAGAGGCACGCGCTGGGTGCTGGGGGGCGGGAACAAGAAACGTGGACTGAAGGCAGTCCGGGAAGCGGCCGAGGTCGACGCAGACGTATTCATCCGTGCCGAAGCGGGGTTCGCGCTCTGGGACATGCAGGTGCGAGAAAAAGACATTGCGGGCGCCGTCGACACCGCCCGCGGGCTCGCCCGCGATTTTCCGGAGAACGAGGAGCTGAGGAAATTTCTTGCCGTACACGAATCGCGCGTCGCCGACTGAGAATTGCCATGACACCTGAACCTGAATCACCGCCTCCTGTCTGTCCCTTCTGTCAGTCCGCCGCCGTCACGACGACGAGCAAGTCGGTGTCCGAAACGACGTACTGGCGATGCGGCGCTTGTGGGCAGATCTGGAATCCCGCGCGCCTCGTCGCGCAGCGTCCTCGCGTCAACCGCTGGTAGTTTCAATAGAAATTTCTTCTTTCGCCTCGGCCACCTGACGCCCGACTCTCTTCAGCAGAAGCGACTGACAGCTGGAAATAGCTGGAAATCGTTTGACACGGCCGGTGCGGTTCTCTACCGTATCGCCATCGTTGTCCTTCATCTGGAGGTTGCTCGTGAAAGCGGAGATTAGGGGTTAGGGGTTAGGGGGAAGGGGTTAGGGGTTAGGGGGAAAGGGTTCGATGACGCGTGTCGCAAAACGGACAATCGTGGCGGCCGTGGGCACGACGGCCGTCGCCTGGGTGACGAGTATCGCGGCGGTTGGCGGCCAGGCGGCGCCGACCGACAGGCCTCCGATGGCGGAGGACGTCTTCAAGAACGTCCAGGTGCTCAAGGGGATTCCTGTCGATCAGTTCATGGCAACGATGGGGTTCTTTTCCGCGTCGCTCGGCCTGAACTGCACGGACTGCCACACCGACGAGAGCGGCGGCAACTGGGAGAAGTACGCCGACGACACGGCGCTGAAGCGCACGGCGCGCCGCATGACCACGATGATGCAGGGCATCAACAACGATAACTTTGGTGGTCGTCAGATGGTGACTTGCAACACGTGTCACCGAGGCACCGCCAACCCCAACGTAATGCCGAGCCTGACGCAGCTGTACGGCACGCCGCCACCCGACGAACCGGGTGATCCGTTTGCGCAGGCACCCCGGCAGCCGCCGGCCGATCAGATTCTCGACAGATATATTCAGCTGGTAGGTGGTCCGCAGCCGGCCGGCTTTACCAGCTATGTCGCCAACGGCCTCTATCGCGGGTTCGACGATTCCGAACAGACGCCTGTCGAAATCTACGGAGACTCGACCGGGCGCCGGACGACCATCGTGCACGCGCTCTCCGGGGTCACCACGACCGCATACGACGGTCGCACTGGATGGATTGCCGGGCCGCCAACGGACCGGCCGTTCCCGCTCATCGCGGTGACAGGCCAGGAGCTCGAGGGCCTCAAGCTGGAGGCGGAGATCTTCTTCCCATCGCGCATCAAGCAGGCGCTGCGCAACTGGCGCGTCGGTTTTCCAACCGAGATCGGCGATCGCGAGGTGAACGTCGTCCAGGGCACCACGGCGGGCGGCGGCGTCGCGACGTTGTGCTTCGACGCGCAGACCGGTCTGCTGGTGCGGATGATCCGCTACGGTACGTCGCCCGTCGGCCGCATCGTCACGCGCGTCGACTACAGCGATTACCGCGATGTCGGCAACATGAAGATGCCGTTCAAGTGGACGGTGAGCTGGCTGGATGGTCGCTCGACATTCGAGCTCGCGAAGGTGCAACCCAACGTAGCGATCGATGCCGCGAAGTTCGCGAAGCCCGTAGTGAAATAACGTCTACTGTCTACAGACTACCGACGACCGTCCCGACACATGACGGTCGACGGTCGACGGTCGACGGTCGACGGTAGACTCGTCCGTGTCCGACCTGAGAATATCGAGGTGCAGCATGGCAATCACGAGACGCGAGGCGATGTCCATTTCGGGGTCGGCGTTGGCGGCGATATCCCTGGGAGCCCTGACGCGCGAGGGCCTGGAGGCCCAGGCTGCCCAGGTGCAGCCCCCATGGCCTGATCAGCTCGTGGAGCGGCCGCTGCGGGACGGCTTTCCGGCACCGCTTCCGCTCAATCCCGACGGATCGGCTCCAGAGCATTCCGCGACCGAAGCGGGACCGATTACCACTCCTCTGATGTGGCGCACGCCGGATCGCCAGGCGCCCCAGATCGAGTTCGACTATCGGAAGATGAGCATCAAGGTGGATACGCGCGGGCTTGGCCGGCTCGCGGGAACGATGCATTTCTCGGACATCGAGCGCCTGCCGAGCGTGTCACACACCTTTCTCCTGCAATGCGGCGCGCCGAACCCCCACGGTATCGTGAAATGGACCGGCGTCCGGTTCGCCGATTTCGCCGACATGCTGGGCCTCATCCCGGGGGCGCACTATTGCCGTCTCGTCGCATCCGACCGCAACTACGTCGATGAGGCGGTCGCGACGCTGAGGCATCCGCAGGTGATGCTTGCCTGGCTGATGAACGATGAACCGATTCCGGCGAACCATGGCGCGCCTCTCCGGCTGATCGTTCCGTTCCGGTACGGGAACCGAAGCATCAAAGCAATTACCGAAATGATGTTCGCGACACCGGGTCTTCCCATGCCGCCCTTGCCGGCGTAATCCGATGCGACGTCACCGCCGCGGTCCGGTGGTCCTCTGCCTTCTCCTTGTCGTCTCGTGCGCTCCGGCGGCTGCGGTGCAATCGCGGCCCGTACGATCGGACCAGGACATCCTCATCCAGATGGAGCGCGACTGGGACGCCGCGCTCCGTCGCAACGACGTCCAGTTCATCGACAGCATCCTCGCCGACGAGTTCGTCGTCACCTACGACGACGGCACCAGGGGAGACAGGGCGACCGAACTCGCGTTCGCCAAAACGTTCAACCCCAAGGGTGAGTCGTCAACGCTCGATGAGTTCATCGTGAAGGAATACGGCAACGTGGCGATCGTCTGGTTCACGTTGCGTCTGACCGGTACGGTCCAGGGACAGACGAAGGAGCTCTCGCTCCGGTATACCGACGTCTACGTACTGCGCGACGCCAAGTGGAAGTGCGTCTCCAGCCAGAGTACGCGGGTCCTTGCTCCGTAGCCCGATCTCGCCGATGCGCCGCGACCATCAGCCGAGAACATCGAACCGCGAACATCGAAGACAGAACCGAACGTGAACACGAACTGCCGCCTTCGCGCGAAGCGCTTCGGCGAGCCTCGCCGTAGCCTTGGCGGAGGCGGGAGAACGAGAACTCCGAAGGGTGACCTGCCCCCGGACCGCCGATCCCGGTTCCCGAATCGCTGTGAATGATAATGGGACGATGAGCCGGGGCGCCTACGCCGTGGCGCGGACGGTGGCGCCGCGCATCCACGCGCATTTCACCGATCACCTCAATTCCGTGCAGGGCGATCGCGCGAACCTGGCGTCGATTCCCGATGCGGCCGCCATCGAGGCAATGATCGACGCGGCCTTCTGGGCGAGCCTGCGCCGTGAAGAGTCGTACATCCCGAAGATTTCGCTGGCGTACCTGACGCCTGACCAGTCCGAGCATCCGCTGCTTCTGGAGCGTCCGCTTCCGCTCGATTCGGCAGCGCTTACGCGGATGGCGCCGGCCGTCGAGCGGCCGGGCATTCATCTCGGCGTCGCGATGACAGACGGGGAGCTGCGCGTGTGGGGAATGGCGCGCGCCATCCCGAGATACTGCTTCGTGGCGGAGGTCGCCGAGCCTGGGTTGATTGTCATCAAGCATCACCGCGGCACGGATACGGCGAAATTCGTCAACGTCGCCGTCCTCGAGGGTGACCAGATCAAGGTCATCGACGAGCACGCATCGACGCTCCCGGATTGCCCGACGCTGCTGACGTCGCTCCTCGGGTTCGATTCTCCGGATTCGTGGAACGGTCCGGTGAACGTGCTGGTGCAGCTTGCCGTTTCGATGCGGGCACACCGGCGCGGCGGGCTCCTCATCGTCGTTCCCGCCATCTCCGCCTGGCGCGAATCGATCGTGCAGCCTGTTTCGTACGCGATCTCGCCGGCGTTTTCAGAGCTGGCGGTGTTGTTGCGCCAGTCGGCCGGCTCCGATCGGGGGCGCGTGTGGCAGGAGGCGATCGCGCGCGCCGTTGACGCGGTTGCGGGGCTGACGGCGGTTGATGGCGCCACGTTGCTCACGTCCGAGTACGACGTGCTTGCGTTCGGCGCGAAAATCGCGCGACGCCGTGGGCAGCCCCAGGTCGAGCAGCTCACCCTGACCGAACCAATCGAGGGAGATGTCGCCGCGGTCGTCAACCCCGCCGTTCTCGGCGGGACACGTCACCTGTCGGCGGCGCAGTTCGTACACGACCAGCGCGACGCGATCGCGCTGGTGGCTTCCCAGGACGGGCGGTTCACCGTGTTCGCATGGTCACCATGCGAGAACATGGTGCACGCGCACCGCGTCGAGACGCTGCTTCTCTAAGCCACTTCGTGGTCCAGAGCGAATTTCACCGAGACACCGAGACACCGAGGAATTCATTCCGGTTTTGCCTCGGTGCCTCGGTGCTCGGTCGTAGTGAAACAGTCTAGTTGGGACGCTGGGGCCTGATCACGCGCACGTTCTTGATATCGCACCCGGGCGGAAGGGCGGCTGCAACGGGTGGCCTGTTGCCTCCAAAGCATCCAGGAATCGCGTACATCGTCTCCGGCGGTCGAGGCGGAATCACGACGAGCGCTGCCCGGCGGATGGGCGTGAGCTCCGCCCGGTATCGCAGCGGCCGGTCCGGTGTGACGTTGATCTCGATCAGCTTCCTCTCGTAGTCCGGCGCTTCGAGCTCGAGCCAGTGACGGCCGGGCGAGAGCGTCACGCCTGTGAAGAGCAGGTCGTCGACGGCGCCGACGTATGCCGAGTCGATAAAGACCATGGCGGTGCGCGGCGTGGCATCCAGGAAGACTGTGCCGCTGAGGATCTCTTCGTCGCTTTTGGACTGTCGCCGTTTGTCCGGTGTGGCCGTGTCCACGTACGCCGGCAGGCCGAAACCGTAGCCGAATGGGACGCCATAGAACTGCGTGCGGCGCGAGGGGCGCGAATACGTCCGCGGAGTCGCCGCGAACGGGGATGGCGTCGCCGGGCCCACTCCAAGCGTGCCGTGAATGGGGAAGGACGGTCGATTGAGACCCTCGATCGGGAAAGAGGGTCGATTGATCGACGGCTGCTCCGGGATCGCCGGCGGTTGAACGAATCGCGCCGGGCCTCCATTGCGGCCGCCTGGCGCGCCCTGACCCCGTCCGCCTCCGCGCTGGGCGGCAGATGCGACTGGCGCGGAAGACGCGCACACGGCAACGAGCAGGAATACAAGACCGAGCCTCGTCATCGGACCCTCCTGCGTACTCTATACGATCCGAGCTAAAATTTGAGTTTTGCCTCAGCCGCCAAGAGCACAAAGAATTCAACCACGAAGAGCACGAAGGTCACGAAGACAAGAATTGTAATTCTTCGTGTGCTTCGCGTCCTTCGTGGTTGATTCGGCATCAGGAGATTCAATGACCAAGATCAAGGTGAAGAACCCGGTCGTCGAGATGGACGGGGACGAGATGACGCGCATTATCTGGCAGAAAATCCGTGAGACGCTCATCCTTCCGTACCTCGACATCGACCTGAAGTACTTCGACCTCGGCATCGAATCGCGCGATCAGTCGGCCGACCAGATCACGATCGACTCCGCGAACGCGACCCGCCAGCACGGCGTCGCCGTGAAGTGCGCCACAATCACGCCCGATGAGGCTCGCGTCAAGGAATTCCATCTCAAGCAGATGTGGCGGTCGCCGAACGGCACGATCCGCAACATCCTCGACGGCACGATCTTCCGCGAGCCGATCATCTGCCGCAACGTGCCGCGCATCGTCTCGCACTGGGACAAGCCGGTCGTCGTCGCCCGCCACGGTTTCGGCGATCAGTACCGCGCGCAGGACTTTCATTTCCCCGGCGCGGGCACGATCACCATCAGCTGGAAGCCGGACGGAGGGGGGGAGCCGATCGAACGCGAGGTGATCAGGACCAGAGGCAGCGGCGTCGCGATGGGCATGTTCAATCTCGACGCCTCGATCGAAGGCTTCGCGCGAGCGTGCTTCACCTACGCGCTTGGACGTAACTACCCGGTTTACCTGTCCACGAAGAACACCATCCTCAAGGTATACGACGGCACCTTCAAGAACACGTTCCAGCGCGTGTTCGACACCGACTTCAAGGCGCAGTTCGATGCGAAAGGGCTCACCTACGAGCATCGCCTGATCGACGACATGGTCGCGGCGAACCTGAAGTGGAATGGGGGGTACCTCTGGGCGTGCAAGAACTACGACGGCGATGTGCAGTCCGACACGATCGCGCAGGGCTATGGCTCGCTGGGCCTCATGACGTCGGTGCTGATGTCGCCAGACGGTAAAGCGGTCGAAGCGGAGGCCGCGCACGGCACGGTCACGCGCCACTACCGCATGCACCAGCAGGGCAAGCCGACCTCAACGAATCCGATCGCGTCGATTTACGCCTGGACGCGCGGCCTGCAGTACCGCGGCAACTTCGACAACACCCCCGACGTCGTGACATTTGCCGACACCCTCGAACAGGTTTGCGTCGACGTCGTCGAATCGGGACGGATGACAAAGGATCTCGCGATCCTGATCCGCGAGGATCATCCGTACCTGACGACCGAAGAGTTCATGAGCGCCATCGACGCCAAGCTGCGCAAGCGACTGGGCGCCTGAGTTCAATCACGAGCCACAGAGACACAGAGACACAGAGTTCAAATAGTTTGGGTTCTGAGTCCCTGTGTCCCTGTGGCCCGTCTCGCGGATGTGCAATAGTGATCGGATGCCATTTACGTCGCTCGGTCTGCATCCCGATCTTCTGAAGGGGATCCGCGAGCTCGGATTCACCCGTCCCACTCCGATCCAGGACCAGGCGATCCCACCAGCCCTCGAGGGGCACGATCTGCTCGCGTGCGCGATGACGGGTAGCGGCAAGACCGCCGCATTCCTGCTGCCGATCCTTCACAGACTCATCGGCAAGCCGCGGCGCGTCACGCGCGTGCTGATCCTGACGCCGACCCGCGAGCTCGCTGCCCAGATCCTCGAAGACTTCAATTCACTGGCTGTCCATACGCCGCTGACCGGCGCTGCTGTGTACGGTGGCGTTGGGATGGGGCCGCAGGAACACGCGTTCAGGAGCGGCGTCGACGTGATCGTTGCGACGCCAGGCCGCCTGCTCGATCATGCGCGCGCGGCGTACGCGAAGCTCGATGGCCTCGAGTATCTCGTGCTCGACGAAGCGGATCGCATGCTCGACATGGGCTTTCTGCCCGACATCAAGCGGATCCTCCGCCACATCCCGTCGCGCCGCCAGACGCTGTTCTTCAGCGCGACAATGCCGGCGCCGATCGGCGCGCTCGCAGCCGAGATGCTGAAGAAGCCGGTGACGATCAACGTGCAGCGGCAGTCGGCCCCTCCAACCGGCATCACGCAGGCGGCGTATCCGGTGCCGCAGGATCTCAAGGCACCGCTGCTCGTGGAGCTGTTACGGCGGACCATCCTTCAGCAGGCGCTGGTCTTCACGCGCACGAAGCACCGCGCCAACCGGCTCGCCGACTACCTTGTGCAGCAGGGAGTCAAGGCGGAGCGGATCCACGGTAACCGGTCTCAGAACCAGCGGACCCAGGCGCTGGCGGGATTCAAGAGCGGACGCTACCCGGTGCTCGTCGCGACCGACATCGCCGCGCGCGGCATTGACGTCGAGGCGCTGAGCCACGTCGTCAATTTCGACGTGCCGGCTGCGCCTGACGATTACATACATCGCGTGGGGCGCACGGGCCGCGCTGAAATGACAGGGGAAGCGTTCACGTTCGTGACGCCACAGGACGAAGGTGACTGGCGCGCCATCGAGCGCGCCATCGGACGCACGCTGCCCCGGGTGACGCTGCCGGACTTCAACTACCAGGCACGCGCCGCCAAGCCACTGGAGATACCGCATGCCCAGCGGATCGCCGAGATTCGCACGCGCAAGGCTGAAGAGCGGTCGAGAGCCAGAAAGAACGCGGAGCGCCGAGGCGTCGCACGATCCGCCCCTTCGGCATCACCGGGCGCCAGGCCACGGCCCGGCGGCGCGGCACCCGCGCGGGGCGGTCATTTCCGCCCGCGCGGCCGTCAGCGTCCCTAAGCGCGAAAAGCTAGAAAAATAGACACTCACGGGTGTCTAATCACGCGGATCTACGGCTTTGGAGCATACGGCTGTGCTCGTGTTAATATGACGGCAATTAATACCCACTCTCCGCGGACGCCTACGCGATACTCTCGCGCCGCGAGCATTGGCGACCACCCGTGGGTGCCATTGCCCTAAAGAAACCACCACAACGTCCGTGCCGCACGGAAGGCAGCTGTAAATTGGACGTTGTCCGGCCTGAAGCCGCCTCGGCTCAGCTCGCCCCCGCGGCCGGCCACGACTGACCCGTAACGATGCCCGCAATCTGATGCTGCACGATTTCATCGCCGCCAATCGAGACGCGATTATTGGGCGCACAAAAGGTCGGGTTGGGAGCCCGCCGTGGCCATCAGTCTCAACCCACGCGCTCGAGCGCGGATTGCCTGTCTTCCTGACTCAAATTACAGAGACGCTCCGATTGGAATCGACCGAGACGCCATTTCCCGCGAGCGCGATCGGCGCCGCCGCCGCGCGCCATGGCGCGGAGTTACGCGGGAACGGTTTCGATGTTTCTCAAGTGGTCCACGGCTATGGCGACATCTGCCACGCGATCACCGAGCTCGCGGTCGAGCGAAAGGTGTCGATCACCATTGAAGAGTTCCACACGCTGAATCGCTGTCTCGATACCGCGATCGCGGAAGCCGTGAACGAGCATGCGCGCAGCACGGCACGGGCACGATCGGCCGGCGAAGTCGAGCGCCTGGGGCATGCGGCTCACGACCTGCGCGACATCCTCAATACGGCGCTCCTCGCCTTTCATGTCTTGAGGAAAGGCACCGTCGGCATCCACGGAAGTACCGGCGCGGTGCTCGGCAAGAGTCTCATGAGCCTGCGGGAGGTTGTCGATCGCGCGCTTTCCGAAGTCCGCCTCACGACCGGGAAACCGCGCCGCGAGCGACTGTCGGTGGTCGCGTTTATCGACGAAATCGCCGCGACAGGCATGCTGCACTCGGAGTACCGCCACGTCCGGTTCAAAGTCGAGCCGGTCGATGCCAGCCTGGCCGTCGAAGGAGACCCGCAGCTGCTCACATCGGCGGTGATGAACCTGCTGCACAACGGCTTCAAGAACACGCCCGCCGGCGGTCTCGTTGTGCTCAGGGCACGCGCGGAGGAGCGGCGCCTGATCCTCGAGGTCGAAGACGAGTGCGGGGGGTTTCCGGAGCGCAAAGGCGACCTGTTCCAGGTCTTCGGTGATCGCCGCGGCAGTGATCGGTCCGGCCTCGGCCTGGGGCTCTCGATCGCCCGAAAGGCGATGAGGGCGCACGGGGGAGACATCCACATCCGCAATATTCCCGGCAAAGGCTGCGTCTTTGTCATCGAGGTGCCACTGGCGTCCGAGGACGCGGGCGTCCCAATCCGTGTGACCGAAGCGCCCGTGTGCATTTCGGAACAGACCATTTCGGCTGAACGGCCTACTGTGGATGGGATGGACGATGCCAACCCTTCTACCGGCCTCATGATCCCTGGTGAACGCGAACGCAATACGCTCACGCGTCGGCTGCCGGGATCGATCGGGGGGCCCGCCTCCGGATCGGACGTCGGCGGTACACCAAACAAGTTGATGGATGACGTCACGATCGCGGAACGCCAGCGCGAAGGGGGAGGCGCGCCCAGAACGCGGAATGTAGCCTGATGCCGCGCGACACACTGACGACCGATCCGAGGGAAGGCGATTACATCCTCAGTCCGACCGGCCTGACGTGGAACATCTTGCGCAGCAACGGCGATCACAGCGGCAAGAGCATTTCCGTTGGAGATCGTGAGAAGAAGACAGCCGTGGCGAAACTGCGGTCGCTCGCCGAAGCCGACCAGGCCGACGGGTGGGAAACCGCCGGCACCGGGCTTTTCTGGCAGATCACACGATTTCGGAAATAGAGCGCCACTGATTGAGTGGGTCAGTGGTGGCCCTAGGGAAAAGTGATGTTGCACGACTTCATCGTCGCCAATCGGGACGCGATCATTTCGCGTACACGCGAACGGGTTGGGGACCGGCCGTGGCCGTCAGTGTCAACCCGCGAGATCGAGTACGGCGTGCCTCTGTTCTTGACGCAACTTGCGGAGACGCTTCGGTTGGAAGCGACCGACACGCCATTTCCCACGACGGCCATTGGCTCCACCGCCGCGCGGCATGGCGCGGAGTTGCTGGAGGCTGGTTTCAACGTATCCCAGGTGGTCCACGACTACGGCGATATTTGCCAGGCCGTCACCGAGCTCGCCGTCGAGATGAAGGCTGCGATCACCGTTGAAGAATTCCATACGCTGAACCGTTGCCTCGACACTGCGATCGCGGAAGCCGTGACGGAGCATGCGCGCATCACGGCGCAGACCGAGTCGGCCCACGAAGTCGAGCGTCTCGGGAATGCAGCCCACGAGCTCCGGGACGTCCTCAACACCTCGCTCCTCGCCTTCCACATGCTGAGGAAAGGCACCGTCGGCATCGGTGGAGGCACCGGGGCGGTCCTCGGCCGCAGTCTGATGAGTCTCCGGGAGGTTGTCGATCGCACGCTCTCCGAGGTCCGTCTCACCACTGGCAAACAGCGGCGTGAGCGGCTGTCAGTCGTCGCGTTCCTCGACGAAATCGCCGCCACCGGCATGCTGCACTCGGAGTACCGGCAGGTCGAGTTCGAAGTCGAACCGGTCGATTCCAAGCTGGCCGTCGAAGGAGACCCTCAGCTGCTCACGTCGGCGGTGATGAACCTGCTGCACAACGGCTTCAAGAACACGCCCGCGGGTGGCAAGGTTGTGCTCAGGGCCCGCGCCGAGGACCGGAATCTGGTTGTCGAAGTCGAAGACGAATGTGGAGGCTTTCCGGAGCGCAAAGGCGACCTGTTCGAGGTCTTCGGCGATCGGCGCGGGAGTGACCGGTCGGGCCTCGGCCTGGGACTTTCGATCGCCCGAAAGGCGATGAGGGCCCACGGCGGCGACATCCACGTCCGCAATCTGCCTGGCAAGGGCTGCGTCTTCGTGATCGAAGTGCCGCTGGCCGCGGAGGCTGCGCGCGCGTCCTAGTCGGTCCCTCTGGGTGCGGCAGGCGGCTCTCCGAGGCGTGTGCAATATTGAACATCTTCGTTCCCTGTGAGGTGTCAAAGTGACCCGCTGAGCCCAGATGGAGCGACCAAAGAGCCACGTCGGTTTGCTGCACCCTGTGTCGCACGGTCCCGAACTGGCGAAAACCCCGACTGGAATCCGCGGCCTCGACGAGATCACACGCGGCGGGCTGCCGACAGGGCGTCCCACACTCATCTGCGGCGGACCTGGATCCGGCAAGACGCTGCTGGCCCTCACGTTCCTGGTGAACGGCGCCACCCATTTCGACGAACCCGGCGTGCTCCTCACGTTCGAGGAGAACGCCGAGGAGATTGCCAGCGACGTCGCGTCGCTCGGCTTCGACCTTCCCGAGCTCATCCAGGCGAATAAGCTCTCGGTCGACTATGTCCGCGTGGAACGCAGCGAGATCGAGGAAACGGGCGAGTACGATCTCGAAGGGCTGTTCATCCGGCTCGATTACGCGATTCGGACGGTGGGAGCCAAGCGTGTCGTCCTCGACACCATCGAATCGCTGTTTGCCGGCCTGGAGAACGACGCCATCCTCCGGTCGGAGCTGCGACGGTTGTTCCGGTGGCTGAAGGATCAGGGCATCACCGCTGTCATCACAGCCGAGCGTGGCGATGGCCTCCTGACGCGGCAGGGACTCGAGGAGTACGTATCGGATGCGGTGATCCTGCTCGACCACCGCGTTCACGATCAAGTCTCGACGCGCCGCCTCCGTGTGGTCAAGTACCGCGGCACTCACCACGGCACGAACGAGTATCCGTTCCTCATCAATGCCGACGGCATCAGCGTGCTGCCGGTCTCTTCCCTGGCCCTTCAGCACGCCGCTCCACTGGAGCGCGTGTCGTCGGGCGTCGCGTCTCTCGACGAGATGCTCAGCGGCCAGGGGTACTACCGTGGGAGCACGATCCTCGTCTCCGGTACGGCCGGCACCGGGAAGACGAGTCTGACCGCTCACTTTCTCGACGCGGCGTGCCGCCGGGGCGAACGGTGCCTGTGCTTTCTCTTCGAAGAGTCGCCGCAGCAGCACCTGCGGAACATGCGCTCCATCGGCATCGACCTCGAGCCGTGGGTGACAGGCGGACTGCTGCAGTTCCATGCCGATCGGCCGTCGCGCTATGGGCTCGAGACCCACCTCGCAACGATGCACCAGGTCGTTGCGGATTTCAGACCGACCGTGACCGTCATCGACCCGGTGACCAACCTGATGACGGTTGGGACCTTCGCCGACGTCGAGGCGATGCTCACGCGCATGATCGATCATCTGAAGACCGAGAACATCACAGCGATGTTGACGAGTCTTTCGAACGGGCACATCGATCTCGAGCGGAGCGAGACGACCATCTCGTCGCTGATGGACACCTGGATCGTGCTTGCGAACGATGAGGCCGACGGCCATCACCGCCGCGGGCTCTACGTGCTCAAGTCCCGCGGCATGGCGCACTCGAACGAACTGCGCGAGTTCGTGCTGACAGATTGCGGACTGACCATGCTCGACGCAGCCGGCCGGGCGCCGCGGGCCGTCGGATGACGCCGGATCAGGGCTCGCGAAAAGGACACGATCGCCATGCAATTATCTGAGGGGGACCGGATTGCCACGCCGTCATCTGCAGCGCAGACGTACCAGTTGCGGCTCTATGTCGCGGGACAGACGCCGAAGTCGATCCTGGCCCTCACGAATCTGAAGGAGATCTGCGAGGAGCATCTGCAGGGGCGCTATGAGATCGAGATCGTCGATCTCATGGAGAATCCACAGCTCGCAGCCGGCGACCAGATCCTGGCCGTTCCCACGCTCGTGCGACGCCTGCCGGAACCGATCAAGAAAATCATCGGCGATCTCTCGAACACGGAACGCGTCCTCGTGGGGCTGGATCTCCGTGAGCGCCAGTAACAACTCGGTGCCACCACAATCGCCCGACCTTCGCGCGACACTCGAGCACGCCGCCCAGGCGCCACTCCAAGACCGGTACGTCCTTCGACTCTACGTCACAGGCATGACACCCCGATCGGCGCGCGCGGTCAAAAACCTGCGGGCGATCTGCGACGAATATCTTGCGGGGCGATACGATCTGGAAGTCATCGACATCTACCAGCAGCCGTTTCTCGCGAAGGGCGAGCAGATCATCGCGGCACCGACTCTCATCAAGAAGCTCCCGCTGCCGGTGCGCCGGATCATCGGCGACATGTCGAACCGCGAGCGCGTGCTTGTGGGGCTTCACCTCGTTCACTCTGATGCTCATGCAGAGTAACTCGATGGTCACGAGCCAGGCCGACGGTCACGAACCTGTCGAGGAGACGCTGCGCGCGCGCCTTGCCGAAGCCGAGGAGATGCTGCGGGCGATTCGACAGGGCGAGGTCGACGCGCTCGTCGTCGAGGGTACCGGCGGCCATCAGGTCTACACGCTGCACAGCGCCGATGAGCCGTACCGCGACCTCGTGGAACAGATGCAGGAAGGTGCCGTTGTTCTCACGGTTCGCGGCGACATTCTGTACTCCAACGCACGCTTTGCGGCGCTCGTGGGCGAGCCGCTCGAGTCTGTGGTCGGCAGTCGCATCGACAGATTCGTGAACGCGTCCGACAGAGAGGACTTCGGGACGCTGCTGCGTGCCGGCAGCGGACGACGTCGCAGCAGCCTGATCGGACCGGATTCAGGTGTCTTCGACGTGGGTCTGTCCCTCACCACCGCGGTCGCGGCTGGTAGCGATCGCCTGAATCTCATCGTGACGGATCTCAGAGAGCTCCTCGAGGCCAAGAGCAGCCGCGATCGGGCCGAGCGCGACAGCCGTACGAAAGACGAGTTCCTGGCAATGATGGCCCACGAGCTGCGTACTCCGCTCGCCGCTATCAGCAGTGCCGTCCGGGTACTCGAGTTGACCTGCGTAGAGGGTGAGCCCTCTATCCGCGCGCATGAGGTGATCGCGCGACAGGTCGGCCACGTCTCACATCTGATCGGCGACCTGCTCGACGTTGAGCGGGTGGTCTCCGGAAAGATCCGGCTGGATCGTCAGCCGCTCGACATGGCCGAGGCCGTCCGCCGCGCCGTCGCCAGTTTCGCTGGCGATCGCGGATTGGATCGGCAGATCGACGTCAACATCGATCCCGTCTGGGTCGATGGGGATGCGGTGCGGCTCGAGCAGGTGCTGACCAATCTCGTGACCAATGCGGTCAAGTACACGCCGTCAGGCGGCCAGATTCGGGTGGCGCTCCGCGCCGACGGCAGCGACGCCGTGCTCAGCGTCGAGGACACCGGCTTCGGCATCTCGCCAAGCCTGCTCCCGTCCATCTTTGATTTGTACGTGCAGGCCGATCGGACTCTCGACCGTGCTCAGGGCGGCCTCGGAATCGGCCTGACGCTGGTCCGCCGCCTGGTCGAGCTCCACGGGGGCACGATCGTGGCGTCGAGTGACGGGGAAGGGCACGGAAGCAAGTTCACCGTCCGGCTGAAGCAGATTCCTTCGGCGGAAAAGTCCGCTGCTGCCTCATTCGCCCCGGAACGTCGGGCGAAGCCGAGACGCGTGCTTCTGATCGAGGACAACGAGGACGCACGCCAGATGTTGCAGATGGTGCTCGAGCTCGCCGGACACGTCGTCTACGAGGCGGGCAACGGCGTTCGCGGCCTCGAACTGCTGGGCGTCATGCGTCCCGACGTGGGGATCATTGACATCAATCTTCCCGAGATGAACGGCTACCAGGTCGCCAAACGTATTCGTGAGGATCCGCACGGCCAAGGCATGCTGCTGCTGGCCCTGACTGGCTTCGGCGGTACTGCCTATGGGAAGACCTCGTCTGACGACGGGTTCGATCATCACTTGGTAAAGCCGGTGGACCTGAATCAGCTCGCGCGCCTTCTCAGCGATGAGAGATCGCCGGTGGAGACGCCCGCGTAAGACATTCTCGCCGCGGGCCCCTCTTGGGGGATCAGACGATTTCGGAAATAAGCGCTTCGGCGGTCAGCAGGAGCGCGGCGACCGACGCGGCGTTCTGCAGCGCGCAGCGGACGACCTTTGCCGGATCGATGACGCCTGCCTTGACCAGGTCCTCATAGGTTTCGGTCGCGGCATTGAAGCCTTCGTCCTGCTTCATCTCCCTGACCTTCGCGATGACGATCGCGCCTTCGACGCCGGCGTTGCTGGCGATCTGGCGCATCGGTTCTTCGAGCGCCCTGCGGACGATCCGGGCACCAACGAGCTCATCGCCCGTGAGTGCCAGGGCATCGAGCGCCTTGCCCGCGCGCACCAGCGCCACACCGCCCCCGGCGACGATGCCTTCCTCGACCGCGGCTTTCGTCGCGTGCATGGCGTCCTCCACCCGCGCCTTCTTCTCCTTCATCTCGGTCTCGGTGGCCGCGCCAACCTTGATCACGGCAATGCCGCCCACCACCTTCGCAAGCCGCTCCTGGAGCTTCTCGCGGTCGTAGTCCGAATCGGCATCCTCGACCTGGGCGCGCAGCTGCTTCACGCGCCCCTCGATCGCGGCTGTCGCGCCGCCCCCTTCGATGATGGTCGTCTTGTCCTTGTCGATGGTGACCTTCTTGGCGCTACCCAGGTCCTCGACCTTGATGTTCTCGATCTTGATGCCGAGATCTTCGCTGAGCGCCCGGCCGCCGGTGAGAATCGCGATGTCCTCGAGGATCTCCTTCCGCCGGTCGCCGTATCCAGGCGCCTTCACCGCGGCGACCTGCAGCGTGCCGCGCAGCTTGTTGACGACGAGCATCGCGAGCGCCTCGCTCTCGACGTCCTCCGCGACGACGAGCAGCGGCCGGCCGAGTTGCGCCACCTGCTCGAGCAGCGGCAGCAGGTTCTTCATCGAGCTGATTTTCTTTTCGTGGATCAGGATGACCGGATTCTCGAGCACGACCTCCATGCGCTCGGGGTTGGTCACGAAGTATGGCGAGAGGTAGCCGCGATCGAACTGCATGCCTTCGACCACTTCGAGCGTGGTCTCGAGCGTCTTGCCTTCCTCGACGGTGATGACACCGTCCTTGCCGACCTTCTCCATCGCCTCGGCGATGATCCGGCCGATCGTCTCGTCTCCGTTCGCGGAGATCGTGCCGACCTGCGCGATCATCTTGCCCTTTACATCGCGCTTCATCGTTTTGAGGTGCTCGACGACCGCTTCGACCGCCTTCTCGATGCCGCGTTTGATCTCCATCGGGTTGGCGCCGGCCACGACCTGCCGCAGCCCCTCGCGATACATGGCCTGCGCGAGGACCGTGGCGGTGGTGGTGCCGTCACCGGCCGTGTCCGATGTCCTGCCCGCGACCTCGCGGACCATTTGCGCGCCCATGTTCTCGAGCGGGTCCTTGAGATCGATTTCTCTCGCGACCGTGACGCCATCCTTGGTGATCGTTGGAGCGCCAAAGCTCGTGCTGAGGAGGACGTTTCGTCCCCGTGGTCCCAGCGTGACCTTGACCGCGTCCGCCAGCTGGTTCACGCCGCGCAGCATCACCTGTCGCGATCGCTCCCCGTACAGAATCTGTTTTGCCATCGCACCCGCCTCTAGCTGGACCGTCAGTTGATTTTGTCTGGCCCAAGCGGCGGGACTGACGCCCGTGCCCGCTCGGCCTCGGCGCGCGTCCAGAGCTTGACGCCGCGCTTGATCAGCGCCCGTTTCTCGGCGGCGCGAAATTGCTCGATCAGCAGCTCCAGGCTGGCGTGCTGCTCGTCCGGGTTCTTTCGCTGAATCGCCATATCGATCAGCGTAGCGGGGCGTGCAAGTCGCCGATGTACCGAATTGAACAGGGATTGAGACCGGAGAGTGCCTCGGCGCACGACAATCGAACGCGGACCCAGTCACGGCTGGTTGTGTCAGCGCGTGGCGCCGGGCAATACACGGGGTGTTCACAATTGAACAGTTTGTCTCGGAGTTTGGCGCTACCATGCCGAAAATGGCAGGAATTACGGCAAGTAGGCGTGCAAAGGCCCCCAGGCGGCCCCCTGGCTTCGACCTTCAGGGGTTTCTGGACTCCGAGGACTCTCGCACGATCACGAAATTCGCCAAGGCCGCGATCATTTTCTCGCAGGGGGATGCCGCCGCTCAGGTGATGTACCTCCAAGTAGGCAGCGTCAAGCTGTCGGTGCTCTCCAAGACCGGCAAAGGGGCCATCGTGGCCATGTTGACCCCCGGCGATTTCTTCGGTGAAGGATGTCTCGCCGGGCAGGAACGGAGGATGTCAACGGCGACGGCGATGAGTACGACGACCGTCCTCGTAGTGGAGAAGGCGACGATGACGGAGATGCTTCACACGCAGCCGGCACTCTCCGATCGTTTCATTGTCCACATGCTCGCGCGCAACATCCGGATCGAGGAGGACCTGGTCGATCAACTCTTCAACTCGAGCGAGAAGCGGCTGGCTCGCGCGCTGTTGTTGATGGCGCGTTACGGCCAGGAGGACAAGCCGAAGCATGTCCTGCACAACGTCTCGCAGGAAACGCTCGCCGAGATCGTCGGAACCACGCGCTCGCGCGTCAACTTCTTCATGAACAAGTTCCGCGACCTCGGGTTCATCGAGTACAACGGCACGTTGAAGGTCAACAGCTCACTGCTGAGCGTTGTGCTTCACGACTAATACTTAGTACTTCTGACCTACGTTCCTCCTTCCTTCCGGCGTAGCCCCTCGTCCCGGTCAACCTCATCCATGGGGTTAGCGGGGCCATTGGGAGTATGATTCGCCGTGATGGCGTCACGGAAACCCGCCAAGGCGCCGAAAGCCTCCTCCCCGGGGTTTGATCTCCAGAAATTCCTGGACTCCGCTGGGCTTTCTCGCACGATCGCGAAATACTCCAAATCAGCAGTCATCTACTCGCAAGGCGATCCCGCAACCGAGGTGATGTACCTCCAGCAGGGCAGCGTCAAGATTTCGGTGCTTTCGAAGACCGGTAAAGAGGCCATCGTGGCGATGTTGAGCCGCGGCGAATTCTTCGGCGAAGGATGTCTCGCCGGGCAGTCGCGGCGGATGGCGACCGCGACGGCTATGGACACCACGACCGTGCTCGTAGTGGAGAAAGGGCACATGGTGCAGATGCTCCACGATGAGCCGGAGCTCTCCGATCGGTTCAGGATCCACATGCTGGCGCGCAACATACGCGTCGAAGAGGATCTCGTCGATCAGCTCTTCAACTCGAGCGAGAAGCGGCTGGCGCGCGCACTCTTGCTGATGGCCCGCTACGGCCAGGAGACCACGCCGCAGCAGGTCGTGCACCAACTATCGCAGGAGACGCTGGCGGAGATGGTGGGGACGACGCGGTCGCGCGTCAACTTCTTCATGAACAAGTTCCGCGATCTCGGCTTCATCGAGTACAACGGCGGGTTGAAGGTCAACAGTTCGCTGCTGAGCGTTGTCCTGCACGAGTAGGTCATAGCCGAGTCATCCGCGATTGTCCTTGTGTGCGTCTCGGATCGGCCGTACATTCAACCTGTTACTGCTTTCCTGAGCTCTGGCCTTCCCCGCGCGTCCTTCCTGCGGTCAGCCTCATCAAAGCCCTCTTGAAAGTTGGGCTTCATGGCATCACGCCGCCCTCGCTGGCAGATCTCTGTCTGCTGGATATGACGAAGAAGGCAGGTGGCGTCCTCGGGGATTTGGCGATGGCGCTGCTGCTGGTGCTGTTGGCACCGGTGGCGATAATCCTGATTGGCGCCCCTGTGGTGCTGTTTGTGCGTCTTTTAATTGAGATTGGTGGCCGCCTATGACGAATGCGACGATCTCCCCGACGATGTGCCCTTTGTGTCACACGGTCAATACAACCGTGACAGAGGCGACCCTGGCGGCAGGCGGAGGATGGCATTGCACTACGTGCGGGCAGCGATGGGATGCCGCGCGTCTTGCGACGGTGGCGGCCTACGCGCGGTTCGTCGCGGCACGGGAGTCCGCCTGAGGGCGGACTATCGTTGATTCCAGCGCGACGAGTCCTGCCCCGATCCCATCCGGTGCTCCATGACCCACTGATTGCTGACCTCTCCGAGGTCGGTGCCATGTTCACGCCGCGACCGCAAGACAACAAACGCGATGATGAGCGCGATCGTCACGAGGCCGGCGCTGATCGCAAGAACGGTCACGATGGTCATGAAGGAATCCTTTCCTTTTCCGCCTCTGCTCGCGGTGTCGTCTCGGCAGATGGGAACGCGGTATCCGTGCACCCGCTCTCGTCACACGATGGAGGCGGCGGAGCCGTAGCTGGACTCACGTGCGTGATGCCCGCAGCGCGCGACCGGCGATTCCGGTAGTCGGTAAAGACGGTAAAGGGCACAACGTTGGCGGGCGGGCTCATGGCTGACACGTGGTCTCGTTCGCCGTCTTCTGTGCGTCCTGCTTCTGAGCGCTCACTCCAGCCGTGAAGACAAGCACAACCAGAATGCAGAATGCAGAATACAAAATGCAAACATGAGCTGGCGATGAAGCTGAGCCATGAACGGCGGTTTGAATTTTGAATTCTGAGCTTCGCATGACGGTGGCAAGGCTTCTGTCGCAGAGACCGTGGCGCGCCGGGACGTGGCGTGCAAATCGGCGGCGCGGCTGACAGGTCGGATGAACTCAGCACGAGGGGAGCGAGTTCAGGCTGGCTGTGTTCAGAGGCGCTGTAACCTCCTCACTATACAGTATATATACTGAGGTCCCGCTTTCCTGAGCCCTGCAGCCACCCCCCGGACTTCAGCCCTCACCAAAGCACGAATCGGAGGCACGACTGTTCGCACCTGTCAGTATCGGCACGGCAACCCGTGGCTTGAGACCGTTTCGCGACGAGCTGCTCGGCATAGAGCGCCTCGAAGAACGCGCATTGTCGCTGGGCGCGCGGTTCACGGTCGACACCACGCCGCGTCAGCGCGCGCGCAGCATCTTTCCACGCTTCAACGACAACGCGCGCGCCCTGCGCACCGCGTACAGAGTTCTCGCCGACGATGTGCATCACGGACTATTCATTACCGCCGCCGCGGAATGGCTCCTCGACAACTTTCATCTCGTCACGTCTGACATCGTCGACATCCGTCAGAACCTCCCGCGTACGTACTATCGTGAACTGCCACCCCTCGCGGTCCGACAGCACGCGGGCGACGCTCGCATCTACGCGATTGCCGTAGAACTGATCCGGCACAGCGACAGTCGCCTTGATGTGCAGCAGCTCACGCTGTTCCTCAACAGCTTTCAACGCGTTGCCCCGCTGACGATCGGCGAGCTCTGGGCGTGGCCGAGCATGTTGAAACTCGCGCTCATCGAGAATCTGAGGCGTCTGGCCGACGAGATGCTCGACGCGCGCGCAGCGGTCCATGCCGCGGACGCCCTGCTCGCCCGCATCGAGAGCCATCCGGAGCAGGCGTCGGTGCCCCTGCCGCCGGACGTCCATAGCGCGTACGTGGTGCAGCTGCTGCATCGTGCGCGCGAATACGAGCTCCGCCGCTCGCCGCTGCGCACCGCGCTCGAAGAGTACCTCTCCGCGCGCGGGGTCACCGCCGAAGACGTCGTGCGCGAGGAGCACCAGCGGCAGGCGACGAGCCAGGCGTCGGTCGCGAACGTGATTACCAGTCTCCGCCTGTGCGGCACCGTGGACTGGCGGAAGTACGTCGAGGACGTCAGCCTTGTCGATCACGTCCTGCGGCGCGACCCGGCCGGCGTGTACGCGCGGATGGATTTCCTGAGCCGGGATCGGCAGCGGCAAGCCGTCGAGGAGTTGTCCGAGCGAAGGAGTGGGGAGGCGCAGGTTCGCGTCGCGCTGAAAGCGGTCGAGAGCGCGAGGCAGTCGGCGGCGGCCGCCTCGCTGGCCGATCGGGCCGCGCACGTCGGGTATCACCTGATCGGGCGGGGGCGCCGCGATCTCGAAGCCGATCTCGCATACCGGCCCCGGTTCATGGAAGCCGTCCGTCGTTCGGTGATGGCGCACGCGACGGTGTCGTACCTGGGATCCATCGCGGTCCTGACGACGGCGATGCTCGCAGGGGCGCTGGGTTACGCCCGCGCTCAGCACGGTTCCGAGATGGTCCAGGTCGCCGCGCTCCTGCTGTTGTTGATTCCGGCGAGCGACGTGGCGATCGCGTTGATCCAGCGCCTGATCGCTCGCATGATGCGGCCGCAGCGGCTGTCCCGCCTCGACCTGTCGGACACCGGCGTGCCCGACGACTCGCGAACGATGGTGATCGTGCCGACGCTGCTGACGAGCGTCGCCGGGGTCGAGGCGCTCCTCGAGCACCTCGAGGTGGTGGCGCTGGGCAACATGGATCCGCGCATTCATTTCGCCATCCTCAGCGACTTCGCGGACGCGTCGGCGAGAGAGATGCCGGACGATGCGTCGTTGCTCGAGGCGGCGCGCGCGGGTATCGCGCGTCTCAACCAGCGGTTCGGCCCCGAGCACGTCGACCGGTTCTTTCTCTTTCATCGCGACCGGCAGTGGAACGCCCGCGAGCGTGCATGGATGGGATGGGAACGCAAGCGCGGCAAGATCGAAGAGTTCAACCGCCTGCTGCGCGGCGCGACCGATACGAGCTTTTCCACGCAGGTGGGCCAGCTCGATCTCCTGCCCTCCGTCCGCTACTGCATCACGCTCGATTCGGACACCCGGCTGCCTCGAAATGCGGGTCGCACGCTCATCGGGATCGCCTCGCATCCGCTGAACCGTCCGCTCCTCGATCCTGCGCTCGGGCGTGTCACGGAGGGATACGGGATCCTGCAGCCGCGCGTCAGCGTGACGATGGCGAGCGCGGCCGGGTCGCTGTTCGCGCGCACGTATGCGGGGCACACCGGCGTCGACCCGTACACGACGGCGGTGTCCGATGCCTATCAGGATCTCTTCGGCGAAGGCATTTTTACCGGCAAGGGCCTGTACGACGTCGACGCGTTCACCGCCGCGCTCGAAGGGCGCGTTCCCGAGAATGCGCTGCTCTCGCACGATCTCTTCGAAGGGATTCATGCGCGCACGGCCCTTGTCACCGACGTCGAGCTGGTCGACGACTATCCGTCGAGCGTACTCGCGCACACGCGACGGGAGCATCGCTGGGTCCGAGGTGACTGGCAGATCCTCTGGTGGCTGTTTCCGTTCGTCCCGACGCGCGGTGGGCTGACGCGGAATCGCCTCCCGCTCATCTCACGCTGGAAGATCCTTGACAACCTGCGGCGCAGCCTGCTGGCTCCCGCCATCGTCGCGCTGTTTCTCTTCGACTGGACGATCGCGCCGGGGCATCCAGGCGTCTGGACCGCGGTGACGGTCGGCGCGCTGGCGTTCCCCGTCTCGCTGCGGCTGTTCGCGTGGCTCAGGGGACCGCGCCCGGGGCAGACGTGGGGCATCTTCGCGCGGACGTCCTTCGAGGATCTGCGGGCAGATGCCGCGCGCATGGTGCTGCAGCTGACGTTCATCGCCAACCAGGCCTCCAGGATGGTGCACGCCGTCGGCATCACGCTCGTGCGCCTCGGGATGTCGCAGGGACGGCTGCTGGAGTGGGAAACGTCGGCGGCGGGAGCGCACCGCACCCGCGATCTCACCGTCCACACGTTCGTCATGCACATGCTGCCCAGTCCGCTGATCGCCATAGGCGCGGCGATCGTGGTCGACGCGGTGCATCCGGCCGCGATGCCCTCCGCCGTCGGCATTCTGATCCTGTGGGTGTGCGCACCGCTCGTCGCGCTGCTCCTCAGTCGACCCATGCCCCCGCGGACGGTGCCGCTCACCGCGATCGACCGTGACTATTTCACGTCGATTGCGCAGGCGACGTGGAAATATTTCGACGCGTTCGTCGACGCCGATCACCACCACCTGCCTCCGGACAACGTGCAGCTCGAAGCGGGCCCGTGGGTTGCGCACCGGACCTCGCCGACCAACATCGGCATGGGTCTCCTCGCAACACTTGCGGCCCACGACTTCGGCTTCATCGACACGGAGACGTTGATCACCAGGCTTGATGCCACGCTGACGACGGTCGAGGGGCTCGAACGGTTCGAGGGGCATCTGCTGAACTGGTACGACACGTCGACGCTGGCGCCGATGCCGCCCGCCTACCTCTCAACCGTCGACAGCGGCAACCTTGCCGGCGCGCTCATCACGCTCTCGTCGGGCTTGCGCATGCTTGCGGCTGGTCCGTCCGACCTCGCGCCAGCCGCCGATTGGGGCCGACGGCTGGAAGAACTGGCCGCGCGCGCGGCGGCATTCGCCGACGGCATGAACTTCGGCTTCCTGTACAACCGGCAACGACGCCTCTTTTCGATCGGGTATCGACTGGCGGACGGCGACGGCCCGGGCCGATTCGACACGTCGTTCTACGATCTGCTCGCGTCGGAGGCCCGTCTTGCGAGCTTCGTGGCGATCGCCAAGGGCGACGTTCCCGAGATGCACTGGTTCCACCTGGGGAGGCTCATCACGGGCATCCACGGCGCACCGGTGCTCCTGTCGTGGAGCGCCACGTTGTTCGAATACCTGATGCCGCTGCTCATCATGCGCAGCTACCCGGACACGCTGCTGGACGAATCGTGCCGCATGGTCGTCCGGCGGCAGAGGGAGTACGCCACGTCACGGGAGACGCCATGGGGCATCTCCGAGTCGGCGTACACAGCGGTCGACCGGAACGGCAACTACCAGTACAAGGCCTTCGGCATCCCTGGCCTGGGCCTCAAGCGGGGCCTTGGCGACGAGCTCGTCGTCGCACCGTATGCGACGGCGCTCGCCGCCACGATCGATCCGACGCGCAGCGCCGACAATTTCCGCCGCCTCACGGAGGCGGGCGCGTACGGCGACTACGGTTTCTTCGACGCCATCGACTACACGAAGCGGGAGGCGCCGGCCACCGATGCGCACACCGACGGCGTCGTCGTCCGCGCGTTCTTCGCTCACCACGAAGGGATGACGCTGATCGCGCTGGCCAATGCCGTGTTCGGCGACCGCATGGTCCAGCGGTTTCACGCGGACCCGCGCATCCAGGCTACCGAGTTGCTGTTGCAGGAGCGTGTGCCGCGCCAGAGTCCGACGACCGTGCCGAGGCCGCTCGACGAGATGCGGGTCACTCCGCCCACGCCGGCGGCGCCGCTCCGCCGCTATCGGACGCCCCACACGACGTATCCGCATACGCAGTTCCTGTCGAACGGCAAGTACGTCGCGAGCGTCACCAACGCCGGCGGGGGCGCGAGCAGCTGCCAGGGCGTGGCGGTCACGCGCACGCGGCACGATTCCACGTGCGACTACGGGAGCCAGTTCCTGTATCTGCGCGACGTACGCAGCGGCGCCGTGTGGTCGCCGACGTATCACCCGACGCGCCGGCAGGCGGAGGACTACACGGCGGTGTTCCTTCCCGAGAAGGCCACCTTCGCGCGCCGCGACGATGACATCGCGACGCAGCTGGAGATCGCGGTCTCCACTGAACACGATGTGGAGGTGCGCAGGCTGAAGCTGACCAATCGAGGGTTGCGCATCCGCGAAATCGACATCACGAGTTACGTGGAGGTCGTACTGGGTACGCCGGTCGACGATTTCGCCCATCCGGCGTTCGGAAAGCTGTTCGTCGAGACCGAGTACCTCCCCGAAACCGCGGCGTTGCTGGGTCATCGCCGTCCGCGCGACAGCGCCCAGCCCGGCATGTGGGTCATGCACGTCGTCAGCCTCGAGGGCCGGACGCAGGGCGCGGTCGAGTGGGAAACCGACCGCGGACGATTCATCGGACGCGGGCGGAGCGTCGAGAACCCGATCGCGCTCGATGGCCGCGCGCTCTCAGGCACGACGGGCATCGTCCTCGATCCGATCCTGAGCCTGCGGCAACGCGTGCGTCTGCCTCCGGGTGCGTCGGTGCGCCTCTGCTTCGCCACGGGCATGGCGGCGGATCGTGACACCGCGGCGGCACTGGCCCAGAGGTACCGCGATCCGCGCGCGTCGTCGCGCGCGTTCGCGCTGGCACTGGCCCACGTGCAGAGCGGCCGGCGCCATCTCGATATCTCCGTCGACGAGGCGGTGTTGTTCGAGCGCCTGGCCTCGCGGGTCTTGGGCGGCGACGATTCTCTTCGCGCCCCATCGGACGTTCTCAGTGCCAACGTGCTCGGCCAGGGCGGCCTGTGGGCTCACGGGATTTCCGGAGATCTTCCCATCCTGCTGGTGCGCGTCATCGGTGACGACCTCGCGCTGGTACGCCAGGCATTGCAGGCGCAGGAATACTGGCGACTGAAGGGTCTCAGCGCGGACGTCGTGATCCTCAACGAACATCCGGTCAGCTACCTGGACGAGATGCACTCACGTCTGGCCGCGCTTCTCGACGACGGTCCGTGGCGCACGTGGAGGCATCAGTCGGGCGGCGCGTACCTGCTGCGCGCGGATGTGATGGGGCCTGCCGAACGCACGCTCCTTCAGGCTGTTGCCCGCGCCGTGATCGAAGGGACACAAGGCGACCTGCGTGCACAACTTGACCGGGCGCACCTGGATCGTTCGCACCCCGCGGCAAACGCGCCGGCGCTCTTCGTCGCCGCCGAAGGATCTGAGACGCCCGCGAACGGGTGGCCGGCTGCCGATGTCGCGGTGCCGGAAATGACGCTCGCGAACACGATCGGCGGATTCACCGACGAGGGCCGCGGGTACACCATCGTCCTGGAAGGCGATCAGGAGACGCCGCTGCCCTGGGCGAACGTGATTGCGAACCCGCACTTCGGCACCATCGTGACGAGCGCGGGCGCATCGCACACGTGGTCGGTGAACAGCCGCGAGAACAGGCTGACGCCCTTCGCGAACGATCCGGTGACCGACCCCACGGGGGAGGCGCTGTTCATTCGAGACGATCGTTCCGGCGACGCGTGGTCGCCAACGCCCGGGCCGATGGCGCGCCACGCGGGGAGCGGCCGCTTCGTGATCGATCACGCCGCCGGCGTGTCACGCTTCTCACGCATCCACCAGGGCATCCGCCACGATCTCTCGGTATTCGTCGACGTGGCCGATCCGGTCAAGTTTTCGGTGCTGACGCTCTTCAACGGCAGCGGTGTCGAGCGGCATCTCAGTGTCTTCGCGTACCACGAGTGGGTGCTCGGACCTCCACGCGACGGCGAGCGCCGTCACGTGGTCACGGAATGCGAGTGCGGGACGGGAACCGTGTTCGCGTGGAACGCCTACAACGGGGAATTGCCGGGACGCGTGGCGTTCGCGCACGTGAGCGAGGCGGTGTCGTCCGCGTCAGGCGATCGCCGCGGTTTCATCGGACGGAACGGCACGCTGAGCGATCCCGGGGCGATGCGGACCGAAACGCTGAACGGCGAATTTGGCGCGGGGCTCGACCCATGCGCGGCGATGCAGGTACGGATCGATCTCGGCCCGGGCGAGACCAGACAGATCGTCTTCCTCCTCGGTGAAGGCACCGACCGCGCCCACGCGCGGATGCTCATCGAGCAGCATGGAACGGCGTCGAACGCGTCGGAAGCGCTCGAGGAAGTCCGGACGTTCTGGAACAGAACGCTCGATACGGTTCATGTGCGCACGCCGGACGATTCGTTCGACGTGTTGATGAATCGATGGCTGGTGTATCAGGACATCAGCTGCCGGCTGTGGACTCGCGCCGGCTACTTCCAGCCCGGCGGCGCGTACGGATTCCGCGATCAGCTCCAGGACGTCATGGCGCTCTTCTTTGCGCGGCCGGACCTGGCGCGCGAGCACCTGTTGCGCGCGGCGGGACGGCAATTCGTCGAGGGTGACGTGCAGCACTGGTGGCATGCACCCGCCGGCAGGGGACTGCGTAGCCGGTGCTCCGACGACTTGCTGTGGCTGCCGTACGTGGCCGCGGAGTACGTGCGGGTCACGGGCGACGCCGCGATCCTCGACGAGCGTGTGCCGTACCTCACCGCGCCGCTGCTCGCGCCCGGCGAGCTGGAATCGTACGGACAGCCTGGCGTTGCTCAGGAGGTCGGGACGCTCTTCGACCATTGCGTTCGCGCGATCGACAAGGGCCTCACCGCAGGCGCGCACGGGCTGCCGCTCTTCGGCACCGGCGACTGGAACGATGGCATGAACAAGGTCGGCGTGGCCGGGCGTGGAGAGAGCGTGTGGCTTGGCTTTTTCATCCACAGCGTGTTGACGGCCTTCGCCCCGTTGTGCGCGGCGAGGGGCAACGCGCAAGGAGCGCAGGCATACAAGGCCGCCGCGCGCAGCCTGACATCGAAGCTCGAGCTGGCCTGGGACGGTGAGTGGTACCGCCGCGGGTACTACGATGACGGAAGCCCGCTGGGTTCGGCGCAGAACGACGAGTGCGCGATCGACTCGATTGCGCAGTCGTGGGCGGTGTTGTCCGGCGCGGTCCCGAAACGTTTCGCCGAACGCGCGATGGATGCCGTGAGGACGTCGCTCATCGCCCGCGGGTCGAAGGCGCTGCTCCTCCTCAGTCCACCGTTCGATCGCTCCGCGCAGGAACCCGGCTACATCAAGGGGTATCCACCAGGTGTCAGGGAAAACGGCGGGCAGTATACTCATGCCGCGGCCTGGATCGTCATGGCGATGGCGGCCCTTGGCAGCGGCGACGAAGCGGCGGAGCTGTTCCACATGCTGAACCCGGTGAATCACACCCGGACGCCGGAGGAAGTCGCCCGCTATCGGATCGAGCCGTACGTTGTTGCAGGCGATGTCTACGCACGCGCGCCGCATGCGGGGCGCGGCGGATGGAGCTGGTATACCGGGTCTGCCGGCTGGATGTACCGCGCGGGACTCGAAAGCATCCTGGGTCTCAGGCGACGGGGTTCGACGTTCGTCGTCGATCCCTGCATCCCGTCATCATGGCCGCAGTACACAATTGAATGGCGCTATCTGGGCACGCGTTACGAGATAATTGTGTCCAACCCCGATCGCGTCTGCCGCGGCGTGACGTGCGCGCAGCTGGACGGCGTGGCCGTCGACCCCGGCGCGATTCCGCTGGTCGACGACCTGGGCACCCACACCGTTCACATCGATCTCGGACAGCATCGGCGGTAGGATAAGCGGGCAGTAGGCAGCCGGCAGTAGGCAGCGGAGGCAAGATATGACGACGACACGCAGCACCCGTCGAGAAATCCTGAAAGGGACCCTCGCGCTGGCAGGCCTCGGCCTGGTGGGCATTCCGGATTGGGTACTTCCGGTACTCGCGCAGGGCGAGGCGGTGGTGCCGTTTCTCGACTGGCCCGAGCGCGTCATCACCAACCCCGCGCCCGATCGCCGCATCATCGACATCCGGACGATCAGCGGGCCGATCACGCCGAACGACCAGTTCTTCACAACGCAGCACTACGGTCATCCGGTCGTCGATCCGGCGACGTTCAAGTTGAAGGTGTCCGGACTTGTCGACCGCCCGATCGCGCTGTCGCTCGACGACCTTCGGCGAATGGGCAGCAAGGAGCTGGTTGCGGGCTTCGAGTGCTCGGGTAACCGCGGGCCGCTGCAGGGGCTGTCGGGCAACGGACGCTGGACGGGTCTTCCGCTGAAGGACGTCCTGGACAAGGCAGGCGTGAAGCCGGAAGCGCGCGAGTTCGTCTTCTTTGGCGCCGACCACGGTGAGGAAGAAGTGGAATGGCGCACGCTGAAGTTCAAGGTCGAACAGCAGTTCGGCCGTGCGCTGACGCGCGAGAAGGCGCTGTCGTCCGAGCCGTTCCTCGTCTACGCCATGAACGGCGAGCCGCTCACCCGTCACCAGGGATCACCGCTCCGGCTGCTCGTGCCCGGATGGTACGGCGTGAGCAACGTGAAGTGGCTTTCCGAAATCCACGTCCAGGAAGACACGTACCTGGGCAAGTTCCAGTCGCGGTGGTATCGCACCTTCAAGGGCGAGATGATCGACGGCGAGATGAAATGGGTCGAGACCGCCATCACCCACATGCAGTTGAAGTCGTACATCGCGCGTATCACGCGCAACGGTGCCGCCTACAACGTGCTTGGCGTGGTGCTCAACGACGGGACTCCGATCAAGTCCGTTGAAGTCCGCGTGGATGACGGCCCGTGGCGGCCGGCAACGATGGATTCGTCGACGCGGGACAAGTACGGCTGGAAGCTGTTCAACTATGCGTGGGCCGGTGCGACCCCCGGCGAGCACACCCTCGTGTCTCGCGTCATCGACGTGACCGGCAAGATTCAACCGACGGCGCAGGAGCTGGAAAACAAGAAGTCATTCCTCGAGGACAATTCTCAGACGCCGAGGAAGGTGACGATCTAGTAACCAAACCCGCATTGCCGGTTCGGGTAGACCCTGACCGGCTGACGGACGATCTCGCTGGTGACACCAGAGCCGTCGCGCACCTGCAGCGTGACGTCCATCTTCAGATACCTGCTGCCGTCCGGATTATCCCCGCCGGTTCCCTGTTGAAGGAACGAGCACCCCGTTGTCTGCGGGCTGCTGGCCGCATTCGGGGCTGGCGCCGTGTGGCGCAGCGTCGTGGCTCCCATCGTGTACGTCCACAGCCACGCACTGATAAACCCCTGAGAGGCGCCGCCGTCGAGCACGCAGTCGAATTCGTGCGTGCTCTCCTCCATGACGCACGCGCCGAGCCCCTTCACGGGTGACCTCACCACGAACGCAGCACTCAATGTAGGCGGCAGCACGGTCAGCGTGGACGCCATCGTGCTGCCTGCGTAGCTCGCCGTGATCGTCACGGGAGTGGCTGCGACGACTGTCGATGTGTCGACAAGGAATGTCGTGCTCCTCGAGCCGGCGGCAACGGTGACCGCCGCAGGCACCCGTGCAACGGTGGAGTTGCTGGTTGCCGTCACCACGAGCGCGCCGCCAGCCGGTGCCGCCGACGCCAACGTGACTGTTGCCTGCGGTTGCCCCTGCCCCTGGATTGATGACGGTGTCACCGTCAGCGAACTTGCCGCAGCGCCGGGAGTTGGAGTCCCGCCGCCGCCGGGCGAGGGTGCGGGCGAGGGTGTAGGGGTGCCCGGAGTTGACGATGGCGACGGAGCCGTGCCGGCGCCCGAGCCGCCGCACTGGACAATCATCAGTGAACACAGAACAAGACCAGGAACGCCCAGCAGGCGCGTCGTGTGGTGCATGATGTGGCTCCAGCAGAGTCGGTGCCCTGGCGGAATCATGTGAAGGCGCGCGTCAGCGCGTGCAATGCCGTACTGTGCCGGCGGGAGGCAACTGCTGATTTTGGGCTGGTTCTTACAACCTGCGCGCGTGTGAGACGCACGCGAGCGATGCTCGAGCGTCATCCTTGGCGGCTGAGCCTCCGTGGTCCCCGGCGTCGAAAAGCACGAAAACATGGGCCGCTCCGACTTTTCTTAATGTTCCCGGGCATTTCCGTCGATATCGAGGGAGGATGAAGAAGACCATTCTCGTCGTCGACGACCAGCCCCCGACTCGGCGCTTCCTGCGCAGCGTGCTCGAGCGGGAAGGATACCGAGTGATCGAAGCGGAGGACGACGCGAGCGCGGAGGATGCGGTGCGAAATCACGAGGGGCCCATCTCCCTCGCGATGATCGACGTCAACCTGCCAGGTCTGAAGGGTCGCCACGTGGCGAACAATCTGCGATCGTTCGGACCGTTGCCCGTGGTGTTCATGACAGGCGACAGTGCTCCCAATCTGATCGCGGAGGGCAGCCTCGAGGAAGGCGCACCCTTGATTGAAAAACCGTTCACCGTCAACAGCGTGATGGAAGCCATCAATCACGCGTTGACGGAAGAGTGCGCGCCAATCCAAAGAAGCTTTCAGTTCGAACGCTGATCAGTTCGTGCCGCTCATCGGCAACTCGAAGACATCATGCGCGGTGGTGTGCACCTCGAGATGCATATCCTGTCCCGCTCCCGCCGCCGCAGACGTCACCATTCCGCTGACCAGGTGAAGCTTGTTCCCGATCATCGCGCCGGCGACGCCGTGTCTTGGCATCGGCATTGACGGCATGATCGTCCACGAGTTGGTCGCGGGATCGTATGCCTCCAGCGCACGAAATGCGCCGACCAGCGAGGTGGTCGCGACCTCGCCGCCCGCCACGTAGATCTTGCCGCCATAGGTGGCCCATCCGCCGCCGCTCCGCGCGGTCGGCATCTTCGCCCGCTGGGCGCCCCAGGTGTTCGTCGCCGGATCGTATTCCTCGACAACGTCGGTATTCTGAGACGCCGCCACGAAGGCGTGGGCGATGCGGCCGCCGATGACGTAGATCTTCCCGCCAACCGCGCCGGCAAATGCGTGGTTGCGCCCCAATGCCATCGGAGCCGCGCTCGTCCACGTGTTGGTCGCCACGTCGTAGACGTCGTTGGTCGTCAGATTTCGCGCGGTGGTGTTATTGCTGATGGCGACGTCCTTCGAGCCCTCGGCCGTCGTCGCGCCGGCAATCACGTAGATCTTTCCGCCAACCTGTACCGCCACCGCACCCCCTCGCTTGGAGGGAAGCGGGGCCAGCGCCTTCCACGAATCGGCAGCCGGGTCGTACTCCCACACGTTGTCGATCGGTTCCCAGCCGCCGCCGGTGGCGGGCGCGACAAAGCCGCCGAAGACATAGATCTTGCCGCGATACTCGGCCATCGCCTGATGGTGTGCCGGCCGCGCCATCGGCTTCTTCAGCGTCCACTTGTCGGATGCGGGATCGTACTCGTAGTTGATGCCCCGACCCCTTCCGCCTCCGAAGCCGCCGATCACGTACATCTTGCCATTCGCCGTCACGCCATAGAGCTCTTCGTCGGGCTCCGGAAACGGCGCGGCCTTCATCCAGCGCGATTGCGCGAGCGCAGCCGCCGAGCACAGGAGGACCAAGGTTGCCGTGGCGACGATCGCACGCCGATGCCGACGAATGCTGACCATATGAATCTCCATTTATTGCGTTATTGCGCGCAGACGAAGTTTTCAGCCTTGTCAATGCTGCCGCTGCCCGTGTACTTCGCGACCTGCGGGTACGGACAGAGCGGCCGCGTGCGATCGACCTTGCCGTTGGTCGAGTGCGTCGCGAGAATCGATGTCGGCGCCTTGCCCTGCTCGCGCCACTGTTCGAGCGGCGTCAACGCATCGAAGACATTCGGTCCCTCGCCACCGCCGCAGTGCCCCATTCCGGGCGCGTAGAAGAGCCGCACGGAGTCATCCACCTGCTTCTGACCGATTGTCTTCACGACACGGTCGTAGTACATCAGCGGCGATCGCGGGGAGACGTTGGGATCTCCCCAGCCTTGATAGATGAGCAACTTGCCGCCACGCGCCGCGAACGGCTTGAGGTCGGCCGACGTCGGGCTGAAGTCCTGCGTGTCGAGCTTGTGGATCCTGTCGTAATCCTTCGCCAGATCGAATGTTCGCGGATCCCACGCCGGATCCTGGAACAGGACGTACTTGAACACGTCGCTGCCGACGTCGAGCGGCGCATCGCCACTTGCGACCGCGGTCCAATTCAGTTCGCTGCCGGGTTCGAGTCCGGGAAAGATCAGCTCGCCCGTCTTTGGATTCTTCGTCCCTGCATAAATCTTCCGCGCCGCTTCGACCTGCGCGGTTGTCAGGCACGTGGGCGCGTCGCCCGTGCTGCACTCGAGTACCTTCGGATCGAAATGGCAGCTCAATGGATCGCCGATCAGGCCGTCCTTCAAGCCGTCCCCGGCGTCGCAGGCGTCGAGCGCCGCGCGATGGATCGCCGGGTACTTGCTCGGCGGGATCATGCTGTCGGGGCTCTCGTGCGTCGCCTTGAACTTCATCATGAAGGCGAGGCTCTCGTTCACGCGGTCGTAGGCAGGCGCGCCCGCCAGAATCGCGTCGAAGTCGGCGGGGAAGCGCTGCGCTTCCTGGAACGCCATGCGACCACCGCCGGAGCAGCCAGTGAAGTACGAAAGCCGGGGAGCCGTGCCGTAGAAGTTCGTGATCGTGGTTTTGCTGTGCACTGCGGTTTCGTGTACCGCGCGATAACCGAAGTCCTTCACCTTCTCCGGATGGCCCGCTGCCCACGCCGCGCCGGTGCCGGAGTGACCAGTGTCGGTTGACGCGGCCGCGTAGCCGCGCCGCAGCGCGTCGGCCAGTGCGCCGTACTGGATCGATCCGGCAAACGCCCCGTTGCCGACCTGCTGGAACTTGCCGTTCCACCCCGATGCCGGAAGCCAGACCTCGCTCTTGATGTCCGAGTCGGCCGACGGCGTGAGCGTCAGCTCCACGCGGCAGAATGCCGGGAGGTCGGCGAACGTGTTCGCGGCCGCGCCGCCCGGCGGTTGGAAGTGCCCCGCCGCGATCGCGCCGGTCGACGTGACCTTCGCGTTGGTCAGCTTCAGCGAAGCCGCGAGCCGATCGCATGCCGCGGCGTCCACAGACGCGTGCTGCGCATAGCCCATCGCCGGGAGCCACAACGCGCACGTAGCGACGAGGATTGTTCTCATGTAGGACCCGCCTCCACTGTGAACTTACTTCGAACTTCGCACTTCAAACTTCGAAGGTTCACTGTGCAGCCCTGAGGGGCTGGCCCACCAGCAGCGCGGGGTTTGCGCCCTTCCGCGGGCGGAATTTCTCCAGCCGTCCGCTATTCACCTCGGCCAAATACAGGTTGCCGTCGGAATCCACGCTCATCCCGTGGACGTTCCAGAGCGCCCCAGGCCATTCGCCCTTGCTGCCCCACGAGTACAAGTAGTGGCCCTCGATGTCGTACTTCACGATCTTCGACGTGTCGTTGTCGGCGGTCCACAGACTCCTGTCTGCCGCGAGGTAGAGCACCTGCGGCGTTGACGGCTCGCCGGTGCTGAACTGGTCGAGGTACTTGCCATTTTCGTCGAACACCTGGAAACGGTGGTTCTCGCGATCGGTGACGTACACCTTGCGCGTCGTCGGATCCACCTGGACGCCGTGCACCGCGTTGAACGTCCCCGGTTTCGTATCGTTGGGCGACGTGCTCTTTTCCCCCCACTGCATCAGGAACGTGCCGTCCTTGTCGAACTTGACGACGCGCGTGTTCGCGTAGCCGTCGGAAACGAACATCGTGCTGTCCGGCAGCCACGCGAGAAACGTCGGCCGGTTGAAATGCGTGCTGTCGTTGCCGGAGACGCCCTTTACGCCGAGTGTCTGCACGAGCTGCTTGCCGTCGTGCGTGAACTTGTAGACCACATGGTTGCGGTCCTCGACGATCCAGATGTGCTTATCGGGATCGTACGGGTTCATGGTGACGGAGTGCGGCCGCCGGAAGAGTGAATCCCATTGCGTCCAGTCCTCCGTGATGTTGCCTTCGGCGTCGAGGACCACAACGCAGTGTTCCCAGCGCGCATCGACGCCCAGCTTCCCTTTCCACCCGTTCCATCCGTCGCTGCCCTGGTTGCCGGGGCTGCCCAGAAGGCCGACCGAGGCGTTGCGGAATGGCGTCTGCCCAACCGGGAACGTAATGCTTGGCCCGACCGTCGGATAGGCCACTTCCTTGGGCCGTTCGAGCAGCGGTAGCTCGCCGCGCTGCAGCATGAAGACCCGGTTCGGACTCTCGGCAAACACCCCTTGCATGGCGCCCCACGTCCATTTCTCGTGGCCGGGCAGCTGTGACAACGGCTTGGGCCAGTCGGCGACGACTTCGTACGGACCCGTGGGGTCCTGCCCGCCTCTTTCACCGGCGACGGCGGCGATTCCGGTGAAGGTTGGCGGCGCCGTTGTTTCGGCCGGCCGGGGCGCCGCCTGGCATCCTGTGATCACGAGCCACAGAGACACAGAGACACAGAGAAAAGGAAACGTTTCTGTGGTTGTCGGCATCGCGTGCTCTCAGCTCCCCTATGACTTACTTCGAACTTCGCACTTCGACCTTCAAACTTTCGCGCGGCGCCAGTCTATGATCAGTTGCCGAAGGACGCCACATGATCCGACTCTTCCCATTCCTGCTCGTTGGGCTGCTCGCGGCTGCCCCGGTTGCCGGTCAGACGACCGCTGAAATCGATGCGTACTATCCGGAGCTCCAGGCGCTGTATCAGGACATTCACCGCAATCCCGAGCTTGGCTTCCAGGAAGTACAGACCGCGGCGAAATTGGCCGCTCGTCTGAAAGCGCTCGGGTTCGACGTGACGACCGGAGTCGGCCGCACGGGAATCGTGGCGCTCTTGAAGAACGGCGCCGGGCCGACTGTGATGCTCCGGACGGAGCTTGACGCGCTGCCTGTCGCGGAGAAGACCGGCGCTCCGTTTGCCAGCACGACAACGGTGAAGACCCTCGCGGGCGCAACCGTGCCCGTGATGCACGCGTGCGGTCACGACCTCCACATGACCGCATGGAGCGGCACCGCGAAATGGATGGCGGACCATCGGCAGCAGTGGCACGGCACGCTGATGCTCGTCGGCCAGCCAGCGGAAGAAGCGGGAGGCGCGAACGGGGGAGCGACCGCGATGCTGAAAGACGGTCTCTTCGAGCGCTTCCCCAAGCCCGACTTCGTCATCGGCATCCATGACGATGACACGATGCCGGCGGGCACGATTGGCTTTCACCCCGGACCGTTCCGCGCGATGTCCATCTCCCCGACGATCACGCTGTACGGGCGCGGCGGACATGGCGCGATGCCCTACAACACGATCGATCCGGTCGTGATGGCGGCGCGCACGGTGATGGCGCTGCAGACGGTCGTCTCGCGCGAGAACAACCCCATGGATCCGGTGGTCGTGACGATCGGATCGATCCACGGGGGCACCCAGGCCAACGTGATCCCCGACGAAGTGAAGCTCGAGCTGAATGTACGGACCTACACCGACGAGGTGCAGAAACGTGTGATGACGGCCATCACGCGCATTGCCAAAGCTGAGGCAGCCGCGTCGGGCGCCACACGCGAGCCGTTGATCACCATGCCCGAGTCGGGCCATGTAGTCGTCAACGATCCGAAGCTCACAGCGCGGGTGGCTGCGGCGCTGCAGAAGGCGATGGGGACGCAACAGGTGATCGAGATGCCGGCGAAAATGACGTCGGAAGATTTTTCCGAGTACGGGCGCGCCGGGATCCCGGCCGTGCTGCTGCACATTGGCGCCGTCAACCCCGCGAAGCTGGCTGAATCGCGCCGCACTGGAATCCCGGTGCCTGCACCGCATTCGCCCGAATGGCTGCCCGACCTCGAGGCTACGCTGAAAGCTGCGATTCGCGGCGAGACGGTCGTGCTGCTCAACCTGTTCAACGGAAACTGATGGATGTCGTTCCGATCGTTCGGGTCGTTCTGATCGTTCTCGCGGCCGGAGTGGTGAGTAGCCAGGGACGCAGCGACGTTTGACGATTTGAAGCTGACACGCTGGCGAAAACGAAATAAACCACGAAGTTTGCGAAGTTCACGAAGAAACCTGTTTGTTCTTCGTGTCTTTCGTGCCCTTCGTGGTTAACACATCCGCGCCGCGCTCCTGGAGCAGTTCGCCGAGGAGGGAGCGGTGGCAACGCGACGCGTTCTCGCAGTAGCAGCCAATCGAGAAGTTCGTCGTCGACGACACGGCCGCGAGCAGCGCGATGAGGCGCTGTGCCGGCGGCTTGCGCATCTCGCTGTGGTAGCGCCGCGCGAATGTCGCCCAGCGTTTATCGGTCCACGGTTGCGACAGCGCCCACGAGACCAGTTCTGCGCTTGGGGCCACCTCGGGAAGCCATAGATCGAAATAATCGCGCTTCGCGACGTCTCCTTTCTTGACGCCGCGCGGCAGGAGTCGGACGGTTCCGAGGCGTAGCCCTTCGCCCCGCGCACGTGGAGTTCCGAGACGAACCACGCGAATCATATCGTCGACTCCACGGCGTTGATGATATCAGCCGTCACATCATCTGGAAGCTGCGCGCCATCGATCCGGTAAAACGTCGGACGCTCCCCGTAGTACTTCACGAGCGGCTCGGTCTGATTCCGGTAGACCTCGAGGCGGTTGAGCACGACCTGCTCCCGATCGTCTGCGCGAGGCACCAGGGGTCCTCCGCAGTCGTGGCAGGTCGCACCCTCGCCTGTGCCCTGCGCATTGGTGCCGCATTCCGCACACACCAGTCGCGAGGCGAGCCGGCGGACGACCTCAGCCTCGGTCAGCACGATCTCGACGACCACGATCGGCGCGCGACGTGAGACGAGCTCATCGAGCGATCGCGCCTGCGGAATCGTGCGCGGAAAACCATCGAGCAGGAATCCCATCCTGGCATCTTGCTGGTGCAGACGATCATTCACGACCCTCGTAATCACGTCGTCGTCAATCAGTCCGCCACTCTCCATGATCGCGCCCACTTCGCGTCCCAAAGGGGTCCCTGCCTGAACCGCCTCGCGAAGCATCGCCCCTGTTGAGATATGGGGGATGTTCCAGCGCTTGCGGAGTTGACGCGCCTGCGTGCCCTTGCCGGCCCCGGGCGGGCCCAGCATTATCAAGTTCAGTTCCATTCAGTATCGAAATTGTATATTCGCGGTATGGGTGCCCGCCGTCGTTGGCCGCGTTTTCGAAGGCTGGAACGCCACGAGCTCGGATGGCTGATCGCGGGGCTCACCGTGTGCCTCCTGCTCTGGGGCTTCCTCGCGCTTGCATCGGAGGTGATGGAGGGCGATACGACAGCGCTTGATACGAAAATTCTCGTGACGCTTCGAAAGGCCGACGATCCGTCGCGACCAATCGGTCCGGCATGGGTGGAGACCGCGCTGCTCGATCTGACGGCGATCGGCGGGCCCACGGTGCTCGGCCTGGTCGTGCTGTCGGTCGTGGGATTCCTTGCGCTGCAGGGCCGCTATCGGACCGCGCTCGTCGTATTGATCACGGCGGCCAGCGGGGAGGTGGCGAACGTCGCCATGAAGAACGCGTTCCTCCGGCCGCGGCCGACCGTCGTCCCCCACCTTCGCGATGTCGCATCGACCAGCTTCCCGAGCGGACACGCCATGGAGTCCGCGATCATTTACCTGACCCTCGGCGCGATGCTGATGCGGCTGGCTGAGCGGCGCGTGACGAAGCTGTACTGCATCGGCATGGCGATCTTCGTGACGTTCCTGGTCGGCGTGAGCCGCGTGTACCTCGGCGTCCACTACCCCACGGATGTCATCGGAGGCTGGATCTTCGGCTTTCTGTGGGCATCGCTGTGCTGGCTCGTGTCGCAGCGGTTCGAGGCACACACGGGCGTGGCCGAAGAGCGCGAGAAGGCAACAGAGTAGGAGGGTCAAATGCTCGTGGTTACCTCGGCCAGGATGGCTGGCGCGCTGGCGATACGCACCCGCGAGCCCATGCTCCCGATGATCGGTGACGCGGCATCATGATCGGGGGTGTTCAGGGGGATCCGATCGCCGCGCTGATTCTCTCGCTCGGGTTCATTATCGTGGCCGCGAAGTTCGGGGCGCATTTCGCGGGGATGTTCGGGCAGCCTCCCGTGCTTGGGGAGCTGGTGACGGGTGTCGTGCTTGGGAATCTCAGCCTGCTCGGATTCCACGGGCTTGACTATCTGAGCACCGACGTCGCCTTGGATACGCTCTCTCGCCTCGGCGTGATTCTGCTGCTCTTCCAGGTCGGCCTCGATTCCACCGTGGCGCAGATGATGAAGGTCGGCCTCTCATCGTTCATGGTGGCAACGCTGGGCGTCATCGGCCCATTCGTACTTGGCTGGGGCGTTGGCGCCTGGCTGCTGCCGGAGGCGAGCATCTACGCGCACATCTTTCTCGGCGCAACGCTGAGCGCCACGAGCGTCGGCATCACCGCGCGCGTGTTGAAGGATCTCCGGCGGTCGGATACCGACGAGGCGAGGATCATCCTCGGCGCCGCGGTGATCGATGACGTGCAGGGGCTGATCATCCTGGCCGTCGTCACCGGAATCATCGCCTCAGTCAATAGTGGCGTTGCGTTGTCATACGGCGCGATCGGACTCGTGCTCGGGAAGGCGACCGCGTTTCTCTTCGGCTCACTCGTGCTGGGCGTCTATCTCTCCAGGCGCCTGTTCTCGATCGCGTCGAGGCTCAACGCGGGAGGGGTACTCCTGGCCGTGGGCCTGGCGTTCTGCTTCACGCTCGCGTGGCTGGCAAATGCCATCGGCCTGGCGCCAATCGTTGGTGCGTTTGCGGCGGGACTCGTGCTCGAGGACCTGCACTATCGCGATTTCACCGAACGCGGCGAACACACGCTCGTCGCGCTCGTCGAGCCGATCGCGTCGTTCCTGGTGCCGATCTTCTTCGTGATCATGGGCGTTCGCGTCGACCTGCGCGTGTTTGGGGACCCGGACATGCTCGGACTCGCCGCTGCGCTCGCGGCCGCCGCGATTCTCGGCAAGCAGCTGTGCGCGCTTGGCGTCATCGGCCGCGGACTCGACAGGCTATCGATCGGGGTCGGCATGATTCCGCGCGGCGAGGTGGGTCTCATCTTCGCCAACATGGGCCTGACGCTCGTCGTGGCGGGTGTGCCCGTCGTGAATCAGAGCGTGTTCTCGGCCTTGGTCGTCACGGTGATCACCTGCGACCTCATCACACCGCCGGCGCTCAAGTGGAGCTTCGAGCGGTTTTCCAGACGGGCCGCGGCACGCCGAAGCGTGGTCGGCAGCGTGACGTCCGGGGACACGGCGCCGACGCGTGATGTGGTCGCACATGAAGCTGATTCGAACGATAGTGCTCGATAAGCTCGATCCCGTGAAGACCCGCTGAAGCGAACTCCGCGCGTGACGGCACGGAATATGAAGCGCTCCGGCGGGGGTGTTTCTATGCAACTACGAGCTACCCGAGCCGTTGCGCTCGCATCTGTCCTTTCGTGCGCGGCCGTCGGCACGGCCAGCGCTGATATTTCCACCGCCGAGCAGAAGCGGCTGACCGAGGCCGCGGCCGTCGTCATGGATCTGCGTAATAGCGCTGAAAAAGGCATTCCGGAAGATATTTGGGCCAAAGCGGAATGCGTCGTCGTCATTCCCGGGATGAAAAAGGCCGCGTTCATCTTCGGCGGTGAGTATGGTCGCGGCGTCATGAGCTGCCGCACGGGCGACCGCTGGAGCGCGCCGGTCTTCATGCAGCTTGCCAAGGGGAGCTGGGGCTTTCAGGCGGGTGCCGAGGAGATCGATCTCGTGATGCTCGTCATGAATCGCCGCGGCGCGGAGAAGCTGCTCGACAATAAGGTCACGCTTGGCGCCGACGCCTCGGTTGCCGCGGGTCCGGTCGGACGTTCCGGCACGGCCGGCACTGATGCGACACTCCGCGCAGAAATCCTCGCGTATTCGCGCGCGCGCGGCCTCTTTGCGGGCATCAACCTGTCGGGCGGCGCGCTGCAGCCGGACAAGGATGCCAACGCCGACGCCTACGGGGCGGCCACCCCCCACGAGGTGGTGCTCAACGGGAAGGCGACCGCACCGGCGGCGGCATCGGATTTCCTCCGCACGCTCGGGACCACCACCCGCTCGACGACCGGCAAGGCGCCGGCCGCCACGACGGACAAGTACTGAGCTGGATCTTCGTGGCGCGCGTCAGCCGGTAGTCCTGCCGGACTACGGTGTCGGTCGAGTATTCGGAGACGAGTGCGTCGTATTCGACGTTGAAGGCCGTGAGACGACCGGGGTCGCTCGCGGTCAACGTCTCCACGTGTCCATGTCTTTGATTAAGACCCGAAGCCTCGGTTGATGTTGGGTGGGCAGGATGCGGCGCGGACCCTGCGGGTCCGCGAGGCGAGCCTGAAAGGCTCGCCCCGCCGCGGTTTCAGGGCTTGCGAGCGGGATCGTAATCGGCGCGCACGGTTCCCATGCGGCGCGCAACCTCCATCAATGTCGGGTAGAACTGCACGAATGTCTGCTCGACCGCCGTGTTGGCTTTGTGGCAGCTGTAGCAGGAGGCGGTCGTCGGCAGCGGGGCAGCGGTCGCGGCGAGGTTGGGCGCTCCGCCGAAATTGAAGTACGCCCATCCGCCCGGGAACCGCGCCTGGTCTTTGACCTCCGCTTCAATGGCCAGCAGCGCTCCCTGCGTGCGCCCTCCGTTATTGATGGAGACGTGATCCTCCGCGCTGCGTATTTCGAGGACGAACATCGTCTTGTCCGGCCACTTCCCCGTGTTCATGAATTGCGTATACGACGAGCGGTTGACGAACACGTTATCGAAGTTGCCTGCAGAGGACGTCGATTGCGCCGGCCCGTATGTCATCCCGAGGCCGCTCGTCAGATATACCCACTCGCGGTAGTCCGCGGGCCGCACCAACCTTTCATCAGCGGCGTACTGGGGGCCTCCGGTTGCTGGCGCCTGACCCTCGACTTGCGCTCGTGGCGGCCCGAGTTGCGTCGAGGGCTGGGCCGCCGGCGTGCTTCGCGCCGACAGGGCGAGGACCCAGACAAGCAGCCCCAGGGTCAATATTCGTTGCATGGCCTTTATCCTAGCCAGAAAAGCGACGGTTGACGACCGAATTGGATAAGACCGATAAGGAGAGCATGTCGAATAGTCGAAGAATCCTGATCCGGGTTTCCACTGCCCTTGCGATTGCCGTCGCGCTATCTGGCGCTGCTGCGGCGCAAACCCGGCCCGCCGGGGGGAAAAACTTTCTCTGGAAGGTCCAGTCCGGAAGCGGCGTCCTGTACCTGGCCGGGTCGGTCCACGCCCTCACGCCAGATGCGTATCCGTTGAACCCCGCCTACCAGCGCGCATTCGACGCGACAGGCGTGCTGGTCGAGGAAATCGATCTCAAAGAAGCCGATCCGTTCTCCTCAGGAGCGCCGGCGCTGCTGGCCAAAGGGCTGTACCAGGATGGCCGGACGTTCGATCGCGCGGTGTCGCGCGAGACGGCTGCGCTCGTGGCGGAAAAACTGAAGAACACGCCGCTTGCGCTCGAACTCATTCAACCGATGAAGCCCTGGATGGTCATGTTGATGCTCGAGGCGCTGGGATCGCAGGCGGCAGGCCTTGATCCGGAGCTCGGTCTCGACAAGCATTTCTACGATATGGCGACCGGAGCCGGGAAACCGATCATCGGGCTCGAGACCGCTGAGTCGCAGATGGATCGATTCGACAAGATGCCGGAGCCGATGCAGGAGGAGATGCTGCGAAGCGAGCTGGCCGAGATGGATACGGAGCAAGCGAGCCTGCGCGCGCTGCTCACCGCATGGCAGACCGGTGACTCCCCCGCCATCGAGAAGATGCTGCTCAGCGCTTTCCGCAGCAGTCCCGCCGCGTACGCATCGCTCATCACCGAGCGCAACCAGAACTGGATGCCGCAGCTCGACGCGTGCCTGAAACGCTCCTCCCCCTGCTTCGTCATCGTCGGCGCCGCGCACCTGGTGGGACCCGAAGGTCTACTGTCGATGTTGCAGCGCCGCGGCTATCGAGTTGAGCAGCAATAAGACAGGGGTTAGGGGTCAGGGGTTAGGGGTCAGGGGTCAGGGGTTAGGGGTTAGGGGTTAGGGGTTAGGGGTTAGGGGTCAGGGGTTAGTGGTTAGGGATCGGGGACAGGGCTTTTGGGATTTGGGTTTTGGGTTTTGGGGTTTTCTAATGCACCGGCGGTTCCGATCGGCGGCTGTGCATCGCCTGATCGAGCGAGGCGATGAGCGTGTCGCGATCGTAGGGCTTGGCCAGGTAGCCGGTGATCCGGGCGCGCACAGTGAGCGCGGGGTCGAGCTCGCCATATCCTGTTGAAATGACGATGGCCGTCGAAGGATAGAGCGTGCGCAGATGCTCGATGAGCCACAGGCCGCTGTACCGCGGCATGCGGATGTCACACACGACGACGTCGGCGGTCCAGGCGTGCATGATCAGCAGCGCCGCTTCAGCGCTGCTTGCCGCCTTCACCTCGTAGCCGGACACATCGGTCCATTTCGACACCAGCCGCCGAATCGACTCCTCGTCGTCGACAATCAGCACTCGAGCGGGGAGCCGTGAGCTGACACCTTCCATTCCGACCTTCTGATTCTCGATCATCAATCCCTCTTTGCAGTAGAGATAGCAGAAGTAGTGCCGATCCGGGCGTGTCTGCCGACCCATCGAAACAGGTCCAATCACCGCGAAACAGGTCCAATCACCCTAAAGACAGCGTGAACCGGCGGCAGGACGGGCAACGACCTGTGCGCCCGGCGTGCGCTGACCCGCACATGTGCGGCGTTCCGCTATACTCCTGCCTTTCGATCCCGCTTATTCGGCAGGAGGCCAGTTATGGCAGTCGCCACCGGATCCCTTCTCTCCGAGCAGCTTCTTACCAGGTGCCGCGAACGCGCGGCCGCCTACGACCGCGAGAACCGCTTCTTTCAGGAAGACTTCGACGAGCTGAAGGCCGCTGGATATCTGAAGATGGCGATCCCGCGCGAGTTTGGCGGCCTCGGCATGAACCTCGTGGAGGTCGGCCGTGAAACGCGGACGCTCGCGCAGTACGCTCCCGCAACCGCGCTCGCGCTCAACATGCACAACTACTGGGTGGGTGACGCCGCCGACGCGTGGCGCAGCGGCGACACGTCGCTCGAATGGATCCTCCGCGAGGCGGCCGGCGGCGAGGTGTTTGCGGCGGGCCACGCGGAACACGGCAACGACATTCCCGGGTTGCTGTCGACGACGACCGCCGAGCGCGTGAGTGGCGGCTACAAGTTCACCGGACGGAAGGCGTTCGGCAGCCTGACCCCCGTGTGGACCCGGATGGGTCTCCACGGGATGGACGCGAGCGATTCGAAGGCGCCGAAGATCGTTCACGCCTTCATGCCGCGCGATACAAACGGCTTCACGATCAAGGACACCTGGGACGTGCTCGGCATGCGCGCGACACGCAGCGACGATACCGTGCTCGACGGCGTGGTCATCCCGGACAAGTACATCGCGCGCGTCGTGCCGGCGGGCGCCGCCGGCGTCGATAATTTCGTCCTCGGCTTCTTCACGTGGGCGCTCGTCGGGTTCGGCAATATCTATTACGGTCTCTCGCTGCGGATCCGCGACGTGCTCGTCGAGCAGCTGAAGACCAAGTCGTCCATCGCGTTGACCCGGCCGATGACCTACCACCCGGAGGTACAGCACGGGGTGGCGGAGATCAGCATGGACATCGAGGCGATGGGACCGCACGTCGAGGCGATCGCACTCGACTGGGCGGAGGGGCGCGCCGGCCCGGACTGGTTCCTCCGTCTTGTCGCAATGAAGCACAAGGTCGTCGAGGCGGCGTTCCGGATCGCGGATCGCTCGCTGGATCTTTCGGGCGGCTTCGGCATGTTCAAGAAGAGCGAGCTGGAACGGCTGTTCCGCGACGCGCGCGCCGGCAAGTTCCACCCGGCAAATCCGCTGTTGACGCACGAAATCGTGGGCAAGATCTCGCTCGGCATCAGTCCTGACGAACAGCCACGTTGGGGTTAGTACCGAAGACAATTCCCAATTCCCAACTTCCAACCCCCAAGACGCCTTTCCAATTGGGACTTGGGCGTTGTCTTGATGCCCGTGATGCGCGGACAGGAGGCACGAAGTGACGACGATCAGAAGGAAACCACGAAGCTCACGAAGACCGCGAAGGTCACGAACCATTTTTGGTGTCGTCTGCTTCACGGTTTTCGTGTCGTTCGTGATTCGGACGACTACCCACGCGCAGACGGCGGCGCCCGGCACGATCGTGTTCACCGGCGCGCGCGTGATCGACGGCACGGGGAGCGCGCCCATCGAACAGGCGACGATTGTCGTGACGAACGGAAGGATCACTGCGATCGGCCCGTCGGCGAGCGTCACGGCGCCCCCCGGCGCGATGGTCATCAACGTGGCCGGGAAGACCGTCATGCCGGGGCTGATCGACTCGCACGGTCATATCGATCCCGACATCTCGGCGAAGCAGCCGCCGAACCGCGAGGAGATGATCGAGCGGCTGAAGATGTACGCCAACTACGGCGTCACCTCGGTGATGACCCTGGGCTTTGAGACGTATGACGAGGCGGACGGCTTCTATCTGCGGGATATGCAGCGCCTGGGCATAGGCCCGATTGCCACCGAGGCGCCCCGGTTGTACGCCTCCGGGAGGCCGATTCTGTTTCGCCCGGGTCCAACCGGGAACGAGACGCCGGACGGCGCGCGGATCGATGTGGATCGCCACATCCCTCTCAAGGCGGACTTCATCAAGCTGCACCTCGACGGCTTCCCAGTCGACCTGAAGCCGGATGTGGTTGCCGCGGCGATCGATGAGGCGCACAAGCATGGCCTCCAGGTTGCCGTGCACATCGTGTATCTCAAGGATGCGAAGCTCTCCATCGAAAAAGGCGTCGATGTGATTGCGCACAGCATCCGCGACATGGATGTGGACGCCGCCACGATCGCGGAGATGAAGCGTCGCAATGTCGCGCTCATCGCGACACTGTCGCGCGACTACGCCGTGTTTGTGTACGAATCGACGCCTGACTTCTTCAAGGATCCTTTCTTCCTGCGGGGCATGTCGGTGTACAAGCGCGAAGTAGACCTCCTGAGCGCGCCTGCGCGCCAGCAGAGGTTGCGAACCGATGGGCCCACGCAGGACGCGAAGAAACAGTTCGCACAGGGAAGCCGTAACCTGAAGACGCTCTCAGATGCGGGAGTCACGATCGCCATGGGGTCGGACAGCGGCTCAATCCCGGATCGCAACCCTGGCCGATGGGTGGGTTACAACCAGCATCTGGAACTCGAGCTGATGGTCAAGGCGGGTCTGACACCGATGCAGGCGCTGGTCGCCGCGACCGGCACCGCCGCGCGGGTGATGAAAATAGATGGCGCGGGCACGCTCCAGACAGGAAAGTGGGCCGATCTGATCGTTCTGAATGCGAACCCGCTGACCGACATCAAAAACACGCGTCAGATCGATTCCGTCTGGATCGGCGGACGCAAAGTAACAGCCGCACAACCAGTAACCTCATCGAATTAACTCGTCGTGAAACGACTCACCGGTTCGATCGTAGCGATCGCCGGCGCCGCGACGCTCGTGGCGCTGGCGGCGATTCCCGCCGCAGGGCACCC
>Ga0070698_100000280_pt1 | contig 51955 bp, 41 predicted proteins | sample KBSK1502metaG_FD_65477 | JGI IMG/M metagenome (GOLD analysis project Ga0070698, IMG submission 65477) | Corn, switchgrass and miscanthus rhizosphere microbial communities from Kellogg Biological Station, Michigan, USA - KBS K1-50-2 metaG | ecosystem: Host-associated > Plants > Roots >...
AGAGGACGCAGAACTCATTGCCTTCCGGGTCGGCCAGCACCACCCACGGCACCCCACTCCGGCCGACGTCACCGTGCCGAGCCGACGTCACCGTGCCGAGAGGACGCAGAACTCGTTGCCTTCCGGGTCGGCCAGCACCACCCACGGCACCTCGCCCTGGCCGACGTCGGCGGGCCTGGCGCCGGATTGCCGCAGCCGAATCACCTCGGCCTGGTAATCGTCGTCGGGCCGCGGCGCTACATCGAGATGTATCCGGTTCTTGACGGTCTTCGCGCCGCCGGCGCGCAGCAGTTCCAGATATGGCCCGCCGCCTGGTGACCGCAGCGAGCACAGGCCGCCGCCCGGGCCGTGCGGCAGCCAGCCCGCGGCACCGGCCCAGAATCGCGCCAGCGCTTCCGGATCGGCGCAATCGACCACGATGGCGGCGACCGGGCCGGTGCCTGCGTAAACGGGCCGCGGCTCGAGCACGCAGAACTCGTTGCCTTCCGGGTCGGCCAGCACCACCCACGGCACCTCGCCCTGGCCGATATCGGCCGGCCTGGCCCCCAGGTCGCGCAGCCGGCGGACGAGCGCCGCCTGGTGCCCGGCCGAGGCGCTGGCCAGGTCCAGATGCGGCCGGTTCTTTCCCGTCTTCGGATCGGGCACCGGCACGAACACCAGTGGCAGCGCCGACGGGCCCGGATAGCTGAAGCCAGGTGGCCAGACGACTACCTCGTCCGGCTCCTCGGCGGCCACCTCCCAGTCCAGCGCAGCCGCCCAGAACCGGGCGAGGCGAGCGGGATCAGCAGCGTCAACCACCAGATGCACGAGGCGCGTCGCCATCACGCCAAGCTGCCAGATCGCCGCGGCCAAGGCAACCCGCCGGACGTCACTGACGGCAAGCCGCCGCCGGTTCAGAAGACCGGGATGATGTCCTCGGGGTTGATGTCGGCGGAGACGTCCACGCCCTCGATGTCGAGTTCCGGGATGGCGGGGAACTCGATGCCCCAGCGCTGCACGATCACCCGGATCTTGGCTATCGCCGTCTTCCAGTTCTCGGCCTGGGCCGCGTACGACAGCACGCCGAGCCCGGCCTCCCTGGCGTGATTCATCAGTACCCGGTGGTTGGGCAGGAAGTACGGCGGGAGGTCCCAGAACCCGTCCGGCGGCTCCCAGAGGATCATCGACAGGAAGATGAACCCGGCCCTGAGCTGCCGGGTGATCGTGCTCCGCACGTCATCGGTCAGGCCCGGCCACTCTTTCTCCAGGATCGTCATGCAGATCTGCAGGTGCCGGGACTCGTCCCGGCCGATCCGCTGGAACATTTCCGCGAACACCGGATGCGTCGTGCCGGAGGCCATCCCGCGGAACAGCGTGGACGCTGCCATCTCGCCCATCATGAAGCTGGTGAACAGCACCGGCAGCGAGTACTTGCCGACCGCCTTGGTGTAGCCGCTCCAGTACCGGCCGCCGTTGTGGTACAGCCATCCGATGTTGTTGTGCGCGGCCCGTTCCAGGTCGGTCGACGGCGTCCAGTCCAGCGGGCCGCCCGGCCAGAGCGCGGCGATCGAGCGCTGGCAGCACTCCTCGTGGTTCATCTCGTCCCGGGTGATCGAGAAGAAGCACTTGCGGACCGGATCCTCCTCGTGCTGCTCGAACGCGTGGATCGTGGCGCGGGCGAACACCGCGGGGCCGGACGCGTCGAAGTTGGCGAGCACCGAGAACCAGTACATGATCCCGAGGCGCTGCTCGACGGTGAAATCTTCGGCACGCAGGCCGTCCCACGGCAGGTCCGCCGGGTTCCAGGCCATCAGCTTGGACTTCTGGTAGATCGCGGCGAGCTTCTCGGTCTCGACCCGCCACTCCATCGGGTAGATGTTCGGCTGCGGGATCGCCGGGGCGGGCCAGAACCCGCCGTCCGGGACGATCAGATCAGCGTCGCGCCCCGCCGTTTGCTGCCCCGCCGTTTGGTGCCCCGCCGCCGTTTGCCGCGCCGCCGTTTGCCGCGCCGCCGTTTGCCGCGCCGCCGTTTGCCGCGCCGCCGTTTGCCGCGCCGCCGTATGCTGCCCCGCTGCGCTCTCGGACTCCGCCACGTCCCGCTCCGTCCTCCCGCACTGCGGCGCGCCTATGCACCGCATCCGGTGTATGCCCGGCGCAGGGGGCGCCGCACCACCGTGTGACACAATACCGCCAGAACTGCGTATCGGCGTTACATCGAGCTCGCCGCGCGGTCACCCGGCGCGCCGCGTCCTGGTCAGGCCGCGGCAGGATTCTGCTGCTTACGCCAGGCCGCCGACCGGCCACTGCCACATCGGAACCTCGCGAATTCGCTCGCAACTGGCGGCCGGCTAGACACCCAGACCGCGGCCGATGATCTCCTTCATGATCTCGGTGGTGCCACCGAAGATCGTCTGCGCCCGGCCGTCGGCGAAGGCCCGCGCGACCGGGTACTCGCGCATGTAGCCGTAGCCGCCGTGCAGCTGGACGCAGCGGTCGACGATCTTGTTGCAGAGTTCGGTGTCCCACCATTTCAGCATCGAGGCGTCCTCGTTCGACAGGCGGCCAGCCACGTGCTCGGCGACCGCGCGGTCGGTGAAGGCCCGCGCCACCGCGAGTTCGGTCGCCATCTCGGCGAGGACGAAGCGGTTGTACTGGAACCGCCCGATCGGCCGGCCGAAGGCCTGGCGCTGCTTGCAGTACTCCAGCGTCTGCTCGAACACGCGCTCCGCCGCGGCCAGCGCCGTCGCGCCGATCGCGACCCGCTCACGCGGCAGGTTCTGCATCAGGGCGACGAAGCCGCCGCCCTCTTCCCCCAGCAGGTTCGCGGCCGGCACCCGGACGTCGCTGAAGAACAGCTCCGACGTGTCCTGCGCGTGCATCCCGATCTTGTCCAGGTTGCGGCCGCGCTCGAAGCCCGCCATGCCGCGCTCCACCATGAGCAGGCTGATGCCCTGGTAGCCGGCCTCGGGATCGGTGCGGGCGACGACGATCACCAGGTCGGCAAGCTGGCCGTTGGAGATGAAGGTCTTCTGGCCGTTCAGCACGTAGTGGTCGCCGTCCCGCACCGCGGACGTCCGGATCCCCTGCAGGTCGCTGCCGGCGCCGGGCTCGCTCATGGCGATCGCGGTGATCAGCTCGCCGGAGCAGTACCCGGGCAGCCAGCGTTCGCGCTGTTCGGGACTGGCCAGCCGGAGCAGGTACTGGCCGTTGATGTCGTTGTGCACGGAGAATCCCGGGCCATGCGCGCCGGCCCTGGCCAGCTCCTCGTTGAAGATCAGGTAGTAGGTGTAGTCCGGGTTCCCGCCGCCGCCGTACTTCTCGTCGATATCGATGCCGAGCAGGCCAGCCCGGCCTGCCGCTAGCCAGACGTCACGCGAGACCGCACCGTCGCGCTCCCACTGGTCATGGAACGGCGTGATTTCCCTGGCGATGAAGGACCGGACCATGTCCCTGAACGCGTCGTGCTCGCTGGTGAAGATCTCGCGCCGCATCGCCGCCCCCTGATTGCCGCCTCTGCAGGTGAACGTAACACCCGCATCCGGCCGGTCCGCACGGCTGGCCTCCGGGAGTATTGTAAAGCACTTCTTTCACAATTAGTATTTCACAACATGTCCTTCATGGATGCGGGAGAGGCCGGGCCGCCGAGCCCGAAGCCGACGGCGCCCGGGCCGACAGTCGGGCGCGCAGCGGCCGGGCCGACGGCGGGAACGGCGCACCGAAGCCCGGGGCCGACGGCGCCCGGGCCGACGGCGGGAACGGAGGCGGGCCCGCCGGAGTCGGCGGCTGTTGGGCCGGGCACCCCGGAACCGGACACGCCGGAGCCGGGGACACCCGAGCCGGGGACACCCGAGCCGGAGACGCCCGAGCCAGGGACGCCGGAGAACCCGCTGCTGATCACCGATCCCCGGGCGATGCGGGCGCTTGCTCATCCGGCCCGGATCGCGATCCTGCAGCACCTGGTACTCGACGGGCCTGCGACGGCCACCGAGTGCGCTGATGTGGCCGGCCTATCCCCGTCAGCCTGCAGCTATCACCTGCGGTCGCTGGCGCACCACGGCTTCGTCGACGAGGATCCGGCCAGTGCCGCCGATGGCAGGCACCGGCCGTGGCGGGCCCGCGTCGTCGCTATCTCGGTCGGCCCCGGCGCTGGGCAGCCCGACGCCGTCCGGGCAGCGGGCAGGCTGCTTGAGCAGAGCCTGCAAACCAGGATCGAGGAAGTCCGGGCGCAGTATCTCGACCGGGAATGGGACTTTGCACCGGAATGGCGGGACGCCGCTGGCATCTATCAGGATGTCCTGCACGTCACCACCGACGAGCTGGCCACCGTCCGGGCCGAGCTGCAGGCTGTACTTGCGCGCTACCGGCGGCTGGACCAGGCGGACCGGCCAGCCGGCGCGCAGCGGGTGCACGCGGTCATCGACTTGCTGCCCTGGTTCGATCCGGACGGCATGCAGTGAAGGCCGGGCAGCGGATCCGGGCAGCGTGGCGGGACGGTCCGCTGGCAGACCGGAACTTCCGGCTGCTCACCGCGGGCCAGTTCACTTCGACTGCCGGCGACTTCTGCTACGCCGTAGCGCTGCCCTGGCTGGTGCTGTCCACGCACGGCGGCCCGGTGCTGCTCGGCACCGTGCTTGCTTGCTATGGCGTGCCGCGCACAGTGCTCATCCCGGTTGGCGGCTGGCTCGCCGACAAGGTCGGGCCGCGCGCGATCATGCTCGGCGCGGACGTGGTCCGCTGCGGCCTGGTCGCTGTGCTTGCCGTGTTCGCAACCAGGCACGTTGCTCGCTGGCGACGCTGGGGCCGGTCGCTGCGCTGCTCGGTGCGGGAGAGGGGCTCTTCCTGCCCGCCTCTTTCGCCATTATGCCGTCCCTGCTCGCCAAGGAGCGGCTGCAGGCGCGCTGGACGCCCGCCTGAATGCTCTTGGAGGCAGCACCATGCCCGATCGCATTCGCGGGGCCATCGCGACCGCGGCCTGCGCCGTACTGGTCTTCGCCATCGCCGGCGCCGGCTTCCAGAAAATGACCGAGTATGGGGATTTCCGGGCCGCAGCCCACGAGCACGCCGCCATCGGCGTGTCATTCGACATTTTGCGGACCGCCGCCATCCTCGCCGGGATCGCGGTGCTCGCCGGCGCGCTGCCGGTTGCCTGGAGCGTCATCAGGCAGGCCGTCACGGCAAGGCGCACGGACCTGTTCCGGCCGCTGGTCATTGCGCCGGCGGCAGTGGCCGGCTGGCTCGTCATCGCGGCGATCATCGCCAGGTTTTCCCGGCACTCGCGGGTGCACTCGGCTGCCAACATCGCCGCCGTGACGGCCGTGGTCCTCCTTGGCGTCGCCGCCGCGGCGGTGTGCGCATGGGCGGCGGTCGCCATCGTGCGCCGGGCAGACCTGGCACCCCGGCTGCTGCGGGCCGAGGTCGTCCCGATGGCGGTGCTGAGCGTGTGCATGGCCGTGGTGACCGGCGCTGACATCAGCTGGGGCCTGGCCCTCCGCGCGGCCGACGGCGCGCTGTTCCGCAGCGACAACGGCCTGCTGGCGACGGCGATGTCGCCGAGCTGGGCAGGCGGCGTGGTCGTGCTTGCGGCAGTCACTGTCGTAACGGCGGCCGCCACGGTCCGCGCCGCCCGGACGCTGCGCGCGCCCGCGCAGTAGCCGCCACTCCGGCTTCCGGCGGCAACCTCGCCGTGTCTTGTCCCGGATATGGAAAAGCGGACGGGCCTGCCCGAAGTCCCGCAGCGACGTTCACGATAACGCGGTGATGTTCATTGTGTCGGCATTCTGGGGCGCCGACGTCGCGTACTGGGACGTAGTCGCAGGACTCGCAACGCCGCCGGACCTGAGCTGGTTCCCCGCGGCTATCGCCGAGCAGGGCCGCCCCGATCTGGATCGTGCCCTGCTGCTGGAGCGGCGCGACTCTTTCCCTCGGGAAGCACTGCAGAACCTGGCGTGAGAACTCTGGCCCTCCCCGAACAACCCGCGTCCGGCGTAGCGCAGCTCGCACCACGCCGGGCATGACTAGGCGGCCCGGGCAGGGGGCCCGTGACTGTGCAAGGTCCGCTGCTGGTCCGGACTGACCGCGGTGACTGTGCCGTCCGGGTTCAGGGTGATCTCCCAGCCCCAACGGTGCACGGCGATCAGGTGATGAAACGGGCAGAGCAAGATCAGGTTGGTCAGCCTGGTACGGCCACCCTTGCGGCGCGGCCGGATGTGATGCACCTGACACACCGCCGGCGGCTGCGCGCAGCCCGGATAAGCACAGCACCGGTCCCGGGCGATCACTGCCCGGCGCAAGTGGCCCGGGATCTGCTCGTTGGCCCGGCCCACGTCGAGCGGCAGGCTGATGCTGGCTGCCGCGCCGTCCAGCAGCCCTGTTCGCAGGTACGCGGCCAGCCCGGCGGGCCCGGACAGCAGGTCCGCAGCGTGCCGGAGCACCAGCGCCCGGACCGCCGCGGCGGTCAGCGCGGCGTCGGCGGACTGTGGCACGCCCGGGAACTGGCGGGACCGGGAACCGAGCTGCCCGCCCGGCAACCCGGTGAGCCAGGAACCGGACTGCCCACCCACGGGCTGCGCCGGGTTCCTGCCGCGCAGCGCCGCGATCAGCTGGTCCAAGACCGCCGGGTCGACATGACCGGACACGATCGGGACGATCGAGGCGTCACAGTCGCTGCCCGGCGCGGCGGCGGGACCGCGAGCGGCCCAGGCTGCTTCCGCGCCGGCCGCGCCGGGCAGGCCGCGGAGCTGATCCAGCGTCATGTGCAGCTGGATCTGCGTCGGCTGACCCGCCCGCTCCGGCAGGCACCCTGCGCCTATCAGCCGCCGGCATGCTTCTTCAAGTGCGTCATGATCACGCTGGCCCCTGGTCCGGACGTCCTCCGGGCCGACCTTCTTGCCCAGCGCCTCAAGGACCGCCCTCAGTGCCGCGGTGCACTGTGGCGTCAAGTCCCCTTCCACCCGGCCGGAGTTGCGGAAAGTCAGGTCCAGCCGCAGCCACCGGTCGGCGAACCCGTCATCACCACCGTCAGAGTCAGGCGGCGCGCAGCGGCGGTACATCTCCTCGGCCAGCCCGGCCAGATCCGCGAGCTCCGCGCCTCCAGCCGCCGCGGCCAGCAGCACCTCATCCGCGTCCGCGCGCCTGCCTGCGGGCAGCCGGTCGCTCCAGCCGCAGATCTCCCGCGCCCATGAGGCAGAAAGGTCCCCGACCGCGAGGGCGTCACCCACCGCGGGATGGGCAGCCAGACGCCGCGCCCAGCCCACCGCCCCAGCCGCCGCGCCGCGGGTGATCCGCACCTGCCATCGCAGCCACGCCCCCGCCGACCCCTGCCCGTCGTCCTCGAACCCGCGCTGCCCGGCGAACGCCGACAGCACCCGGGCCCGCGCGGCTACGTGCATCGACCCTGCACGCTCCAGCGCCCGCAGGCAATCCGCCTGCGCCGCCGCCGGCATCGAACCGGTATCAGCCGACGCCAGGAACGCGAGCCCGGCCTGCGCCATCGCCACCGCGTCCGCGGCCGAGGCAGGAGCGGCAGCACGCGCGGCGCCCGCAGGCGGCTGGCCCGGCAAGCACATGCTGGCACCTCCTTGGCCTCGTGCTGATCTCCGACAGAAGCAGCAGAATCACCCTGCACGCACTGCAAATGATCTTTTTCGAACTCGTATTTGAAGGCTATCGCGAGCCTCTGACAAAACTGGCCGCATGTTCGGACACGGCAAAATAAATATGAGATTAGCTGGGCGGGTTCGTTTCCAGTGGTTGGCGCTTCGTGTTGTCAGACCAGATCATTTGGGCCGGACCGTTGCGCCAAGCGGTATCAGGAGTCCGGTGCGCTGCGGCGTCATGGCCGGGCCCGGGCATCCCCGGGTTCCCTACCCTGTGCGTCAGGGCGCTGGTAGCGGAGGAGGACGACTCCGTTGCCGAAGGCCCGGGTCTCAGCGAGCCGGAGATTGATCTTCGCGTCTGATAGCTGGAACAGGGGCTTGCCCTGTCCGATGACGACCGGGTGGACATAGAGCCGGTACTCATCGATCAGGTCGAGTCGGATGAAGGCCGCGGCGAGGTCGGCCCCGCCGAGCACCATGTCTCCACCGGGCTGTGCCTTGAGTTCCAGGATCTCCTCGGCGACGAGGTCCCGCACGATGGTCGTGTTCCAGTCGGCTCGTTCCAGGGTCCGGGAGAACACGATCTTGGGCATGTCCCGCCAGATGCGGGCGAACTCGACCATGAGCCTGGTGCTTGAGGGGTCCGTGTCGGCGGTTGGCCAGAATCCGGCCATCAGCTCATAGGTGACACGTCCGTCCAGGAAGGCACCCATCGCGCCGAGCTGCTCGTTGAAGTGGCCGTGCAGCTCGTCATCGACCAGGTGCCAATCGAGCTCGCGGTCCGGTCCCTCAATGAAGCCATCGAGGGACACCGACATCATCAAGATGATCTTTCTCGTCGCGGTCTCCCCAAAGTCGTCCAGGCCGGGCCGCTTCCGGCGCGGAACCGTCTGTCAGGCGGCGGTTGTCTTGGCCAGGTAGGCGGCCCACTGCGGGTCACCGTCGTGCGCGGCGCCGATCAGCCGCCAGTGCGCGCCGCGTGGCACGGCGGGTACGCAGCGCAGGCTCCAGCCAAGTTCCTCAATCAGCCGGTCGGCCTTGCCGTGGTTGCACTTGGTGCAGGACGCGACGCAGTTCTCCCAGGCATGCATCCCGCCACGGCTGCGGGGCACCACGTGATCGATCGTCTCCGCCTTGGTGCCGCAGTACGCGCAGAGGTAGTTGTCCCTGCGCATCAGCGCAGCACGGGTCAGCGGTACGCGGCTCCGGTATGGCACCCGCACGTACCGGCGCAGCTTGATCACCGACGGGGCCGCCAGCTTGGTCGATGCCGAGTGCAGCACCCGGCCATCGGCGTCCTCGTGCACGACCTCGGCTTTTTCGCCGAGCACCAGGCACACGGCGCGGGGCAGGCAGACCGTGGTCAGCGGCTCATACGTGATGTTGAGCAGCAATACCCGACGCACGCGCACCTCCCGCCGGGTGCGCCGCTCGCGGAGCCTGAGCACCCGTGACCAGTGTGATTGCCTGACGGCTCGCCCGACAACTCCAATAGCGTAACGGCGCGGGCCGCCGGAGGCACGTACCGGGCAACAGCCGGGACGCTGATGCCGGCAGCCCTAGAGTCAAGCCATGACGACTGCGTACCCCCCTGCATTTCGAGCTGATCTTAAGGAGATTATTAACGGATATCTCGTCGCCGATCCCTACCGCTGGCTGGAAGATCCCGCCAGTGAGCAGACCCTCGACTGGCTGACCGGGCAAGATGCGCTCTATGCCGAGCGCATGGCGGCGCTGCCCGGGCGGGAGCCGCTGGCCGCCAGGCTCACCGAACTGCTCGACGCGGGAACCGTCAGCACTCCGGCCTGGCGCGGCACGCGGCGGTTCTTCATGCGCCGGACGCCTGGCCAGGAGCACGCCGTGCTGTACACGGCAGCGGCATCAGGCGGCGAGCGTGCGCTGATCGACCCGATGCGGATCGATCCGTCCGGCAGCACGACGCTGGACGCCTGGCAGCCCGACAAGGAGGGCAGGCTGCTCGCGTACCAGCTGTCCGAGGGCGGGGCGGAAGAGTCGGCGTTGCGCGTCATGGATGTCGAGACCGGCCAGGATGTGGACGGCCCGATCGACCGCTGCCGCTACAGCGGCGTGGCCTGGCTGCCGGGCGGCAAGGCCTTCGCGATCGCAAGCGATGCATCCTCGACGATTTCCATGCCGCCGCCGAGAAACTGATCGCCGACGGCCGGACCACGCCAGCGCAGCTTGCCATCTCCGGCGGCTCGAACGGCGGGCTGCTGGTCGGCGCGGCGCTGACCCAGCGGCCGGAACTCTTCGCCGCGGTGGTGTGCTCAGCGCCGCTACTCGACATGGTGCGGTACGAGCGGTTCGGGCTCGGCGAGACCTGGAACGACGAGTACGGGACCGCCGCCGATCCGGTGGAGCTCGGCTGGCTGCTGTCCTACTCTCCCTATCACCACGTGCGCGAGGGGACGCACTACCCGGCGGTGCTCTTCACCGTCTTCGATAGCGATACCCGGGTGGATCCGCTGCATGCCCGCAAGATGTGCGCCGCGCTGCAGCATGCCGACCCGGGCTCGCTGGCAGGCCGCCCCGTCCTGCTCCGGCGGGAATCAGATGTGGGGCATGGCGCGCGGGCGGTGAGCCGGTCAGTCGCGCTGGGATCGGAGACGCTCGCGTTCGCTGCCTTCCACACCGGGCTCGGCTTGCGGGGAGCAGAACGGGTGGCTGAGCCAGCGTAGGTGCCCCGGCGCCTGCCAGCCCGCCCAGCCTGCCCAGCCCGCCTGCCAGCCCGCCCAGCCAGCCAGGAGGTTTCATGATCATGGAGGATCTGACCTGCCGGAGGAGGCTGTCGCACGACTCCCGCCTACTCACGCGTAGTGGAGCACCTGACCCATCTGATGCAGTCATCCGACCCCGCAAATATGGATCAACTGCCCAAAACGCCGGGTTCCAGGAGCTTGACTATTCAAGATCACGAGTTGTGCGACAGCCTCGGAGGCCCCACGACCCTCCACGATCATGAAATTGTCCGGCCCCGATTGCCGGCCCAGCGTCACACCCGTCTCGTTCATCCCGCCCGTCTCACTCGCCTCGCCGTCCGGCCCCGCCCGGCCCCGCGTTTCTTGATCACGGATGATCCGGGGTGCTCGGACGCGCGAATCTTCCGTGATCATGGTCCAGAGCCGAGCGGAGTGGCCCGGGGAAGGAGCGGGCGGCGGGGCGTGGCGGTGGCCGGGGCCAGGGCGAGGCGGTGGCCGGGGCCAGGGCGAGGCGGCGGGCGGGCAGGGGCCAAGCGAGGCAGTCACTTCCGCCTCTGTATCCCTGCCCGCCTCACTCGCCCCGGTGCTGGCCCCCGCACTACGTTTCCTTGATCGCGGAGGGTCGCGGGTGCTGGGGCGTGCCGGATCGCCGTGATCATGGGCGGGCCGCTTAGTCCGGCCGCTCAGCGCACGCCGTGCGGGCCGCGCGAAGTGCCTCCCGGTAGTCCCCAAGCGCCGGGAGTCCCGCGTGCCGTACGGCGACCGACTCCCCCAGCCCGCGCGCCGCGTGCGCCACGATCTCGGTGCGGTGCTGGCTGGGCAGGCTGACGAGGGTGTCCCGGCCGAGCCGGAGCGCCTGCTCCGGCTCGTCGGCCTCGGCCAGGCAGCGCGCCTCGCCGAACATGACAAGCGCGCGGTCGAGGAACTCAGCCGGCGAGTACAGCCGCAGCGCATGCGCGAACGCCCGGGTCGCGCCCTGGTAGTCGCCCAGGGTCACCAGGGCATCCCCTTCATGGAAGAACAGCTGGCGCTCGGTGTACCCGAACGCTGTGCTGGCGCTGTCCGCCGCTGTGAGTTCGCTCAGCGCGTCGTGCGCCCGGTCCAGCGCCCCCCTGACCCGGTCCAGTGCCTCCCGGCGGCCGCGTCCGGCGAGCCGGGCCAGTGCCCGTGCCTCGATGACCGGCGCCATGACCCCGGCCACGCACGGCTTGCGGCCCGCCAGGTCAGTGCCGGCCCTGGCTAGCGCTGCAGCTTCCCGCGGATCGCCGTAGTAGAGCGGCACGAGCGCCTCACGGGCAGCAACCCAGGCACGGAGCCGCCGGTCGCCGGTCTCGTCCGCGGCTGTCCGCGCAGTACGGAAGAACGAGCGGGCAAGCCGCTGGTCGCCTAGGTTGATCATGGCCATGCCGGTCAGGCAGGCGAGCTGTCCGGCCAGCCGGCAGAGCCGTTCCGCGCTTTCAAGCGGCTGGCGCTCCGCGCACATGCGGCGGATGTCGCGGAGATCCAGCAGAACGTCGCAGAGCAGTCGCAGCGGCGGCACGCTCATGTACTGGATCCCGTATCCGGCCGTGGTCTCTTCCCATTGGTCGAGCATCGTCACCGAAACCGTCCGGCCGAGCAGCGCGTCGTCCAGCCGACGCCGGAGGTTGTCAGCGGCTCCGAAGAAACGGCTGTCCGGCGGCGCAGCGGCATCGGTCATCAGGGTGAGCAGCATGCCGCGGAGCACGTCGCCGCTGGCCCGGCTAGCCGCGGCCGTGCGGTCGCCAGCCTCCCCGCGATCGGCGTCCCCGCGGCCGCCAGCATCCCGGCGGTCCGCATCCCCGCGGCCGCCAGCATCCCCGCGGTCAGCATCCCCGCGGTCAGCATCCCCGCGGCCGCCAGCATCCCCGCGGTCCGCATCCCCGCGGCCGCCAGCATCCCCGCGGTCCGCATCCCCGCGGCCGCCAGCATCCCCGCGGTCAGCCTCCCCGCGGTCAGCATCCGCGCGGCCGCCAGCATCCCCGCTGTCCGCATCCCGGCTGCCTGCATCCCGGCTGCCTGGATCCCGGCTGTCCGCCCTCCTGGCGCGCGCAGGCTCTGCCAGCACCACTGCCGGCGAACCCTGCCCGGCAGCTACCTCCGGGACCACAGCGAGTGGCATGGCCCCGGTCAGCCCCTTGTCCGTGCGCATCCGCTTGTCCGCAGGCCCCCGCTTTCCTGCCGCGATCCTGCGGGCACGCGGGTCAGCCCGCTCCGTCGGCGATGAGGCCGAACCGGCGGCCACCGCGATCACGGGCGTCCGTGGCGCGGCGGCGTCGCGCGCTTCCGCGCTGTGCGCGCGGCCGCAGAAGCACCTGTCCTGATAGCCCAGGTCCTGCGGATCCGCGCGATAGACGGCGCACAGGTAGTGCAGGTACTCAGGCCCCGGCCGCTTCTGCCCGCTCTCGTAGGCGGAAAGCAGCGTCTCGCTGAACCGCGGTGGCTGCCGTCCTTCGGCCTCGTACCAGGCCCTGACCTGGGCGACCACATCGGCCAGGGCGATCCCGAGGGCCAGCCGGTAGGCACGGATCCAGGTCGTGCCATAGGCCGGCTCGCATTGACGACGGATGATGGCCGCGATCGTGGCCGGGTTCTCCCCGGCGACGATCTCGCGTGCCCTCGTCTCGCGAGCCAGGGCGAGCTCGTTGCGGACATCGCCGGGTTCCTGCGCCCCCGCGACAAGGCCCGCGCTTCCTGGGCCCGCGCTTCCTGGGCCCGCGCTTCCTGGGCCCGCGCTTCCTGGGCCCGCGCTTCCTGGGCCCGCGCTTCCTGGGCCCGCGAGCCGTGCTTCGTGGCTGGCCGACATACTGGCCGCTGCCTGACTGCCTGCACCAGGCATCTGGCCCTCCCCGTTCAGGAAACCGCACATCCCCCGGTCCGATCACGCTGCTAACTCATCGTAATCTATCGGTCGCAATTTGCTAATCAAATTGGGCTGCCTTCGACCGATAACGCCATTTTGGGATTCGCTTCCGGCCTCGGCCGGGTGATGCGAGCACGGGATCGGGCGCCGGCCAGCCTCGTCGCCGGCGACCATGGGAATCCGGCCGCCGAAAGGATCCCGTTGTGCACCCCGCCGTGCTCTCTGCCGTTCTCACCGCCGCCGGCGGCGGCCTCGCCGCCGGCGGCAGCCTCGCCACCGGGCCGCCTGCGGACACGCTCGCCGGTGCCTGCAAGGCAAATCCTGGCATCGCATGCCGGTTCGTCTGGGACATCTCGCACAGCACGAAGGCAGCGGAGCTGACGAGGGTGTACTTCGCCGGACCCGCCCACGTGGCGGGGCGGATCGGCTTCGTCCTGCTGATAGCGGTATTCCTCAGGATCGCGGCGCACCGGGTCATCGGCAGGATCACGAAGCGAGCGAGCGAGAACGCGGCTAGCCGGTCCGACCGGAATGGCTCGGTTTTCCACGAGCGGCGGAATCCCCGTGCCAGCGCCCTCGGCTCGGTCCTGAGCAACGCGGCGTCGGTCACCATCTTCGGCATCGCCACCGCGATCATCCTCGGCGACATGGGCGTGAACCTGGCGCCGGTCCTGGCCAGCGCCGGAGTACTCGGCGTCGCCATCGGCTTTGGCGCGCAGAACCTGGTGCAGGATTTCCTGGCCGGCATCTTCATGCTGCTCGAGGACCAGTACGGCGTAGGTGACGTCATCGTTGTCGGCGACGTCACCGGGACGGTGGAGGCGGTCAGCCTGCGGATCACCCGGCTGCGGGACGTGAACGGCGTCGTATGGCATATCCGGAACGGCATCATCAACCAGACGGGCAACGAGTCCCAGGGCTGGGCCCGCGCCATTGTCGACTTTCCGGTTGCCTACGACCGTGATATCCCGCGCGTGCGCCTGCTCATGACGCGGACAGCGGCACAGATGTGGCAGGAGCCGGACTGGCACGGGGTCATTCTGGAGGAGCCAGAGGTCTGGGGCGTGCAGGAGCTTTCCACCGACGAGATCGTCGTCCGGCTGGTGGCCAGAACGGCACCGCTACGGCAATGGGAGGTGGCCAGGGAACTCAGGGAACGGCTGAAGATTGCCCTGGATGAGCCAGGTGAGAGCGGCCATCAGCTCGGGCCGGGTGACGATGACCCTGACCGGAGCCGCCCGCCTGGCGGGCGCACGGGCAGTGAGGGCATGGGCAGCGACGGCACGGCCAGCGGCAGCCAGGCTGGCGGCGACCCGGCCAGGGGTGGCCCAGCTGGCGGCGGCCAGGCTGGCGAGAGCACGGCCAGCGAAAGCACGGCCGGCGGCAGCCAAGCCGACGGCGACCCGTCCAGGGATGGCCCAGCTGGCGGCGGTCAGGCTAGCGAGAGCACGGCCGGCGGCAGCCAGGCTAGCGGCGACCCGCCCAGGGGTGGCCCAGCTGGCGGCGGCACGGCCGGCGCCCTGGCCGGACCTTGACCGCCGCTGCCGCTGCGGTCGCTGCCACCGCTGCCGTCGCTGCGGTGGCTGCCGTCGCTGCCGGGGCCAGGTAATACCCTGGTGCGCAGCCATGAATGAATCTATGGAGCTGAGCCTCTATGAGGCAGTCGGCGGCGAAGAGACGTTCCGCCGCCTGGTGAGCAAGTTCTACCGGCGAGTCGCCGGGGATCCGGAACTCCGCGCGGTTTATCCGAGCCGAGACCTGGGACCGGCCGAAGAGCATCTGCGGCTTTTCTTGATCCAGTACTGGGGCGGCCCGGGAACCTACAGCGAACGGCGCGGCCATCCAAGGCTGCGGATGCGCCATGCGCACTTCGCCATCGGCGAGGCGGAACGCGACGCCTGGCTGCGGCATATGCGCGCTGCCATGGACGAGCTAGCCCTGGACGCGGATCGCGACCGGCAGCTCTGGGACTACCTGGTGATGGCCGCGCACAGCCTGGTCAATCAGCCGTCGGAGGCAGCCCGAGGGCCGGACCTCGGGCTTACCCCGACCTGACCGGGGATTCGCCCCGGTGATCATCTCCCGGCGGATCAGCCTCTGGTTAGCTTCCGGTAGGTGACGCGGTGCGGCCTGGCCGCCTCTGCTCCCAGCCGGTCGATCTTGTTCTTCTCGTAAGACTCGAAGTTTCCCTCGAACCAGAACCAGCTGGCGCCGCCTTCCCAGGCCAGGATGTGCGTCGCGATCCGGTCTAGGAACCAGCGGTCGTGGCTGGTGATCACGGCACAGCCAGGGAAGTCGAGCAGCGCGTTCTCCAGCGAAGACAGCGTCTCCACGTCGAGATCGTTGGTCGGCTCGTCCAGCAGCAGCAGGTTCCCGCCCTGCTTGAGCGTGAGCGCCAGGTTCACCCTGTTGCGCTCGCCGCCGGACAGGATTCCGGCGGGCTTCTGCTGGTCAGGGCCCTTGAAGCCGAACGCGGCGACGTAGGCGCGGCTGGGGATCTCGCTGCGGCCCGCGCTGATATAGGCCTCTCCGTCGGAGATGACCTGCCAGACGTTCTTGTCCGGGTCGATCCGGCCCCGTGACTGATCAACATAGGCGATCTGAACCGTCTCGCCGATCCTGATCGAGCCAGCGTCCGGCTGCTCCTCCCCGATGATCATCTTGAACAGGGTGGTCTTGCCAACCCCGTTCGGCCCGATCACCCCGACGATCCCGTTCGGCGGCAGGGTAAAGCTCAGGTTCTCGATCAGCATCCGGTCGCCGAATCCCTTGGCCAGGTCGGTGACCTCGACGACCAGGCTGCCCAGCCGAGGGCCTGGCGGGATCTGGATCTCCTCGAAGTCCAGCTTCCTGTTCTGGTCGGCATCGGCTGCCATCTCCTCATACCGCTGCAGCCTGGCGCGGCTCTTTGCCTGCCGCGCCCGCGGGCTCGATCGCACCCACTGCAGCTCGTCCTCCAGCCGCTTGCGGCGCTTGACGTCCTTCTGCCCCTCCACCTTGAGCCGCGAAGCCTTGGTCTCCAGGTACGTCGAGTAGTTGCCCTCATACGGGTAGGCGCGGCCGCGGTCCAGTTCCAGGATCCAGCCGGCCACGTTGTCGAGGAAGTACCGGTCGTGCGTGACCGCAACCACCGTGCCCGGGTACTTCTCCAGGTGCTGCTCAAGCCAGAGCACGCTCTCGGCGTCCAGGTGGTTGGTCGGCTCGTCAAGCAGCAGCAGGTCGGGCTGCTGCAGCAGCAGCTTGCAGAGGGCGACCCGGCGGCGCTCGCCACCGGAGAGCACGCTCACGTCCGCATCGGGTGGCGGGCAGCGCAGCGCGTCCATCGCCTGCTCAAGCTGGCTCTCCAGGTCCCAGGCTTCCCGGTGGTCGAGCTGCTCCTGCAGCTTGCCCATCTCCTCAAGGAGCGCGTCGGAGTAGTCGGTGGCCATCTTCTCGGCGATCTCGTGGTACCGCTCGAGCAGCGCCTTGGTCTCCGCCACGCCTTCCTCTACATTGCCAAGCACGGTCTTGGTGTCGTCAAGCTCGGGTTCCTGGTCGAGCATTCCCACGGAGAAGCCTGGCATCAGCCTGGCATCGCCGTTCGACGGCTGCTCGACGCCTGCCATCATCCGCAGCAGCGTGGATTTGCCAGTGCCGTTGGGGCCGAGGACGCCGATCTTGGCGCCGGGCAGGAACGCGAGAGTCACGTTGTCGAGGATGACCTTGTCGCCATGCGCCTTCCGCACAGCGCGCATCTGGTAGATGAACTCGGGCATGCCTCCAAGGGTAGGGGCAGCGGCTGCCCGGTTCGGACGGTCGGTGCCATAACGGGGCCGGTAGACGGCCGGTACCGGGATCGGGCCGGTAGACGGCCGGTACCGGGATCGGGCCGGTAGACGGCCGGTACCGGGATCGGGCCGGCCGACGGCCGGGCGGTCGGCCGACCCGCATGACCCCGGAACCTGGCTAGAAGGGCGCAGAGACCGGTTCCTGCGCAAGCGCGGCAATCGCACTCTCGTCGAAGATGTCGCCGCCTGGCTGCCCGTCGGTGCCGTCCGCGCCGTCGGTGCCGTCCGGGCCGTCGGCCTCGCGGGAGCCCGCGGAGAGGGCGCCGGCGCTGGCGGTGGCCGGCTCGTCAGCGGTGCGGGGCCGGGCGGCTTCCTGCTCGCCGTCATCCCCGCGAAGGCCCTCGTCGCCCGGCAGGCCGCCGGTGGCGAAGCCGGCCGCCAGCTGGCTGGCCGCGGTCTCGCCCGGCGCCCGCTTGGTGCGCTGGAAGTGGGCCGCGCCACGGGACATGTCATGCCCGACGGAGCTGGCATCCACTTCGACCACGATCCTCGTCATGCCGTCCTTCTCGTACGGCCGGACGGACAAGCGGCCCTTCACGACCACGGGATCGCCCTTGCGGACGCACAGTGCCACGTTGTCGGCTAGCTTGCGCCAGCAGATCACCGTGACGTACGAGGTGTGACCATCGGTCCACTCGCCCGTGCTGCGGTCCATGTAGCGAGGGGTCCAGGCCACTCGCATCGTCACCTTGGGCGCACCCGAGCTGGTCGTCCAGAAGCTGGGCTGGGTGGCCACGTATCCCGTCAGGCTCACCTGTGCCTCATTTACCATAGCTATCCTCCTGAATCTGCCGGGGCAGGGCGCCGTCCGCGCCCGCGCGCTGGCACCGGCGGCACCGCGCCGCCTGGCGCTCTCCAAGCTCGCGGATCCAGGCAGGAACCGCATGCGCAGGCCGCGGCCTGTGGACGACACGAGGTCACCAACCGGGCCGGTGGATACCGGCCGCCAACCGGGCCCGTGACATGAGACACTGCGCGGCACGTTGCGCTGGCGGGCTGAGCGGGCGACAGCCAACACCGGGCGACGGCCCGGGCACGGACGCAGCCAACACCGGGCGACAGCCCGGGCACGGACGCAGCCAACACCGGGCGACAGCCCGGGCACGGACGCAGCCTTGGCCGGCCGCCGTCAGGCCGTGACGAGCTCCGACGGCTCGGCGATCACGTCCACCAGCGCGCCGTTGCGCATCACGGTGATCGCCAGCGGCCGGCCGATCGCCTCGCCGAACATCAGCCGCTGCAGATCCTGCGCCTTGGTTACCGGGCTGTTAGCGGCGGCTAGCAGCAGGTCGCCGGCCCGGATGCCGGCGATGGCCGCGGGCCCGTCCGGAAGCACCTCCGCGACCCGGAGCCCGCTCGCGCGGCCGAAGCGCTCCTGCTGCCGTGCGCTGAGCGGGGCGGGCACGGTGACCAGGCCCAGGTAGGCGCGCCTGACCCGGCCGTCCCGCATGAGCGCGGCGATGATCCGCCTGGTGGTGGCATTGACGGGCACGGCAAGGCCGAGCCCGATCCCGGCCACGGCCGTGTTGATCCCGACCACGCGGGACTGCGCGTCCGCCAGCGCTCCCCCGGAGTTGCCCGGGTTGAGCGCGGCGTCCGTCTGGATCACATCCTCGACCAGCCGGGCCGCCGAGCCGCTCCGGGTTGGCAGCGAGCGGCCGAGTGCGCTGACCACGCCGGCGGTGACCGAGCCTGCCAGGCCGAGCGGGCTGCCGACGGCCACGACAAGCTGGCCGACGGCGAGATTGTCTGCCTCGCCGAGTTCCGCGGGCGGCGGCGTCGGCCCGCCTGCGCGGACCACCGCAAGGTCGGACAGCGAGTCGGCGCCCACGACGGTGAAGGAGGCGCTGGTGCCGTCGGAGAACAGCGCCGTCCCGCCCTGCGCCCGGCCGACCACATGCGCGTTGGTCAGCAGGAACCCGTCGCCGGTGTAGACCACGGCCGAGCCGAGGCTCTCCCCGCCGCCGCGCGAGCCGGCCCGCGGGACGCGGAGGCTGGCCACTTTCGGCGTGAGCGCGGCGGCCACCGCGGTAACGATCTGTGAATACGCGTCGAGTGGCGAGCCTGCTGCCATGCTGTCCTCCATATGTTCGGATTACAACATTACAACCAGGCTCGTGCAAGACAGTAATACGCAACGGCGCTCACGATGCTGCAAGCGCCGCGGGTGGCCGGCGACGGCAGCCAGCGACGGCAACGGCAGCCAGCGACGGCAACGGCAGCCAGCGACGGCAACGGCAGCCAGCGACGGCAACGGCAGCTGACGATGGCGACGGCGATGGCAGCCGGCGACGGCGACGGCAGCCGCCGGTCTAGCCTGTCGCGACCCGCAACTCCTCGGCGAACCGCTCGTACTCGAAGAGTTCCTGCTCGATCGGCAGCACGACCAGGTCCCTGGCCACCGTCGTCATCCTGGAGCGCATCGCAGCCTCGACCCGCTGCTGTTCCCGCTCGGCGGCCACCCGGACCAGGTTCATGCAGCCTGATGCGGTCAGCCAGCCAAGCAGCAGGATCGCCGCGATCATGAGACCAATCCAGGGCAGCAGGGAAACGTCATCGAACAGCCGCGGGACATGCCTGGCCGGGTGCAGCACGCCAAACGCCACGATCACGCCGAGCCAGGCCACGCCGACGATGACGCAGCCGAGCAGCAGCCCCTGCCAGGCGCCGATGAGCCGCCACCAGCCGGCGATCTCGTTCTCCACCGGCAGGGTCTCGCCCATCGAGGCGCCGAGCGCGCCCGGGATGTCCTTCGCCATGGATCGCGCGGCGGACCGCACGGTCTGCGACCAGGGCATCGGGAGCGGCGGGCCGACCTTGTCGGCCGCCGCGGTGAGGGCGTTGTCGATTTCCGCCTGCTGCGCACCGGATGGCCCGGCGGTCACGCTGCGCAGCTCCGCCCAGAGCTTGCCCAGCCGCACCTTGCGCGCGGGATCGTGCCCGGTGACGCGCTCGGCCAGCCAGCCGACCGGCCAGCCAACGTAGTCGAGGGCGCGGAGCTCGCGCGCGCTCCGCAGTGACTCGCCGACCGCGGGCACCCCGGCCGCCCGGGCGAATGCGTCAGCCAGAAGTTCCACCGTGCCCGCTGGCACGCTGTTCGCCGGCCCCGCCGCAGAATCCCCTGAACTTGCCGACTGAGCGGGCCTGGCTGCGTACGGCTCGAATTTCGCGACGATCGCGTCCACATCCGCGGAAATCCGGGCGGTAGCCGCGCGCCGGGCGGAAACTGCCTGGATGAGCAGCTTGCGGAACTCGCCGATGCCGTCGCCGGTGAGCGCGGACGTTACGAGTACCTGGACGTCATGCAGGTCCTCAGACTCGAGCAGCCGGCGCAGGTCGGTGATGCAGTCCTCGGCCTGCGCAGCCGAGAGCCTGTCCGCCTGGTTCAGTACCACCGCGATGACCTCGGAGTGCCCGGAAAGCGGCACCAGGTAACGGCGGTGCACGGCGGCGTCGGCGTATTTCTGCGGATCGAGCACCCACACGATCAGGTCGGCGAGGCCGACCAGCCGGTCCACCTGGCCCGAGGCGCCGCTCACCACGGAATCATGGTCAGGCAGGTCGAGCAGGATCAGCCCGGCCATCGCGTCCTCGCCCCGGTCCAGCGGGCTGGACCGGGCATAGCGGTGCCTGCGCTGGACCCCCAGCCACTCCAGCAGCGGTCCGGAGCCTGCCACTCCCCAGACGCATGCATGCGGATCCCTGGTCACCGGACGGGTGACGCCCACGGCCGAGAAGTCCGCCCCGGCCAGCCGGTTAAAGAGCGCGGACTTGCCGCTGCCGGTGCCGCCGGCCAGCGCTACCACGGTATGCGCCGAGGACATCCGCAGCCGCTGGCCGGCCCGGGCGAGTAGCTGCTGCGCGTCGCTCAGCAACTGCTCGCTGAACCCGTCCGGTCCGGACCTGGCCGACCCGATCTGGACGAGCCTGGCCAGCGCGGTCAGCCGGTCTGACAGCGCGGAAGCTGGTGAGTCGGGAAACGCCTGGCCGGCCAGCGGCCCGCCGCCGGATGACCCAGGCGTCATCGCGCCGTCTCCAGCGCCTGCGTGATCTGGCGGAGCTGGGCAGGCGAGGCGTCATCGGGCAGGCCGGCCGCGTCGACGATCTGGGTGAAGCGCAGCATCTCCTCGTTGAAGAGCAACGCGATCCTGTCGTGCAGGTCGGCTCGCGCCTTGGCCGCGATGTCTCGCAGCGGGCCGGCCCCGAACAGCGACGTCAGCAGGTGCTGCGGGACGACGCCGGGGCTGGCATCGGCAGCGTGGCCGGCCGGGTCGCCGCCCGCGCCATCGCCAAGCAGGCCAATCGTCAGCACCAGGGCGAGCGGCTCCACATCGAACGACACCACCCGCGCGATCGAGCGCTTGGTCACGTTCTCGGCCTCTACCAGGTGCATTACGTGATCCTGCCACGCGCTGATCGCCCGCGATGTTCGCCGGGCCAGGTCCGGCGCCGACCTGCTGAGAGCGGCCGCCCCCTCCCGGCTGATCGTGGCCATGCCAGTCCGGAGCCCGGCGTCGTGGCTCTCGTCAAGCGCGGCCGCCTCGCCGAAGCTCAGCACCGCCTCGGCGGCGAACTGCGCGGCATAGTCGCGGTCCGCCGCGCTGGCGGACAGCCCGGCGAGCAGCGGGCCGCCTGCCGGGTGCTGGCGCCAGCGGGACACCGCATCCTCAGCTGCCCGGTCGGCGACCGCGGCGACGAGCGACTCAAGACCGGTGCGCACGGCTGCCGTCAGCGCGCTGGCGCGGGCAGGCAGCCGCCGCTTGCGTGGGCGACTGGCCGCCCCGCCGACCCGCCGTACCTGGAGCATCCGCAGCAGATCGCCGGTACCGGCGAAGTCCTGCCAGCGGGCCAGCACCTCGCCGCGAAGCAGCGAGCCGTTCCCGGTGGCCTGGTCGATCTCGGTCAGTCCGGCCGCGTATGCCTCGTCGACCGCGGACCGCAGTTCCGCGCGGAGAGTGAGCTGTGCCTCGGCCTGACTGGCCAGGGCGGGGAGCCTAGCCCGGAACGTATCCAGTACCCCGGACATGGTCTGGGTGAGGACCGCGACGCGCCGATCCTCACGTGCCGCGGTGTCCTCCAGCCAGTCGCGGATCGGGCCATAGACCTCGGCAGGCAGCCTGCCCTCGGTCAGCACGGTCTCCGGGATGACGAAGCGCCGGGCGTCGCCGAGCCCGTTCGCGGCCAGCATCGCGTCAAAGTGAGTGGTGAGCAGGGCCGCGGAGGCCGGCGGGACCCTGGAGAACACGATTCCCAGGGCGGCGCCCCTGTCCCGTGCATACTGCAGCAGTTCCCAGACGGCGGCATCGGCATAGCGCGTGGAAGTCGTCATGAAGAGCCAGAGGTCGGACGCGTCAAGGAACTGATGCGCGAACTCGCGGTGCGCCTGCACGACCGAGTCGATGTCCGGCGTATCGAGCAGGGCGACGCCCTTGGGCATGCCCTCGCTGGACGCCAGCACGAGCAGCCCGTCGCGGCCCGGCATTGCCAGCCCTTGCTGCCGGACCCGGGGCAAGGTGGGCAGGAAGACGTTCTCCGCGAACCAGTCGACATCGCTCGGATGGCTGGCGAGCACCGGGCTGTTCGTCGTCGGGCGGCGGATCCCCGTGTTGCTGACCTGCTTTCCGACGAGGCTGTTCACCAGCGTTGACTTGCCGGCGCCGGTCGACCCGACCAGCGCGACGAGTACCGGGGAGCCAGACTCGCGCAGCCGCGGCAGCAGATAGTCGTCGATCTGGCTGAGCAGCTTGCGCCGCTCTGCCCTGGCATCATCGACCCCTGGCGCATCGAGGAACAGCGGGGCATCGAGGATGTGGTGCCGCACCTCAAGCAGCGCGGATTCCAGCCGGCGGGCATCGACGCGCCTGGGCTTCGCGGCGGCCGCCGCGGATTGGCGAGCGGGCGGCTCCGCATCCGGATCTGGCGCCTCGTGCGCGCCGTGGACCTCAGCCCGGCCGGCTGCCGTGGCGGCAGGCCCGGCAGCGGCATGGGCACCTGGGCCGACCGCATCCTGTCCGCCAGCCGCATCCTGTCCGCCGGCCGCATCCTGTCCGCCGGCCGCATCCTGTCCGCCAGCCGCATCCTGTCCGCCGACCGCATCCTGTCCGCCAGCCGCGTCCTGGCCGCCAGCCGCATTCTGGCCTTCCGGCAGCGCGGCACCGCCAGCGGCGGCGTCCCCCGGCGCCGACGCAGCCGTCCGGCCGTGTCCTTCCGTCATGCTGCCTGGCCTCCAGACACCGGCGAGTTGCCAGTCACCGGGCCGGCCTCCGTACCAGATCATTACCATGCGCAGGGCCGTCAACCTGCGCGGGACGCGCGGCGGGCAGGAACGTACCGCCCGGTGACCCATTCGCCGGGCTACTGCATAGTTCGGCAATCTGCGCCGCGATCGTCACGACCTCACCCACTACCACGACCGCCGGGGGCCGGATCCCCGCCCCGGCAGCATCGTGGGCGACAGTTTCCAGTGTTGCGGTAATTTTGCACTGCGTGGGCAGAGTACCGTCGGCGATCACCGATACTGGGCTCTTCGGGTCACGACCGTGCTGCATTAGTGCATCAGTGATGGCCTGCAGGTGCTCAGTCGCCATCAGCAGCACGAGGGTGGCCTGAGACGAGCCGAGCGCGGCCCAGTCGACCGTGGAGCGCTCGTCACCCGGCGGGACGTGCGCTGAGATGACGTGAAACTCCTGTACCACGCCCCGGTGGGTGAGCGGCACTCCGGCAGCCCCGGGCACCGCGATCGCGCTGGACACGCCTGGCACGACGGTGACCGGCAGGCCGGCCCGCAGGCAGGCCAGGAGTTCCTCGGCGCCGCGGCCGAACACGAACGGGTCGCCCCCCTTCAGCCGTACGACGAAGCGCCCGGCGGCTGCCGCCGAGACCAGCACGGAGTTGATGTACTCCTGGGCCATGGCGCGGCCACGGGGAATCTTGGCGGCATCGACTATCTCGACATCGGCAGGCAGTTCATCGAGCAGCGAGCGCGGCGCCAGCCGGTCGGCCACGACCACGTCCGCCTCAGCCAGCAGCGCGCGGCCGCGTACCGTGATCAGCCCGGGATCTCCTGGACCGCCGCCGACCAGGGCCACGCCGCCGCCACGCCGACGGCCCCTGCGGGCGCCAATCGCGCCCGAGGTCAGCGCGCTCACGACCGCGTCCCGGATCCCTGCGCTGTGCCGCGGGTCACCACTCAGCACGCCAATCCGCACGTCGCCTGCCTGGCCCGAGGCCGGGGTCCAGGCCCGGGATGCGGCAGCGTCATCGGCCCGCACGCACCAGATGCCCGCGGCATCGGCCTCGGCGGCCGCGGCGGCGTTCACCGCGGGGTCGTCGGTGCAGGCGCAGACCAGCCATGCCCCGCGGCAGTCGCCGGCCGTGTAGCCGCGGGCGGCCCAGCTGATCCGGCCCGCGGTGGCGAGATCATGCAGCGCCGGGCTGAGTTCGGGGGCAATGATGGCCACCTCGGCGCCCGCGTCGAGCAGGGCAGGCACGCGCCGCGCTGCGACGGTGCCGCCGCCCGCAACCACGACGCGGCGGCCCGCCAGGCGCAGTGCCAGCAGGTAGGGCGCCCCATCGGTGGCCGTCATGAAAGTCCCGTACTCCAGGCTCGTCAGCTCTTGTCCGTGACGCCAGCCGAGTCGAACGTCGCGACGTCCCGCAGCGCCCGGACCGCGCTCTGCACGATCGGCAGCGCCAGCAGTGCCCCAGTTCCCTCGCCGAGCCTCAGCCCGAGATCGACAAGCGGACGCAGGCCCAGGTGATCGAGAGTAGCGGCATGCCCGGGTTCGACCGAACAGTGCCCGGCGATGCAGCCCTCAACGGCCGCAGGGACCAGCGCCGCGGCCGCGAGCGCGGCGGCTCCGGCGATCACGCCGTCCAGTATTACCGGAACCCGGAGGGCTGCCGCGCTCAGGATGAACCCGGCAAGCGCGGCATGCTCTAGGCCGCCGAAAGCAGCAAGCACGCCCACCGGGTCACCGCGATCGGGCTGGTGCCTGGCGAGCCCTCGTCGCACCGCCGACACCTTCCTGGCGTGGGTGACCGAGTCGATGCCAGTGCCGTAGCCGGTCATCTCGGCCGGATCCCGGCCGGTAAATGCGCACACAAGTGCCGCTGAGGCGGTGGTGTTGGCAATTCCCATGTCGCCGGTGACCAGGCACCTGTTGCCGGCGACGACCAGGTCGCTGGCTATCTCGACGCCGACCATGATCGCCGCAAGGGCCTGTTCCCTGGTGAGCGCCTGGCCGGCCGTGAAGTCGGCCGTGCCGGCCGCGACCTTGCGCGAGATCAGCCCGCCAGCGGGCGCAAGCTCGGTGCACACCCCGACATCTACCACCACGACCCTGGCGCCGGTCTGGGCGGCGAACGCATTGACGACCGCGCCGCCGGCCAGGAAGTTGGCGACCATCTGCGCGGTCACCTCCTGCGGCCATGGGGTCACGCCCTGGGCGTGCACGCCGTGATCCGCGGCGAACACGGCTACCGCGGCTGGCTCCGGCATTGGCGGCGGGCAGCTGCCTGCCAGCCCGGCCAGCCGGATCGACACCTCCTCAAGTTCGCCGAGCGAACCGCGCGGCTTGGTCATCAGGTCCTGGCGTGCCCGCGCCGCGGCCATCGCAGCCTGGTCCAGCGGGCCGATCGCGGCCCGCACCTCGTCAAGCCGATCCACTTCGTTCTCCTCCTGAGTCTCGGGCAGGCCGCCGTCAGCGGACATGGACGTGATCGTCGTCGTGCGGATGCGCGTGCGGTCGCTGGGCCGCGCCAACCCGGTGCTCGAAGCCAGGCAGCGCCGTCCGGTACGCGCAGACGTCGCAATTCATCCTGATGTCCCCGGCCAGCGCCTCGTGATAGCGCTCACCGACCAGGCCGGCCAGTTCATCGGTGTCGCCGAGTACGTCCGTGCAGCGCACGTCAATGCCCGGATGCGCGGCGCCGTACGCACCGGCCTGGTCAGCTATCCGGTCCGGCAGGATGCCGGGGAACAGGAAGTACCTGGCCACGATGATCTGCCGGGCCCCGAGCAGCCGGCAGCGCTCCAGCCCGGCCGGCACATCGGGGCTGGCCAGCGACACGAATGCGGTTTCAGCGAACGCGTAGTTCCTGCCCTCCCAGAGCAGCCGGGCAGTCTTGCACACCTCGGCATTTGCGTCCGGGTCGGTGGACCCGCGCCCGGCCAGCAGCACGGCCGGCGGCAGCCCGCCTGCAGCGGGCTCGCGCCGGGCGGCGATCCGTCCCGCGAGCAGTTCGAGCAGCACCGGGTGCGGGCCGAGCGGCCGGCCGTAGCTCCAGTCCAGGCCAGGATGGCGGGCCCGCTCCCTGGCCAGGGCGGCCGGGATATCGCTCTTGGCATGACCCGCCGCCGACAGCACGAGCGGCACGGCCACCACGCGCCGGTGGCCGCGCCTGGTGAGTTCGGTGACCGCGTCCCGCAGCGGCGGATCCGACAGCTCGATGAACCCGCCGGCCACATCGATCCCCTGCAGCACGAAGGCGGCGGCCATTCGCGCGGTGAACGCGGTGAACGCGGCCACCCCGGCCGGATCCCTGGTGCCGTGCCCGGCGAGCAGCAGCGGTGCGCGGCTCATGGCGCCGCATCCGCATCGCCGGGCAGGCGGGCCGCTCCCGGCGCGGCGGGCTGGCCCGTCGCAGCCCGCAGGAGCGCGTTCAGCGCCGCCGCGGCAACCGCCGAGCCGCCCTTCTCGGAAATGTTGGTCAGCGCCCGCAGCCCACTGGCCCGCAGCGCGTCCTTCGCCTCGGCGGCCCCGACGAACCCGACCGGCAGGCCGATGACGAAGGCCGGCTCCACCTCCCTGCTCAGAATCTCCTGCAAGGCGGTGGGCGCGCAGCCCACCACCCACACAGCTGCCGGGCCCACCTCACCGAACGCCAGCCGCACCGCGGCGGCCGCCCGGGTGATGTTGGCCGTGCGGGCCAGCCGCTGGGTCAGTGGCTCACGGATCTTGCACACGACCGGGCAGCTCGTGATCCCCGCGGCGACCATCGCCACGTCCGCAACCACTGCTGCGCCGCCGGCCAGCACGGCCACGGCTGCGGCCAGTGCCTCCTCGTCGCAGACCAGGTCCGTGGCGTAGTCGAAGTCGGCGCTCGCATGGATGATCCGCTCGGTCACGTCACGGCTGAACCTTGGCAGCCTGGAAAGATCTATCCGAGAACGCAGTATCCGGTAGGACTCTGCTTCGATGGGATGGGTGTCATCGGGCTCGGCCGGGGGCCACGTCACCACGTCTTCACCTCCTCGGCCAGGAAGATCGCCTCGGCCGGGCAGATCTCGACGCACTCGCCGCAGCCGGTGCAGCGACCGGGCAGGACGGTCAGCCGCGCCTTCGCACCCCGGCCACGAGCCGGGCGGATGGCATGCTCGGGGCACGTTAGCAGGCACGCGCCACAGCCCTGGCAGGCCGCGGTGACCGTAATAGCAGCGGGCCCGGTCATGGTGCTGCCCACCGGTACTCCCGCGGCGTGACCATCCGTCCGGCCAGCACCCTGGTCCTGGACGAGCCGACCACGACCAGCGTGTGCATGTCCGCGGTTGCCGGGTCGAAGCTGGCCAGGCTTGCGATGCCCGCCTGCTGGCCAGGCCTGGAGGCGTGCCGCACCCAGCCGACCGGCGTCGATGGCGGCCGGTGCTCGGCCAGGATGGCAAGCGCGCGGCCGAGCTGCCAGGTCCTGGCCAGGCTTGCCGGGTTGTAGAAGCAGGTGACGAGATCGGCCTCGGCAGCGGCACGGACCCTGCGCTCAATCACCTCCCACTGAGTATGCAGGTCGGACAGCGAGATAACGGCGTGGTCGTGCCCGAGCGGCGCGCCGAGCACCGCCCCGGCGGCCAGCGCCGCAGTCACGCCAGGAACGCCGGTGACCTCGATTCTGCCGCCGGCCAGCTCGAGCACCGGGCTGGCCATCGCGTAAATTCCCGCGTCGCCGGAGCAGGCCAGCGCGACCGCATGCCCGGCCAGCGCCGCATCGACCGCCGCAGCGGCCCGCTGGCGTTCCTCGCCCAGCCCGCTGGCCAGCACCCGGGTGCCGGGCGGAAGAAGATCCGCGACCTGCCGGACGTACTGATCGAGCCCGACCACGACGCTTGCCCGGCGCAGCTCGGCGACGGCCCTGGGGGTCAGCAGGTCGCGGGCGCCAGGGCCGAGCCCGATCAGCGCGAGCCTGCCGCGCGGCCGGCGCCTGGCGACGGCGACCGTGGCGCGGGCGCTGGCCCGCTTGGTGACGACGAGGGCGGCATCGCCGGGCAGGCCAGCGGCCCAGTACCGGCCCGGCACGCCGCCGCCTTCCGGCTCGCCGCCAGCAGCCGCTTCGTCCGGGCATCCCGCATCCTGGCCATCTCCGTCCGCCAGGCCCGCGGCCACGAGTAGCGCCGCGGCCTCCGCGACGCTCGGCGTCCCGACTGCCGCGCGGACCACCTCGCTCGGCGTGGGGACCGGGACCGCGGCCAGCTGCGCCGCCGGGACGGTCACGACCTGCCAGCCGCGCTCGGCCGCGACTTCGAGCAGCCCGGGCTCGCGTGCCTTGACGTCCGCGGTGGCCAGCCAGCGGACTGACATCCGGGAAAGGCCCGCGGCCGCCAGCGTCTCGTCGATGAGCTGGCCCGCCTCGTCAGCGGTGACGCCGGTGCTTGCGCCAGCCCCGACGACCAGGGAAGGCGGCCGGTAGATGACGCGCGGGCCGGGCGACCGCGCAGCCCCCGCAGCCCCCGGCGCCCCGGAAAGCCCCGCAGCCCCAGAAAGCTCCGCGGCCTCCGGCGGCAGTACCTGGTCACTGACCACGATGGCCGGGACGCCAGGCTCTGGCCGGGCAGTCCGCGCCACGTTCGGCGGCAGCGGCGGGACCGGCCACCGGTGTTCCATGGTCAGCGTGACCCGCTCGCCGGAGAGGATCGCGGCACCCACCGCGGCCATATCGCTGCCCGGCTCCGGCACGAATCCGAGGTCCGCCCCGAACTCATCGAGGCCCACCGACCCCGCGGCCTCCGCGGCCGTGGTGATGACGGCAGTAGCCCCGAGGATGCCAGCAACCCGCCGGGCCAGCACATTCGCGCCGCCGGCGTGGCCGCCGAGAACCGGGATCGCGAAGCGCAGCGCCTCGTCCACGCACACCACGCCCGGGTCCTCGTATTTCCCCGTGATCAGCGGCGCGGCGATCCGGACGGTCGCGCCCACCGCGAGAAAGGAGATGATCGCGTCGCACTCGGCGAACGCCAGCGGAATGGCACTGGCGGCGGGTCCGTCGTATATCCGCGCGTAGGGCAGCACGGCTGCCAGGCGCTCAGCTGCTGAGCGCCCCCCTGCGGTGACGGTGATCAAGCCGATCATCCCCCGCCCACCTCCCCGGAGAGCACGAACACGGGATTGGCCGCGGTGAGCCGCAGCGAGCCGCCGGGCAGGCTCGCCAGCCTGGACGCCTGCAGTTGCACGCCGGACACCTGATAGCCATGCCCGGCGAGCAACTCGCGGACGGTGCGAACGCGGTCCACCGAGGCCAGCGCCGCCACCGCCCGGTACGGCCGGCCGAGCCGCAGGGCCGCGTCCAGCGCCGCATCGTCAGCTCCGCCGGCGAACAGCGCGTCCGGGGCGGGCAGGCCCGCCAGGATCCCCGGCGCGCGGCCCGCCGCGATCCGGACGGGCACGCCATGGGCGGCGGCGTTCTCGCCGATCCGGGAGCACTGCCCCGGATCGGCCTCGATCGCGATCACGCTGGCGCCGAACCTGGCGCACTCGACCGCCACCGAGCCCGAGCCCGAGCCCACGTCCCAGACCGTCCGGCCCGGTCCCGGGCCGAGCCTGGCCAGCACCACCGCGCGCACCTCGGACTTGGTGATCATCGAGTCCCGGTGCACGAATGCCTCTTCCGGCAGCGCCCAGCCGGCCGGCGCGCCGCGGTGCCCGGCCAGCCAGCCGGGCCGCTGCGCCGGGGCCGTGGCCGGATCCACCGCGACCAGCACGTTCGGGTCGGCGAGATGCTGCACCGCCGCCGCGGTCAGCTCGGCGACGCGCTCGGCGGGCTCGCCGAGCCGCTCAGCGACATAGACCCGCCGGCCTGCCGCGAGCAGCGCGCCAGCGAGTTCAGCCGCGGCATGCCCCGGCGCGGTCAGGATCGCGACCTTGGGGTGGGCCAGCGCCGCCGCGGCGACCGGCCGGGGAGACCGGCCATGTGCCGAAAGTACCAGCGCGTCGTCCCAGTCCAGGCCGAGCCGGGCGAAGGCGAGTGCCACAGATGAGACGGCCGGGATCACCCGCGGCATGATCCCGCGCGTACGCAGGGACCGGACAATCCCGAAGAATCCGGGATCGCCGGATGCCAGCACCGCCACCGGCCCGCGCGCCCGGCAGATCTCGTCCAGCGCGTCGGCTAGCCCGGTGATCTCCAGCTGCGCCGCAGTGTCGGGAACCGCTACCGCAGCGAGCAGCCTCCCGGCGCCTGCGACCAGCGCCGCCGAGGCAATGACGGCAGTCGCGTCCGGCCGCAGCGGGCTGCCGTCGCAGCCGATCACCGTGACGGCCGGCGTCATGCCGCGCGCTCCGGGAACGCGGCGACCAGGGTACGGCCGGTGAAGTCGACCATGATCACCTCGATGGCCGGCGGCGTTCGAGTCCGCGGCGTCCGAGCCGCCGGCGTCCCGGCCGGCGGCCGCTCGCCCGGCGGCGACTCGGGCGCGGCAGCCAGTTCCGCGCAGAACCTGCCTAGCACGCCGGCCACCCGGCGGCACAACTCGGCTCCGGCCGCGCCGAGCAGGCCGGCCTCGGTCCACAGCTCGACCGCATGCCGCGCGGTGTTCGCCTCGGACACCCGCGCGGCCAGGCCCGGATCGCCGCCGGCCGCGCGGGTGATATCGCCGAGCAGCCCGGTCGACACCTTCGAGCGCGTGTAATGGGTCATCAGCACGCCAGCCGCCAGTTTAGTCAGCTTCCCGGCCATGCCGACGAAGATCACCCGCTTGACGCCATGCTGCATGGCCCGGCGCAGCGCGGCGCCGGTGAAATCGCCGACCTCGACGAAGCACACTTCGGGCAGGCCAGGCAGCAGCGCCGTCGCGCCCTTCTCGGTGCGGCCGCCGGTGCACAGCACGAGTGACTCCTCGCCCTGCGCGGCGAGCACCGCCACCGCCTGCTCGACGCTGGCCCGCCAGGACGCGGTGGAGAACGGCCGGACGATGCCGGTCGTGCCGAGAATCGAGATGCCGCCGAGGATGCCGAGCCTGCCGTTGGTCGTCTTGCGTGCCATCCGCTCGCCGCCCGGGACCGAGATGATCACCCGCAGGCCGTGCTCGGCCAGGTCCACGGCCTCGCCGACGGCTTCAGTGATCATCTTCCTGGGCACCGGGTTGATAGCAGGCCCGCCGAGCTCAAGCCCGAGCCCCGGCTTGGTGACCACGCCGACGCCAACGCCGCCGTCCAGCTCAAGCCCGGCCTCGCCGCGCCAGCTCACCGACGCGGTGAGGTGCGCGCCGTCGGTTACGTCCGGGTCGTCCCCGGCGTCCTTGACCACCACGGCCTCGGCCCGGAGCGCCGCTGGGTCCGCCGCCCCGTGCGCTGGCCGCCCTGCGTGCACGCCGCCTGGCGGCGCCTCAGCCGGCCAGATCCGGCACGACTGCACCGGGAAGGAAACCCGGCGGCCGGACGGCAGCCCGATCTCGACGATGTGCTGCACCTCGCGGCTGACCAGCGCGGCCGCCGCCGCCTTGGCCGCCGCCGCGGCGCAGGTCCCGGTCGTCCAGCCGGTACGCAGCCCGCGCCGCCGCACCTTCGCGGTCCGCGGCAGGTCAGGCTCGCGCAGCTCGGCAGGCTCGGTCACGCGGCCGGCCCGCCCCGGCGTCCGGAACCGGCCGGCCGCTGCCCGCCGCGCCGTCCGGAACCGCCAGACCGCTGCCCGCGCAGTGTCTCGCGGGCCGCCCGGTCGGCCTTCCGGTACTCGTGGAAGTGACCCGGGTGGTACAGGTGCGACCGGGTGCCGCCCGCGGCGAGCGCGGGACCGGCCAGCACCAGCGTGTGCTTCCACAGCCGGTTCGCCTTCATCGTGGCGGCCAGGTCGGCCAGTTCGCAGCGGACCACAAGCTCGTCCGGCCAGCTGACCCGGTAGGCGATCACGCACGGCGTACCAGGCGGATAGCCGCCGGCCAGCAGCTCCGCCTGCAGCTGCCCGGACCTGGCCGCGGAAAGGAACAGCGCCATGGTGGTCCCGTGCCTGGCAAGTTCCGCGACCTGCTCGCCGGGCGGCATCGGCGTCTTGCCGCCGCCCAGCCTGGTGAGGATGACCGACTGGGCGACCTCGGGAACGGTCAGCTCCCGCCCGATGCTGGCCGCGGCCGCGGTGAAGCTGGACACGCCGGGCACGATCTCGGTCGCCAGCCCGAGCTCGTGGCAGCGGTCCAGCTGCTCCTGAACCGCTCCCCACAGCGCAGGGTCGCCGGAGTGCACCCGCGCCACCTGCAGTCCCTCGGCGCTGGCCCGCTGGTAGAACGGCAGCACGCGCTCCAGCGGCAGCAGCGCCGAGTCGACGACCTGCGCGCCAGGCCGCGCGTGCACGAGGACACCCGGATGGACCAGGCTGGAAGCCCAGATCACCACGTCGGCAGCGCCGATCGCCGCCACCGCGCGCAGCGTCAGCAGGTCCGGCGCGCCAGGCCCGGCTCCGACGAACGTCACCTTCCCCGCGCTCATCCCGGCTCGCCCTCTCCCCGGCCAGCCCCACCAGCACCGCTAGCACCGCCCGCCGCATCGCCCAGCCTGCCGCCGCGCCCGGCCCGGGGCCGGACCGTGATCAGCGTCGACAGGTACGGCACCGGCCCGTGTCCGGCCAGTTCGCCAGCCGGGCGGATGTCCTCCCCTGGCAGCCCGAGCCGCGCCCCGAACACCGCATCGGCCAGCCGGCCGGCGTCGTCGAGCAACCCGAGCACCGTATCGACGCCGGGACCGGCAGCCGACCCCAGCTTGTAGCCAACCACGGTGTCGTGCCTGGCCAGGGCCTCGGCCAGCGGGCCGGCGCCCGCGGTGAGCGGGAGCAGCACCAGCGACTCCGTGCCTTCGGTCAGCACAGTGCCGCTGCGAGCGGCCAGGTCCGACGCGGCGGTGATGCCGGGCACGGTCTCGATCGTGACGTCGCCGGCCAGCCCGGTCACGGTTTGCGCCAGGTAGCTGAACGTGGAGTAGATGGCCGGGTCGCCGATGGTCGCGAACGCCACCGTCCGCGCGCCGCCGGCGAAGGCGGCGGTCACCGTGCGCGCGGCGGCGTCCCAGGCACCGGCCCGGCCAGCGGTGACGCCGCCGCGGTCGGTCAGCGCGAACGCGATGCGGCGGATCCTGGCGGCATCGGCATGCGCCCGGACGGTGGCCTCCGCCCGCCCTTCCTCGGCCCTGTCCTCCTCGCCCGGCGTGGCCAGTACCGGGACGAACACCAGGTCTGCGGCGCGCAGTATCCGGATGGCCTTCACGGTGATCAGCTCGGGATCGCCTGGCCCGACGCCGACTCCGATCAGCCGCCGCATCGCGCCGCCCCGGCCGCTGCCGCGAACCTGGCCGCGAACGCCGGCTGGCCCGCCCAGTGCAGGTGCAGGTAGGACGCCACGGTGCGGCCTTGCACGAATCCCTCGCTGGCACCCGAGGAGAGCAGCCACGCGGGGTTATCCCTGTTTTCACTATTTACGAGTGTTCGGTGGAACTCGTGCCCGCGTACCCGGTCGCCGACCCGGGCGATGACGGAGTCGGCGACGGCGACTGCCGAGCGGTAACCGAGCGTGAGCTTCGGCGTCATCTCGGCATCGGCGCCGATCACGCCGCACATCGGCTGGCCATCCAGCGTCCTGCCGAGGTACAGCAGCCCGGCGCACTCGGCGGCGACCGGAACCCCGGCCCCGGCCAGCGCGGCGACCCGGCGGCGCATCGACACGTTGGCGGCCAGCTCGCTGGCGTGCAGCTGCGGGAACCCGCCGCCGATCAGCAGTCCCGCGGTGCCTTCCGGCAGCGACTCGTCGGTCAGCGGGTCGAAGCGGGCGACCTGGGCGCCGGCCGCGGTCAGCAGCTCGGCCTGCTCGGCATAGCCGAACGTGAACGCCGGGCCCCGTGCGATCGAGATCACCGGGCCCGGGCCTGGCCGGTCCCATGAGCCAGGGGATTCCTCAGGCGCGGCGACCGAGAAATCCCGTGGATCATGGAATAGCGCCACGGCGGGGTCCCAGGGGGCCGCCAGCAGCGGCGGCGCGCTGCTGGCAAGTGCCATCAGCGCGCCCATGTCGCAGCAGGCGCTGACCAGTGCGCCCAGCTGGGCAACCGCCCGCTCGGCGCTGGCCAGCCGCTCGGCGGCGGGCACCAGGCCGAGATGGCGGGATGGCGTCGCGATCGCGTCGGTGCGCCTGATCACCCCGAAGACCGGCATCCCGATGCCGTCAAGCGCGTCCCGCAGCAGCCGCTCGTGCCGGTCCGAGCCGACCCGGTTGAGTATCACCCCGGCCAGCTTCGTCCGCGGGTCGTAGTCGCGGAAGCCCGCCACCAGGGCCGCCACCGAGCGGCCGGCCGCCGCGGCGTCGGCCACCAGCACGACCGGCGCGGCCAGCAGCCTGGCCAGCTGCGCGGTGGAACCGAAATCAGGGTCGTCGGGCAGATCCGGGTGGCCGGCCAGGCCGGCTAGCGCGGTGCCGGCCTGCGCGGGGCCGGCCTGGGCGGGGCCGGCCTGGCCGGGCGCGTCCGGCAGCACGCCGTCGAAGAGGCCCATGACGCCCTCGATCACGGCCACGTCGGCGCCTGCCGCGCCGTGCAGGAACAGCGGTGCCATCAGCTCCGCACCGCAGAGCACGGGATCCAGGTTGCGGCCCGGCCTGCCGGTGGCCAGGGCGTGGTAGCCCGGGTCGATGTAGTCCGGGCCGGTCTTGTGCCCGGACACCCGCAGCCCCCGGCTGGCCAGCGCGGCCATCAGCCCGGTGGCCACGGTCGTCTTGCCGCTGCCCGAGGACGGGGCGGCGATGACGAGCCGTGGCATGACTACCATTCGATACCCTTCTGCCCCTTCTGGCCGGCGTCCATCGGGTGCTTGACCTTAGTCATCTCGGTGACCAGGTCGGCGAAGGCGATCAGCTTCGGGTCGGCGTCCCGGCCGGTGATCACCACATGCTGGTTGCCTGGGCGGGCGGCCAGCACAGAGATGACCTCGTCGACGTCCACCCAGCCCCACTTGACCGGGTAGGTGAACTCGTCGAGCACGTACAGCCGGTAGGCCTGCGCAGCCAGGTCCCGGCTGACCTGCGCCCAGCCCTCGGCGGCCCGCGCGGCGTGATCGCCGGCGTCCCGCTGGATCCAGGACCAGCCCTCGCCCATCTTGTGCCAGGCGACGGTGCCGCCCGCGCCGCTGCCGCCGAGCGTCGTCAGCGCATGCTCCTCGCCGACCCGCCATCTGGCCGACTTGACGAACTGGAACACGGCAACCGGCCAGCCCTGATTCCAGGCCCGCAGCGCCAGGCCGAAGGCCGCGGTCGACTTCCCCTTGCCTGGCCCGGTGTGCACGATCACCAGTGGCCTGCCGCGCCGCTGCCGGGTGGTCAGGCCGTCGTCCGGCACGGCGGCCGGCTTGCCGCGGGGCATCAGGCAGCCCCCCGGCGCCGGCCGGCCGTCCGGCCGGCCGGCGCGTGCGCGCGAACCACGCCGGTGATGCCGCCGGCCGCGAGTTCCTCCAGCCGGACCGCGCTGCCGCCAAGCTGCGCCGCCAGCCGCACGGCCAGGCCGAGCCGGACCGGACCGGACTCGCAGTCGATCACGATGGCGGCGACGCCGGCCAGCGCGCGGACGGCCCGGGCCAGGTCAGCGCCGGTGCCGCTGGTCGCACGGCCGTCGGTGACGACCACAAGCAGCGGGCGGCGGTCTGGATCCCTGAGGCGTTCGGCCCGCAGCACCCTGGCGGCCAGCAGCAGGCCGGCTGCCAGCGGGGTCCGGCCGCCGGTCGCCACCGCGGCCAGCCGCACGGCGCCCGCCTGCACGGAAGACGTCGGGGGCAGCGCGAGGTCGGCGGCGGCACCGCGGAACGTGACCAGGCCGACCTTGTCCCTGCGCTGGTAGGCATCGAGCAGCAGGGAGAGCACGGCGCCCTTCACCGCGCGGATACGCTGCCCGGCGGCCATCGAGCCGCTGGCGTCGACGACGAAAAGCACCAGGTTGCCCTCCCGGCCGACCCGTACGGTCTGCCGCAGGTCGGCCGGCCGGATCCGCAGCCGCGGCCAAGTCCGCCGCGGCGCTGCCCGGCCCGGGGCGGCCGGCTGCGGTGCCGCTCGCTGATCGGCCCGGCCGGGACGCTGACCGGCGAGCGGATCGGGCTGCGGCGACGCTGCTCGCGCCGGAACGGCCAGTTGCTGCGCCTGCTGCTGAATCGCCCGGCCGATGCGTGGCGCGGCGGCCCGCAGGGTGGCTGGCAGGTGGACCGAGTGCACCCGCCCGGTCGGCAGCCGGGCACCGGTGACCCGGCCGTACGGTGTCCGGGCCGCCGACCGCCGGCCTGGCGCGCCCTGGCCGATCCCGGTGACGGTCAGCAGCCGGGGCCGGAACGGCGCCGCGGCGCCCGTTGCCGGATCGCTGCGCGCGGCCCCCGGCTGGCCTCCCGCAGGCCCGGGCGCGGGCTGCTGGTCAGGGCGGCGCGGCAAGTCGGCGCTGGCTGGATCGTGCCGCAGCTCGCGGCCATTCGCTCCGGGCAGCGGCCCGCCGCCCGCCCCGCCGCGGCCCGGGCCGCCGCCGTCCGGATGATGGTCATCCGGCCCGTCCGGGTGATTGCCGTCCGGGCCGGTGCCGTCCGGCGGCTCCGGGCCGGTGCCGTCCGGCGGCCCGCCGGAAGCGCCGGCCGGCTGGCCGGAACCGAGCGCGTCCTGCAGCGCCTCGTCCAGCGCCTGCTCGTCCAGCCCGGGCACGTCGAAGGGATCCCGGCGGCGGCGGTGCGGCAGCGCGAGCCTGGCCGCCTGCCGGACGTCGTCCTCGCCCACTTCATCGCGGCCGTGCCAGGCGGCAAGCGCGATGGCGGTCCGCGCGGTGACCAGATCAGCGCGCAGGCCGTCCACCTCGAACGCACCGCAGACGGCGCAGATCTGCCGCAGCACGCCGTCGGGCAGCCGCACCGAAGGCAGCCGCTCGCGCGCGGAGACTACCCGGTGCGCTATCCGTCCCGAATCTTGATCCCAGTCCGTCGCGAAACACACTGGGTCAGCTTCGTACGCCAGCCGGCGGCGGACCACCTCGGCGCGCTGCGCCGGATCCCTGGTCGCGGCCACCTCGACGGTCAGCCCGAACCGGTCGAGCAACTGCGGCCGCAGCTCGCCCTCCTCCGGATTCATGGTGCCTACCAGCAGGAACCTGGCCGCGTGCCGGACCGAGAGGCCTTCCCGCTCGACGTAGTTCACGCCGAGCGCGGCCGCGTCGAGCAGCAGGTCGACGAGGTGATCATGCAGCAGGTTCACCTCGTCGACATAGAGCAGGCCCCGGTGCGCCGCGGCGAGCAGGCCGGGCTCGAATGCGGCGATCCCCTCGGTCAGCGCGCGCTCGATGTCCAGCGAGCCGGCTAGCCGGTCCTCGGTGGCGCCGACCGGAAGCTCGGCCAGCCGGGCCGGCCGCCGCAGCCGCGCTGGCTGGCCCGGATGCGGGCCGTCCGGGCAGCCCGGATCGGGCCCGGCGGGGTCGCAGGCGAACCGGCAGCCCGCCACCACGTCCGCGGGCGGCAGCAGCGCGGCAAGCCCGCGCACCACGGTCGACTTCGCGGTGCCCTTCTCGCCCCGCACGAGCACCCCGCCGATGGCCGGCGACACGGCGTTGAGCAGCAGCGCGAGCTTGAGGTCAGCCATGCCGACGATCGCGGCGAACGGGTAGTCCGGCTGGCCCGTGGCCGGCCGGGGCGCCAGCTGTGACCCGCCGGAACACCTCAGGTGATCAGCCGCCGCCCGCGGCCCGTCCGGCTGATTATCGCGGCCGCCCCGCGCGCGGATTCCCGTGCCGCCGTCCCCGACGCCCCGCCCGGCCATCATCGAGCCTCGTCCTTCCCGGGTTTCCGCGCCCGTAGCTGGTCCCGCCGACGGCCGGAGTCTCCTGGCTCCCGGATCAGCGCTCGCCCCGCCTTCCCGCCGCGATCCGGCCCCGCACTCGGCGTGGCCGGATCGGCGGCAGTGGCCGCTGAGGGTCACTCCCCGGTCACAGTTGCGCGACAGTCCCGGATTCCCACCGGGTTCCTCCGCATTGCCGTCGGCCTAACAGCATGGCACAACCGCCAGCTTCCGGACTGGCGCATCCCCGTCCGCCGATACACTGACGACGCGCAATCGGGATAGGGACGCCCGTCCGCTGCTGGTGGCGCACGACGCAGCGCAGCCAGGCCGCGCGCCGCCGGCTGGCCTGGCGGTCCCCGGGCCGGCCGGCGGCGGGCGGAGGCACGCGGGCGTCGGCACGGCAAAGCTCAGCGATTCCATGGCCGCGGTCCAGCGCGACTGGATGACTGATGCGGCGCAGCCCCGCACTACCGACGGACCTATGACAACTGACCTGAATGGAGCCTCGATGGGGGATGAGAATCGTTCCCGCGTACTCGTGACCGGCGGATCCGGATTCATCGGGCGGCGGCTCGTCCGCGCGCTGCTGGGAACTGGTGCCGACGTCACAGTGGCGGATTTGCGGGCATTCCCCGACGACGCGGTCAGGTCCGTGGTGGGTGACCTGTGCGATCCGTCGGTCGTCGAGGCCGCGGTCAGCCCGGGCACGGACGTGATCATCCATCTTGCGGCGGTGACGCGCGTGCTGCTGTCGATCGAGGATCCGGTCGGCACCCATGCGCTTAACGTCGATGCGACGGCCGGCCTGCTTGAGCAGGCGCGGCTCAAGGGCATCGGCTCGTTCGTGCTCGCCTCGACCAACGCGGTCACCGGCGACGTCGGGCGGGCCACCATTACCGAGCAGATCCCGCTCCGGCCGCTGACACCGTACGGGGCGACCAAGGCTGCGGGCGAGATGCTGCTCGGCGCGTACTCGGCCTGCTACGGCATGGCCGGCTGCGCGCTCCGGTTCTCCAACGTCTACGGGCCCGGCATGGCGGAGAAGGACAGCTTCGTTCCGCGCCTGATGCGAGCCGCCAGGGACGGCAAGGGCGTACAGGTCTTCGGTGACGGCACCCAGGTCCGCGACCTGGTGCACGTCGATGACATCGTGGCCGGCATCTTTACCGCGCTGCGGGCCGGGTGCACCGGGCCGCTCATTCTCGGCGCAGGCGAGTCCGTCGCGGTGAACGAGATCGTCGCCGCCGCGCGCAGCGTGACCGGCGCGGAGATACCGGTACAGAACGTCCCCGCCAAGCACGGCGAGATGCCTGCCGTGATCATCGACATCTCCGCCGCCAGGGCGCTCGGCTACAAGCCAGCGCACGATCTCAAGTCCGGCATGGCCACCGTCTGGCCGGAATTCTCGGAGGCAGCGAAATGACGACCAGGCTGGCCGACGACGCCGTCATCGACGGCAAGGCCGTCAGTGCCTTCACCGACCAGTACGGATCCCGGGCGACCGAGCTGCCGCCGCTGGCCATAGTGATCGCCGCCTACAACGAGGAAGGCGCGATCGGCCCGGTCGTCGAGTCGCTGCCCGCCGCGGTCTGCGGGCTCGCGGTCGCGAAGATCGTGGTGTCAGACGGCGCGGTCGACGGGACGGTCAAGGAAGCCGCGGCAGCAGGCGCGCTGGTGTGCGACGTTCCGGTGAACCGCGGTCAGGGGGCCGCGCTGCGGCTCGGCTACCGGCTGGCCCGCGACGGCGGCGCGAAGTACATCGTGACCACCGACGCCGACGGCCAGTACAACCCGGCCGAGATCGAGCGGCTGCTTGAGCCGATCCTGGCCGGGGAGGCGGATTTCGTCACCGGGTCGCGCAGGCTTGGCAGCGAGGAGACCAGGGATCCGGTGCGGCGGCTGGGCGTGCGAGTCTTCGCGCTCACCATCAGCGCGCTGACCGGCCAGCGGATCAGTGACACGACGTTCGGGCTCAGGGCGATGCGCGCCGAGGTGACCGGGGCTGTCCGGCTAGAGCAGCCGCAGTACCAGGCCGCCGAGCTGCTGATCGGCGTTATCACGCACGGCTACCGGGTAGCCGAGCGACCTGCCACGATTCACAAGCGGCAGGTCGGCAAGAGCAAGAAGGGCAACAACGTCTTCTATGGCCTGCGTTTCGTCGGCGTGATCGGCGAAACCTGGTGGCGGGAGCGTCAGCGGCGCGCGCGCGGTGCCGCAGACCGGTCGGCGGCGAACGCGAAGGGGACCGGCTCACCCTGATCGGCGGGCCGCGGCGGGCCGGCTAGCGCCGGCCCGCCGACCGATCCGGCGGCGGCCAGCCCGGGGCCGCCGGCTGGCGTCTCGGCGGCGGCTGCCGTGGCCTTGCCCCCGCGACTCGCAAACAGCATGTAGTGGAAGATCATGAACCTGGTGACGAACGTCACGCAGTTCGCTGCGAAATATGCCCCGTTGACGATGGCCACCCGCTCCCAGTGGCTCACGCCCATCGAGATGGCCCAGACGCTGGCATAGTGACTCGCCAGCCCCAGGACTATCCAGGCGCCGACGGAGACCAGCCAGAACGGCAGGGTCTCCTTCAGCACATGCGGCTTGCCCTTGCGCTCCCAGGCCCACCGGCTGAGCAGGTAGCTCACGCCCGCGCCGACCATTGACGCGATGACCGCGGACGCCCCGGCGGTCAGCTTGGTGATGCCCACCAGGATGGCCAGCGTTAGCTGGCTGGCGGCCACGGCAGCCAGCGAGACGGGCACGAACCGGACAAACCGCTTGCCGGTGTTACCGCGCAGTCGTTGCCGCATCGGCTCCGGGAGCCTGCGCCAGGCAGCGTTCACGATCTTGGGCCGTGCCATAGTCATGGTTGTCCTAGGTCGACGCGTCGCCATTGAAATAGGTAAAGACAGGTATACCGCACGGAACTCGTGCCTGGCCGCAAGACGCGATGTTCCAGGCACGGCGACCTCGCGGGGCGGAACACGCCCCCGCGGCCCGGCCGCTGAGTCCGCTAGGGCCAGGTGCTGCTAGCGGCCGGGGTATCGCTAGTCCCATGTTACCTACCGACTCCGAGTGCAAGCTTCACCTGCCCGCCGCGCCCTGGCTTATGCAGCCGGGTGCGCGCCAAGCCTGCCCGGTCGCTAGCCAACGTGGCCGCCCAGGTCGCGCGGCCTGCTCCAGCCACCGCCCCGCTGCTGCGCGGCGAACCACAAGTGGCCGGCCTTCCCGCGCCAGAACAGCTCGCTCTTCCCGCCGTGGCCGACGATGCCGAACGGCGCGCCGCGGACTGGCCCGATGCGCAGGCTGAACGGATGCCGCCAGCCGAGCCTGGGCCCGCGCGAGACCTGCCAAAGCCGGCCGTCGGTACCCTTCCAGAAGACGTGCACCCGGCCACCGGCCGACATCAGCGGAAACGGCGCCGAGCCGAGTTGCCCGCCCCGGTCCCGCGGCCCGGACCAGCGACGGCCCGGTCGATGCGTGGCTGACCACAGCCGGTCTTTGCCGAATCCGCGCCAGAACACGTCGATCGCGCCGCCGCGGCGCGCGCTGGCGTGCGGCGCGCCGCCGAGCGGCCCCATGCCGAGGCTGGACGGCCGGGTCCAGTTCCGCCCTGGCCTGCGGATCACATGCCAGAGGGCACGGTTCTTGCCCTTCCAGAACACCTGAACGGTGCCCGGCGAGGACTCTGCGGGTGACGGCCCAGAGGCCAGGCTGCCGCGCAGGTCCTGCGGTCCCTTCCAGCCCTTTCCCGGGCTGAACTGGCCGTGCCAGAGATGGTCGTCAGCAGAACCCCGCCAGAACACGTCGACCACCCCGTTGGGCTGCGCGACCGCCACCGGCGCGCTGCCGAGCACGCCCATCCGGCTGATCTTCTTCGGCGCCGACCACCGTCGGCCAGCCTTGCGCGCCACTTCCCAGAGCAGGTGGCCGGGCCCCTCGAAGAAGACGTCAAGCGCCCCGGGCACCGGCGAGACGACCGTCGGCTGCGCGGCAAGCGTGCCGCCAAGATCCGCCGGAACGGCCGCGTCCGCGCCAGCCCCGGCGCCGGACACCGGGCCCTCGTGCCACAGGCGGTGGTCGGCGCCGCGGTAGAACGCATCGACCGTCCCGTCCGGCTGGGCCGCGGCCTGTGACGTCTGGCGCGTGCCGCCGGGCGTTGGCAGCCGGACGTCCAGGTAGTCCTGGTCGATATTGATGGTCGCCCCGCCGAATCTCCGCGTGACGTTGCCGCTGTACTGATGCAGCCGCCGGTGCCCGCCCCACTGCTCTTTGCGGAGGAACCGGTCCTTCGTATTCCTGGATCCGTTCCACAGCGCGTCGTATATCACGTCCGGCATCTTGTAGCGGTGACTCCGGTAATGCCTGGCGAGATCCACGATCCCGGACCCGGAACTGCTGTAGACGCCTGCCTTGTAGCCCAGCTTATGTAGCCGCTTCGTCCAGGCCGTGAAGAACCGCAGCACCTTGCCGGTCCGGCGCGGCGGATATGCCTCCATGTCGTAGTAGAGCGGGGTCCGCGGCCCGAGGCCCAGCCGCTGCGCCCGGACGACGGCATCCCTGGCCGCCCGCCTGGCCTGGCGCCTCGGTGACGTCAGCTGGTTGAACGCTGCCTGCGGGCCGACGTACATCGGGAAGAAGCGCCAGCCCGCCGCGGCCTCGGCCCTGATCCAGCGCGCGGACAGGTTCCGCTGGCCGCAGGCCCGGTCCGCGCCGCCAATGTAGATGCCGATCGCGCGGTACCGCGAATGCCTGCGCCATGCGCGCATGTACGACCTGCTCGGTGCCGTGCAAGCGTCGAAGCCGCGGCCCGTGAAGTTCGCTACGTTGGCCGGCAGTTCCGGCGGGTTCACTCGGGGGAACCGCGGGCTGCCCGCCGCCGACAGCGCCCGTGGGTTCGCGGCCAGGCCGGGCCGCGGCGGGTTCGGGTCCGGATTCGGGACGACGATGACCGGGGCCGGCAGCGAGGCACTGGCCAGGATCCGGTAGAGCTGGGTCGGATCGGTGTCGAACGTGGCGGTCACCCGGATTCGCGCGGCGGATACGGTGATCTGCCTGGAGACCGGGTTCTCCACCGATGAACGGGCGCTCCGCCGGGGGGCCGGCGCAATCTGCACTGCCTCGGTGGTGCCGATCAGCCAGCTAGGGCAGTCCTGGTTGACGCCAGATTTACCCAGGTAGACGACGTGCCGGTCGAATCGCACGCAGGTGCGTGGCCGGCCGGCCAGGTCGATGACCGGCCAGCCGCGCGGCACCTCGAACCGGTATCCCCGGTAACGCACCTGCTTCGGGCCAGGCCTGGCCCTCCCGGCTGTGCGAGCGCTCGCGGCCGCCCGGGTGCCGGCGGCCGTCTTGGCGGCGGCGGCCGTCATGGTGGCGGCGGCCGTCCGGGTGGCGGCGGCCGTCCGGGTGCCGGCGGCCGTCATGGTGGCGGCGGCCATCTGGATGCCGGCGGCCATCTGGATGCTGGCAGCCGCCCGGATGCCGACGGCCGTCTGGATGCCGACGGCCGTCTGGATGCCGGCAGCCGCCCGGATGCTGGCAGCCGCCCGGATACGGACAGCCGCCCGGATGCCGACGGCCATCTTGGTGGCGGCGACCATCTTGGTGGCGGCGACCGTCCGGGTGCCGGCGGCCGCGTTGCCGCCGGCCGTGGGCACGGCAAGTGCCGCGATGGTGGCGCCGATGGCGAGCGTGCGGCCGCGCCGCCGCAGCCACGGCAGCTGATCTGCGTGCATGCCGAATCCGCCTCCTTGTCTGGCTCGGCAGCCGGGGTCCCGTCGTGGCGCAGGCCCGATCCGGCCCGGGCCTGCCGGAGCAGGCGCCCGCGCGGGATCTGCGTTGCAGTCGTCTGGCCGACTAGGCCGACGGCAGGGAACGCCTCTTGGCGGCCTCTGGTGCCGTCAGTGCGCCCGCTGCCCGCGAGCGTGTCCCGCAGCGCCCGCGAGTCCGGTAGCGTCAGCGCGCCGTTGCGGGCAAGCGCCGTTGCGGGCAAGCGCCGTTGCGGGCAAGCGCCTTTGCGGGCAAAGATGCAGCCCGGGCCCGCGGCAGCCCTTATCGCGAGATGCCAGCTAGCGCAGGAATGCGCGGGCCGGGCCGGCTGCGCGTGCTCGATTCCCCCCGTAACGTAATCAGCAGTGTCCTCCCCCGTATGCCGTCTCTTTCCCGCTGAATTACCGGGCCCCCCGGCCCGCTGACTTGCGGATTTCCCCTCATCTGCGCAAGTGCTGAATGAGAGAGATTCGGTTGTCTATTTCTGGTGCAGGCTAGCCGCTGCCAAATGCGGCGAGGCTCTGGACCCACCGGACCGATGGCAAGTCTCGCGGCCAGACCTAGCAACAACAGCTATACGCTGCCATAGATTCTCGAAACCAGCCGTCAGGACATGGCCTGCCGCTAGGTAATAAACCGGCTAGGTTATGGCAATGGAGTCATCCGGTTCCCGCCGGGGCGTACCTGCCTTGCTGCTCAGCGCCGTCGTGCTGGCGGCAGGCTGCGCGTCGGCGCAGCAGTCGGCCAGGCCGGCCAGCCAGGTCCCGTCAGCCAGCGCGCAGCCAAGCCCAGCCGCCAGCGCGCAGCCCAGCCAGTCCGCCAGCACGCAGCCGGGCCTCTCGGCGAGCGCGCGGCCGAGCCGGCCGGCCAGGATCCGCGCCCTGGCGGCCAGGTACCTGGCCATCGCGCGGCCCGCCAATCACCGGCTGGAGGTCGAGGTGGACGGCTTCAGGCACGACCGCCGGCACGACCTCGCCAAGGCCGCCGCCGATCTGCGGGCGGAGGCCGCCACCGAGCGGCATTTCGACCGGCAGCTTGGCCGGATCCGCTTCCCTGCTGCCATCGAGGCGATCGCCCGCAGGCTGATCCGGGCGAACCGGAGCCGGATCGCCCTGACCCGGCGAGAGGCGCGGTCCGCGTCGCTTGCCGAGCTGAGCACGTTCACCCGCCGGCACAAGGCAGCGGACGCCGCCGTCGAGGTACCGGTGAAGGCGCTCAGGCAGGCACTCGGCCTGCCGCCGCCCGAGACCAGCTAACCCGCCGGCCGCGCCAGGCCGCCCTAGCAGTCGAGCAGGCGTGCCCGCAGACCGCGGCGATGACGGCAGGCCGGGGTTGTGCTAAGCCCAGCCGGCCATCGGGTAACCGCCGAGCAACTCGCGGATCTCGCCGGCGATCCGCTCGATCGAGGGCTCGTCATCCTTGATCGCCGCGGTGATCGCCTCGTCCATCCAGGCGGCGACCCGGGGCATGTGCTCCTCGGTGAGGCCGCGGGTGGTGATCGAAGGCGTGCCGATCCGGATGCCGGACGGGTCGAACGGCTTGCGCAGGTCGAACGGCACGGTGTTGTAGTTCACCTCGATGCCCGCCCGGTCAAGCGCCCTGGCAGCCGGCTTGCCTGCGATGCCCTGCGGAGTGAGGTCGATCAGGATCAGGTGGTTGTCGGTGCCGCCGGACACCAGGCTGTAGCCGCGGTCAAGCAGCGCGGCGGCGAGGGCCTTCGCGTTCGCGACGACCTGACGCGCATAGCTGCGGAACCCCGGCTGAGCCGCCTCGTGCAGCGCGACCGCGATGCCGGCCGTGGTGTGGTTGTGCGGCCCGCCCTGCAGGCCGGGGAACACCGCCTTGTCCAGCGCCTTGGCGTGCTCGGCGGTGCACATGATCATCGCACCGCGCGGGCCGCGCAGCGTCTTGTGCGTCGTCGTGGTGATGACGGGGGCGTGCCCGACCGGGCTGGGGTGCGCGCCTCCGGCCACCAGCCCGGCGATGTGCGCGATGTCGGCCACAAGCACGGCGCCGGTCTCAGCCGCGATCTCGGCGAATGCGGGGAAGTCGATCGTCCGCGGGATCGCCGTCCCGCCGCAGAAGATCAGCTTGGGCCGCTCCCTGCGGGCCAGGTCCCGCACCTCGTCGAGGTCCACCCGGCCGGTGTCGGCCCGCACCCCGTACTGCACAGCCCGGAACCACTTGCCGGTCGCCGAGACCGGCCAGCCGTGCGTCAGGTGCCCGCCCATTGGCAGCGCCATCCCCATCACGGTCTCGCCCGGCTGCAGGAAGGCCAGGTAGACCGCGAGGTTGGCGGGTGAACCCGAGTACGGCTGGACGTTCGCATGGTCGACGCCGAAGACCGCCTCGGCCCGCGCCATGGCGAGTCGCTCGATCGGGTCGATGAACTGCTGGCCCTCGTAGTACCGCCGGCCCGGGTACCCTTCCGAGTACTTGTTGGTCAGTACCGTGCCCGCGGCCTCAAGGACCGCAACCGAGGTGTAGTTCTCCGACGGGATCAGCCGGATCTTCTCGAACTGCCGCCGGGCCTCGCCCTCGATCAGCCCGGCGATCTCCGGGTCTGTGCTTGCGACATGCGGAATGGGCGGCTGATGCATGGCGGCCTCCTCGGGCACGACGGTACGCAGGGCACGGCGGGGCGCGCTGCGGCAGCCTGGGCTCGCGCCCGCGCCAGGTTGCTGTCCTCATCATGCCTAACGGGATCTGCGGCGTACACCGCCCGCGCCGGCCGGCCCTGCCAGCGGGCCCGGCGCACGGGCCAGACCAGCCTTTCTGCCGGTCAATTGTCGTAGGCTCGCGGCCATGACGAGGATGCTCGTGACCGGCGGCGCCGGCTTTATCGGCGCTAATTTCGTGCATTACACCGTCCAGCACCATTCCGCCTATCAGTTGGTCGTGCTTGACGCGCTGACCTATGCCGGCAGCCAGGCCAGCCTCGCCCCGGTGGCGGACAATGTCAGTTTCGTCCGCGGCGACATTACCGACTCCCCGCTCGTGGACCGGCTGGTCGCCGAGGCCGATATCGTGGTTCATTTCGCAGCCGAGTCCCATGTCGACAACTCCCTGCATAGTCCCGAGCCGTTCGTCCGCACGAACATCCTCGGCACTTACGTGATTCTCGAGGCGGTCCGCAAGCACAACCGCCGGCTGCATCACATCTCCACCGACGAGGTATTCGGGGACCTGGCGTTCGACGCGCGGGACAAGTTCACCGAGCACACCGCTTATGACCCGTCCAGCCCGTACTCGGCCACCAAGGCCGGCTCGGACATGCTCGTGCGCGCCTGGGTGCGCTCCTACGGGATCCAGGCGACACTCTCCAACTGCGCGAACAACTACGGCCCATACCAGCACGTGGAGAAGTTCATCCCGCGCCAGGTGACCAACATCCTGATCGGTGCACGCGCCAAGCTGTACGGGGCGGGCGAGAACGTGCGCGAATGGACCCACGTCGACGATCACAACGCGGCCGTGCACCGCATCCTGCGCTCCGGCAGGAACGGCGAGACCTACCTGATCGGGTCCGGCGACGAGCGCAGCAACAGGGAGATCCTCGGGCTGATCCTGGAACTCATGCACCAGCCCGGCGACGCGTTCGACCACGTGCCCGACCGGCCGGGTCATGACCTGCGCTACGCCAACGACTCCGGCAAGATCCGCGCCGAGCTGGGCTGGCAGCCCGGCTACGGCGACTTCCGGGCCGGGCTTGCCGCCACCATCGACTGGTACCGGCAGAACGAGTGGTGGTGGCAGCCGCAGAAGGCGGCCACCGAGGTCAGGTACCGGCAACTCGGCCGGTAGCCGAGGCGATGCCCGGCGTCAGTTGGCTGCCTCGATGTCGCCTTCCAGGTCGAGGTAGACCTGCTGCAACTGGTCGATCGTCTTCGGGTCGGGCTCGGCCCACAGACCGCGGCCGGCCGCCTCAAGCAGCCGCTCGGCGATCCCGCGCAGCGCCCACGGGTTGGACTTGCGCATGAACTCCCGGTTCGCCGGGTCGAACACGTACGACGCGGCAAGCTGCTGGTACATCCAGTCGGCCACCACCCCGGCGGTGGCGTCATAGCCGAACAGGTAGTCCACCGTCGCGGCCAGCTCGAACGCGCCCTTATAGCCGTGCCGCCGCATCGCGGCGATCCAGCGCGGGTTCACCACCCGGGCGCGGAAGACCCGGCGCGTCTCCTCCGCCAGCGTCCGGGTCCGCACCGCGTCCGGCACGGCCGAGTCGCCGATGTAGGCGGCCGGGTTGCGGCCGGTCAGCGACCGGACCATGGCCACCATGCCGCCGTGGTACTGGAAGTAGTCGTCGGAATCGGCGATGTCGTGCTCGCGGGTGTCGGTGTTCTTGGCCGCCACCGCGATCCGCCGGAAAGCGCCCTCCATGTCCGTCCTGGCCTGCCTGCCATCCAGCCCGGCGCCGTACGCGTAACCGCCCCAGACCGCGTAGACCTCGGCCAGGTCACCGTCGTCGCGCCAGTTCCGCGCGTCGATCAGCGGCAGCAGGCCGGCCCCGTACGCGCCTGGCTTGGAGCCGAAGATCCGCGTGGTGGCCCGCCGCCAGTCGCCGTGCCCGGCGTGATCCGCCATCGCGTGCGCCCGCAGGTAGTTGGACTCGGCTGGCTCGGCCAGTCCGGCGACCGTGCCGATCGCCTCGTCCAGCAGGGCGATCACGTGCGGGAACGCGTCGCGGAAGAAGCCGGAGATGCGCAGCGTCACGTCGATCCGCGGCCGGCCGAGCCCGGCGAGCGGCAGCACCTCGAAGCCGGCGACGCGCCGGGAGGCGTCATCCCAGACCGGACGGCAGCCGATCAGGGCCAGCACCTCGGCGATGTCGTCGCCCTGTGTTCGCATCGCGGAAGTGCCCCAGACGGTCAGCCCCACGCAGCGGGGATACGAGCCCTCGTCGGCCAGGTGCCGGGCGAGCAGCGAATCGGCCAGCGCGCGGCCGGTGTCCCACGAGTTCCTGGACGGGATCGCCTTGGGGTCGACCGAGTAGAAGTTGCGGCCGGTCGGCAGGACGTTCACCAGGCCGCGGGTCGGCGACCCGGACGGGCCGGCCGGGACGTAGCCGCCGGCCAGGGCGTGCAGCACCGCGTCGATCTCGCCCGAGGTGGCGGCGAGTCGCGGCACGACCTCCTCAGCGGCGAACCTCAGCACCGCAGTGACATCCCTGGCTACGCGCTCACTAACCCCACGAATCACGCTAGTATCTTCGGCCTCGTCAGCCTCGCTGGCCACGGAATAAGTAGCCGACGTGGCTGCTGAGGCGGACGGGGTTGTTTTTGCGGTTGTCGGGGCTGTTGTGGCTGGTGACGCACTGGTGGTCGCCGGGCCGAGCACGGTGGCGCATACTTCGCCGGCGCGGGCCGGGTCCCAGCCGGCCTCGGCCATCGCGACGACCAGGGCCCGCGCCGTCTGCTCCGACGCGTCGGTATCGCCGCGGGACGCGCCTTCGCCGGCCAGCCCGAGCGCGGCCCGCAGCCCGGGCAGCGCGCCGGACACCCCGCCCCACACCTGCGCCGACCGCAGGATGACAAGCACCAGGCTGATCAGCGCCTCTCCGGCGGGCGGCTGGCCGAGGATGTGCAGCCCGTCCCTGATCGCCGCATCCTTGACCTCGCACAGGTAACCGTCGATGTGCAGCACGAAGTCGTCGAACTCGGCTGCCTCCGGGGCCTGCTCGACGCCCAGGTCGTGGTGCAGCTGCGCGGCCCGGACCAGCGACCAGATCTGCGACCGCAGCACCGGCAGCTTGACCGGGTCGAGGGCGGCGACGGTGGCGTACTCGTCCAGCAACTGCTCCAGCTTCGCCATGTCGCCGTAGCTGTCGGCGCGGGCCATCGGCGGCACAAGGTGATCCACGATCACGGCGTGCCCGCGCCGCTTCGCCTGGGTGCCCTCGCCCGGGTCGTTCACGATGAACGGGTAGACCAGCGGCACGTCGCCGAGCACGGCGTCCGGCGCGCACTCCGCGGACAGGCCGAGGCCCTTGCCAGGCAGCCACTCAAGCGTGCCGTGCTTGCCCAGGTGGACGATGGCATCGGCGCCGAACTCGGCGTCCAGCCAGCGGTACGCGGCCAGGTAATGGTGCGACGGCGGCAGCTCGGGGTCGTGGTAGATCGCCACCGGGTTCTCGCCGAACCCCCGTGGCGGCTGGATCATCAGCAGCACGTTGCCGAACCGCAGCGCGGCGAGCACGATGTGGCCGTCGTTCGTGTAGAGCTCACCGGGCGGCGCTCCCCAGTGCGACTCGATGCGGTGGGACAATCCGTTACAAATCTGAGCCAGCCAGCCCCGGTAGGTGACGGCCGGGATCCTGACCTCGGCCCGGGCAAGCTGGTCATCGGTGAGCCATTCGGTGTCGTGCCCGCCGGCCGCGATGAGGGCGTGGATGAGCTCGTCGCCGTCCTCGGGAAAGCCGCCGCCGAGGTCGTAGCCGGCCTCTCGCAGGCTGCGCAGCAGGCGGACCGCTGACGCCGGGGTGTCCAGGCCGACCGCGTTGCCCACCCGGGCGTGCCTCGTGGGGTACGAGGAGAGGGCGATGACGATGCGCTTGGAGTTGTTCGGGATGTGGCGCAGGCGGGCGTGCCTCACCGCAATGCCGGCCAGGCGGCTGGCCCGGTTGCCGTCTGCCACGTAGACGCCGATGTCGTCGGGGCCCTCTTCCTTGAAGGAGAACGGGACCGTGATCAGGCGGCCGTCGAACTCGGGGATCGCGACCTGCATGGCGGCGTCCATCGGGGTGAGGGCGGCGGTCGATTCCGCCCACTGCGCGCGGGAAGTGGTGAGGCAGAGGCCCTGGATGACGGGCACGTCGAGCTCCGCGAGCGCACCGGCGTCCCAGTCGCCATCCTGGGCGCTTGCCGCCGTGGAGCCGCCAGCCGCAAGCACCGTGGTGATCACCGCGTCGGCCTCGCCGAGCAGGTCGATCAGGCCTGGCTCCGGGCTGCGCAGCGAGCCGCAGAAGACGGGCAGCGGGATCCCGCCGCGGTGCTCGATCGCAGCGCAGAGAGCGTCCACGAATCCGGTGTTACCCGACAATTCGTGCGCCCGGTAGAAAACCACCGCGACGGTAGGCGCGCCGCCCGCGTCCTGCGCGCCGTGCGGCCGGTCACTCGCCCCCGCAGGCCCCTCCAGCCCCCCCGCAGGCCCGTCACCCGCGCCCGAAGCCTGGTCGTCCACCCCCGAAGGCCCGTCCTGCGCCCCCGAAGGCCCGTCGCCCGCCCCCGAAGGCCGGTCACCCGCCTCCGTCGGCTGACTTTCCATGATCACGGAAGTTTCAGGGGGTCGCGACCCACCGAAACTTCCGTGATCATGGACGGTCTGGGGCGACCCGGGCGACTGGGCGGGCTGGGCGGGCTGGTGCACTCCGTACTGCGGCATCGGCTCGGGCGGGCTGAAGCCTACGCCGGTGAGCAGGACGGTGTCGGAGAGGAAGGCGGCGAGCTCGCGCAGGTTGCCGGGACCGCCCTCGCGCAGATAGCCAAGCGCGTCGGCGGCGACGCCGGCGGGCACCGTGGACAGCGCCATCAGCTCGGCGTCCGGCGCGGCCTCGCCGCCGAGCATGACGAGCGGCAGGCCGGTCGCGCGGAGCGCGCTGATCCCGTCCGGCCAGGCCTGGCGCCCGCCGAGTAGCCGCAGCACGACCAGCCCGGTGCCGCGGGCCAGCGCGGAGACGGCGTCCGGCGCCACCCGGACTGGGTTGGCCACCCGGTAGTCGGCGCCGGAAGTGCGCGCGGCGAGCAACTCGGTGTCGGCAGTGGACAGCAGCAGGATCGTGACCATTCCCACGATCCTGCCATGCTCGCCGCCGCTGCCCGCCGGACGCGGCTCGGGTACGCGCTCAGGCCGCACCCGGTCGGGCCAGACGCGGCTGAACGCGAGCTTGACGTGCTGGGGCGTCCCGCTGTGCCAGCCGCCGTAGCTGGTCCACCTGGGCGACACCCAGTTCGGCTCGGGCAATCCGCAGCCAGCCCGCACCGCATGGCAGCAGGCCATGGCTATCATCGTCGAGCTAGATCATCCCGACGCCAACGGGGTTGGCGCCAAGCTCCGCCAGCCCGACGCGGGCTTCCCCGGCTAGCCCACGCGGACTTCCCCGGTAGGCGACGCGGACTTCCCCGGGCAGGCGACGCGGGCTTCCCCGGCTAGCCCACGCGGGCTTCCCC
>Ga0070698_100000281_pt1 | contig 51947 bp, 81 predicted proteins | sample KBSK1502metaG_FD_65477 | JGI IMG/M metagenome (GOLD analysis project Ga0070698, IMG submission 65477) | Corn, switchgrass and miscanthus rhizosphere microbial communities from Kellogg Biological Station, Michigan, USA - KBS K1-50-2 metaG | ecosystem: Host-associated > Plants > Roots >...
TACCGCTTGAAGTGCAGCACATCGAGCGGATCGATGCGCATGCGCTCGTTCTCAAATTGAAAGTCCCAGGCGAGCAGCTCGCCGGTGCCGCGGTCGATGACCTCGCGTACTGCGAGCGGGTGATACGGCCAGAGCGCCGAGACTGGTCCCTTGCCGCCGCTGTTCTTCTGGCCGCCACGTTGCAGGAACCAGAAGCACTCGCCGAAAATCTCGCGGATAGCGACCGTCTGCGCCTTGATGTCGTAGCCAGAGAGGCGCAGCACCTTGTTCGGCGACTTCATCAGGTCGAGGAGCCAATGGCTCTTGACCTCATCGCGGTCGCGGTAGATTTTGAACGGTCGCGACGCCACAGCGTGCGAGTTCGCCTCGACGCACGCGCGAACGTGCGGATTCTTCCACGCCTCGGTCGTGGTGACGATTGACGATCCGACGACGACGTCGCCGAAGGCAATCGCGAGCTGCTGCCACGTGAGCGCGCGACCAGTGATCGCCGCCCAAAGGCGCGAATACAGAGACGGACGGCTCATCTATCCGTCTATCGAACGAGTTCGATGACTCGGAAGCCGCGCTCCTTCAGCGCCGCGGAAATCTCGGGGCCGGCGAGGACGTCCTGCCACACCCGGACGATGTTCGCGTCATACTTCGTCGCGGCTTTATCGACGAGATCGAGAACGTCGTCGAGGTTGTACTTCACGACGGTCTTGATCTCTCCGCCCTCATCCTCGAGCTGCTCCTCCTCTCGCCTCATGCGCGCATAGCGGCTCTTCACGATGTTCGGGCCGTCCTCGGCCGTCACTTCGATCCGGTCGCCCTTCTGATCGATGACGAGTTCGTAGTAGTCGTTTCCGTTAGGCGTCGTCATGTCTCCCTCTCATGTTTTCGTCGCTGAGCAAGCGAGCGAGTTTTCGCGCTTCGAACCACATCAGAAAATATGCGCCATGCGTGGCCGCACGACGGAGAGACAGAGCGCGTCGGCATGATCGGGCGATGTGCCGGTCAGCTTTCGGAACTCGTCCTTCGACACGAGCGCGCGCTGATCTTTCGTCTTGCCGGTATGTACCCACTGGCGTGTGATGAGTTGGTGCATCAGCTCGTCGGATTCCTCGCCGGCTTCGTCGCCTGGAAGTTGCAGGCCGGGCAGATACTGTGGGCACGGTTCACATGCGAAGCAGCGCCGTTTCTCATCCTCGTCGGTGTGATGCGGGTCATCGAAGTGCGCCTCGAACGTCCGTCCGCAGTTGACGCAGTCGAAATACTCCTTCAGATCCTCGAGCCACATCTCGGCCGCGAGGTTCGCGAATTCTTTGTGGTTCCGCGGATCGCCGCCGAATTGAACGCCGCGCACGTTGCGGTATCCCGTCTTTCGAATCCAGGCTTCGAGGTCGGCCATGCCGCCCTCGTCCGGGACGATCAGCGGCTGATAGTCATACTTCTCCGCCGTGGGGTCCGGCTCGCTCTCCGCGATCTCCAGAGCCTTGTCGACCGTGTGATGGATCGACTGCGGACGCTCGACGATCATCCGAAACTTGCGGCCGCGCCGGATGAAGTACACCGTGCGGTCGCTTCGCAGGCCGACGTCGATGCCGATCTGCACCGAGTCGGTGTCGCTCGGCTTGATGCGCCGTGCGCGCGCCGCCATGATCTCCTCGAAGGCGTACGCGACGCGCTCCGTGCTCGCCGTCGGGTGTATGCCGTACACCTTCGACTGCACGATCGGATGGTTGTCGCCCCACTTCGCGCGGAGGTAATCGTGGTTGCCGCTCTGATTGCCGCGATTTGAGACGTGAAGTTCGTCGCCGCTTGCGAGCGTGCGGACTCGTGGATTCTCGCGGCCGGCGATCGTGAATCGCTTCCAGAAGCCGGCGACCTTGGACTTGTACCAGATCTCGTAGAACGAACCGGACAGCCGGTTCGGGTTCCCGAGCGCGATCATTTTGTTGTTCGGGCCGGTCATCGTCGGCTCGTACGCCTGCCAGAACACCTCGTCGATGCCCGGCGCCTCGTCGAGCAGAATGAGCATGTTGTCGGCGTGATGGCCGGACGATCCTTCTGCGTGACTCTCGCCGCTTGTCGAGATCTTCTTCGCGCTCGTTTTCGCGAACGCGAACCACTCCGCTGGATAGCCGCGATGTCGGATCGATGTCGCGAACCACTGAAAGACGACCTCGAAACCGTTCGAGCCGTCGATCAACTCGGCGAATTGCTTCCAGAGCACCGTGGAGAGCTGTCCCTCGGTGTTTGCCGAGCATGGGCAATATGCTTTTTCGAAGCTGCCGAGGAACCACAGCACTGCCGCCGCGGCGATGAAGTCTTTACCCTGACCCGTCGAGGAGCGGACCGCGACGCGCTGATGCTCGCGCACCGCCTCGAGGAATCGGCTCTGCCAGGCGTCGAGCTTGAGGTTGAGGACGTCGACGCCGAAGCCGATGGGATCGTCCTGGTATCCCGCGAGCTGTTCGGCCAGCTCGACGAGCGATTCCTTTTCCACGCGACCCGGCTATTCCTCGGCGTCTGGATAGAAGCCGATAACGGTTCGGACGGTTCGATCACCTTCCGGCGCGCCCATGTCAATGCCGACGATGTAGTCACCCGCTCGTCGCTGAGCGATGAGCGCCTGCATCGCGATCTCGAGATGCGCCGTGGCGAGGTCCTCGTTGTAGACGCGGTCGCATGCGAGCGCGCGATTCAGCAGCGAGTCGATGAAGCAGTTACGCTTGGGTGAGGTATCCATCGCGAAGAAATCCGTGGTAGCTATCGCATTGAATCGAGCCTGCGCCTGCGGCGCAGGTCTGTCCGTTCTTGTCGACTGTCACGTTAGGCGGAACGCCATGCGCGATCCAGCAGTGGTGGCGGTCCTGGTTGAAGTCGTCCGGCAGCGTGCAGTTCGAGGCGCGCTGGTCGATGATCCACTGGCCGCCCGGCGTCTCGACGCAGAGCGGGAATGCGCCGAGCTGCGGATTGAACCACGGCCGTCCGTCTTCTCGTTTCAGCCATGTGCAAAACCACATCGCGCCGACCGGCGGATGGTGAAGGCTGACGATCTCGCCGTTGTCCTCGCGGCGCATGAGCGTCTCGATGAAGCATTGCCACTGATCCGACGGCTTGAACACGTAGCCACATGAGCACGTCCGCGGCCACAGCGGATTTCCGCAATCGTATTCGGCGAGGAACTCGCCATCGTCGTGCGCATCGCGCTCGACGTCGTCAATTACCGCGCTCTCGGCCGTGTGATAGCTGAACGGGCCGGGACACTTCGAAGCGTCGCGGCTCCAGACGAAGCGGCGCAGCCGCCGGCTGATTCGCCCGGTGTCGGTGATCATAAAGCAGCGGATTCCGCTCACGATCACCTCCTGGGGCTATCGGCGCTTGCGCCTCTTCGGCTTCTTCGGTGCCTCGACGTATTTGCCCGGCTCGATCTGGACGACGCGCCGCACGCCATGCCCGTCGTTCACGTACTCCTGGCCGCGCGAGTCTTTCGTGAAGCGCGCGCCGCGAACCTCTTTCGTGCGCGGGCTGATCTATGGAGCGTAGATGATGCCGTCGCTCATCGCCGGCTTCGCCGCTTCTTCTCGCGCACGCCGATCTTCACCCCGCCGGGCGTCAGCTTTGTCTCGAGCCGGCGCATCGTTCCGGTCTGTGGATCGCGCACGTATAGATTGCCCGCGTCGTCACGGCGAACGTACGACCAGGCCTTCCTCTTTCGCAGCCAGCGCTTGAACATCACGCCCGCCGCCGCGACCGAGCACGCCACGCTCATCGAGAGCGGGAGGACGAACGAGAGCGCCGCGGCCGTCAGGAGCTTGTCCATCAATTGGGAACCTCTCGCGTGGCCTGCTTCTTCTCGGCCTCGGCGATCGACGCCATGCGATTCTCGCGATTCTTTTTGATGGCCGCCGCGTGCGCTGCGGCAGCGGCCGAGCCGTCGTCGATCATGATCCTGTCGGACTGACCGAGGTAGTTCTTCCCGAGGAAGATCGCCATGGCCGCGCTTTTCGCGGCGAGCTTGAACTGGATCGCGCGGAGGTTGGCATTGCGCGCGCGCCGACCATCGCGCATCTCCTCCATGAAGCGACGCTCGATCGTGTCCGAGGAGCACTCGAAGAACGCCGCTATCTCCTCGGTTTTGCAGCCATATGAGGCGAGCGTGCGGACCTTCCGCCCGTCAATCTCCATCGGCTTTCGGCCCGCGTTGTTTTTCGGTGTGTCGTTCGTGTCGGTCATCGGATTTCCAGCTCCAGCCATTCATCGGCTGGAATGATTCGCAGTTGCAGAATGAAATCGGGCAGCGCCCTACGTGCGCGCGGTCGCCGCAGCGGCACCATTCGCGAGGATCGCAGTCTTGCCGGTGAGTTGTTGCCATCGCTCGACGATCACGTCGATGTACTTCGGCTCGATCTCCATCGCGTAGCAACGGCGGCCGGTCTGTTCGGCCGCGATGATCTGCGAGCCGCTGCCGGCGAAGGGTTCGTAGACGATCTCGCCGCTCTTCGTGTGGTTGTGGATCGGCGGCGCGAAGAGCGCGACAGGCTTCTGCGTCGGATGCGCGTTGCCGTCATCGCGGCCGAGTTCCCACACGCTCGTTTGATTTTTCTCGCCGTACCACGGAGGCTGATTGCCGCGGCGCCATCCGAAGAAGCACAGCTCGTGCTTCCAGTGGTACATGCCGGATCGGGTCAGGACAAAGTTGGGTTTAACCCAAATGATCTGGCGGTGAATCAGAATATCCGCCGCCGCCGCCGCCGCCGCCGCCGCAAAAAACGTGCCTTGCGTCAGCATCGGGTGCCATAGATAAAAGGCGCAGTCATCGGCGAGATGAGGAACCGCTGTGCGGATTGCCGCTTCAAGAAACTCCTGCAGCGCAGCGCCGGTCGTCTTGTCGTCGTTCTCGATGTCCGCATTCGCGACTTTGTTCGAGAACTTGAAGCCCGGCATTCCCTTCTTCAACGCGACATAATCAATTCCGTACGGCGGGTCGGTGTTCATCAGCACGCCGCGCTCGCCGTTCATCAGACGCGCGACGTCCTCGGCACTCGTCGAGTCGCCGCACAACAGCCGATGCTCGCCGAGTAGATACAACTCGCCGCGCTTTGCTTTCGGAACCTCGATCGACGCGAGATGCTTTTCGGCATCGAAGTCGTCTTCCTCGGCCTCACCTTCGCCGAGGATGTCGGCCAGCTCGTCCTCATTGAAGATGCCCTCGAGGTCCCCCGGCTCCAGCCCAGCGATTACCTCCGGCTCCCACTCCGCGAGCGTTGCGGTTTGATTGTCGAAGAGCGCGAGGCGTTTCTTCTGCCGCTCTGTCAGATTGCTCCGACGGAGGAACACCGGCCGCTTGCCGTCGACGTCGATGATAATCGCGTCTTCGAGTCCGACGTTTCCGGCGGCTTCCGCCGAGGCGTTGCCGGCCAGGATGACGTTGTTCTCATCGATAACGCCGGAGCGCGCCCAGCCGACTTCTTGGATGGCGTCCTCGATCGTGCCGACATTCCGCGGAGTGTGTCGGCGCGCGTTCTTCGGGTCCGGCTTCAGCTCGCCGAGCGAGACGGATTCGATCGGCAGCTCTGCGGCGGCCGGCTCTCCCTTTTTATGTTGCCGCAGAATTCGCCTCCTCCGGCGACCGATCGATGATTGCGCTGATGAGCTTCCACAGCTCCGCGACCATAGCCGGCGTGACGTCGGAAGCCTTCTTTACCATCGCGGTCGCGCGCCGGATCACCACCTCGGGCTTCGAGAAGTAAGTCGCGAGCTGGTCAGCCTGCGCACGGAAAATGTTCACGCGGTTCATTTCGAGAAAGAACGTGAACGCGCTCTTCGAACCCAGGTCATGCCAGAGGCGATGGCAGTCGAAGCATTGCGAGCACGCCGAGTAGTCAGAGCCGCGCGCGCCCACGGTATGAAGGTGACTCGGTTGACTCCGTGGCGCTGCGCCGCACGTGATGCAGCGCTGCTCGCGGAGATACTCGAGGAAGTCCAGATCTTCGAAGCGCGCCGGCTTCGGAATGTTCACGTCGCTGTCGCTCGGTACGAGTCCGCTGCACGCCCGGTCATCCATCGAGCGCGATTTCGCTTCCACTCCTCCGCGAACTCTCGGTTGTAAGTCGGATGATCCGGGCACGTCGTCAGGTGCGCGCCGTCGATTCCGATGCCCTTCTCGTCGATCTGCTCGTGGTGGGCGTGCTCGCACATTCGGAGCTGCGCAAGATCGGCGGCGGATGGCATGACTGGCTTCGTCAAATGTGGACCTCGACATTGGTGGCTGGCCGCCAGCTCTCCTGCAGCAGCCGGATCGTCTTGACGGCGGCAAAGTCGACGATCCGGACGAAATCGAAAACGATTCCCGAGGTGACGGCTGTGAGTCGTGCGAGCGCTGCAGCCTCGATGCCCTCGATTCTCACGTTAGCGAGATCGCGTGATGCGATGTATTCGGCTATAGCGGATTGCGCGAAGGCGGCGCAACTCATCTCCGGTTGCGCGATCTTCAGCATCGCTGCGAGGGGATCGGCCACCCTGAATCCGACGACGCCAGCAACGGTCAGCGTCTGCCCATCCCTCGTCGTGACGGTCTGACACGGAAACGGATAAACGCGCATCCGGTTGTTGACGATCTTCACCGAATCGATCAACGGAACGCGGAAGTAGATACCAGGCTCCCACAGTACCGCGTGCTTGCCGATCCGAACGCGAACGGCGCGCTCCCACGGCTGCACGACGGACCAGCACTGCAGTTCCTTGATCAGGTTGACGAGCCAGGTGAAAAACTCAGTCAATGCGAGACCTCATCCGCCGGTTCGAACCACCACTCGGCGTCGGGAGGCGGCTCCTTCCCTCCGATCGTGATGTCGTCGAAGTCGACCTCGATACCGGGCGGAATCCGGTAGTCGTGGACTTTGCCGTGCAATTTTAGGTGCACGATGCCGTCGCCGTATGCCGGCTTTTCAGGGAACCCGCAGACGATGATCATGGCTGCTCGCGGTAGATGTACGCGCGCGTCGCCGATCCGAACCGAGATGCCTCGTGGTCGAACCGCACGATCGCATCGCGGTTGAGACGGCTGCGCGTGATGGCGACTCGCTGCTCTCGATAGATCGATGCGACCGCGCGGATGAGTTCCAGGCGCGTTTGCATCTCAGCCCGTTTTTTCTGGCCGAGCCGCTTCCGGCTGGACGGACTGCCGAGCGTCTGGTTGAGCTGACGTTCTGTGCGATTCATCGCCTTGAGCGCCATCCAACACTCGACGCCATCCGTCAGGCTTGCTTCGCACTCCTCGCCGATACGGTGGAGGATGCGGAGAATGTCGGACTTCCAGATGCGAAGCGGCGAATCGGTCGGCACGCTGGCGCGCCGCGTCTGTTTGCCTCTCACGACCTGGGCGTATGCGGCTCGAGGCGCAGCGTACGCGAGCGGCTGATTCTTCTGTAGGCCGTCAGTGCCGAGGATGACCGGAACGGCCGGCTTCAGCGTGAGGCGCAGCTCCTCGGCCTGCTCCTCGTACATCTCGACGAGTTCGAGCCGGCTTTCGTGGATCGGATTCTGTGTGGAGATACAGCGGATCGGAAAGTAGTCGATGGAAAGATGGAGGGCGATGACCGCCTCGACCTCGGGCCGCACATCCTTTGCGTCGGTCATTTCCGTTGGGTCAACGATGCAGAGGACCGAGGGCAACTGTTCGAAGCTACGCGAATCGTGCGGATTTCCGAGGTCTCGCGCAAGGGCTGGTGTGCTACCGGCTGAACATTCCATCCGAGCCGCGTCCTTTCTCGCTTCTATGCTTTTGCTGGCAGGTAGGAGGAGGCCGAGTTCGGATTCGTGATCTCCTCGCGCGTCACGACCATCCGGCCGCACTTCTTGCAGCGGTGAATCCGCTTGGTCATCCGCCTCTCCGGATAGTAGCGAGCGCGGATGACGACGATCTCAGTCGAATCGCATTTCGGGTCCGTGCATGTCTTCAACATGCCGCGGGACTGTGCCAGCGGTGGCATGTCCGATGTGACGGCGATGGCCGATGAGGCGGCGGCGCCGAGAAAGTCACGCCTGACGTATCTGACGAGATTGTCGCGGCTTGGTCAGTCCAGCTCGCCCTGCTGGCGCATGAAAAAGTGGAAGATTTCTATATATGGAATTCGGTACGTTCCGCGTCGGAGTTCCAGCGCGCGGAGAATCCCGTCGTCGATCATGCGGATGATGCTCTTCGCGTCGACGTTGAGATAGCGCGCGAGCTGCGTCGGCGTGAACGGTCGCTTCTGCGCCGGGATGCCGAAGTCTGCAGGCGTGAGGAGGACACCGGCGGCCACCGGTTCGAACTCGATCACGTTCTCCGGCTCCACTCGTGCGGCGGGCTGTCCGCGCGGCGACATTGCGAAAGGACCGCTCGGGAGCCAGGACCGAACCGGCCTCGGCGGTAATGGTAAACGAGTTGACCACTGCCGTCTATCCGCATCCGCAAATAACCACAACCGCCGTCCTACCGCCCTTTATTTATGAGATTTCTATTGCTTTTCTCATAGAACGGCATAAGTTGAAGGGTATGAACAATCGCACGGTCCTAGCCTGCTACGCCAACTGCATCACATATGCGGCTGACGTCCGCCGATGCGCCGCAGCGAACAATGCCAGCCCTTTCCGGCGCGACACGATCGGCGAGGCATACAAATGGCTCCGCATCGCTCGGTCGTATCGCACGCGCGTCGCGCTCCTCGGAATCGGGATCAACGCGACCGACACACGGAACGACTCCAGTCTGGACTCCGGCGATACCGAACCTGTCGAGACATGCGCCATCTGTCGTGGCTGGTGAGCTGCGCCGGCGCCGCGGTGCGAACGGCGCCGAGCGGAGCACATTACGCTCCAGAAGAAGGAGGAAAGCGCCAAGCGGTCTCTCCCCGGCCGCCGGTTCTCGCCGGCGGCCAATATCGCGAGGGCGCAGAGCAAATGTTTAAGGTCATGGTGTTCCACGAGGTTCGACCGGACGGCAGCGATGGAATGCCGATCGTTGAGGTCCGGACGGCGGAGAACGAGAGCGCGATCATCCTATGGACGCCGGATGCGATCGACGATCTCGTCGCGCTGCTTCAGAAGGCACGGATTCAGGCGTTCGGAAAGGTCGATGCACGGCCATGATTCTCAATTGGAACGTTTCAAAATCCGACCACGATCTGATCGAGAGAATTGTCGAGCGCGCGATCGCCGGCCACAAGTTTCCGGCGAGCGAAGAGCTGACGCTCATGATGGATTTGACCGCGCTGCAAGCCAACGGTACGCCCCTGCGCCTGCGCGATCTGCTCGATTTCCCCGCGTTCGACTTCACGCATGACATCTACGGCATCGTCCGCCACATTGACCGCAACACCGGCCAGCTCGGCGGATGCTTCGTGCCGCGCTGCGCGATACAAGAAAGGAAACGAGCATGAACGACAATGAACGCTCAGCCCTGGGAGACGCATACGATCAGATGTCGCGGAAGCTCACCGATCGGCCCGATACGGTGAAGTCGACGGCGAGCATCAAGACAACATCGCCGCTCGGCGTGGTCGAACGATGGACGATTGAAACCTATCGGCACCCGTTGCCGCCGAAAAAGAATCAGAAGCCGGGCGTTGAAGTGCGCGGCGACACGATCCTGCTGGAGCACGGTTCCGGCGAGCGTTACTTGCGGCTCATCATCCCGCCCGAGGTCACCGAGGCAATCGCGCGCATGCGCGACGCCGTGGCGACGAAGAACCGCAAGCGCGGCGCGAAGAAGGCCGTCCAGACGCGCGCCGAGCTGGGCATCGAGCCAGGATTCCTGAAGAAGAAACGAGGCGGCAAGTGAGAGGCGGAAAGACGTTCAACGAATACGCGGCAACGCTCGGCGCGATGTATGCCGATACACCGAAAGCCGTCTTCGCCGCGATTGCAGTCTCGGCTCTGACGAGCGGCGGCGATCAGCTCAAGCAAGGGAAGTACAGAATCGCGCAGGAGTGGCGGACGCTCCATGACAACGGGATCGTTCCGCAGCCTTTGCCGCATGCGTTCGAAGAGCTGGCCGATTTCGCCGACGTCGCCGACGGACTCACGAGGGCTAGCGGGGGTGGCAAGTGAGCGGGCGACCGAACAAGCACGTCACTTTCGCAGACAAGGCGCCGATGACTTCGAAGCCGTGTCCTGGATGCGCCGGCGTCGTCGAGCGATCGTGGTTCGACGGATCGAAACGGCCTGACCAGTTCCGACGCGCCGACCAGGTCTGTGATGATTGCAAGGACTTGATGGAGGAGGCGCGCGCCACACGCGAGCGCGTTGCGAAGGAATCTCTCCGTGAGATCCGCGATGTGACATCGCCCTCGTACGGCGAGCGATTCGTCGGGCATGACGAGCGCGACATCCGCCGAATATTTCAGGACCTCATCTTCGCCGTGTCCGAGGACGTGGCCGCAAATCGCGACCGATATGGCGCGAAGGAAGTCGGCGAGTCGAAGGGCTTGCTGTTCTCTCGCGAAAAAAAGAGGAAGGGGAGCTTGGACGCTCCGCGCGCTGCGGGGCGCGTACTGATTCATCCGCTGGTCGCGCAGCTCCTCGACGAGCTGGACGCGCGAATCGCGGCCGCAATGCAGGCGAAGTACACCGAAGGTGCATGCGATGGCTCGCGCATCCTGAAGCAGCTCGCCGAGGGCGAGACCACACCGGATCAGTTCGAGAAGGCGCTGCAACGCGTAGGAGTAAAATCATGACGACTTCAATGGCAGCAACGCGGAGCTTCTATCTCTCCCAGGACGCGGAGGAGATCATCGCTGCGCGCTCCGGCGGCGGGGAAGGCCGGCGCGGCGACCGCAGCGGTGTCGTCGACGCGATGATCCGACGATATTCAGAAATCATGAGGCGAGAGCTGCCGAGGCTCTCACCGGCCGAATGGAAGCAGCTCACGAGCGCGATCAACACACAGACGCCGATCACGGCGTGGGAGATCACGATGCTCGAAGCCGTCGTGCGCGATTCCAACGCGCGCCGCGGCGTGAAGCCATCACACACGGCTCTGGTCACGATGATCTCGAAGATGAGCTATGCGCAGAAGGTCGCGCTCGTCGACGAGGTCGAGCGTCGGCTCCTCAAGGCGGCGAAATGACGCGCACTTTTGTCGACGAGCTAATGGCGCTCGATTTGTATTCTGAGTTCGCAGTCGGCGCGACGATCATCTTCGGCGAACACGTGATTGAGAAGACTGAGGATGGCGCTTTGCTCGACGGCCGGCCGATCTCGCGTGAGGATCTTGTTCAGTTCTTTATCGCCAGCGCGCAAAAGCCCTGACGCCCACCGACTGCAGCTCGTCCTCGCGCATTCCGTCGGCCGGGATCAGGTCGTATCCATGATCGCGCGAGAACTCCGCGACATCGAGCGGCCGGTCGGTCTCGATTCCAATCCACAACTCCTGACGGCATAGCGCGGCGCCGCCAACGGAGAGTGTGACCTTGCCGGCCTTGAAGATGTAGCGGGCCACGCTGCGAATGTACATTTCGGCACATTTCGCGCGGTTCTCCGATGTTAGGCCGGAATCGTAGTCAGCCGCACATCTTCCGCGCCAGCATGTCGTCGATGCTGCCCGGCTCATCCCCGCCGTACATCTTCACGACCGAGCCATTGCGGATCACGAAGTGATGGGGCCGTGCGCCGACGTATCCGCCCATCCGGTTCTTCGCGTTGATCGTGACGCAGAGGCGATAGCCGAACTCGAATCCTGTTAGGCGGTCGCCCGCGTATCCGGGCGTGGGCGTCGTCCAGTCGGAGTAGACCGCGCTGTACGGATCGAGGAGACGCGCGCCCATGTACTTCTTCACGATCTCCTGGTAGTCGGTGGGGAACGGGCCGTAGTCGGTCGCGTTAGTTTGCTCCTGGGTCGGCATCGTGGCGCAACTCGTAAATGCGAGCGCGGCCACGAGAGACAAGGTGCGGATCATCCGTCGCGGCATGGCGGACTATCTCCATCTCATCGCCCCTTCCTGAGCCGTTGAAAGAGCAACGTCGCCAGGCAGCCGAAAAGCGCGCCCATGATCGCTTCTTCCCAGGGCGGATTGATCGACTGTTGCTGGAGCAAGACCAGCAACGTGATCCCGAGCGCCGCGGCGATGAGCGCCAACACGGCGGTAAGAAGAGTGCGCTGCAGTTCCTCCCACCCACCTATCTCCCCGATTGGTTCGCGTCGCGCTGGGCCGAGCGCGTCCAGCTCCGATGCGATTGTATAGTTCCATGGTTTCTCCCCTGCAATCGTGCGCGGGCATTCCGCTTCACCTTCGGTGCTTCTCGTCCTCCCTGAGCGGTTCGTATCCGGAATCATCGGGCGCCGCGGGCTGCGGTCTCGGAGTAGTGACCGGCGCGGCCGATTTGCTACCCACTTCCGTCAAAAATCTTTTTTGCAACCAGTCCACGAACTCGGCGATCCGCATTCGGTCGGCTTCGGTGATCTCGGAGAGCTTGGCGTCGAAATCTACGCCTAGCTTCTCGAGGAGTTTCCGAGCGGTTGCCATGTTCGGATCGGCGCCCGCCTCGACCTTTTGAATCGTCCGCAGAGAGACGTGCGCCTCGCCAGCGAGCTTCCGCTGGGTCATCTTTTTCGCCAGCCGGGCGGCCCGGATTCGCTCACCGACGCGCACAAGTGCAGGATATTGCGCACTTCCGGCGCCCGCAAGTGGCGTGTTTTCAAAGAGACGCATAAATATACGCCTTAGCGCAAAAAACTGCTTGCGCCGGGCGATTTCGGAGCGTATATTTCTGCACATGCAACGCACGAAATTGCGCCGGTTCATGGAGGCGAACGACATCACGAACAGGGCGCTCTCCGAGGCGAGCGGCGTTTCGCTCCGGAACGTTGTCTACCTCAAGGCCGGAGTCACCGATCCGACGCGAGGAAAGATGGCGGCGATTCTCATGGCCTGCCGGCAACTCTCCGGTCGGCGCCGCGTCGCGATCACGGACCTCTTTAATTTTTCGCATGACGCCAAGAAGGTGGCCGCGCGATGATCGCGCCGATCTCGGTCGCCGCCGGTCTGCGGAAGCACGCGGGATTCGTAGTCGGCCTGCTCGTCCTCAATCCGCGCAATCGCCCCGTCACGCGTGAGCTGGTGCTCGCCTCCATTCTTCTCGACGCGAGCCTGTCGCTTCTGTGGAGCGTGCTCCGATGATGCCGTGGGAAGCGAACGACGAGGCGATGCGCGGCCATCGAAAGGCCGTCGCCGATGCGCTCGGAATCTCGCTCTCGCTGGTCGATCAATATTGCCGACCTCCGAAGTCCTTTGACGGTGAAGGCTCGGCCTCGCCGACGCAACGATTCATCGAACAAGTAAAGGCACTCCGCGCGGCGGGCGCTCCTAACGCGGATCTGCCGTTGGAGTACGCCCTCGCGGAGTTAGGAATGATGCCGCCCATCCGCGCGGAGCTTTCGTCGCACGAGTTCTCACTCGTCGACATCGCGCAGGCGACGCATTCCTTCGCCGATTTCCTGACCTGCGCCTCGACCGACATGAAGGACGGGGTCCTCACGCCGGCCGAAATGCAAGGGCTTGCGACTCGTCTCCGCGCGCACGTCCGCGTGATGAGCGGCCAGCTCTGCGAGCTGCAATCGGCGATTGATCAGAACGAACTCGCGGAAGTGAAGACGCGGCGCGGCCCGCATCGCGCGCTGCCGAGGTATCTGAGGTTGAGACAGGCAACGGCCTGAAAAACGAAGCCCGTTCGTGGCTCAAACGAACGGGCGGAGGAGCGAGGAAATCAGGATGACCGACTTCGAAAATACAGGAAACCGCGAAGACGATCAAGCCAGCGTCGACGCGCAGTCTGCGCCCGTTCATGCCGGGCCTCCTACACACGGTTCGGAAGAGTCCCAGCTCTCGCAGGCGGCTGGGACCGATTCGCTCGAAAAGACGCTCGCCGATGGATTCGCCTCAATCGCTGAGGCGTGGCGCCACAGCGGATACATCCAGGCGATCACCGACGTCATGTACCTGCTCAATCAGCGCGTTCCGATTACCCACAGCACTTTGATCGCGATGAACGCCGCCGAGGTTAAAGGCGGCGACCGCGAAGCGCGCGTCAAGGCCGCATGGGAGGCAGCGTGAGTCTCGGCACGTACGAAACAACTCTAGCCGAGCGGCGCCTCCTCGAACAGGCACGCCGTATCCGCGAACTCGAAGGCCAGCTCGCGACGGCGACCGAGGCCGCGAAGCTCAACGCCGAGACGATCGATCGACAAGGGCGCGCTTGGCGCGAGTCGACGAGCGAGTTGCACGCAAAGCTCGGTCACGCGGAGAAAGAGAACCGCGAGCTGTGGGAGAAGCTCTGCAGCATGGTCGTCGAGTTCGCGCCGGAGAAATACGCGACGGTCGAGATGATCCTCGCCTGGCCGGAGCAGCACGGCGCGCACGTCCGATGCTCCGCGGACGGCTGCCGTGAACTCGCGCCGCACATTCATGAGCGGAGGAGGATCTGATGGCGACGCCGAGCACCGAATACGACAACGTCATCCGCGAACTCGCTGCCGGAGCGGTCGAGGCCGCGAAGAAGGCCGGCTATCGCGTCGGCACCTACGGCTTCGGCAATTACATCGCAGGCCAGTGGAAGGTGATCCTCGGCGAGCGACCACATCTCGCTCACGAGAAGATCGCATTCCTCGCGCTCGCGGGAGAGAAGGTCGGCGAATGAACGTTCATCGAATTCTCTCGACGATCTTCGGTCGCGAGGCGAAGCGTCCGATCGAGCCGCCGCAGCGGACCTCTGAGATCACGCCGCCCACGGCATTCATCACGCCACGTAAGCGCCGCGAGATCCGGCAAACGCTCGAGGACCTCCGCCGACGCAAGGAAGGAAACCGCCCATGACCGCAGCCGCACCCGCACGCACTCCGCTCGGCGCCGAGCGCCGGCGCTTTGAATCCATCCCCGGCTTCTCCGATCAGAAGTCGATGCCACGCGTGGCGAAGCTCCGCCTCGGCATCCGCGTCAACGAGCCGGGCAAGAAGGAGCATCCGCGCGAGACGGATCATTTCGTCCTCGACGTCGAGGACCACGTACCGGCCGAGCACGCGAAGGCGATCCGCGAGAAGTTCGTCGAGCTGTACGGCGAGCACGCGCAGACCATCTCGAACGTCATCTTCATCTCGCCGCGGCGCGAGGATGCGTTCACGTCCGGCTACGAATGGTGGAGGGCATCAAAGCTCTTCTGTCACGGCGACGGCAACGAAGCACTACGCAAGATCGAGGGGCGATGGCAGGAGTGGAAGCCATGCGCGAATGCCGGGTGTCCGGATTTCGATACGGCGAAGAAGCAATGCGCTCCGCAGCATCGACTCCGCTTCATGTTGCCGGATGTCACGATGATGGGTTACTTCCAGATCGACACCGGCTCGGTCTACAGCGCCGCGAACATCCGCGACGCGTTCACACTGGTCGAGTCGCTGACGCAAGCGATCTTCGGCGCGCCGCAGATCCACAACATCCCGTTCGTCCTTTCGCGCGTGCCGGAGGACATCGAATACCAGGGCGCGCTTCAGAAGCACTACATCGTCCACCTGATGCCGAGCGTCCTCTCGGTCGAGGCACTCAAGGAACGGCTCAGCCGCCGCCTCGGCGCCGCCGAACCGATTCCGGTCGATCGACAGATTCCCGCGATGGAGATTCCGCCGACCGAGGAGGACCTTCCGGTCGAGCAGATTCCAGTGAGCGAGCAGAAGGAGCCGGAGCCATTCGACAAGGAACTGGAAGGGCGGATTGAAGCCGGCTTCGCAATGCTCTCGATCAACACCGGAACGCAGGCCGCGCTGCGTTCGCAATTCCCTCGTCAGGCCGACCTCGTCACGGAGCTGGAGCGGCAATACAAGGAAGCGCAGGCGAGGAAGCGAAACGGAGGGAAGAACTAAATGCTCGAATTCGGCGATCCCGACAAAGCCCGCGGCCTATATGAGAAGTTCCGCGTCGAGCGTGTCGATCGAGAAGCCCAGGCTCGGCACGCTGAATGTGATTTCTTCGTCCTCGATCTACAGCACGATCCTCTCGCTCTCCAGGCCCTAGAGACGTACGCCTATGCCGCGCACGCAGCCGGTTATGGACCGCTCGCCGATGACCTGATCGAGAAGATCAAATCTTTACGGAAGGCGCACGCCTGATGCGCTTCCTCCATTCGCATTCTCTCCACGAGGCGTTCGACAACTGCCCAGCGCGGTTCGAGCTACTCGAGCGTCGCGCGCCGCGCGAGAACGAAGCGACGAACTTCGCGTTCGGTCGGACGTTCCATGCTTTTGCTGACCGCTACAAATCGCACTGCATCGAAACGCACCGATGGAGCGACATCGAAATCATCGGCGAGCTGGTCGACCAAGCCATCCGCGAGACCGGCCTTGCGATGCGCTTCTACGAGGAGATGCACTTGCTTTGCCGGCGCTTCGCGGAGAACGAGCCGATCGACATCGAGCGGTCACTCATGCGAGAGGGCGGCATCGCGCTCGACGACGAGCTGCGGCTGATTCCGTGGGACGAGAGCTTCGACTACGACTCGCCGAACTTCAAAGCCGCCGGAAGTAGGGCCGCCGTCCGGATGCGGATGGACGAGGTCCTCATCGACGCGCCGCTCCAGCTCCTCCTGGTCGACGACTACAAGACCGACATGCACGTGCCATCGGTCTCGGATGTCGCCGATCCGTCGAGCCGCTGGTGGAAGCAGGGAATGCTCTACGCCTGGGGCGCGGCGACGTATCTCTATCCCGACGCCATCTCCGTTGAGGTCCGCTTCAAGTTCGTCCGCTGGAACATCGTCCGCAGGTTGACTATCGCGCGCGAGGACATCGAAGCGTTCGGCTCGCTGTTCATACGCCGCGTTCGCTTCATCGAGGACTGCAAGGAGTTCCCAGCGGTTCCGTCCGATCAATGCCGCACCTGCCCATTCCTCGAGGGCGCGTGCCCGATTCCAGCCGAGACCGCGCGCTACGCCGAGGAGGCGCAGACGCTCGCAGCGGAGTTCGTCTACGACGAAGCGATCCGTGAGCTGCGGAAGGATGAGCTGCAGGCCGTCATCGAGGAGCGGGGCGGCCCGGTGATGATCGGCGGCCTACCGGTCGGCGTGTTCGAGAAGAACGAGCGCCGCATCCTGGACGTGCAGAAAACCATCGAGGCGCTGCGCGCCGAGGGCATCGAAGGCGCCGAGTATCTGCTCGACATCTCGCCCTCGAAGCTGAAGGACAAGCTCGACGCCGATCAATTCGAGCGCGTGATGAAGGCCGCCTCGTCGGAAGGCGAGACCGGAGTTCGCTTCAACGTGCATCAAAGCAAGGCGGAGTTGGTCGCGCTGGCCGACCGCCTCGGAATTCCGAATCCACAAAAAATGAAAGTTGCCGCGCTGGCTCAGGCGATTGCCAAGGCGACCGCTCAACGCGCGGCATAGGAGGAACGATGGCGAAGAAGTTCTACATTTTCGAGAAGATCGATCGAATGGCTGAAGTACCGGACTCGAAAGATCAGCTCATCTTTCATCGCACATTCGATGGCACGGTCGTCGATGCGCGCGAGGCCATCGGCGACGATGCATTCGCCGATGGAACCTATCTGATCCTTGAGGACACGTCCGGCGAGATCGTGAAGGGCACCGACACGATTGTGAAGCGGACGGTCAAATTCGATCCGCCGCGCAAGCTCGGCCCGCGAAAGAAGAAGACGGAGGCTGTAGCTCCGCCGGCCGACGAAGCAGCCCCGCCCGATGAAATCACGAAATCGAACGCGCGGCGTGCCGCGCGCGGAGGATCGCGGGCGTGAGCGAATTCCTCAATGATGCCGGCGAGCCGCAGATCATCCGGCGCGCGCTCGAAATGATCGACGCGACGCGAAAGGTCGTAGTCGATTGGACTCCGACGGCTCACGCTGCGATCCGCGCCATCGAGGCATCGCGCGCGGAGGGGATCGACTGGCGCCTTCAGTGCGGATATTCGAGCGGATCTCTCAACGGCGTCCTGATCATCGCGGACGACGTAACCGATCTTAAGCTCGTCCTTCCGCTCCTCCGCGCCCTTCGCCGCGAAGGGTATCGCGTGAATCGCTATGAAGACTGGCAGGAGCTTCCGAGCCGCACGTATTACTTCGACGCGCTGAACGAGAGCGAGCCGAAGGGACCGATCATCGTCCGCGCTTTCTTTCCGTGGGATGCCGAGAAAGCCGCCGAGGCGACCTGCAAATTCGTCCAGACCGGAACGAAGGAAGTTCCGGTCATGGAGGTCGTCTGCGGCGGAGAGAAGACGCCGGAACTCACGCAGGAGGTCACTGCCTGATGGCGAGCACCTGCGAGAGCTGCGGAGCTGGCGTCCTGGTCGCGCCGACCGTCTACGGCCGCACGATGATGCTCGATGCAGCTCCGTCGCCTCGCGGAACGATCCGCCTTGAGCAGGATGGCCGCGCGCGCGTGCTCGGCGACGGCCAGGCAGAGCAGGCGCGCGGTCTCGGCGAATCCCTCTACATGATCCACACCAGGTCATGCCGGCATTCGACGGAGGGGAGGAGCTGATGATCGCGCGACTTATCGATCGATACGACGTCCGCAACTTTCTCGATCGCCTCGATTCCGCTCTGCATCCGCGCGAGCGCGTCGGAATTCAGTGGGTTATATGGCATCTCGTCAACGTCGCCTCGTCATTCCTTCAATTCTGGCGATGCTGCTACGGCTGCGGCCTCCGAGACAGTTGTAAGTGCGAGGCCGGAGAGCCCGGCGCCTTCGTCATCGATGCGCGAACGGCGTGGTCTGTGTCGTGGGGAATATGGCGCCCGACGTGGGATGGACGGCGGCACATCCCGCGGCCGATTCCACTGGAGATCGTTCCGTCATCGACGCTCGACCAGATCGCATCACGGCTGCATTACATCTCGCAGCGAGCGACCAGCGGTCCCTGGAAGGCCGTCGGCGATAGGAAATACGAAGGCGAGGATTGGCTTGTCGGGAGCTTCGGCGTGGACTCGCAGACGGATCTGAATGTTGTCCTGACGACGGATCACGTCCACGCGAGCGAGTGCGGAGGCGAGGGCGCGTTGGCTGATGCGCAGTTCTGCGCTGAGGTCCGAAACCTCGCGCCGCAGATCGTCGCGGCGCTGCGATCAAAGGCCACATTCGAGGTCGCGCGATGAAGATGTTCCACTACGTCAGCACTCCGCACTTCCGCACCGTCTCCGAGGAGGCGATCCGGAATCGCGCAGCTCTGACGCTGAGCGCGAAGGAGAAGGAGAACGCCGAGAAGATCCTCGCGCTCGAAGTCGGCGAGTCGCACATTCTCGACAGCGGCGCCGAGTTCACGCGGATCGAGGACGACGCGGAGCCATTCTCAGCGATTGTCTGCACGCGCGGCAATAGCCCACGGAAGTGCGAGTTCTGCGGCGTGAAGCTCTACAAGGGCGGACGCGAATGCGACGGGCCGGGCAAAAAGCCGGGCAAGACCTGCGACGCCTTCATGTGCCAGAAGTGCGCGAAGCGCGTCGGGCCGAATCGTGACCTCTGCCCGCGCTGCGTCGCGAAGCAAACGACGGAGGCGCAGGCGCGATGACGCAGCAGCGGGATCTATTCAACGAGCCGCGCGAGATACCGGAGCCGCGCTATGCGCCGCACGTTCGCGGCTCGGAGACATCGAAGGCCGCCGCGGCATCGCAGACAGCCCAGCGACTCGCCGGCGACGAGGAGCGCATCTACAATCTCATCGCCGCCGCCGGCACGCACGGAGTGACGTGCGACGAGGTCGAGGAGCGCACCGGCCTCTCTCATCAGACGGCGAGCGCGCGCGTCCGCGGCCTCAAGCTGAAGAACAGGATTGAGCCGAGCGGGAAGAAGCGCGAGACGCGGCGAGGATGCAAGGCCGACGTCCTGGTCGCGAAGCGAGGCGCTCAATGATCCGGCGATGCTTGGTCGTCGATACTGAGACAACCGGCCTCGATCCGGCGAATGACAGCGTGATCGAGATCGGCGCGCTGCTCTACTCGGTCGAGAACCGCACAATCCTCTCCGAGTTCGCGACGCTGATTCCTGGCGACGAGAATGCGGCCGAGAAGATCAACCGCATTCCGGCCGTGGCGCTCGTAGAGATGGCCTCGCTCGATGAGCTTGTCACGCCGCTGAAGGGCATCTTTCGCAGCCTCCGCTCGACGGCCGACGTCATCGTGTGCCACAACGTCGAGTTCGACCAGCAGTGGTTCCCGGCGGAGTGGCGCGAGCTGCCGTGGGTTTGTACGGCGTTCGACTTCGACTGGCCGATGGCGTCACGCGAGGCGGGGAGCCTGATCCATCTCGCGCTCGAACACGGCATCGGCGTGTCCTCAGCCCATCGCGCGCTGAGCGACTGCCATCTCATCGCGGCGCTGTTCGACCGCATGCCGCTCTACGGCCGCGACCTGCAGGCGATGTTCGCGCGCGCATTGCGCCCGAAGGCGATCTTCCAAGGCCTGCAGCGATTCGAGGAGAACGACGTCGCGAAAAAGGCCGGCTTCAAGTGGAACGGCGAGACGAAGAAATGGACGCGCCGCATGGCGATCGAGGATGCGACGCTCCTCCCGTTCAAGACGGTGAAGCTCGAGGAGGTCGCGTGAGGCGTCTCTGCTATCAGCGCGTCGACTCACAAATCCTTGAGCGTGCCGTCGAGCAGGTGAGCCGCGCCGTCTCCGCGCATGACCGCGAGTGCCAGGCGCACGCGCCGGAGTGCGCGGCGGCCGTCCGTCTCCGCAACGTTCTTTTTGCAAACCACGCCATCATCCTCAGCGCGCTGCGCGACCTCCTCGACGTCAGGAAGGAGCTTGCGCTGTGACACTCCTACGTTTCAAATCCGCAGCGTCCGGTTCTCCGATTCAGCCTGCCGATTCCCCTGCTGAATCCTCAAACGTTGTGGCGCTGAGCGAGGGCACCGGGCGCTCCCTTGCTCAGCGCATCCTCTCCGTCCTGATCGCGCTCGCGACTTGGCCGCAAGACTTCGTCGTCCGATTGTTTGGCATCGAGATCGGGGACGGTGTGATCGGCGAGGACGTCGAATTCTGCGAGGACTGTCGAGACGTCCATAAACGCGACGGCTGTCCGCGCGCAATGCGCGGCCTCTGTGATGTCTGCGGGTTCGTCGACCTCGATCGCTTCGGCAATTGCCCGGCGCCGCGCTGGCGCTTCCACAAGATCACGCGGCGCTGGCCGAGGTTCGGAGGCGCCGCCTGAGCGTGTACGTGGACGACATGCGCGCGCCGTATCGCCGGATGGTCATGTGCCACATGGTCGCCGACTCGCTCGACGAGTTGCACGCGATGGCCGACAAGATCGGCGTGGCGCGCCGCTGGTTTCAAGACCGGGACGGCATGCCGCATTACGACGTCTGCCTCGCAAAGCGCGCTCTCGCCGTCCGCGCCGGCGCAATTGAGATTCGCTATCGAGAGCTTCCGGCACTTCTGCGGAAGCTTCGATCTAACCGGGGAGGCGATGCCATGAAGAGATGAACGACGAGTCCTTTGCGCCGAGCCTCACGGAAAACGGAACGGCATCGCGCAAAGGCCTGATCGGTCAATCCGACAAAAAAGAAGGAGGAACGAAATGCCACAACAGACCGCCGCGGCGGAGGTCATCAATTTCGAATTGCTGGAGCAGATGATCCAGACCAGCATCGAGGGAAAGAAGGACACGCTCCGGCAAACAATCGACGGCGCGATCAGCATGACCGTCGCCGCCGTTCACCGTCACGGCAAGGCCGGGACCATCACGATCAAGCTCGACTTCGTGCCGGCGGAGGAGAACGGGCAGATCGACATCTTCGCCGACGTCGACGCGAAGATTCCGAAGCCGAAGCCGCTGCCGGTCCGGCTGTTCGGAACGAAGCGCGGCGAGCTATTCGCCGATGATCCGGAGTTCGTCGGCACGCTCCCATTCACGCCCACAAAGCCGCAGCCCGCGGACAAGAAGGAGTAAGCGATGCAGGATCTCACTGAAGCAATCCAACACATCCAGGAGACCGCCACGGCGCACGAGCGCGAGGCGATTCTCAATCTCGAGGATGGGCGAAAGTTCATCTATGACGACGCCGAACAGCGGTACGAGGCGATCGAGCGGTTCGTGAAATTCGAAGGCTCCGTCTCTACGGTCGAATCCTTCGGCGAGTTGGTCGTCGAATATGCGCAGCGATTCGAGCAGAAGGCCGCTGGCGATCCAGACGTGAAACCGACCGGCAGAAATCAGACCGTCACATTCACGTCCGACGGCGCGTGGTATTCGCCCGACGATGATGACCGCCGCCACAAGTTCACATACAAGCGCGTCCCGTCGCAGCAGTGGAACGCGCTGAAGGCCGCGCTCAATCGTCCAATGAGCCACAAGGACCTCATCCGGACGCTGCAGACGCTCTCGCCGTCGATCGAGAACTATGCGCTGGTCATCACGGCGTTCCGGCGCCTGATTGTTTCGAAGGACGTGAAGCTCGCCTCCGAGCCGATCCTCAACGCCGAGGGCCAGAGTGGCAACGCTTACTCGATCCTCCTTTCGGTGAAGGGCGGAACCACCGAGACGACGCTGCCCTCGACACTCGACGTGAAGCTCCAGTTCGCGCGCGGGAGCGAGGCGACCTACATCGTTCCGGTCGAGGTCGACCTCACCGAGAAGGACGACATTCCGGTCATTACGCTTTTTGCGCCGACGCTCGACGCCATCGCCGACAAAGCTGTCCTCGATGAGATGAGATTCTTCGACGAGAGGATGGACCGGAGCGGCCTCACCGATCTTCTGATGGTCGTGAACTTCTGAGGAATCGCCGCCGACCTTGAACGGGACCTTTCGATTGATCTGCGCCGACGTCACGGACGGCCTCCGCTGTCTGCCCGACGTGTCAGTCGACGCGATAGTTACCGACCCGCCCTATGAACTCGGATTCATGGGGAAGAAGTGGGACGCGAGCGGAATCGCCGCAAGCGTCGAACTTTGGCGCGAGGCGTTGCGCGTGCTCAAACCAGGCGCGCATCTCCTCGCGTTCGGCGGGACGCGTACGTATCACCGGATGACGTGCGCCATCGAGGACGCCGGCTTCGAGATTCGCGATTGCATTCAGTGGATTTACGGGAGCGGATTTCCGAAGTCGCTCGACGTTTCGAAGGCGATCGACAAGGCAGCGGGAGCTACGCGGACCGAGGTCGTCGGCACGAAGCTCGGCCGCCCAGGCATGGCGAAGGATGGCGCGAATCAGTCGTTCGACTCGAGCGTCAACACGTACGGCCGCGGCGGAGTCCTTAGCTCCGATATCACGGCGCCGGCGACGGATGAAGCCCGGCAGTGGAACGGCTGGGGAACCGCGCTGAAGCCGGCGTGCGAGCCGATCGTCGTCGCGCGTAAACCGCTGATCGGAACGGTCGCGGAGAACGTGCTCGAGCACGGAACCGGCGCGCTGAATATCGACGCGTGCAGGATTGAGGGGACGAAGCCGATCGTCCGACCGATCGACAGCGACAGCCGCTGGCCGGCGAACGTGGCCCTCGACGAAGAAGCCGCTGCGATGCTCGACGAGCAGAGCGGAGAGTTGACCAGTGGAAACAATCCAGCGGTGCGCCACACTCCGAAGACCGGAGACATCTACGGCCTCGGGTTCGGCGATCAATGCGGCGTCCGTCGAGCCACAGACTCCGGCGGGGCATCGCGCTTCTTTTACACGGCGAAAGCGGACCGCACCGAACGGAACGACGGCCTCGAGGAGTTCGACGCGAGGACGACCGACGACGGCCGCGAGACCTCCATCGACAACCCCTTCCTCCGCGGCGAGACGAAGCGCCGCAATCATCATCCGACCGTAAAGCCGATCGCGCTGATGCGCTGGCTCGTTCGGCTCATCACTCCGCCTAACGGCGTCGTTCTCGATCCGTTCGTCGGCTCCGGCTCGACCGGCTGCGCGGCCATCGGCGAGGGCTTCAATTTCATCGGCATCGACCGCGAAGTCGAATACATCGAAATCGCGCGGGCGCGGATCAGGAACATCGCGCCGCTGTTCGCGCGAGAGGAGGCGAGCGCGTGAAATCACGGCTCGAGTTCTACGCGTGGTACGCCGGCGACTTCCGCCGCGACACGCAGCACCTGACGCGCGACGAGCGCGCGGCGTACCGCGAGATCCTGGACGAGATCTTCATCACCGACCAGGAGGAGTGCTCGTTGCCTGATAACGACGAATACCTCGCGCGCATCGTGCAGCGACCGCTCGATGAGTGGAAGATGATGCGCTTCGCGCTCCTCGACGGCCCGAAGCCGCTCATCGGAAAGCGACTGGACGGCCGGATCTTTTCGGCTCGACTGCAGGAAGAGATCCGAATCGCGCAGCAGAAGTCCGACATTCAATCCAAGCGCAGCCGGGACTATTGGGACTCTCGTAAGAAACCCACGGATAACCCACCGGATACTGATGGGAAACAGAGCGCGTCTATATCTAAGTCTCTATCTGGTTCTCCTACTGTAACCAAGAACGAGGATGTAACTACGGGTCCGGTCGCAGAGGCAATCGCGGCGTATCGCGAGCTTGCGACTGAGTGGCATTCGCCTGGCCTGACCAACCGCAAGGCGGACCAGCTCGCCGTACGCATCGAGCGGGTCACAGAAGAACTTCTCACCGAATGCGAGGGCTTCAACTGGCGCGAGCTGATGAAGCGCGCCCGCTCGCAGAAGTACATCCACGAAACCATCCGGAGCTTCGACTTCGAGTGGTTTCTGAAGCGCGAATATCAGGGGACGCGGCTCAACGCGAGGAAGGTGTGGTATGGACAATTCGGCAGCGGCAACGGCGGCCGGGGTCAGCGCCGAGACGAACCAGGAGGCGCAACAGGAGGGACCAGACGCCAGGCGTTCCGACCCAGCGTCGGGGCCGGCCGAACAGAAAAGCCGAGAGGTTGACTGCCCGACGTGCCAATGGCGCCGCCTCAGCTCTCCTCCGAACCGCATCGAGCAGCGGCGGCTCGAGTATCTCGGTATTTGGTTTCCGCTGATCTGCTCTGATTGCTGCACGATCGCCGAGGCGCAGCAGAAGGAACGTGAGGAGCGCGACGCGCGCGAGGACCTCGAGCGTCGGCTATCGCGCAGTGGACTCTCGAAGGCGTACATCAGCGGCAAGCGTGACGACTCGGTGCTCGTGAAGATGCCGGATACCGACGGCGCGCGGACGGCCCGTTATTTCTGCGCGCAACTCCAAGCCGGCGTTGCGCCGATGCCGTGGGTCTACCTCTACGACGAGCCGGGCGGCACATACAAGTCGACGCTCCTCGCGCTCACGTTGCGCCACTGGATCGTAAACGGAGGCGGAGGACTGATCGTAGGTTGGAAGGATTTCCTCCGCGACATCCGATCCACGTACGACCATGACGCGATGGAGAGCGAAGCGGCAATGCTCGAGCAGATCATCGAGGCGCCGGCGCTCGTGCTTGATGATGTTGGCGTCGGCGACCTCACGCAATTCGACGCCGAGATGTTCTACGCCGTCCTCCAGCGCCGCCTCGAGAGAGACCTCGAAGCCGGCGGAAAGCGTTGGATGGGCATGACGTCGAATTACTCCGTTGCGGAGCTAGTCCAGCGTTACGCGGCTGCGCCGGAGGACAAACGCTCGAACGGTCGACTCCGCGATCCTCGAATGCGAACACGAATCGAACGGCGGCTGGTCGACGCGACGGCCGAAGTTCACATGCTGGGGTGAGGCCGATGAAAGTGATCGAAGCGCAGTGGGAGAAGTTCCGGCAATGGGTAATACCGGTGAATGCGTCCGCGACTCAGTTGATCGAAATGCGCCGCGCGTTTTATGCCGGCGCCGAAGCCGTTCTCGATGGGACCGCCGGCTTGATGTCCGAATCGGAGACGGCGACCGAGAAGGACATCGAAGTCTGCCGCAGCATCGTCGCGGAGCTTAAAGAGTTCGCGCGGCGTGTTGCCGAAGGAGTCGCGTGATGTGCCAATGCGGACAGCCCGACAATCGACCCGATCTGATCGCGCACGGCCAGGAGGCCTGCACGTACAAAAATGCTGCGGTCCCGCCGGCGCCATCGCGCAATGCGGACAACTGCCAGTGCCAGTGCGGATGTCCGGACGAGGCGGAAGTGGACTCGCCATATTGCGAGGCGTGCCAGCACGGCAACCACGTGCCGGTCGTGGAGGCGAAGAGATGAGCGACCGTCCATCCATCGAAGAAGTACGCCACGAGGCGCAGATCGAAAAGGAGCATGGGGAGACGTTGCAAGTAGTCGCCGCGAACATCGTCGGCGCGGTCATGAAAGACAATTCACGATGGTCGCCGTCAGGAACGTATGTGCAATTCACCACGGCGGAAGTCAGCGTGATCGAGCGTGCGCTGAATCGTCCTGCACAGCCGGAGGGTGAATCGCGATGCGCCGATTGCGAAGTGATCGACGGTCTCGATGAATGGCTGACCGACATCGTCGCGGAGGGACGCGGCCCTATTGTTCTGGCGATGACCGAGAATGCGAATGTCGGCGTGATCCTTCGCGACCGCAACGACGAGAATCAGAAGTGCGACGGTAGCGGCGACACGGTTATCGACGCGCTGCTGCGAGCCATGGAATCGCCATCCTCTATGTTCACACCCAACCAGCAGAAAGGTGGTGATGCCCATGAAAAGACAAGCGCCGGATTACCGTCCGCGGAATCCACAGGAAGTGTAAGTGGCGGGACTGCACATCCCGCTGCTCGATCCGAGGAATTGCAAGACGTGGCGAGGGAGATTGTGATGACGCGCGAGTTGCAAAATGGCGTGTACGGCTATTCGTTCGCATGTCCGTACTGCCGCGAGGAAATGATTCTGCACCATGAAGGCGGCGGCAAATCGCAGCATCGCCGCGTGAACGTTTATCACCGATGGACGGCGAGCGCCGACTGCCGAGCATCGAAGGAGGACGAATGAAGCGCATCACGCTTGCTATCGCCACGCTCCTTGTCGCGGCATCTGTGTGGGCACAATGTGGCCACGAGAGATGGCCGATCAAGGTCGGCACCGATCCGGAGGCGTCGTCTATCGACATCGCGAATCCGATCGATACAACGATCGGCGAACTCCGCGCGCTCGTTCCGCCGGCCGACATTCGGCATTTCAACGGCCGCGCGCCGGCGGAGCTGCAGGTCTATACGCTCCTCATCACAATGACGCTCTTCAAATCAGAGGGCGACTCCGATCTCCATCTCGTGATCCGCGACCGCGGCGAGACCATGATCGCGGAGAGCGTCGATCCGAAGTGCGCGGTCGGCTCGCCATGGCTCGACGACATGAAAGCCGTCCGACAGGCATTCCGTGATCGCTTCGGCGGCGCGAAGGCGAAGAGGAACCTTCACGTCCGCGTGCGAATCACCGGGCCGGCGTTCTTCGATTTCATTCATGGCCAAACGGGCCACGCCGCGAACGGAATCGAGATACACCCGATCCTCGGAATCGAGTTTTTGAACTAATGGTCACCTGGACGGAGGATGACCTGAAGGCGCTGGAGGCGCGGCGCGCACGGCGGCGCGGAGCATCAACGCCGGTGCCGAGGAAGCAACCACGCCTCAAGGATCGCCGCGTCGAGCAGGATGGAATCGTCTTTCACTCGAAGAAGGAAGCTGAACGGTTTCGCGAGTTGCTACTCCTCCAGCGCGCCGGCCAGATCGAGAAGCTCGAGCGGCAGGTCTCGTTCGCCATCGTGGTCGATCACACGCTGATCTGTCAGTACATCGCGGATGCGGTCTATATCCGCGGCGGCAAGCGCGTCGTCGAGGATTCGAAAGGATTCAGGACAGAGATGTACCGGATCAAGAAGAGGCTGATGAAGGCCGTTCTCGGCATTGAGATTCTGGAGACTTAATGAAGAAGCTACACATCAGCGACGATCTCGCGCTCCCGCCCGATGCGGTAACGCGCACGTTCGTCGTCTACGGCGGGAAGGGCAAGGGCAAGACGAACTTCGGGTCGGTGCTCTGCGAGGAGTTGTCGAAGGCGCATCTCCGCTTCTGCGTTACCGATCCGCTCGACGTGTGGTGGGGATTGCAGCATGGCAGGACGAAAGAGGAGAGCGGTATCGACGTCGTTATCCTCGGCGGCGCGCACGGCGACATTCCGATCGAGCCGGCGGCCGGCGCCGTGATTGCGGACTTCGTCGCCGACGAGGACGTGAATACCGTCGTCGTCATGCGCCGGGCCGACGGAACGATGTGGTCGAACGGTGAGCGGATTCGCTTCATGCGCGACTTCACGCGCCGCTTGTTCCAGCGCCAGGGCGAGCAGCGCCGACCGCTGATGCTGGTCATCGACGAGGCCGGGCGGTTCGTGCCGCAGCAGATGGCGAAGGGATCGCCGGATATCGCGGAGTGCGTCGGCGCGATCGAGGAGCTGGTGGAGTGGGGCCGCAACGTCGGCATCGGCGTCACGCTCATCACGCAGCGATCGGCGCGGATGGCGAAGAACGTTTCCGAGCTGGCCGAGTGCATGGTCGCGTTTCAGACGGCCGGCCCGAACTCTGTCGCAGCGATCGTGGAATGGTTCGGCGAGCACGTTCCGAAGGAACGGCAACACGAACTCGTGGCCGCGCTGCGTAAGTTGCCTGTCGGGCGGGCGCTGATCGTCTCGCCGGAATGGCTCGACTTCGAGCGCGAGGCGCAGATTCGGCTGCGCGAGACGTTCGATAGCTCCGCGACGCCGAAGGCGGGCGGATCGCTGCGCGCACCTGGTCAAGCCAGAAAGCCGGACCTTGAAAAGTACCAGGCGCGGATGGCCGAGACTATCGAGCGCGCAAAGGAAGCCGATCCGCGCGAGTGGAAGAAGCGCGAGGCGGAGCTGAAGAAGAAGATCGCGGAGCTTGAACGCCAGGCCGCGAAGCCGGTGCCGGCGGCGAAAGAGAAGGCCATCGATCCGGAGAAGTTGAGAACGACCGCGCAGAAGATGGCGGATCGCGCGCTCGCGAAGGCGCTTCGACCGTACTTCATTGCGGGGCGTCGATTCGTCGAAACGCTCGCGAAGGGCGCAGCGCAACTGGTAGCAGGAAAGGAAGAGTTAGTCGCGCTGCTGGCGCAGGCAGAGGAGATCGAGAAGGCGGGAGCCCCGATCGAGGTCGAGCCGGAGCGACAGAGCGGTGGCTATCTATTTCCAGGCGGCACTCCGAAGAAAGTCATCGCAGAGGTCGCGAGGAATGTGCAGCGTGCGCCACGGACGACCACCCCGCCATCCGACGGCATGCTCTCGAAGATGGGCCGCGCAATCCTGACCGCGTTCGCGCAGCATCCGGAAGGGCTGACGAAAGGACAGGCACTCGTCTTCGCCGATTACCGATCGAGCGGCCCGGTCTCAATGTTCTTCGGCGCCGCGAACGCGAACGGATGGCTTGAATCAAATGGCGCCGGCCGATTGTGCATCACCGAGCCTGGCCTCGCCGTCCTCGGCGACTTTGATCCGCTGCCGACCGGTACCGCGCTTCGGGAGTACGTTCTCGATTCGCCGAAGCTATCGACGATGGAGAAAGCGATCATGCGCGTCGCGTTCGAGGTTTATCCGAATGCGATCGGCAAGGGCGCGCTGCTCGAGAAAGCCAATTACAAATCGAGCGGACCTGTCTCCACGGCATTCGGAAAGTTCAACGCGATGGGCTGGCTGACGCAGCCGCAAACCGGCCACGTCCGCGCGAGCGATACGTTCTTCGAGGAGCAATGAACGAACTGACCGTCGAGGAGCTGCGCGATCGGATGGCGGCCATCGAGCGCCAGCTCGCGGCGTCGACTCGCCAGCAGGCGGAAATGAACGCTATCGTTATCCTGCTGATGCGGCGCTGGGGCGATCCCACGCATTTCAGTATCGAGGACACGGCCAGGATAACGAACGTCTCGACCAAAACGGTCAGGCGTAAGATTCGGAGTGGGGAATATCGGCTGGAGCTGAAGCCGGGAACGCGATTCAAGGGCATCCCGGTCGAACAGGTGTTCGGCGGATGGCTCAGCGTGACGGCCGCCAGGACGGCGGTCGACAAGGCGGGCGAGAAGAATGGATGAAGACCTTTTTCACGTCGCCAGTACGGACGGCGAACTCTTCGTCATTGATAATGGCGATACGCTAACAATCAACGGCTACAGTGGCGGTGATGTTGGCGGTGCAGATCTGACGCGCGATCAGGTTCGGCAACTCCGCGACGCGCTTACAAAGTGGATCGGCAGTAGATAGATGGCAGGGACCAGCGATCCGGACTACGTCTCAGGTCAGCGCGGGCGCTACGACATTCACCCGCCGATCGTTCACCCGCCGCACTGCGTCTGCACAATCTGTCCGCGGCATCGGAAGGACGCCGACTCGTGGAACTCTCCGCTGATCATCCGGCTCCGCCGGCGGTCGATCTATCCGAGGGACCGGCTGAGATCCGCGGTCTACGCGGCGCAGGTGAAGCGCGAAGAAGAGGAGAGACTCCGGCTCGCGGTGATGGAGGCGGAGGAGCGGCGCTCAGCGATTGCCAACGCGGTGCGGTTCGGGAAGGTGTGCGATGCGTACCGCGATTATCTGCGCTCGACCGGCAAGCGGTATGACCGGGCATCCTCGAGGATCGACGCGATCGAGGCGCTGTTAGGCCGGGAGCGTGACGCCGCTGCGGTCGGATGGCGGGAGTATCAGGAGGTGCTTTCGGAGGTTGCGCTGCTCGCGCCGCAAACGAGACGACACTACGGCGCGACGCTTCTCGCGATGCTCAACTTCGCAACGAAGCATCGCGTTCTGCCGGGTGCTCACGGTCTCGGCAAGGTGCCGCTGCCATCGGTCCGGAAAACAGATCGGCCGGTGACTTGGACGAAGAAGGAGTTGGCCGTCATCCTCGGCCCGGCCATGGCGCGGTTCGAGCGCGAGCAGGCACTACGAAAAAAGTCCGTGATCCCACTCCGCGGGCTGTGCTTCGTGGCCTACTTTACGCTCATGCGCCCGAAGAACAATTTTGCCTTCGCATGGGAGGAGATCGATTCCGAGCGCGGAACGTTCGCGCTCGACCAGCATAAGAACGTGAACCGCGGAATCCGTGCCGAGGGACCGCTCGCCGCGCAGCTCGCGAAGTATCTCGAGTCAGTTCGACCGGCGAATGCGTCGGGCTTCGTGCATGCGAATCCGGAGACCGGCTCGCCGTACGTTGACATCCGGAAGCCGTGGTCCTTGCTCATCGAAATCGCGAACGAGATCCTGGGCTACGACCTCACCGGACGGAAGGCCGACTTCTTCACGTTCCGCCACACCGGTGCGTCGCACCTGGCGGAGAAGACGAACAACCCGATCCTCATCGTGAAGATGATGGGCGACACGAACGTCCAGACGGTGATGCGGCACTACTTCAACCTGGACCTAGCGTTCATGGCGGAGATGGTTGCCGGCTGGGATGTGCCGACGATGGAGGAGGGCGATGGGAGGCGGGAGTCCGGTAGCGAGGAGCTGCCGAACTGATTATTGTGAGGCGGATGCGAGAGACGATGCGAGTCAGGAAGTTATCCGGAGAATCCCCAAACCGCGTAAGTATTTGGAACTACGTGGCGGGGCCGACGGGGCTCGAACCCGCGACCTCCGGCGTGACAGGCCGGCGCAGAATCGCTCCCGCTCTCACGAGATTCCGTTCTAAGCCGCTTTCAGTGTCCACGGTAAATCGCGGCCTAAACCCGCACCGTGGACATCCGATGCGAGTGAAATTGCGAGTAACAATTCGGCGGGGGGGGGGTATCAATTCGCCGCTCCCGGTCACTACTACACAAGGGGGAAACATGAAAACTTTCCAGGGGGAAGTTGTATCCACAGGCCGCAGGATTTTCGCCGTGTTGGCCGCTGTCGCGATTTCTTTCTCGGTGGCGGCCCAGACCTCGCCGCCGACGAAGGCCGTCAACGGGCGCGCCCAGGCGGCGCGACCCGCGTCCGTCGCGCAATCGTCGGTCCCGGTGTATTGGCGCCGCACGGCGCCGGACGGCGCCGCGACAATATTTCTAGTGCGGGCACCCTCGGCGACGTGCGCGCCCGATCCGAAGACGCAGCCCGACCAGTTCGCGTATTTCCACTCCAGCTCGCGCTTCTCTTCCGATCCTGAAGCGCTGCCGCCGACCTCGATCATTCAGTACCAATGGGAACTCCTCGCGAACTGTCGAAGGGTTACCGTCGATGGCTCCCCGACTCCGCGCACCGTATGCAGCGGCCCGGTGATCCTCGCCGGTCCGATCGGTACGGTGAACGCTACAACGACGCCGAAGTGGAACGTGCCCTCGTGGGGCGTGCCGAAATGCGCGATCATCTCAAATTCGGCCGTGCACTTGACGCTCACGCGGGTTCAGTGAGCCGTTAGGCCGGCAGATTCATGTCGGCGCGCATTGTCGCGAACGTGATGTTTCGATGCTCGGTGGCGAAGTAGTCGCCGTGTCCGTAGCCGCAGTACATCCGCGTACGGACGCGCAGCTCCTCGTAAGGTTCGCCATCGAGCATCCAGCCGCGCCGGCCGAGATCCTTATACGGCCATTTGAATGGGAGCCGGAGCGGAAGATCCCGATCGCCACAATAGGCGTAAGCGCGACCGAGCGCGCCGGACTTGACGAGCTTCAGCACGCCCGACTTCTTCACATCGGGGTCGGTCACCGAGCCGGTCAGGATGACCGTGTCGACGTAGCGACCGCGCTTCGCGAGAAGCTGGATCGTCTTCAGTGCGATGTCGCAGCCGTTCGAGTGCGCGACGAAATGCAGCGGGAAGACCGACGGCAGGAACGCGATCTGATCCGCGAGGACGCGGGATCGCATCCGGTTCCACACGAAGGTCTCGAAGATCGGAAAAGGTCCGGCGAAGTAATGGCGGCGCTCGACCTTGCAATCGAGTAGAAACGCATCGAGCTGGTCGGGCCAGCTCGGCGACGTCGTGCGCGTGAGAATGCCATGAATGGCGACGACCACGGCGCGGACGCCGGCATTCGGTCGCGGCATCGGCGATTTCATTTCGCGACCTCAAACCAGAGCCGCTCGTCGGCGTCTGTGTTGCCTTCGTTCGTCCATCCGCGCTCGAACGCGCGACCTTTCCAAACGATGAGGTTCGGGAGCGTTCTTGCGTCGTCGAAGTACGGCGTCGGATCGAGACGAGTGACAATGTCCCCATCGGCGGTCACGAGGGTGATCGGACGCGTAACCGGCACATCTCGATACCACACCACGCCGTAATGCTTTTCGACGAAGGGATCGCCGCCCTTGCGCACGTCCGAGGCGCAGGCCGAAATGAGCATCGCGAGGACGAGAATGATTGTTCCGCGCATCGTCTTCATGAACTACCTTTCTTCGCGAGGCGCGCATGAACACGCACGGCGCCGCCGTCGATTAGTGCTGCGATGATGTGAAAGAAGAGCCAACGGAATCGGCCGAGCACGAAGAGCGTGATGGCCGCGATGAGATGAAGAAGCGTTAGAACGATATGGAAGTCGCGCGCGATCCGATGAAAGCGGCGACCGACGCGCATCTCAATGAACGGCTCGCCGGCGTCCGCTCGCCCCGACCTCGACGCGCTGACGAATCTGCGCCTGCTGGCCGTTCACGCCGACGACCAGTACGACGTCATAGGAGCCTGGCGACTTGAACTCGTGGACGGCGACCTGACCGACATCCTCTCCGCCATCGTTGAAGAACCAGCGGAACGTGTGCGCTGCGCACGAGAAGTCGTAATTGAATCCTCGCGCGGCAAAGGTGACCGCCTCACGCTGCGCGCACTTCGTGGTGGAGTATTCGCTGCAACCTGACGGCGCGTGGAAGTCGATAAAGACGTTCTTCCCTGGCTGGATCGGTGGGCATCCCGCCGGCGGCGGAGGAGGCGGGGGCGGCGGCGGAGGCGGAGGCGGAGGTGGCGGCGGGCACGTAATGATGCCAGTCGCTGGGTCGCATGAGCATCCGATCGGAACGCTCTCGCACTTCTGCGGCGGAGGTCCGCCACCATCGACGATCTCGTACACGTCACCGAGCGTCCACGTCGTGGCGATCAGGTACGTGTGTCCGTCTCTCCGAATGACGGTGCTGTCGAAGAAGTTCGTCGTGTTCGGATGCGTGTAGTTCGGCCCCGCGTCGATCGAGTAGTAGCGCCGGAAGTAGTCCTGAAAATCGACCTCGGATGCCGGCAGGCCGTCCATCATCGCGAAGAGTCGGATCGTCTGCTGCACAGCGAGGATCAGATAGCCGTCGCCGTACTTCATCGCGGCGCCGCCGCGCGTGGAGGTCTGGAAGTCGGCAACACGCGCGAAGGTGTTGCCGGCTGGTACGTAAGTGGAGATCACGAATCCGGTTGCATTGTCATGGCCGACGAAGAAGCGCATTCCGTCCGATGCGATTGCCTTGTACAGCCCATCCGTGGAGAACTGCGCGAGCGGAGGCGCGCCGGCGATGAAGGCATCGTTGCTATAAATTTCTAGCTCGCCCTCGTTCGTCAGGATCGCGATGTGATTCGCGCTCTTCGCCCAATTCGCCATCGAGCGAGGGAGGTCTGCGCGTCGGAAGGCGTGAGGCGGATCGGTCACGTCCCACACGTTCACAGCCGTCGCGCCGTTGGAGATCAGCGCATAGTAATGACCGTCGCTCGTTCTTAGCGATGCCATCGCCGACGGAAAGAACTCCCCCTCCTGGTAATCGTCGGGAGCGCGGTGAAAGAGCGGCGAGGCGTTCGCGTCGAGAATGCCCCATCCGAAGTTCGCGTTCGGATCATAGATGTATCCGCGATCGTCGAAGTCGAGCCAGAAGAGGCGCTCCTGCCCGTCATCACGCGAAGGACCCCACCCGCCCCACTCGGCATAGAACATACGATCTGCCGGGAGGAAGACGTCGGGATAGCAGCGTGGCGGCGCGCACTGATTGCGGGAAACCGGCGCGGTGAGCTGCTCGCGAGCCACGAGACGCTGAAAGAACGTTCCGGCCTCGTATACCGTCGCCGCGCTGCCGGTGATCATATAGATCCGGCCGTGCAGCGGATCGGAGTAGACATGGAAGGCGCGCGCGGTTCGGAACGGCTGCTGAAAGTCCTCTGTCGCCTGTGAGTCGAGGAACCGACCGACGAAGCGCAGATTCGGCGGCATTGCGGGCGTGAGCTTGCCCTGATGCGATTCGATGCAGCCTACGCATGGCACGTCGACCGATGATGGATACGGCCAGTAGCCGGTCGGCAGGCTGTTCGCGATGACTTCGGCATGAAGTGCCGCGATCCGTGCACCGAGTGGGTCTGCCCGCTGCTTTCGCGGCGTGATCTCTTCCTTCGAGTAGTCGCCAACCAGAGCGGTCGGCGGACAGCTCAGACCCATCGTCTGGCATCGCCACTCTGCGATCCGATTCTCCAACCGCTTCCGAAACTGTCGTTGGCGCCGCCTACCTGCCGCCGTGAGAGGTTTCCATGTGTCGCCTGTGCCGTTCTCGTGAATGACGCGGCGGAAGCCGCGCCGATGTTCGAACCTATCGACCTCCTGTTTCGTGGCGTAGCCGCACCACTCGCAGTAGCCGCCAGCTTGGTCGGGCGGGAAGACGCGGAGACATTCGGCGGCCGTCATCTCGACGCGCGGACAGCTCGGGAGTCCATCCATCGTCGTCGAGACGCACGGCGCATCTGAAAAAGAAAAGGCCGCCACGAGGGCGGCCAGAATTGGGAACATCGAACCTCCGGTTACGGCTTTGTCGCGGGCGGGACGCTTCCATGAACCGCGTTGAGGATTTGCACGATGATCGAAATCAGAGCGGGCGCCCCGTTCACGAATTCATCCGCGAGCCTCTGCGGGATCAGCTTGGCGGAAGCGGCCGCCTGAACGACCTCCGAGAATTGCCCGATGACGGCCGCGAGCTTGGTCGCGCCATCGCCGGGAGTCTTGAACGTCGCCTCGGCCGAGCGGATGAATCCGATGAGCTTGACGAGAAGCGGGAGAAACTGAAGGTACGCGAGATATTGCATGTTTGTTGTCCTTTCTTTCGGAGCCGGAATTGGCTCGGAGAATTGATTTCAGCGACAGCGATGCGGCCAACGAATTGAGCGAGACGGCTTCCACAGGAGGCGCGAAGCACATCGCGGCGACCATGAACAGAACGAGCCCGGTGATAATCAAAATGAAGGCACTGAATTCATCGACACGTCGACCGGGGGGAATGTGAATACGTCCCGTGGGGCTCTCCCTTTGTTAGCGATTAGGTGGAACTTCGATCTTGGTGATGACGATGAGGAAGCGGCCGGCGACGTCGGACTTCACGTCGACGAATGACTGGCCGTCAGGAAGTTGGCGTCCCGTGAACTGCGTGACAGGAACTATGAAGCGGTCGAGTCGAAGCGGATTCCGCCAGCCCATTCTGGTGGCGGCGCCGGCGCCCAGGTTGACCGTGCTGACCTCGTGATACTCGAGCGTGACGCGCGATCCGTCGCGAAATCCCTCGCCGGTCATTAGCGCCCACTGATAGCGATAATCGGGATCGATCGTGATCTGGAACGCGCCGACATGGTTCTGAAAGATGACCGCGACGAGATGCTTTCCGTCGAGCAGTTCCCATCGCGCCGGCTGTCCGACCATCTCCGACACGCGCGGCGGTCCACTCTCTGAGGATTTGTCGTCCGCGCTGCATGCCGGGGGCGGGGTCTCCCCATCGGCTGCTTTGACTGAATCTTCCGGTTGCGAGGACGGCCTCGGGACGAGCTTCTGTTGACTGAGGCAGATCGTGGAGAACGAGAACGACAATATCAGGACGAGCAGGAGTCTGGATTTCATCACGGCCCTCGGATGGAAGCGCGCACAGATCAACGGGCAAGAGACAGGAAATGAAAAGCGCCGCCAGAAGCGGCGCGAGAAGGCGCGAGCGCATGCGTTCTCCTAGATCGTTCCGAGTTCTTTCGTCAGACGGCGCATCTCCGCGCGCCATTCAGCGCGAGGAACCTCGATGACAATTCCGCCGCACTTCGGGCAGAGGTCCTGCCTCGTCGGGATTACGCGGCCATGGTCGCCGCAGAGCTTCCGAACACGCGGCAGCGGATGAACGTGAAGGTCGATCTTCGTTCCGCCATCGACCGGGCGCTCGGAGTGAATACGCTCGGCAAATTCCGCGAATGATCGCGCGACACGATCAGGTGGTTGCCACACTTACTGGCCTCGGCTGCGGTTGCGGAATTTCACAATGAAACGCGGGGTCTGAGTTCGACGGATCGAGGAACTTCGCGATGCGATGCTCGGCGCGCGCCGCCTTCGCGAATTGTTCCTGCCGGCCGTCCGGTCTCATCGTGCGCGGACCGATATCGAAGACATTAAGCGTCAGTGGATCGGCCGCATGGTGCGAGACATTCTGCGGCCCGACCGCGATGATCTTCTTGGCCATCAGGGCGACGATCTGGTCCGGTGTGCGCTTTGAGGCCTTTCCGACCTCGTAGATTCTGATCACCTTCTGGCCAGGCTTGCGATAGAGCGCGAGCTGCTGCTCGACGCCGTGCGCCTCGCAGTTTTCATACATCGCCTTCGCCTGGCGCTGAGGATCGCGCTGCGTCGAAGTGATGATCAGGAACTCGACGCGAGCCGCACGCATCACATCGAGGAGCACGCCCTTCGAATAGTCCGAGATCTTGCCGATCGCGCTCGGCGCGTAGGAAAAGAAGGGTTCGGGCATCGACTACGGCCTGCGCGTTCGATGTGCCCAAACGTCGATGAGCTGCTGCTGTTGGTCCTCGATCCGGCGCAATCGCTCCTTGAGATCGTCGAGCTTCGAGTTGAGGTTGTCCTGGTCTGCCTTCGCCGCGTCCTTCGTCTGTGACGTTGCCTTGAGCGCGGCGATCTCTTCGCCGTGCGTCTGCACCTTGAAGTACATTCCGGTGAGCGTGATGAGGATCGTGCCGAGCGCAATCAACTGTGTAAGCGGGACGCGGAACAGCGAATACCAGGGCAATTCCCCATTGAGCGTCTTTCGGCGGTCCGGTACTGTCGGGTACGATCGCGGATCGTCAGCCATGCGGCACTCTCCTCAAATCGGATTTATTTTTTCGGCGGCTTCGGCTGGAGCTTCTTGCCCTGAATCCGAGCGTTCAGGTTTTTCTTCGTATCGTCCGGCACGATCGCGTTGCCGATGAGCTTCTGACGCTCTATGGGAGGCAGCGAGTTCCACACGGCGTCATGGTCGACGGCGGCGGTAATCTCGGCTTCCGCTGTAGATAGCTCGGCGATGAGATCGTTGACGTCGGCCTGGTGTTCGGCCGATGCGGTCGCGAAGGACGCATCCGATGCAATCGCGTTCGCGGCCTTCAGAATCGCCTGCATATTGCGTAGCTTGATATCGCGCAAATCGCGAACCGTTACTGGTCCGAGGAGGTCGAGCGGCCCATCGTGAACGTCGGCCCCCGAGAAGGATTGCCACGCGGCGAACAGATTAGCGACCCTCTGCTCGATTGCGTTGAATGTTCGGAATGTCACGTCTCGCTCCTCAGTGTTCGTTGTAGGTCACATACGTGAAGCGGTTGCCCTCGGTGACTATGACCGCCGGCGTGTTGGCGCCATTCTTTTTAAAGAAGTCCATTTCGATCTTCGCGATCTCCACGACAGGGACGATCGTGCTCGGCGCCCCTGGCTCGCGGCGCAAGCCCACCCATCGGACGATGTAGCACTGATCCTTGTATTGATCCGGCGTGAAGAGAGTGGCTCCCTGTCCGATCCGATGCGTGCTGCCGGCTTCGTTTGAGAGCGGAACCGGAAGAACATGCGTCGCGCCATCGCAAGGAATCCGGAACATTGGCCCGACGAAGCCGCCGCTATATCCGCCCTTTCCGTTCTGCTCGCCGACGTTGCTGAAAAGATTCATCCAGTTGTTGCCGGCGTCTTGAGTGCCCTCAGCGCGCCATGTGACAAAGGAGAGGTCCACGAAATAGGGCGATCCATCCGCTCGCGTCGCGAGCGGAACCGCAATGCTGATCCAGATCGTGGTTCTGAAATAGATTGAGTTTGCATCCGTATCTGCGACCAGGCCCTTGCCGTGATACCACGCGTCGGTTGCGGGATCGGGCGTCAGGTGGTTCGCGCCGTCGTACGTCAGATCGTTGACGTTGTCCTTTAGCGCGAGCGCACTTTTCTTCGATTGACTACGCGCCCAGGGTCCCGAGTCGATGTAGCGATCGTCAAGACCGCCGGTGATGACAAAGTAATTGAGCAGTCCCCACATCGCCCATGGGTGGCCGCGATCAATGTCGTGGGAGAAGTCCGTCACCTCGAGCCATTCGCGGACCGGATAGTTCGCCGGCGCTGCGACAATAAAGTTCGTTCCCTTCTTCGAAACCGTGATCGCGAATTTGTTGACGGCCGCTGGGCTGAGGATGGGAGGCTTGACCCGCTCGGCATTGCCGGAAGTCTGCTCCTTGTCATCCGAATATCCATAAGAGGTCGTATCGTTCGGCTCGTGACATCGGAACCAGACGACGCCGTTGGTCGGCCCAAGCTCGCCACGCTGCCCCTCGCGATATCCCGGCGACATCAATGGATCGTTCTGTCGGCTGAAAAAGATTCCGTTGCTGCCGAAGAACACGCGCGATCCGTCGAGCGCAACCTGGGAGACTGGCGCCGTCATTTGCATTCCGCCGTCGCCGGTCTTTTTGAACTGGTCGCGCGCTTTCAGCGCGCGGCTCACGTCGGCGTCGAGGGCAGCTCCATAACCCGCAATGCCGAGTGAGATCGCATCGAGCTTTACGACCGCGCCGACGTTGGCGTTGCCGATGAGGAGGCGGAATTTCGCGATCGACGAACCGACAAAAGTAAAATTGTTCTGGAAGCTGAGCCAGCCAGTGTGGAAGTTGCCGTCGTCGACCCATCGATCGATCGACTTCGTGACCACGACCCCCATCCCGTTGTCGAAGGAGGCCTGAATGTTGAGCACTCCCTGGCCGGCGGGGATCTGAAGGCGGAAGCTGAGAATGATGCCGATGCTTCCGGAATAGGTCCGGAGCAGATCGAGATATGTGCTCCCCCACTCAAAGAGCCGCCACTCGAGATATGCGTTCGAGCCGCCACCGTTCGTTATCGAGACGACGCCGCTGCCGCTTGGATCGACGGACGAAGCCGAGATACCTGCGCCCACAGACATGCCGGTCGGCAGCGATGCGGCCCGCACGAAGTTCTCGATGTACGGCCACGTCAGGTTGGAATCGACGGTGGGAATATCGGGATGCGGAGCGACCGGATCGAGCAGGACGGACCCGTTCGAGGAAATGAGCGCGCTCTGGATGCCGTCCGTGTAGATCGCGCGAACGGCCGCCTTGATAGTGACCGGAACAGTTCCATCGCTGAATGAGTCGGCGGGGAAGCCGACGGACCGCCGCGCCGGATCGGACACCATCGTTTCGAATAATGGAGTGCCGATGCCGAGGCCGGTGTCATAGACGATGACCTGGAAACCTGTAAGCGACAGCGGCGGATTGTTGACGTTGTCGGCGTGCGTCCACGTCACCGTGAGCGCATAGAGTGCGATGACCTGCGCAGTTGCTCCGCCGAATGCGCCGTCTCCGCCGCCAGAGGCTTTGCTTACTGCGCGCCGGCGAAGCGGGACGGCGATGGGATCGTTGACGACCGGATTTACCGGCGTGATGGAGTAGATCGAGGAGCTGTATTCGGCCGAGAACGAATAGTCGAGGCGCCGGTCGCTGATCGCATCGGCGACCGCAAAGCGGAAGTACCACGGCAGCGCGTTCGTGGTCTTGAAGATGAAGTCGCCGCCGCCAGGCGGAACGACCTGACCGACGAGCGTCGATGGCGATGGTGTGAAGCCCTGCGTCTGCGAGGCCCACATGTAAATGCCGCGCGCATCCTGATCGGTCGCGGCTCCGACCGGGAGCTTGATCATCTCCTTCGAACGAATGAAATTCGAGGGAGTGATCGGCGGCGGACTCGGAACCGCCTTCGTAGCGGCGGCGTTCGCTGAGGCCGAGGAGTAATTCGCAAAAGCATCGAAGGCGCGGATATAGAGCGTCTTCGTGCGGAAGTTCGGCGCGTTGATCTTGAATTCTGTGGCGCGCGCTTTCAGGAGCGGCGGGAATGAATCGTTGCCCCAATTGGCATCGACGTCGCGGACCTCGTACTGATACTCGCGGCCGAGGTCGGCCCACGTCCACACGGCCGAGTCGCCAGAAAACGCGCCCGCGAATCCGGTGACCGGCGCGGCCGGCGTGTTGTACCACGGCACGAAGATGCTGGTTGTCGCGGCGCCAGCGAAGTTGTATCGACCGCCCACTCCGTAGGGCGTGACGCGGAAGTAGAGCGTCACTCCGTGCGGGGCGTTACGCCAGCGGAAATCGTTCGAGTCCGAGGAGGGGAGCTGCGACCAGGGACCGCTCGCGTTGAACGCATACTCGATCCGCGCGCCTTTGTAGAAGCCATATTTTTTCTGCGGCTTCGGTCGCGCCCATTGCAGAATCACATCGGTCTGCTTTGACCTATCGTTCTGCGTGACGATTTCATATGTCGCTGTCAGGTCGGTGATCGGCGCCGGCGGCTGCGAGAAATCCGGGAGGTCCGAGTAGTTCGTGATCGTGATCGGTCCATCGGTCACGAAGATCGAGGCGTCGTATTCGACCAATGAAATCTCGCGCTGCATGTTCGCATCGCGTGTGATTTCTAGAATCCGGAACGGCTTGACTTTCGTGGCGACGGGACCGTAGGCCCACACGTCGCCTTCCTGCGGAACCCTAGTAAATGGGACGGTAACAGTGACGCCGAAATAGCTCGAGCCATCGGAGGGCGCGGCCACGTCGGCCACGACGCGCTCCTCGATCAGCTCGTGCCCGCCCGCATCGCCCGCGGCGTAGCGGATGATCACGCCGTACTGAGTGACGCCATCGAACGGAATCAGCCGATCGAACATCACCATCGATTGAATGATGTTCGCTGGCGCATTGTCGTTCGGCTCTACGCGACCGCTGTATCCCCACTGCGTGAGATCATGCGAAACGTTGATGACGTCGAAGGTCTCGGCCATCATCGAATCGGTCGCGGCGCCCAGGCTCCCGATCGTGCGGATCGCATAATGCTGTTTGAGTCGGTAGCGGCCTTCCCGAACGACCTCAGTGAGTCTCGTCGTTCCGATGAGCTGCAGCGACCGACGACGTACGACCTCGCCAGCGGCCTGCAGGTCGCTCTCATCACAGAACGTACCGTCACGTCTGATGCAGACGGTGACCGTGTCGGTGTCGAAATTCGCGGCGCGATTCTCGAACGTGACGTCGTAGGTATTGATCTGCCCGCGCTCGCTGCGATAGCTCAGCTTGAACGAGTCCTCGAGGGTGTTCCCCATCCCGAAGAGCTGCGTGGGCGTCGTCGGCCCGTCGAAGCCGGCGGAAATCTTCGTCCCGCTCCAATACGCAGCGCCGCGCGCGCTCCCGAGAAGCTGCTGGATCAGATCAATCGCGTTCTGCTGCTGATTGATATAAAGGTCGAGTTGTGAACGCACCTCGGTGTACGGAGAGCCGACCTTCGGCGTGACCGTTTCAAGCTCGTCGCATTTTTCCGCGTACGTCTTCCAGGCGTTCAGGTTGATGTCGGAGTCGGGGAGTTCTTCGCCACAACCGAGTTCGTGATTCCGAAGAATCCAGAGCGTCAGCCAGCCGCGATTTCGGCCCGCGGGCGTTGCGGACCCGACGCCCCAATCCGGCGCGAGGAATTGTGTGCCGTCCCATTTTTGCGGAATCGCGCCGCGCCACATGGCCGTGACGGTAGGCATCGCGCCGTTGAGTTGCTCGGTCGCGATGCCCTCGATGGCGAGGATCGTCTTACCGTCATAGCTGACCGACTGCTGCGTCTCCTCGGTGACTCCGGAGAGGATGACGTGCCACTGGTCAAATGCGACATCCTTGAACTGCGCGTCGAGCCAGGTGATGCGGATGTCGTACTTCGCGCGCGGGAGCTTCTCGACACGGCGCGTCTCAGGCTTCAGTGCGTGGGTGTGGTCCTTGAGTTCCCGGTATCCTGGAGTCGAGCCGTCGACGTTCGTCCAGGGATCGCCGGTCCCATTGCGCCGATACTCGAGCCTGTAGCGCGTCCAATTGTCCTGTGCGCCGCTGTTGGTGTTGTGCGAAAGGCCGGCGATGTTGAGCAGCGCTTCGAACGCGTCGACCTGATTGCTGATCGTCGTGTAGGTGTAGGAAACGTTCGCGCCGAGCGCGGTCACGTCGACGTTGACGTCGTAGGTGTTCGCGACAACGTCGAAGCCGGGAATGACGCTCTGCGGCGTCGCGCCGTTGCGCCAGGAGACCTTGACGCCTGGGAAATTCGAATAGTGCTGGTTGTTGATCCGGACGTCCGGCGGGTTGGTGACGACGTCGGCTGGCAAGTTCGGATCGATCGTTCCGACGGGTCCCCACGTCTGATGGCCCGCCATCCGTATCAATAGATATAGCTTCTCGTTCGGCGTGTAGGCCGCCTGATCGACTGGCGCTGTCGGGCCGTCCTGTGTCGGCGTCTCCGGCGCCGGCGGCGGGTCGGGTACGTCGCGATTTGGCGGGATGTAGAACCCGCGGCGCCGGAAGGCCGAGATGCGGCCGCCCGCTACGAGCCGTTCGCCGAGGAGGATCTCCTCCGGCACGCCGGCGCGATCATCATTCGTGATTCCATTCCAAATGAAGCTGCTCGGTCCGTCGGTGCCGCGATTGATAACAGGCGATGGCGTAAGGAGCGCACCGACCGTCGAGCCGATGGCGTAACCTTCCAGCGCCCCTTTGACTGCGCCCATCGGGCCGCCGATGTAGAAGCCGGCAACCGCGCCGATGATGCCGCCGACGACGCCGAGGATGACGGACGCGTTCTTTCCGTCGACGGTCGGGATGACACTGATGACCTGACCGGCGCGCGGGATGACCGCGTCGAAAACCGGCATCTCAATCGCCGGAGCCTCGCGTCGGAGAATCTTTCGACCGATGCGCGCGATCCGCGTCTCCGGAAGCAGGACTCGGACGATGTCCGCGCGACGGAAGATTCGGCCATCCGAAATGACGTGGAGGATTTGCTCATGCCCGAGACCGAGTTCGCTGAGGTAGCCAGAGAGGGTCCGGCCGCGCGAATACGGGACATCATGCTCGGTCCAGTCGACGCGCCCGTCATCATCCGGTAGCCCCGGCACGCGGATCGTGACGACGCCGCGCTTTCCCGGCTCGGCGTCCCTCCAGCCCTCGTCCGCCGGCGGAGCGGCTTCGCGCGCCTTCTCCTGCAGCTCGCGCAGCCAGTCATCAGGTGATGGAAATTTCTCCCGCTTCGGCCGACACTTCAAGCCGAAGGCCGCGCAAAACAGGTGAGCCGGAATCATCGAAGGCGGAGGAAGCCCTTTCGGCCGTCGCGCGCTCGCGCGATGCGCTCATAGAACGGCTCGCGTGTCAGCGGATGAATGACGACGCCGGCGCCCTCGATCGAGTGAATGTATTCACCGTCGCCGAGGAAGAGACCGACGTGGTTGACGATGCCGAGTTGATGGTTCGCGACCGGCACCACGTCCCACGGCTCCGGCTCGAACACCGTACGGAATCGCGGAAGCGCGGCGAAGTAATCGCCTTCGAGCTTGATGTCGCGCAGGGCGAACGCCTCGACGATGAGGTCCCAGCAGCGGAGATTCGCGTAGCTCCGCCCGACCCACGAGCGGATCGTGGTGAGATGGCGCGTGTTCATTGTTTTTAGAGGTACTTCGACCGCGAGCCGAGAACGCCGGGATAGTTCGCCCGCGTCACAACCTTTCGCGGAATCTGCGCGCGCAGCCAATTGAAGCGGACCGATGCGCATGTGAGCGCGGCGACAGGAGTGGTCGTGTCGGCGGTGATGACGGTGAACGGCTCCTCGGACTTCGCGTTCGGATCAGATAGATAGTCCTTGTGCACAGTAATGAGCCGCCCTGGCCGCCATTCGAGAATGTAGTTCTCGAGGATCGACTGAACGAAGCGCCCAACGTTCGTGAGCTGCAGGTCGAAGGTCGGGATCTGGCCGTGCGGGTTCTGCGAGCGCACCGGGTTGCCGATGCCGAATGAGGTCCAGGTCTGACCCTCGAACGAGACGGTTCCCGAACCGCTCGGAAGCCGGCACCATCGCGTGTACTGATCACCGGCGAGGGCAGTGAAGGCCATCGCGCCGACGACGCCGGTCCCATCGCTCCCAGATGCGAGCATGACCGTGATGAGCGCCGTCGCGGTGTATGACGCCTTCACGGCGGCCATCACCTGCGATGCGGTCGATGTCGCGGCTCCGGCTCCATTGGTCGCGAGGTTGATCGTGAGGTCTCCGCCCGAGACGGTGACCGAGAGCGGCGTGTTCGTGCCAGCGACGACGTATCGGACGCGAACCGTCTGATTCCGCATCGGCTGGACGCCGGTGAAGACCAGATCCTTGTTGCTGCCCTGGGCGGTCGTAAGCGTGGCGTCGACATAACAAAGCTCGATGAGGAGGATGAACGCCTTCCCCCACAGCTTGTTCTTCTCGGCGACGAAACCGACGATGTCCTGCACGTTAGAACTGGCCTTCCATTGGTACGTCGAATTCGAACCACGCGGGATTGCCGCCGACGATCTTCTTCAGCGGTAGCTTCGTGGAGGCGTAGTTAACCGTGCCGGTGCCGTAGTCCGGGTGGACGAGCGTGAACGGCGTGGCGAACAGATCCTGCGCTTTGAGGAAGTCCATGATGATGTTCATGTCGAACTGATCGACACGGCAGTGCGCGATGAACTGCTCAAACCGTCCGCTATCGCCGAAGACGCGACGCTCCGTCCACTTGTTTTCAAAACGGAAGATGATGCCGGGACGCTCATACGTAGCATCGATGAAGAGGATGCTCGCGCCGTTCGATAGCTCGACGCCCTTTCGCGGAAATGTCGGCATCGGTTAAACGACCGAGCGGAGCGTCCGCCGGATCGGCCCGTTGGTGAGAAGGTCAGCGTTGATCATCACGGCCAGCTCTCCCTGGGTCGGCAGCATCGCCGGCCGCATGCCGGCGAAGAAGTCGCTCGCGAGCGTCACAGTCAGATGCTGCGTGAGTTCGGTCGATCGACCGCCTCCGCCGACGGACGGAGCCGAGGGCGCGGCCATCCTGCCGCCGATCACTGAGAGCGAGCCGGCCATGAGGCCGACACTCGGCGCCGCCAACGCGCCTGTTCCTCCGTACGAGGGCGTCGTCGTAACCGTGCCGCCCGCCGCCGCCGTGCCGTATCCGCTGAGAAATTTCTCGATGAACATTTGGACAAGGCGCTGCGCCATCAGATGCGTGATCGTTCTGAGAATGTCCTCGGCGAGCGATCGAATGGCGGATTTGATGCCCTCGATGTGGCCGGTGAAAGCGTTGAAGAAAGCGTCGCCTAGTTGCGTCTCGAACGCGCTCTGTATCTGGTCGATAGAGGAGATGACCGATTCGCCCCAAGTCTTCTGTTTGAGGATGAGCTGATCGATGATCGAGGCATAGTCGGAGCCAAACTTACGCCGCAGCTCGATGAGCTTCGCATTCTTTACCTGCTCGTTATCGACCTCGAGCTGGTCGAACTTCATCGAGATGTCGAACCACGCGCGCGCTAGTTCTTCATCCGTCTGTGCCGTCGAGGCCGCGGCTTGAATCTCCGCGATGCGCCGGTTGTGAAGCTGCAGCTTCCGGACTTCGAACGTATCCTCGATCGCCTGACGCTCGGAGTCCTCCGCGCGGAGCGTGATCTTCAGAATCTCGCCGCGCATCGAGGCTTCTTCGTTCGCGAAGTGCTCGGCGAGAGAGCGGCGCTGCTGTTCAGCCGCCTGGAGCGCCGTCGTGAGGCGCAACTGCTCGCGGAGTGACGCTGCTTCGCGCGCGCGACCGGGATCGATCCGCTGCCTGATCATCTCGGCCGTGGCCATGCGCTCGTGCGAATGCGCCAGTTCCGCGGCGAGCGGCCCTGCATGCTGCGCGAGCGCGATCTGCTCCCGAAGTTGCGCGTTCTGAATGTCCAGCATCCGATTTGCCTGCTGGATCGCCTCGATGATCGGATTCAGCGGCTTCTTGTCGCCGGCGCCATCTCCGCCACCCATGCCCTGGAGCTGCTGGTCGACGCCTTTGATCTGATCGATGGTCGCGCGAGTGAGTTTCTCTAGCTCCTTCGAGCCGTCCTTGTAGTCCTCGATCGACCGCTTCAGCCGTCCGCTGAAGAGGCCCATGAGAGAGGCGTTCGCGAGGACAATCGTGCCGAGAATCGCGCGGTCGATGGTGTAGGCAGCGATCTCGGCGCCGATGGCCACGGCTTTGAGAACCGAGAGAAGCGGCGGAGCAACTTGCCCGACGACCGTATCCTTGAGGCGGGTCATCGAGGTCCGGAAGTGCTCCATGTCCTCGGCGGTCTTCGTCGAGATCGTGGCGCCCATCCGATCGGCCTCATCGCCGAACTGCTTTATCGCAGCCGATCCCTTGTTCAGCGTCGGGATGAGATGCACGCCAGTGCGGGAGCCGAAAAGATCAGAGGCAACGGTCACCTTCCCGGCGCCGTCGGCCGTGTGCGCGAACGCATCGGCGACGCGCATCAAGATCTCGTATGGCGATTTCGTTTTCAGATCGGCGAGCGAGATGCCCACGGACTGGAATGTGGCCTGCGCCTGGCCGCCGTGTTGAATCGCCTCGGTGATCCGCTGGTTGAATGTCCGGATGCCGGTCGAGAACTCCTCGACGCCTCGACCGCTGACGTACTGCAGGCGAGAGAGCTGCTCAACGGTGAAGCCGGTCTCCTGAGCGAGTTCGCTCATGTTGGCCGCCGTCTCGATGGCGGCCTTTCCCAGCTCGATGACGGTCGCGGCGAGGCTTGCGCCGATGACCAGACTCTGAAGCTCGCTACCCAGCTCGTGCGCGAATGCCTTCGCGCTCTTCGAAAAAGTCTCGACCTCGCGGCGTGCTTCGCCGAGACCCTTCTTCAGCTCGCCCTTGTCGAAGATGACGCGGACGATCGCTTTAGCGAGTTCAAATGCCATCTATTTCAGTGCTCCTCGCAGGAGTGCATCGATGTCTTCGTTTGTGGCTAGGGTGATGGTCGGCTCGGGCTCGCCGGCGCCACGGTTCAACATGGCGTTGCGGGCGTCCTTGAACTCCGAGTTGTCGCCGTGGAATGCGACGCGGATTGCGTCGAGGAGATCGACCTGTCGGAGGGCGCGGATCTTTTCGAGCTGGCGGTGATACGCGCGAATCTTCCGCGCGCTCATCGCCATGATCTCGTCATCCGACCAGCCGAACGCATCGGCGAGCTGCGCGCAGCCCGCCGCGATCTCTACGCGCTCGGCTCTTGCGGCAAAGGGTCGGCTTTTTCTCCGAAGGTATTCATGACCGAGGCGACCAGGATGCCGACCTTGGTGAGCGACATGGATTCGAGATCGTCGCGTGAGATGGTCGGGACCACTTTCGTGAGGACGTCCGAGAGGATCTCGAACTCGGCCCCGTGGTCGCTGCCGCAGTCCTTCAGCCGCTGCTCGAGCGAGACGGCCTTCAGATAGTCTTTATACGAGAGGTCGAACAGCTCGACGACGGCGTGCTCTCTGCCGTCCACCTTGATCTTCCGGCGCGTGCGCGGAACAAAGGCGTCGATGTCGATGATGGTCTGCTCGGGCGGTTTTGTCTCTTCGGACATGATTCCTTTTTCTATGTGTTTTCAATCCTATGGATTGAAACCAATGGTTTGAATGTAGGCGCGACCGACGGCCGCCGCGCTTCTTCTGGCGAAGCGCGCGGCACTCGCATCCGCACGGCCACGGAACCGCCGGTCGCGCAACTGGCGAACGATTAGAAGCCCGACTCGTTGGCATCGACCACGGTCGAATCACCGAAGAACAGGAGCCGGTTTTTGTTGGTGTCGGTGTCGGGGAAGCATTTGAAGCTCACGTCGAGAATGCGCTGGTTCTCCGCCGCGTAGTCGATCGTGATGTTCGATTCGTCTGGCGCCGCAAGCGGGATCGTGACCCAGAGATCCTTATTCGTCGTCTCGACGCCGGTGTTTGGGTCGATCGGCTTCAGCGTCATCGTTTTCGCGATGGCGAGGAGCGACTTGCCGGAAAGCGGGCGAATCTCGACGCGCTTCTTCGAGCCGGTCGTGTCGTCCTGCAGCGGGACCGCGTTCGAGAACGCGCGAGCGAACGTGAGCAAGGTGATCTCGGCGAACGGGACGTGAACCTTCGCGCTCACGCCTGTGATGATCGTGTTCGCCTCGGTCGAGCCGAGCTGGTCGGCCAGGAGGTTCAGCACATGCGGAACCACGTCGACCTTGACGCCGCCCTTTGTGAAGCCGATCTCGGTATCGACGAGCGTCAGGATGCCGACGACGTTGGCGCCAGAACCACCGGCCGCCGTGATTACCGGCGGAACGCGGTAGCCGGAACCTGGATTCGTGATTGTCACGCCAGTGATCGCGCCGGTCGTGACAACGATCGTTCCAACAGCCTGGGTTCCGCCTGGCGCCGGCGGATCGATGATCGCCGCGGCGCCGTTCGTATAACCAGTGCCGCCGGCAGTGATCGTCGCGCCGGTGAGCGTGCCGCTATCCTTGATGTAGACCTTCGTGGGACCGCTCGTGAGATTGGCAGTCGTGCCCATCGTGAACTCCTTTTTTGTTGTGTGTTGGGATCAGCCGCGAGCGGACGCCCGCGAAAATTGAGGACTACTCTTCGGTGTAGATGCCCTGCGCGGTGAGCGTCGGCGCGTTGGTCGTAGTAGTTCCGAACGACGCCTCGATGCACTGCGCGATACCGCGGAGAACGGGCGCCTCGGACTCCTGCCGGTTCGTCCAGTCGAAGATCACCTGCGCCTGCTGCGCGGCGACCGTGCCGGTGATTGGAAAGACTGCGCCCTGCGATCCAATCATTCCGACGTTCGTGCCCGTCGTCGCGAGCGCGGTATAGAAGTTCAGAAGGTTGACTGTCGATGCCGCGGAGGCCGAATCGTGCGGAACCTTCGTGAGCGATGTCGCCGTGCCAGCCGACGTCGCAGTTGACGTCTTACGCAGCTCCACATCGCCGTAGACTGCCGCTGTCGCGACCGTGCCGCCGATGATGAGCTGCTGGAGGCGTACGGTCTTCGTCGCCGAGCCGCAGATCGAGAAGAACGGTCCGGTTCCGGCGGCCGTCGCTGTCTTCGCTGTGGTCGCAAAGGCGTACGTTGCCTTTTGCGCGATGAAAACGCGCTGTGTGTTCGCGTTCGGAGCGCCTTGTCCCGCGGCGGCGCGCTGATCGCCGATGCGTGTGTGCGATTCGCTTTCGTACGTCTGGCCGTAGCCGACGATGGCAACCGAGAGCAGAAGCGCGAGGACTGTGAGTCTCTTCATGTGCGGCCTCCTATAGGTCGATTGGTCCGTAGATGCGGACGCGGAAGTCCATTGCTCGGTGATGAAGGAGCGTGTCCTCCTCGTAGAACTCCTGCTCGCTGTCGAGGTAGATGGAGTCGAGCCGGCCGCTGTTCGGGATGGTGAGCTGTCCCTGGTGGAGAAGTGCCTTCACGCGTGCGCCGATGATGTCGGCCTGGTCGGCCGACTTCGCGAAGACGCTCACCTGAATGCGCGTGGTCCAGAGCGGAATCTCCGGCTCGAAGATCGATGAGACCTCGAGATAGGTGACGAGTGGAAGCGTCGGCTCCGGTGCCGTCGTCGGTCGCGCGTATGTGATCGATCCGGCGCCGTTCGGCAGTAGCGCGAGGAGCGTCGCATCGCCGGAGAGCTTCGAGTAGACGGCCTGCTTAGCGGCTTGCACCGGTCGCCTCCTCCTTCATCGCTTTCTCGGCCTCGTTCGCGAGTCGGTCGAGCGCCGGTCGCCACGCTGGGCGCGGCTTGATCCTCGATGTGCCGAACTCCAACCATTCCGCGATCTCAGCGCGCCCCGATTCCTTCGATGGTCCGAGGTCGAGCGCCCATTCATCCTCGCTCAGCTTGTAGATTTGCTTCCCAGGGCTATGCATCAGGAAGCCGGTATCGTTTGCGGGCGGCTCGCCGGGGGCCGACGCGCGATGCGTCACGCTCCGGCGCCTGTAGAGGAGCCCATGTTTCGCTGCGCGAATCAGCTCGACGAAGATCCGCTCATATTTTCGGAAGAGAGCGACCAGCTTCCCGCGGATGATGTTGTCGACTTCCTTCTGAAACTCATCGCCATTCCACTGGACGTCTTCACTCATGGCGTTACGAGCTGCGAGAGATCGACCTCCAGGTGGTGACCGCTGTACTGATTCGCCACGAACGTGACGAGGTAGCGGATGCCGGTCGTGATGACGAGCACGCGATCACCGACGCGGACGTCCACGCCAGCGTTGAAGAACGCGAGGTAATTCGATTGCTGCTCGCGTCCAGCCTCGCGCTGCCGGAAGCTCCCGCTTCGTGGTTGAACCGATGCGGGAATGTTTGACGCGACGGCCGGCCACGAGGTCTGTGATACCTCGCCGGAGGCGGATTTCGACGTGGTGGCCCGTTCGATGGTCACGCGGTCGCGGAGAAGCGAAATCATTTCTTGTAGCGGCGGAGGACCGCCTTCGCGACCGGATCAACGCCGGCGTCGAACGCGGTGTAGGAATAAGCTCCGATGCTCTCGCTTTTTAGGCCGCTCGAATCGCGCGTGGTGTAGCGCCGGATGGCCTCGCGGATCAGCTCCTCGCGGATATCCTCCGGGACCTTTATGTCGTGGCCTGATGTCCCGTCGTCGAATTGATAGTAGCCGGCGTCGAACGTCACATATGACGTGCGATTGCCTTCAGGAAACCAGCCGATGAGGTAGTGCAGCCGGTCGTCGTCCTCCTCGACAATTGGGTTGAACCAGAATTGCGTGAGGTCGGCGATGGCGCTTGAGGGATCGAGCACGCCGAACGGATCGATGCGGACTTCCGTGATGCCGAAGATCGGCGCCTCGCGAAGCCAGAGCGTGTCGTTGCCCCAGCCGCGGACGTAGATCGAGCGCGACTTCCGTTCGAACGTGCGACCGCAATAGTCCTTTGCCCACCTGTCGACCGCGCCGACGATGCGCGTGAGCGTCGCGTCGACGGCGATGCCGAGCGTCGTCGCGACCTCGGTGTCCTTGAT
>Ga0070698_100000282_pt1 | contig 51827 bp, 42 predicted proteins | sample KBSK1502metaG_FD_65477 | JGI IMG/M metagenome (GOLD analysis project Ga0070698, IMG submission 65477) | Corn, switchgrass and miscanthus rhizosphere microbial communities from Kellogg Biological Station, Michigan, USA - KBS K1-50-2 metaG | ecosystem: Host-associated > Plants > Roots >...
CTATTTCCGGAAAAGTGGAAACAAAAGAGGAAAAAGACCTGAGTAAATCAAAGCTGTATGAGCATCTCGGCGACCTTGATCTGCAAAAAACACTTGCCTTTAATAAACCGAAAGAAAATGTTCCTGAGAAAAAACCTAAAGAGGACAAAAATGCAATTGCAAAAAATACAGTAAAAAAAGAAGAGAAGAAGAACGATCAGCAAACAGAAACAAAGCCGATCAACAAAAAGCCGGATGCTTCTATTGTTAAAACAGATACTAAACTTCCTGAAAATAAAACTGCCTCGGTTGAAGCAAACAATCAACCGAATCAAAATGAAAAGAAGGATGTAGTTGCAGTAAACACAAATACCGTTGAGAAGAAACCTGAAACCAATATTGTCAAACCAGACAATAAGTTACCGGATAATAAGACAGCTTCGATAGCCATCAATAACCAACCCAATCTGAATGAAAAGAAAAATGTTGTTGTTAATAATACGGCCCCGGTTGATAAAAAGTCAGAAGTATCTGTTGCTAAACCGGAAACCAAACTTCCCGATAACAAATCTGTTGTTACCGTTAATAATCAGCCGAATCAAAACGAAAAGAAAAATGTGATTCCAGTCAATACAAATCCAATCGAGAAAAAGCCTACTAATATTGCTAAAACAGACACTAAGGTTCCTGATAATAAAACAGCTTCTGTTGCCGTGAACAATCAACAGAATCAAAATGAAAAGAAAGATGTAATTGGATCAGACAAAAAACCTGGTTCAGAATTTGAATTCCAGGAATTAAAAAGAAACAGGAAATTAAAGCCGGCTGCTTCATTAGTCGATGGGCGGGTATCTGTTCCTTCTGAAACTATATATTTTAAATCAGACAGCCTGTCGATTGCCTTGTATGATAATGGAGAAGTAGATGGCGATACTGTGAGTGTAATTATCAATGATGAATTATTTATTGAAAAGCAGGGATTAAAATCTTCAGCTTTCAGAAAAACATTTTATATACCACAGGACCAGGGCGATTCTTTGCTTGTGGTATTGTATGCAGATAACCTTGGGAAATATCCCCCCAATACCGGCTTATTACAAATAAAAGATGGTGAAGAAATTTTTTATGTTCGTTTCAAAGCCGATCTTGATCGCAATGCAGCCATTGTGCTTCGCAGAAAATACAAATAAGAAATATCGCTGTATATCCGAGATTTGCGGATATGAATTCCGAACTCACAGATGACTTAATTCGTCTTACACAATATTCTCATGGCGCAGGCTGTGGTTGTAAGATCGCTCCAAAAGTTTTAGATGAAATTTTAAAAACCAATATCTCCATTCCTGATAATAAAAATTTGCTTGTTGGCAACAGCAGCAAAGATGATGCTGCTGTTTATGATCTTGAAAATGGAATGGCTCTTATTTCTACAACAGATTTTTTTATGCCAATAATCGATGATGCTTTTGATTTTGGAAGAATAGCTGCCGCTAACTCCATTAGTGATGTGTATGCGATGGGAGGAAAACCACTTCTTGCAATTGCTGTATTGGGTTGGCCGGTTGAAAAACTTCCGGTTGAGCTTGCACAAAAAATTGTTGATGGCGGAAGAACGATCTGTAACGAGGCGGGCATTCCTCTTGCCGGCGGTCATAGCATTGATTCTCCTGAACCGATATTCGGTTTAGCAGTTACTGGAATCGTGAAAAAGGAAAACTTGAAAAAAAATAATACCGCAGAGGAAGGCAACCTGCTTTTTATTACCAAACCACTTGGTGTTGGAATTTTATCAACCGCACAAAAAAGAGGGTTACTGAAAGAAGATCATTTACAAATAATGATAAATCAAATGACAGCACTAAATAAAATAGGAGAAGAGTTCGGAAAAATAAAAGGAGTGACCGCAATGACAGATGTAACCGGATTTGGTTTGCTTGGTCACCTGATTGAAATGGCTGATGGCAGTGGTTTGACTGCTGAAATTTATTATGATAAAATTCCTGTTGCTGATGGTGTGAGAGAATATATCAGTCAACGGATCTTTCCTGATGCGACTACAAGGAACTGGAGCAGCTATAGTGATAAAGTAAGATTTGAGAAAGGCGTAAATGTCATGGAAGCTTTTACTTTGCTTCCTGATCCTCAAACAAACGGAGGATTATTGTTCAGCGTAAAAGAAAATGAGAAAGCAGAAGTAGTAACATTGCTGGAAAAATTTGGTTTAAAAAATTTTATTGAACCGATTGGGAAGTTTGTTGCAAAAGGAGAAAAGATGATCGAAGTAAAAAAATAGTTATGCAAATACATGACAAGCCACAAATTATTTCTGCACTGAATGAAAAAGTAGATGCATTCAATAAATATATATCCTCATTGAACAAAGAACAATTTGAAGCAACGCCGAATGGTAAATGGAGTGCAGGTCAAAATCTTGATCATCTTATTCGTGCCATAAAACCGCTACAGGCTGCTTATGGTTTACCAAAATTTGCTTTGCGAATTTTATTTGGTAAGACCAATCGTTCTTCGCGAACTTATGACGAGCTGGTTGCAAAATACAAAGCAAAACTTGCAGCTGGCGGCCGTGCAAGTGGGCCATTTATTCCGCCATCTATCAGTTTTGAAAAGAAAAATGAGTTGATAAAAAAATATACTGAGCAAAAACGAAGGCTGGTTGCGAAAATTGAAAAGCAAAATGAAAAGGATCTCGATGTTTACATTCTTCCGCATCCATTATTAGGAAAAGTGACTTTGAGAGAGATGCTCTATTTTACTATTCATCACAATGAGCATCATTTGGAATTACTCAAGAGCAGGAGCTGAATCATCTTTTCTGCAGAAAAATTTCCGCCATCATACATCTCACACTGCCACCTTCTGTTTTTTCGATAATAGGAATTGTGATGGGCAATAATTTACTTCTTGCAGACAATTCTTCTTTTTGTTCCTCATTCAACGAATCAAAAGCGGTTTGACTCATTACCAAAAATCTTTCTCCTTTACTGTTTTTTACCTGCAACATATTACCGGCAAAAGCATGCATTTGTTCTTTTGTGATTCTTATCACATCATGTCCGCTGCTTTCGAGCAGTTGGCGAATAGCGATCAATTCCCATTCTTCTTCAATTGCTTCTTCACATAATATTGCAAAATCTTCTGCAAGGGTCATTGCAACATTAGTATGATAAACCGCCTGGCCATTTTTATCTGTTGCAAAAAATATAATGGCCCTGTAGTTATTTGCATTGGCAAATTTTTCCAAAACAGAAATATCTGTTCTTGGTGAATAGCAAGCATAGATCACTTTATTTTCATGATCGATCACCATACTACCAGTTCCTTCCAGAAATTTTCCTTCTGCTTCAAATTCACTCCAATCCTGGAAATCCTTTACCACAAACTTTTCTGGAAGCATTTTTAAAATATCATCTCTTTTCTCAGGACGACGATTGCGGGCATACATTGGAAAAACAGAAACTGTTCCTTCCGGCGAAGTACTCAGCCAATTATTGGGAAACACCGCCGATGGCTTTACAGGTATTGGCGTATCCTCGATCACTAAAACATTTATATCATTCTTTCTCAACAATTCAACCATATTGTCAAACTCCATTAATGCTGATTGCTGAAAAGATTGGGGGCTTATTTTTGTTGCGGTTGATTGAAAAAAATTGGTTGTTGCGGTTTCTTCATTTGCCCCAAATGCTGCAGGGCGGATCATGAGTATGGTGTCAGTGATCTGCATGTGTGTGATGTGCGATAAAATTAATGATTACAGCCCATGATTCTTGACCGCTGCAAAATATGTTTTACATTAGAAGGAAGTTTTCCTTAGGAAATGCAAAATCAGTCCCGTCATCTTGCAGCAATTCTTTTTACCGACATCGTTGGTTATACTGCTATGATGCAGCAAAATGAAGCGTACGCGGTAACGATCATGAAACGTTATACGTCTGTTTTGCAAAAAGCCGTATCCAATCATTCAGGACAGATACTGAACGATTATGGTGATGGTAGTCTTTGTTCTTTTCCAAGCGCCACAGAAGCGGTAAAATGTGCGACCGAATTGCAGCGGCAACTACAAAATGATCCGGTTGTGCCTTTGCGGATCGGGCTTCATGTTGGTGAACTATTTTTTGAAGGTGGTAAAGTGATGGGTGATGGAGTAAATGTGGCATCACGCATACAATCACTTGGGCAGGCGAATACAATTCTTTTTTCCGATGAAATAAACAACAAGATCAAAAATCATCCGCAGTTTAGATCAGTTTCACTTGGAAAATTTGAATTTAAAAACGTTGATGACCCTGTTGAAGTATTTGCGTTAGCAAACGAAGGATTTGTTATCCCTAAAAAAGAACTATTAAGCGGCAAGTTGAAAGAGGTTGAAAAAAAATCTCTAACAAAAAAATTAATCGTTGTTGCGGTTATTATCACGTTATTGGTTATTGCAGGTTTTCTTTATACAAAAATTTCCAAAAAAAATGATATAGTAGAAAAAGAAAAAACAATTGCTGTTCTTCCTTTTAAAAACATAAGCCTGAACAAAGAAGTGAACGAGCCATTTTGTGTTGGTGTAGCGCTGGAACTTCAGAGGAAACTGGAATGGCTTGGCGGGTTAATCCCGATCGCATCGCAGTCAGTTGAAAAATACCGGGACACCAGAATGTCGATTGCTGACATAGCCAAAGAACTGGGAGGTATAAGTTATATCCTGCAAGGCTCTGTACAAAGAGATAAGAATAAAATCAAAGTATTTGCTTCACTCATTGATGCTACCACCGGGAATGAAATATGGAGTGATGATTTTCCCGGTGAAGTGGAAGATATTTTCTCCCTGCAGGAAAACATCGCACAGCAGATTGCTTCGGCATTACGGGTAAAAATTACACCTGATGAACAAAACCGGATTAACAGAGTGGCAACGAAAAGCGTCGTAGCCATCGATGCTTATAACGAAGCCCTGACTGCTTATGTAAAACTTGTCACGGCCGTTCATCCCTTATATTGGGACTCTCTCGCTTCAAATCCCCAATTTTATTCTGAATACCTCAAAACCCTTTCCCTTTGCGACAAAGCTATTAAGACAGATCCTTCGATGGCCGAAGCATATGTTTTAAAAGGGCAAACATATTTCTATAGTATTAGTGAATGGTATCCCCTTATTGCCAATAGAGGTCTGATTTTAGACAGCATGAGGTCGTTAGGAGACAAGGCGCTTCAGAACGATAAATCCTCTGCTGATGCTTATTTATTATTATCAAGGTGTTTCAACAAGAGAGATTCAGCATTAACCTATCTCGAAAAAGCCCATTCTATTAGCGCAAACAACTTTGATGTTAACCGGGAGTTGGGCCAGCATTATTCATTCACTGATCCTGAAAAAGCAATCCGGTTTTGTAAAAAAGCAATCCGCCTTAACCCGCTTTCTATCTGGACGCCCTCCGTTTACCGGGACCTTGGATTTACCTATCATTGTTTTGGTGATTTTGAAAAAGCAGAATTGTACGGAAAAAAAGCGATTGAATTATCAAATAATTCCATGATCTCAGTTGAGGCTACGCGTGGCCTGACAATTACTTACCTCCATTGGGGCAAGGCTGACTCTGTTATTAAATATGCGAATCAAAACGTAACCCAAGAACCAAATGCATTATATGAAATAGCAGAAGCTTATTGTAATTTAAAAAATGACTGTGCTAAAGCATCCGAATTATATGAAAAGCTTTGGAGCCGATATAATAATCACAGCAATCCACATCGATGGGCTGTTGCTTTGATGACCATAGGTAAAACAAAAGAAGCAAAAGAAAAAATAGAACAGGCATTTACAGAATATAAAGAAAGAAATGATACCCTTTCATACGATTATGCCGGAATTTGTGCAATGAACGGTGATAAAGTAAAAGCCATGGAAATTCTTAGGAAATATGACTGGCAATGGGGTTCGATTTACCTGATTCGGCATGACAAGCTGTTTGATAATCTCCGTAATGAAAAAGAGTTCAAGGACATTGTGCAAAAAGCCCTTGACGAAAAAACAAAGCTGAGAGAAAAAATAAGGAAGTTGGAAGAGAAAGGTGAATTATAACAGTTCATCAATTTTTTTTGCCAGCTCCCTGTCTTTATCAGTTACAATATTTCCGGCGCTGTGTGTATTCAGCCAAATTTCAACAGTGTTCCAAACATTTGTCCATAATGGATGATGATCCATCTTTTCTGCTTCTAAAGCAACTCGTGTCATAAATGCAAATGCTTCGCTGAAATTTTTAAAAGTAAATTTCTTGTACAGCTTATTATCTTTCTCTTGCCACATAGTTTGAAATTTTATCCCGATAGCTATCGGAATTGTTATTTAAAAAACAAGATGTTCTTTATTCTTTATCTTTTCATTGGTTAGCTCCATTACTAATTGTACCCCGTTAATTGACCTGATGTTCTCGGCTTGATCTAACAGTGTTTCATCGGTTACAATATCTCCTTTCATCAGCCATAAAAAATCCAGGTGCTTAAATTCGGGTAAAAGATATTCGCCGTCAAACTGGTTATTATAAATATAATGTTCCAGGGCGGTGGCTGGTTCATGATATTCATACAGGCTGAAAAAATAATTCCTGTTCTTTTTCTTTAACTGAATTTCGATTTCATTGTTCACACGAAAATCGACTCCGAGCATATTGTTCAATTGCCAGCAAAACTGGTAGTCTTTCATTGGCGCCATAATACCAAGCAGGCGGGTATCTTCAAAAAAACCATCAGTAATATCCTGTGTATCTAAAATAAGTTTACTCAAAGCGGTTTTGGTTCTGTTTATAAATTAAAACTGAACTTCTGTTTCCATTTCTTCGTTGCCTCTTTTGAATTTTACTTTCGCTTTCTCTCCTTTCTGAAATTTTCCAAGTGTTTGCATATAACTTTCCATTGAACTTACTGTATAATCGCCAACTTTAATAATAATATCACCGGCTTTCAGCCCCGCTTTTTGGGCCGGTCTTCCGTCAGTCACTCCATCACAACGAATGCCGGCACCGGCAAAAGTATAATCAGGCATAATGCCCATTGTAACCCCACCGCTGCGTATCGATGAAGTAGTTTGCGTTTCTCTTGTTTTTGTAAATGCCAGTTTCTTATCTACAGTGATTGGAGAAAGAACAATGCCACTAATGAAGTTGATGATCTTTGTTTCCCCGGTATAGTTTATTTTATCAAAATCATCGGTTGGTTTATGATAATCCGAATGTAAACCTGTAAAGAAAAATAAAACCGGAATGTCTTTGCGATAAAAAGATGTATGATCGCTGGGGCCAGTGCCGCTGCTATCAATTCTAATTGTAAATGGGTTTTTTTTATTGTTAGGGTCGATCAGTGAACTCCATTGAGGAGATGTGCCATAACCGCCGATAGTTATCACCTGGCTACTATCATTTAGTCTTCCTACCATATCCATATTAATCATATAATTGACTTTGCTGAAATCGATTGTCGGGTGTTCTGTAAAAAACTTTGAACCATTTAATCCAAGTTCTTCAGCAGAGAAGGCAATGAAGAGATAATTATTGTTTTTTTGTTTTGTGTTTTTTAAAATTCTTGCGAGTTCGATCAATGCGGCTGTGCCGCTTGCATTATCATCAGCGCCATTATGAATTGCTTTTTCTCCTGTACGCAACATTGAATTTCCATCTTCACCGTAACCCAAATGATCATAGTGTGCACCAAGCACAACTGTTCTTGCTGCACCATTGTCTAAAAAGCCAATTACATTTCTTCCCGTTCTTTTTTTCTCACCGATGTCCACTTTCATTTTAATATCAAGCGTCGCCGTTTGATCAGTGAAATATTTTTTTGCGGCTTCTTTAAAAACATAAAGCACGGGAACATCCAATTTTTCTGTTCTGTCTTTGCTGTCAAACTTCAGCTTGTCATCAATAGATGATGTGTTATAAAGAATAATTGCAGACGCGCCGCGACTCTTTGCTTTTTTTGCATTGCTTCTTACAAATTCATTCAAATCGAAATGCGGGTTGTTTTTGTTTTCTTCTAATGTTTCTTTCAGATCATAAAACCAGGGCATGTCGGCCTCCTGAACGGCAATAGATGGCACCGCTTCAATACTTATATTTTGAGAAAAAGGAAATGGAAAAAAATCTTTTTCAATAGCGAGATTATTTTCATTGATAATAAAATGCGTTGAGCTGTTTATTTGCTTGCCATCATAAATCTCAAATAGCTGAAAAAATCCATCGCTGCCTTTTGGTTGCAAACCCGCTTCCTGGAATTTTTGACTGATATACTCTCCTGCTAATTTTTCGCCATTAGTACCAGCCCTTCTGCCTTCAAGTTTATCATTGGCGAGATAGCTGATATGTGCCTGAAGGTTTGCTACCGTTGTATTATCTGCTTTACTTAATTTGGATGATTTCTTTTTTTGAGCAAAAGAAATTTGAACAAGAAAAAATGAAATGAATAAAAACACCGCACGGATACTATTCATAAGAATTTGAAATTAATTAGCGCAAAGTTATTAATTAGCACAAATGAATCTGGTTAAAATTTCGTCAACCTGGTGGAATAGAATTACTGGAAGTATCCCGACTAAGTCGGGACGACGCAATTTTTCAATAAAGAACTGAAAGATGAATGGAGCGTCGCAAGGGACGATGATAGTAGTAAAAAAGCTGGTTACATGATAAAAATCATCATTCAAAAACCCGATTTCGTAAATAGCAACGGGCTCTAACTTCTACATTTGCAGGTTACAGTGGGCGGAAAAAATCTACATATTGGTTTGGTGGGAAATCCCAACAGCGGCAAGAGTTCGTTGTTTAACTCTTTGACCGGTTTAAATCAAAAGGTTGGCAATTTTCCGGGTGTAACCGTTGAATTGAAAGTGGGTGAAGCAAAAATTGATGATAACCTATGGGCCGAATTTGTGGACCTGCCGGGAACTTACAGTCTTTACCCGCGGCGGCACGACGAACGGGTGACTTATGATGTGTTGTTAAATGAGAACCACGAAGAGCATCCTGATATATTGGTTGTGATCGTTGATGCATCGAACCTGAAAAGAAATTTATTATTTGCGTCGCAGGTCATTGATCTGAAGATCCCAACAGTGATCGTATTGACAATGATGGATCTTGCCAGGAAAAAAGGAGTGGAGATCGATGTTGCGGGATTGGAAAGAGAGTTGGGTGTGCCGGTGATCCCCGTTAATCCAAGAAAAAATAAAGGGATCCCCCAATTAAAAAAGATATTGTCACAGGTGGCGACTACGCTTACGCCGAATACTATAAGAAATTTCGTACCCGATGCACTTTGGGGAAGAGGCACTGTACAGGCGATCAAAGAAAGATTACCTCATTTGAGCGACTATAAAGCATTGCATCTTGCTTTTAATTATAAAGAACTTGATGTAGATCCTTCGGTAAAAAAAATCGTTGAAGATTCGATAAAAGATATTCCATTAAATAAAACATTATCACAAGCTGAAGAAATAACAGAACGTTATGCACGCATTAAAGCAATTATACAGCAGACAGTAGTAGAGCCCGATCCTTTACAAAGAACTTTATTTACTGATAAACTCGATAATGTTCTTCTTCATCGTCGCTGGGGTTATTTGATCTTGCTCGCGGTTTTGTTTTTACTTTTTCAAAGTGTGTTCCTGATAGCTCAATATCCAATGGATTGGATCGAATTGGGTTTTGTAAAGATCAGCTCTTTTTTATCTGCAGTATTACCCGATGCATGGTGGAGTGATCTTCTTATTAATGGAGTTGTTGCGGGACTAAGCGGTATTCTTGTTTTTGTTCCACAGATCATGATCTTGTTTGGATTGATCACTATACTTGAAGACAGTGGATACATGGCACGCATTAGTTTTCTTTCTGATCGTTTGATGCGGAGTGTTGGATTAAATGGAAAAAGTGTGATGCCTATGATCAGCGGGTTTGCTTGTGCGGTACCTGCAATTATGAGTGCAAGAAGTATTGAGAACAGGAAAGAAAGATTGCTGACGATCTTAATTACACCATTGATGAGTTGCTCGGCAAGATTGCCGGTGTTTACAATTTTGATCGGGTTAGTTATTCCTAATAATTATGTGCTCGGGTTTTTAAGTGTACAGGGCCTTGTGATGATGGGGCTTTATTTACTTGGCTTATTGATGGCGTTAGTTGTTGCATCTATTGCCCGCTGGTTTATTAGAATAAAAGAAAGGAGTTTTTTTATTCTTGAATTACCAACTTACAGATCGCCACGCTGGGGAAATGTGGTGCAGACAATGATCAACAAAGCGAAGATCTTTGTTTTTGATGCGGGAAAAGTGATCATGATAATAAGTTTAATTCTTTGGGCAATGAGCTCTTTTGGCCCGGGCAACAGAATGAAAGATGTGGCTCAACATTATGAACAATTAAAACAACAACCCGGCGCTGATGCAGTACAACTCGATAAAGAATTTCAGTCTGCTAAACTTGAAAATTCTTATGCCGGGATATTAGGCAAATCAATTGAACCGGCCATTAAGCCCCTGGGTTATGATTGGAAAATCGGCATTGCGCTTATTACCTCATTTGCGGCAAGAGAAGTCTTTGTTGGTACAATGGCAACGCTTTATAGTGTGGGTGACCAGGATGACAATGATCTGCGATTGCGTGATAAAATGAAAGCTGCAAAAAAAGAAGACGGCACCCCGGTTTATACACTTGCTTCGGGCTTATCGCTGATGATATTTTATGTTTTTGCTATGCAATGTATGAGTACGTTAGCAGTAGTAAAACGTGAAACAAAAACCTGGAAATGGCCGATCATTCAACTTATTTATATGACAGGACTTGCTTATATAATGAGCTTAATAGTGTACCAACTATTTAAATGATTTACCTTTTAGGCGGCTCCCATTTATCTTTCTTTTCAAAATATCTCCAAAGGATTAAAGAAATTTTTCTTGCTATTGCCCATGCTTCATTATCATGCGTCCACTGTGTGTCTTTGTTATTTTTTGTAAAAATGCAAAAGATATAAGGATTATGAGGGCCATTAATCAATAACACTTCGCTGCGACTGGCATTTACACATCCATTTTTGCTGAATACTTCAACGTAAGGGGGTATTTGTGAAATGGCTTCATTTAGATCCCAATAATTTCTTCCAAGACTTCGCATCATACGATCACAAGCGGCAACAGAAAAAATTTCGTTGCGATAAATTTTTTCAAAGATGGTTCCCATTTCTTTTGGAGTGGTTTGTCCCCATCCGTATTGTGTCCTGTTATTTTCCCTTCCGGGTGTTCTTGAATTTACTCTTGTATAAACAAGTCCGATACTATCGAGTATCTCATTAATTCTTGCTCCTTTTCCAGCAAGACTTTGCAACCACAAGCTTGCGGTATTGTCGCTTGTAGTTAGCATCAGCATCATCACTTTTTTTAGTAAGATCTTTTCATCATTTTTAAATGAGCCAAGAATATCTTCTCCTTCATAAAGTAAGGAATCTTTATAAACTAATACCGAGTCGTAAGCCAATTCTCCTTTTTGGATCTTATCCATTATTCCAAGAAGTATCGGCACCTTGACAATGCTCGCAGTCGGAAAAATTGTATCAGCATTTATAGAAACAATTTTTCCTGTACGAACATTTTTTACATAAATACCAATATCACCATTGAATCCTTGTATTGTTTCTTCAATTTTTTTCTGAAGTCTTTTATCTGGCTTTTGACTAAATAAAAATGCGATGCTATGAAGACACAGAAATAATAAAAGTAATTTCTTCATTATTAAAATGGCTTCTTGGTTTGAGAAGATTGATTGGCTGTTGCCGGCATATACATATAATCAAAAACAAGATTGCAAAATGCTTTGATGCCGGTTTTCATTCCGCTTTCATCAATCCAAAAATCAGGTGTATGATGTGGAAAAACTTTTTTTGGATCAACGCCAATTTGTTTGCCACCAATAAAAAAGAAAATCGATGGAACTTTTTCGGCGAAATAAGAAAAATCTTCCGCTCCTGTTACCGGAGGAATTTCATAAACATTTTCCTCCCCTGCTGCTTTTGCAAAACTTGGCAACATTTGTTTTGTTAGTGCCGGATCGTTGTAAGTAACAAGGGTCTTGCTTTCAATGCTTGTTTCTGCGGTTGCTCCTGATGCTTCAGCAATTTTAGATGCAGTTAATTTTATTTTATCATGAATGATGCGTTGTGTTCCTGTATCAAGAGTTCTTATTGTTCCGGTCATTATTACTTCTTCGGGAATAATGTTTGATCTCAATCCGCCATTAATTGTACTTACAGTAACAACTGCAGGGTTTTTTGTAAGATCAACCTGGCGGCTAACTATTGTTTGAAGTCCGTTAATGATCTGCGCAGATACAGCAACAGGATCTATTCCTCCCCAGGGTTGTGAGCCGTGTGTTTGTTTTCCTTTTACTTTAATAGTAAACCAATCTGATGCAGCCATTGTTCCTCCGCTTCTGTACGTTATTTTACCAACATCAGTTTGCGAATCTATATGCAAGCCGAACATAACATCAACTTTTGGATTATCAAGAGCACCGTCTTTTATCATTAAAGGAGCACCACCTTCTTCACCTTCTGGCGGGCCTTCTTCTGCGGGCTGAAAAATAAATTTCACAGTTCCTTTTAGTTCATTTTTCATTCCGGCTAAAATCTCTGCAACACTCATTAATATGGCAACATGTGTGTCGTGTCCGCATGCATGCATTACTCCTACTTCCTTTCCATTGTATGTAGATTTTACTTTTGACGCAAAGGGCAGATCCACTCTTTCAACAACAGGCAAGCCGTCCATATCTGCTCTAAGTCCAATGCATGGGCCCGGTTTAGCACCTTTAAGAATTCCTACAACTCCTGTCTTTCCAACTTTTTCTTTTACTTCTATTCCGAGTGAACGAAGATGATCGGCAATTAACTTAGCCGTTCTGTATTCGTTGTTTCCCAATTCGGGATGTTCATGAATATCTCTTCGCCAGACAATGCAGTTTGATTCAATTTTATCAGCCGCCGAATTAATTTTATCCGTGAGGTCTGTATTTGTTTTTTTCTGTGCCCAAAGAAAAACCGAAGAAGGAACGATTAATAAAATCAAAAGGAGTAGTTTCATGATGCAAAAATTTCATGAATTTACCGGAAATAATTTTTCATTTAGCATTCCAAATGACTTGATATAATTTTATTTTTAATTAACCATGCTGCTGCGCCATATTCCATTTTTAAAAGCCGTTTTTATTCATAGCATAACCGCTTTTGGCGGACCGCAAGCGCATATTGGAATGATGCTAAAAACATTTGTGCATCGCCGGCCTTACGTAACAGAGCAAGAATTAATGGAGTATACGGCTTTTTGCCAACTATTACCAGGTGCATCTTCCACACAAACGCTTACGCTAATTGGATACAAAAGAGGCGGAGTGATTCTGGCAGTTTTTACTTTAATAATTTGGATCTTGCCAGCAAGTATTTTAATGGGGGCTCTTTCTTTTCTGTTGCATTACATTGATAAAAAAGCATTGAATGGTGCGGATCTTTTCAAATTCATTCCTCCAATGGCTGTTGGTTTTCTTGTTTATGCCACCGTTATGGCATTCAACATTTCCATAAAAAATACAGTTACCTGGATCATTATGGGTGTTTGCGCAATTGCGACATTTCTTTTATTTAAACAACCATGGATTTTTCCTTTGCTTATTGTTTTGGGAGGAATAACAACTAACCTGAGCCGCAAACGTATACCACAGGTAGAACGAAAGCCAAGAAAAATTAAATGGTGGAATTTTTGGCTGTTTGGAATAATCTTTATTGCTGCAGGTCTTTTTAGCGAAGTAGCTAAAAATAATAATTGGCCAAATCGGACGCCTATAAATCTTTTTGAAAATACTTATCGGATGGGAAGTCTTGTCTTTGGTGGCGGGCAAGTATTAATGCCAATGATGTATGAACAATTTTCTGTGCGACCTGATGCGATAGCAAAAAAAGATTCGTCGGTTATTAAAATCGATAAAGAAGATATGTATACCGGAATGGGAATAGTAAGAGCCTTACCCGGGCCGGTATTTTCAATAGCCTCTTTCACTGGAGGAATGGCGTTGAAAGATTATGGCAAAACACCCGAAGAAAGGGGGTTTATGCAATTATTAGGATGTATAATCGGGACAGTTGCAATCTTTCTACCAAGTGCATTGCTGGTTTTATTCTTTTTTCCTATTTGGCATAATCTAAAAAAATACGCTGCGGTTTATCGTTCGCAGGAAGGCATTAATGCTGTTGTTGTAGGGATAATGATTGCTTCTACATTTTATTTAATGAAAGATATTTCCCTCTTAGATGTAAGACTTGGAAGTTTGATCAATGCAATTGTGATAGCGGGAACATTTACATTACTTCAGTATACCAAAATCCCGCCCCCATTTATTGTTATTGGCTGTTTGATTCTTGGATATATTTTTTAATCCTTTTGTTTATAAAATTTTCTTGTTTCAATTTCTTCTCTTACAATTTCAGGAACAAGATAACGGATAGACTTGCCTGATTTAATATACCTTCTTATCTGCGATGCAGAAATTTCAATAAGGGGGGCATCTAAAACGATTGGCTTGGGGTCAAAAAGAAATTCTATTTCATGCCCCTCTCTCTTATAAACATAGATCGGGTAATTAGAAATGATCATTTCGAAATTTTTCCATTTATCAAGATTCTGATAACTGTCGCTTCCCATTATTATAGAAAACCTGTGATCTGGATATTTTTCCGAAAGAAACGCCAGGGTGTTTGATGTGTAAGAAGGTTTAGGAAGACCAAACTCCATGTCAGAGCATTTTATTCGATTGTCTTCCTGTACCGCAAGTCTAACCAAATGAAGTCGGTCAAATTCGTTTAGTAAGCTGTTGCTTTTTTTGAGAGGATTTTGCGGCGATACAATAAACCAAATTTTTTCAATTTGGGTTTCGTTTAAAACATGATTTACTATAATAAGATGCCCTATGTGAATGGGATTAAAAGAGCCAAAAAATAATCCAATTTCCATTTAAACAATTGATAATCAATTAATTAATTTGACTGTTATGTGTTCGGCCTCATTCAGTCGCAGGCTAAGTGAATAGCCGGATATTTTTACTGAAATGGGGTCGCCAAGGGGGGCTACTTGTTCGAGAAATACTCTCTCTCCTGGAACACATCCCATTTCCATGAGCTTTAAAAAAATCTCATTGTTATCAAATTCACTGATGATTGCTTCCTGCCCTGGTTTTAGATCTGATAATTTCATATTTATAATGGCTACAAAGCTAAATCTGCTGAATTACATTTGCTTACGAATTTTGAAATTATGCAATCTCCTTTAGGCTCAAAAGTTAATTTCTTTTTTGATAGGGTCGTTTTTAATCTAAAAAACAGAAAAAAACTAAAGCGCTTCATCAATCATATCTTCAAAAACGAACAAACTGATTTGAGATCGATCAATTATATCTTCTCAACAGATAACTCCCTCCACAAAATCAATAGAAAATATTTGAACCATAACACTCTTACTGACATAATCACATTTAGGCTATCTGAAAAAAGGCAGCCTATTGAAGCAGATGTTTATATTAGCATTGAGCGTATAAAGGAAAATGCATTTAATCTTGAAATTACTTTTACAGAAGAGTTACACCGGGTTATATTTCATGGAGCGCTGCATTTGTGTGGATTTAATGATAAAAAAAGGTCACAACAGGCAGTTATGAGATCTAAAGAAGATTATTATTTATATAAATACTTTGGTTAGTGTTTCACGTGACACACTTTATAGACCCCCATTTAATCTTCTCCCAAAAGTTTCAAAAGAACAAAATACCTTTGCAGGCTTCATGTTTCCCGAATATGATATAATAGTTGTTGGCGCCGGGCATGCTGGTTGCGAAGCCGCTGCTTCGGCGGCTAATTTGGGCTCTAAGGTGTTGTTAATTACAATGAATATGCAAACAATCGCCCAAATGAGTTGCAATCCGGCTATGGGAGGAATTGCCAAGGGACAAATTGTAAGAGAAATTGATGCATTGGGAGGCTATTCCGGCATTGTAACTGATGAATCGCTTATTCAATTCAGAATGTTGAACAGGTCAAAGGGCCCGGCAATGTGGAGTCCGCGAACCCAAAATGACCGGGTATTGTTTTCAATAAGATGGAGGGAGATGCTTGAACAAACACCAAACCTGGATTTTTATCAGGATATGGTGAAAGGATTAATTATTGATGAAGGTCGGGTCGTTGGGGTAAAAACGGGGCTTGGCCATTTAGTTTATTCAAAGGCTGTGGTTTTGACCAATGGCACATTTTTAAATGGGATAGTTCACATTGGAGACAAGAGTTTTGGCGGGGGAAGAATTTCAGAGAAAGCGGCTACCGGAATAACCGAACAATTAGTTTCACTTGGCTTTGAGAGTGATCGCTTAAAAACAGGAACGCCTCCAAGAGTAGATGGAAGGAGTCTCGATTATAGTAAAATGGAAGAGCAGCCTGGTGATAAAGAAATTGTTGGGTTTTCATTCCTGCAAACTAAAAAGCCCTTACAGCAAAAAAGCTGTTGGATTACTTATACTGACAAGAAGGTCCATGATATTCTCAGGACCGGGTTTGATAGAAGTCCTATGTTTAGCGGAAAAATTGAAGGCGTGGGGCCCAGATATTGTCCAAGCATTGAAGACAAGATAAATCGATTTGCAGAAAGGGACCGACACCAATTATTTGTTGAACCAGAAGGATGGAATACCGTTGAGGTTTATATAAATGGTTTCTCGACCTCTTTGCCAGAAGAAGTACAATACGAAGCGCTTCGTAGCATTAGGGGTTTTGAAAATGCGAAAATGTTCAGACCCGGTTATGCCATAGAGTATGATTATTTCCCGCCGACTCAATTAAAATATTCTTTAGAGACAAAGTCAATTGAAAATTTATTTTTTGCCGGCCAGATCAACGGTACTACCGGTTATGAAGAAGCCGCGTGCCAAGGTTTAATGGCGGGAATAAATGCGCATCAAAAAACAAACAACCTCGATCCGCTTATTCTTAAAAGGAGTGAGGCATACATCGGGGTTCTTATAGATGATTTAATCAGCAAAGGAACAGAAGAACCCTACCGCATGTTTACTTCAAGAGCGGAATTCAGAACTCTTCTCCGGCAAGATAATGCTGATATTCGATTAACTGAATTGAGTTATAAGCTTGGGCTTGCTTCACAAGAAAGGATGGAAAAAGTAAGAACAAAAAAAGAAGGCGTTGAAAAAATAAAATCTGTATTAAATTCTCTGGCTGTTTCCCCAGAGGAAATAAATGATTTCTTTGAGAAAAAATCGTCTTCATTAATAGTTGAAAAACAAAAAGCCTCAAAACTTTTATTGCGTCCGGAAATAGAACTGAAAAATTTAATTGATGCTTTGCCTGCATTAAAAAAAGAATTAAAAGATTTTTCAACGGATGCCATAGAGCAAGCTTCTATCCAGATAAAATATGATGTATATATAGAAAAAGAAAAAGAACTTGTAGAGAGAATGGGGCAATTAGAAAGTCTTAAGATCCCCGAAACATTTGATTATAAAAAAATTTCTTCTTTAGGTAACGAGGCCAGAGAAAAACTTACAAAGATCAAGCCCTCAACTTTAGGACAAGCGAGTCGTATTTCAGGAATTAATCCAAGCGATGTTCAAATATTAATGGTTTATATGGGCCGTTGATTTTTCTGAAATTCTATCCAGGATATCACTAGTTTTATCTCGCCGAAGCTTGTCTCGTTTCCAAGTCTTTCCTTTATCGAAGTTAATGATCCGCCTGAAAATGTTTTTGCGATCGGTTCAATTAATAAAATTTTCTCTCTGCTAACAAGCTCACTAATATTGATCTCTCCAATAGAAACGTAGTGTGCAAGATGTCCCTCGATTGTCTGATGTGTTAGATTTCTTTCTTTTGCAATTTCTTCAACAGTTTTTCCTTCTTTATACAATTTGAATGACTCTGCTTTTGTATCAATTTTATTCTTTTTTTCAGTGCCGGCTGTTTTTCTTTCTCTTTTGGGTATCTTCTCATGAATCAGTGATGAAAGGTTTTTTTCACTGCAATATTCCAAAATGATGTCTAAAAATTGTCGTCCATATTTTTCTGTTTTTGCATCACCAAAGCCGCTTATCTTTCTTAATTCTGTTAAAGATTGCGGTAAGTAACGAGCCATTTCATCCAGGGTGTTCGTACCTGCTACAATATAAATTGGTAAATCAGTCTTTGAGCAAATGTTATCCCTCTGTTTTCGTAATCTCTGATGAAGCAACGGATGCGGACTCTCAGCTCTTTGGGTTATCGCACCTGCATATACATTTACACCAAAGGATTGAAGTATAAAATTTTTCTTTCTTTGGTGATATGAGTCAACTTCAAATTTTTCGGAAATGCCTTCAAGCAAATATCTTTTCATTGAAAGCCCGGCAAAAATTTCTTTTAAAGATTCATTTAGGTCTTTGGCGTGAATGCGGCTATCAGTAACTATGGAACAGGCAATCACTAATTCAATAAGTTTATTTTGTTCTTTTATGAAATAATCCGATCCGGCACTGGTCCTTTCTTTTAGTAATTCATTTGTATCCGAATTTTCTTCTGAATTAAAAATTGAGCGTAGTTGATTCTGAAATTTCTCTGCGGTTATTTGTAGTTTATTTATTTCACTCAAAAATTCCTCCATCCATTTCCATGCTTCTTCATTAAAGGAAGACTTATTCTCTACCAGGTATTCATTGATTTCTTTTGCTTCAGCAATGATTTGTTCATAATCAAATAATGACAGCAGTATTTTAAGTTGATAATTTCTTTTCGAATGTTTTAATTGTTGCCCGATAAAATCTTCAGAGGAATTGGTTTTAGAGAATTGTACGATCCTTTCGTCGGTAAACATTTTGGTTGCCCGTACACGACTTTGCAATATAATTCCATCTAACGTCGTGCACCGGCTTAAAGCAACATACACCTGTCCTGGCGCAAAGGCTTCGCCGGCATCAATGATTACTTTTTCAAAAGTTAGGCCCTGGCTTTTGTGTATAGTTATCGCCCATGCAAGACGAAGGGGGTATTGTGTAAAAGAACCTAAAACTTCTTCTTTGAGCTGTCGACTTGTTTTATCTACTGAGTAGCGAATGTTTTCCCATTTCTCTTTTTTTACCTCTATTTCATCAGGCTCATCTTCACACTGAACAAGGATTTTTTCATTATCAAGTTCTGTTACTATTCCTATTTTACCGTTGAAATATCTTTTAATTCTCTCTGTATCATTTTTTATAAACATAACCTGCGCCCCGACCTTCAATCGCAACTCTTCTTCCGCGGGATAAGCCGACTCCGGGAAATCACCTTCGATCTCCGCTCTATAAGAGAACAGTTTTGTGGCACGACCATTTAATTCTGTTTCATTTTTATTTCTTGCCCTTTCATTGTGTGTGGTAAGAATAATATATCCATCATCTTTTGATCTTTTGAAATCAGCGGAAAACCGTTTCTCCAATAACTTTCCTCCATCATCATCAAGTTCATTATTCCGAACCTGGTTTAAAACATTAATAAATCGTTCATCGCTTTGTCTGTATATTTTTTTAAACTCGATATATACAGGAGGTTCTTCTTTTATTACAAGGCTGTCAAAAAAATATGGACTGTTATAAAAATCTTTTAGCAACCGCCATTCATGTTCTTTTATCACTGGCGGCAATTGAAACATATCTCCAATAAACAAAACCTGAACTCCTCCAAACCGTTCATTATGCCGGCGGCGAACATGGCGCAATACAGCATCAACAGCATCCAGCATATCACAACGAACCATACTTATCTCATCTATAATAAGCAATTCAAGCTCCTGCAAGATCTTTTTCTTTTCATTGGTCATCCGCAACTTACTTAGCAGGCTATTCCTATTCGTGGTTTCTTCATTTTGATTTTGAAATCCGCCGGCATCAGGAATAAAAGGAGAAAAGGGTAACTGAAAAAAAGAGTGCATTGTAACGCCGCCGGCATTGATCGCGGCTACACCTGTCGGGGCTACTACGGCAATTTGCTTGGGACAATTTTCTCTTATGTATTTCAGAAAAGTCGTCTTGCCTGTACCCGCTTTGCCTGTAAGAAAAATATTGCGGGAGCTTTGGTTTACAAGTTCGGCGGCCAATCGAAACATTTCATTAGTTGCATCATAAGTTATACTAGCCACAAATTACTCAGATTTACATAGCTAAATTAAAAAGAAGGATAAAAAGATAAATATACTTAGTTAAAATATCAGCCGTTTGTATTCAAAACTTTTTCTACAAAATTTCTAACTAATCCAACTTTACAATCTGAGATTTTTAAATAATTAAGCGTTTTGCTACATACCCTATTCGGCCTTAAAATAAAAAAAGGGAAATATTACCCGCCGCTTCGTGATATGTCCCTTATTAAATTGTTTCACAAAGAATATTTCTATGTATGATTCTTTGTATATGTATTGATGAATTTAAATATTAGTATTCTTTTACTTAATATGATAATAACTAATAAGAGTTACACTATTAATAATATTTATAGAAAACCCGAACAGATGAATTCAATGATAACATCTCAATATTTATTATAGAATCAGTAATCAATCGCCAACAATTCGAACTTTAAGTAAGATCAACTATTGAATGCAAATAATTAAACTAATGTCTGTAATAAAAAGTAAATATCATGCAATCGGTTGCAAAGTTTCCTTTAAAACCAGGCAGCTGAATTCAACGATGACACCTCAATATTTTTATAGAATCAGTAATCAATCGCCAATAATTCGAACTACAAGTAAGATCAACTGTTGAATGCAAATAGTTAAACTAATGTTTGTAATTAAAAAATAATTTTAATGCAATCGGTTGCATTAGTTTTCTTTTGCTTTAATTTTATCCCGCTTGTATATTTTAAACTGCTTATTTAAAAATTTAATTGCTATGCCAAAAAAAAAATTTACCCTTCTTGCGAGGTATGTATTGACTGTACTTACACTTGCCCTTTTCAGTTCAACTGCTTTTTCACAAACAAAAATTAATGGTAAAGTAACCGGGCCCGACTCAAAGCCCTTACAAGGAGCCACAGTTGCTATTGCCGGAACTCAACGCGGAACGACTACCAATGAAAATGGCGACTTTTCTATCGATGCTAAAACTGGTGAAACTCTATCAGTATCTATGGTAGGTTATACCACTTACTCTGTAAAATTGGGAAGTCAAACTAATTTATCCATTCAACTTCGGGTTGAAATTTCCAGTTTGAATGAAATAGTTGTAACTGGTTATGGTACTCAAAGAAGAAAGAATGTTACAGGTGCCGTTTCCAGTGTGAGCGGTAAAACTTTATCAGAGTTGCCTTCACTAAGTATTGCTGAGGCATTGCAAGGTCGTGTTGCTGGTGTTCTTGTAACTAGTAATGGAAGCCCGGGCACCCAACCTATTGTACGTATCAGAGGTATCAGCTCTATCAGTTTTGCCTCCGATCCGTTGTATGTTATTGATGGATTTCCTACAGGTAACCTGGCAACAATTGATGTAAGAGATATAGAATCTGTTGACGTATTAAAAGATGCATCAGCTGCTGCTATCTATGGTTCAAGAGCAACAAACGGTGTAATTATGATTACAACTAAAAAAGGCAGAAGAGATGGAACGTTACATGTGAATCTTGATTCCTATATCGGTTCCCAGGTTGTAACCGAAAGGCTTGACCTGTTAGACAGGGAACAATTCAAACAATATGCTATTGCTTACAGAGGTAGCCAGGTACCGCGACTCGTTGCTCCGGAAGTTGATAAACCTGTATATACAGGAGCTACTCAAACTTATGGTCAAACCGATACCGATTGGCAGGACGAATATTTTCAAAATGGGACGCTGACTCAGACTAATATAGGCCTGAGTGGAGGAAATGAAGTATCCCGTTTTTATGCCTCTGCCGGTTATTTGTACCAACGGGGTATTGCTCCAAGTGTCGGTTATAGACGTTATAATTTCCGTATTAACTCAGATTATGTCATTAGTAAAGTATTCACTTTCGGAGAGAATTTGTATGCTTCTTCCGGCGATCAGGACTATGATAATAATGAAACAGGATCCAGAACAAATTTGGTGAATGTGATCAGAATGATGCCACATATTCCCGTCTATGACCCAACTTCAATTGGTGGTTACAGAGGAGTAAATGCTACATTAGATGGCGGCGACCCTACCAACCCTGTTGAAGACGCAGCGTTAAAAAATCCTGGCAATAGACAAACTGCAAAGATTTTGGGAACAGCTTTTCTGGATATAAATTTTACTAAATGGCTAAAATTTAAATCAACTTTTGGTGTTGACTATGCCAATTCTTTAGACTATCGCTTTTCACCCATTTTCAATGATAATGGCACAATTGCAGGCTCAAGTGCAACTCAGGCTACTATTAATAATAATCGCGGTGTTTCTACGGTTTTATTATATACCGAACAGCTTTCATTCGACAAAACTTTTGGCAACCATCATGTCAATGCAATAGCTGTGTATGAGCAGCAGAGCCAAAAAACTAAACAGGAAAATGGCAGAGGCAACCAGGCTTCTAATGATCTTAGAACTTTAAACAATGCTACTAATGTTGGTATTCAAACACTCAATGGTGAAAACACTTTGATTTCCTACTTGGGTCGTGTAAATTATGATTATAAGGATAAGTATTTATTGAGTGCCGCAGTTCGTCGCGACGGTCTTTCAGTATGGGCACCAGGTAATAAATGGGCCACCTTCCCTTCTGCTTCTGTAGGATGGAGAATTGACCAGGAAGACTTTATGTCAGGCATTACGAAAATTTCTGAATTAAAATTAAGGGTCGGCTATGGTGTTACTGGTTTAAATGGCCTTGTACTAGGCAACACACCCTGGCTGGTAAGTGTAAACTCCAACAGTGCATATTATCCATTTGGTGGTTCTATCACTGGTGGCCCTGCTTCTTCTATCCAAAGATTGGGAAACACGGAGTTGGAATGGGAAAAAACAAAATCATTAAATATAGGATTGGATCTTGGTTTGTTTAAAAACAAGTTTACTTTTTCTGCTGAGTATTATCAACGAAAAACAGATAACCTGATTTTAAGCGTACCACTTCCACCTTCTTTTGGTTATATCACCTCTACAGTAGCTCAAAATGTTGGTTCCATGAAAAACAACGGATTTGAAATGCAATTGGGGTACAATAAAAGAGCAGGTGAATTTAAATGGACTGCAAGTGCCAACCTGAGTTTTGTTACAAATGAAGTAACAAAGTTAGCTGAGGGTGTAACAAATATTGAAGCTGGAGGAGATCAGGATTTTGGCGCCTATAATATTACCAATACTGCAGTTGGCCAACCTATTCAGGCTTTCTATGGTTGGGTAGTGGAAGGTATTTTCCAAAATGCTGCGGAGGTTGCTAGTCATGCCACACAAACTGCCGGCACAGCGGCTGGGGATCTTAAATTTCAAGACACAAATAAAGATGGTAAAATTGATAATAGCGACCGTCAATTTTTAGGTAGTTATATTCCGAAGACATCATACGCATTAAATCTTGGCGCCAACTATAAGAATTTTGATTTATCCATTTTTCTTCAGGGTGTATCTGGCAATAAGATCTACAATGCAACACGGGTCATCACTGAAGGCATGGTTCGTTTTTTTAATGCAGGCACACAAGTGTTAAATGCCTGGACGCCTACGAATACGAATACGGATATTCCACGGGCTATATCGTCTGACCCAAATCAAAATGCCCGTCCTTCCACCCGTTTTCTTGAAAATGGTTCTTACCTGCGACTGAAAAATCTCCAGTTGGGATATAATATTCCACTTGCTTCTTTGCAATCGTTGACAAAAGGAGTAGTGAAAAACTTCCGGGTTTATTTTTCAGCACAGAATATCCTGACTTTTACAGACTACAGTGGATATGATCCGGAAGTTGGTAACAGAACACCCGGTTCATCTTTGACAAATGGTATCGACTTTGCTGTTTACCCACAGCCAAAGGCTTACCAGTTTGGTATTCAAGTAGGATTTTAAAATCAACAATCAAGTAAACTAAAAAATAGAATTATGAAAAAACATATTAATAAACTGGTAGTTGGATTTCTACTGATCCTTACCAGTATTGTTGCCTGTGATAAAAAACTGAATGTTCTCGATGAAAACAATCCGACTACTGAAAGTTATTTTAAAACAGCTTTAGAACTACAGAATGGTGTAAATGCAATCTATTCTACCTTGCGTTCAGCTGAGCTTGTTGGCCGGGAATGGTTTTTTACACATGACATGAGAAGTGGTGAATGTGCTTCCGGTGGCGCTCAATTGGAAGCCCCAAGAGCAGAGTTATTAAAACAACCTTCACCCGCACCATCTAACTCTGTAATGACAAATGTATGGGTGGGTTCTTACCAAATGATAAATAGGGCGAATCTTGTACTTGGCAAGGCACCGGGAGTAACAGATAACACAACGCTTAGAGATCGACTTGTTGGAGAAGCAAAATTTTTAAGAGCCTGGGCATATTTTGAATTGGTTTCTCAATGGGGCGATGTTCCGCTTTATACGGAAACAGTTACATCTCCTACTGGCTTTAAAGCTAAGTCTCCTGCTGCGGATGTTTATGCATTTATAATTAGTGATTTGACTGACGCTGTTCAAAAACTACCAGTAAGTTATAACTCTTCTGACAATGGAAGAGCAACAAAGGGAGCGGCTAATTCTTTACTTGGAAGGGTACTAATGCAGAAAGGTGATTACGCTGGTGCGAAAGCCGCTCTTCTCCAGGTTTATAATAAATATTCGCTTGTTAGTTATCAATGGAATTTTGATGGCGATGCCAAAGACGATGCAGGTGTTTTAATTGCATCAGGACATGAATTTAATGCAGAGTCTATTTTTGAAGTTGTCTTTGTTGATAAAGGAGATAACAATTTTAACTGGGGGTATAATGGAGAAGGTTCTACAAGTCCTTTAAGTACAGTACGCAACCAGGAGTATGGTATTACCTGGGGAAATGTTATTCCTTCCGATCGGCTGTTGAATGAATTTGAAGCTAATGACCCGAGATATAAGTTTACCATTTTCGAAGAAGGAGATCAAATTCTTACTCAATCACCTTTAGGGGCAAAAACATTGGTAGCTGCTGACATGAATATTGCTACCAGTACAAAGAATGGTGTTGTCCTTAAAAGATTTTTTCGTAAGTATGGAATATATGACTGGGTTAATTCAGGCTTTCATCCGGGTGGACTTAACCATCGTTTAATTCGTTATGCTGATGTATTGCTGATGCTTGCCGAATGTGAAGCCGAAGTTGGAACCCCAGCCCTGGCTGCAACTTACATTAATCAAGTCCGTAGTCGCCCAGGCGTAAATATGCCTCCGGTTGCACCAGTAACAAAGAATGATGCGCTAAAAGCTGTTATGCATGAAAGATCTGTTGAATTGAGTGCAGAACAAGTTAGTAATATCGATATTTTGCGTTGGAGGAAAAAAGGATATTTCCCTTCTCTAATACCAGATCGTGTAACAGGACAGGTTGATTTATTCCCAATTCCTTCTAGTGAAACTTCAACAAACCCGTTAATAAAATAAGCTGCGTCCTCATTAAGTTTTTTTCTCATCATAAGCAGTAGTTCTGTTGGGTTGTCAAAAAATGACAGCCCAACTTTTTTATCACAAAAATTTCAGATTCTTTTTTGGAAAGATGTTATTTTTCAGGAAGTAACCTGCAAACAGGATGAATAAGAAAATCGTCATTAGCCCTTTTGTTTTTATTACTGCCTTCTTATTTTTTACTTCATGTAACCATAAACAACAAAACAGGTTGTTTACTCGTCTCAGCGCTGCTGAATCAGGAATTCATTTTAATAACGAAATTCTTGACAGCGACTCTTCACATTCTTTTATCAATGAGTTTGGCTATATGGGTGGTGGTGTAGGTATAGGCGATTTTAATAATGACGGGCTAAAGGATATCTTTTTTACAGGTAACCAGGTAAGTTGTCAGCTTTACATTAATAAAGGAAATAATCAGTTTGATGATATAACACAAAAAGCAGGGATCGGCACGGATGTTTGGTGTACCGGAGTTAGTATAATTGATATCAATAATGATGGCTACGATGATCTTTATGTTTGCGTTTTTGGAAAGGATCTGATGCATCGTGCAAAAAATCTTTTATTCATTAACCAGCACGATCTTACATTCAAAGAAGAAGCAACTGCGTATGGCCTTGCTGATACAGGCTATTCAACGCAGGCCGTATTTCTTGATTATGATAAGGATGGTGACCTGGATATGTATCTTGCTAATTATTTACTAAGCGCAAACAATGCCAATACTATTTTTCCCCGTGATAAAAGTGGCCGATCTCCGGCTAATGATAAACTCTATAGAAATTACAGCGATAGTTCACATACAGGACACCCTGTTTTTTTGGATGTTTCCGTGCAGGCCGGTATTAAAGAGGATGGGTTTGGCCTGGGAGTAGTGGTTAGTGATTTTAATAATGATAGCTGGCCGGATATTTATGTAGCCAATGACTTTGTTTCAAATGATGAACTATGGCTGAATAATCGTAACGGTACATTTACAAATTATATTGATAAAGCGATTCAACACCAGAGTTATTCAAGCATGGGTGCTGATGCTGCTGATATCAATAATGACGCACTCCCGGACATCTTTACACTTGATATGCTGCCCGAATACAATGAACGTAAGAAGACCTCTTTCACTTTTATGAATTATGAAAGATATGAAACAGAACGTGCCATGGGCTATGAGCCGGAATTCATGCGAAATATGCTTCAGCTAAATAATGGTTGTCGTCTGATGGGAGATACCAGCATGCCTTTTTTCAGTGAAATAGGACAGTTGAGTGGCATCCAGGCAACCGATTGGAGCTGGAGTGTATTGTTGGCTGACTTTGACAACGATGAATGGAAAGATATTCATATAACCAATGGAATAGGAAGAGATTTTATCAATGCTGATTTCCTGGAATTTAGTCATGAAATCTTCAACAGCAGCCGTAGCAGGGAAGAACAACAAGATGTAATCAGGAAAAAACTGGCCTCACTTAAACATGTTAATCTCGCGAATTATTTATTTATCAATAAACATAATTTAACTTTTACTGATGACTCTGAAAATGGCGGCATTAATGAACCCTCTATGTCAAACGGCGCTGCCTATGCCGACCTGGACAATGATGGTGATCTTGACCTGGTGATAAACAATATCAGTAAAGAGGCATTTGTTTTTATTAATAATACAAATCAAAAAAACAATCCTTCCTCTGTTCATTTTTTATGTCTGCGACTGACGGGTGATAGTCTGAACAAACATGGTTTTGGTTCAAAGGTTTTTGTATATACTAATGGTATGGCTCAATTACAGGAACAAAACCCGGTACGTGGTTATTTTTCCTCTGTTGATCAACAATTAATTTTTGGATTAGGAAAAAATGACCGGGTTGATTCACTTATGATAATATGGCCGGATAACAAAAAACAATTAATCAAAAATATTGCAGGAGATACAACTTTAATTCTCTCCTGGAAAAATGCCGCAATCAATCTGCCTGTGGTCACTTTTAAACCACCATTTCTTTTTTCAGATATTACTTCAACTTCTGGTATTTTGTACAGGCATCACGACAATTCATTTAATGATTATACCATTCAACGATTATTACCTCAAAAGTATTCGCAGTTAGGCCCGTTCATTACTACAGGTGATATCAATAATGATGGGCTTGATGATTTTTTCATTGGAGGAGGGTTTAATTTTTCGGGAAAAATTTTTACGCAAGGGAGGGGGCAGACATTTTTTTCAAAAAATCTTTCTGACAGTATTAAGTTTCAGGAAGACATGGATTGTATTTTATTTGATGCAGATAATGACGGCGACAATGATCTGTTTGTGACCTGCGGTGATGTACAATTCGAGGAGAATTCAATTTACTATAAACCCCGTTTATATGTCAATGATGGAAAAGGCAATTTTAGTTTTACGTCCGCTGCAATTCCTGATTCTGTGCTAACAATTGCCGGATGCGTGGCTGCGGATGATTATGATGGAGATGGCGATTTTGATTTATTCATTGGCGGCCGGGTTTCAAAAAAATATCCGATGCCTCCAAAAAGCTTTTTATTGCAAAACGACAAAGGAGTTTTTACAGATGTTACGGCAAAGGTTTGCCCCGCTTTGCAAAGGCCAGGTATGGTTACTTCGGCAGTATGGGCCGATTTTGATAATGATAAACAAACTGATCTCATCATTGCAGGCGATTGGATGCCGGTAAGATTTTTTAAAAACAATCACGGCGTTTTAGTTGAAACAACGGCATCCACTGGGCTAACCGGGGTGACTGGCATGTGGCGAAGTCTTAATGCAACCGATATGGACAATGATGGTGATATTGACTTTGTAGCCGGTAACCTGGGGCTGAATTGTGATTATCGTGTAAGTCCGATCGAGCCAATGTTACTATTCGCTACTGATTGGGACGTTAATGGAAGTATCGATCCCATTTTTTTCTATTATATAAAAGGGGGGGATGGCAAAAGGCATTCTTTTCCGGCAATCAACCGGGGCCGGTTTTCTGACCAGGTGCCTGCAATAAAAAAACAATTCCTGCTGCACAAGGATTATTCTCATGCAACATTTAACGAAATCTTTAAAGGGAAAGCAACCGAAAATATATTGAGGTTATATTGTGACGAAACAAGAAGTTGTTATCTTGAGAATACGGGAAATGGGAAATTTATAAAACATCCGCTACCTGTTGAGGCACAGTTTGCGCCTGTAAACGCTATCATCTGTGATGACCTGGATAAAGATGGATTTAAAGATTTGCTATTGGCAGGTAATGAATACCAGACAGAAGTAATGACCGGAAGATATGATGCATCATACGGTTGTTTTCTTAAGGGTAGCAACTCTAAAACTTTCACATCAATCCCTCCTGTTGAAAGTGGTTTTATTTTGAACGGTGATATAAAAGATATGTCACTTATTCGTTTGTCAAATGGGGAAAGATTAGTACTTGCTGCAGTCAATAATGATTCTCTACGAGTATTCCGGATTGGTGTTTCATCAAAAAACCTGTATCAATAATTTTTTAAAAAATTAAATTCTGAACAGAAGATCTGAAATCTAAAAAACAAATACTTCAGTGCACGGTTCTTTATACTGAATTGAAAAACCCACGACCAGCGTGGGTTTTGTCGTTTCTTCAGTGGTGTGGGGCGGGATCGAACCGCCGACACAAGGATTTTCAGTCCTTTGCTCTACCGACTGAGCTACCGCACCTTTAATCCGAACTTGTTTCGGAAATCCCTTTTACTATTGGGGCAGCAAAAATAATCGTTCTGCACCAAAGGCTGAAAAAACAATTCCGAAATTTTTCCCTGGCAAAAAATTTGTTCAGCTCTTTATTTCAATGCTTTCTTGTTTAATCAACGCATCTCCGTGCATTTTTAATAGAATTTGTGCAACCGTTACTACATCTTTTTGACAATAATTGACAATTCGTTTCAGATCCTTATCGTTCCAATATACACTCCATACTTTACTACCGTCTATATCGTCTTTGGGGGTTGGGATCCCAAGAGTATGTGCCAAAAGATTTAAAGAGGTAAAACTTTTAAAATCTCCAAACTTCCATAATTCAAGAGTATCAAGGTGGCAAACTTCCCACGGTTTTTTACCACTGTTATTTAGAATATATGGAATAGGAAGGCCATTTATTATAAGACGCCGGCATAAATATGGAAAATCAAATTCCTTTCCATTGTGAGCACATAAAAACCTTTGCTCATCAGTTGCCGTCCATTTATTCAGCATATCACAAAACTCAACAAGCAACACGGCCTCATTTTCTCCACAAAAAGATTTTATAATTAATTTCCTTGCGGGATCATTTCCTTGTATAAATCCGCAACTGATACAAATAATTTTTCCGAACTCTGCATAAATACCCGCCCGGTGATAGATCGTTTCTTTTGTTTCTTCTTCGTGATATTTTAAAAGCGATGTTGCTTTCGTATCCCAAAGCTCTTTCCAGTCTTTTGGCAAAGAATTATAATCGGCATACTGAGGAACCGTTTCAATATCGAGAAATAAAATATTGTTGATGGCGGCCGGCATAAATTTATTCCTAAAAATATAAAATGCCGGCGAATTGCAGATACCACTTATAGGTACTTCTCGCCCTTGTTTCGCTTTACTTCAGCAACAAATTCTTTTATCTCTTGCTCCTTATCTTTTTTGCAAATAAGCAACGCATCTTTCGTGTCCACAATTATAAAATCGTCAAGACCCTGCAATACTACCAGCTTACCGTCTTCTACATGGACCATACACTTTGTTGCGTCCATTACCATCACATTTTTTCCCGCTACTGCATTTCCCAAATAATCTCTTTCCATATTTTCCCAGGCACTATTCCATGTACCAAGATCGCTCCACCCGAATGAAGATGGAATGGTATATACATTATCCGCCTTTTCCATAATTCCGAAATCAATAGAAATATTTGTACACTGCGGATAAATTTGTTCGATCGCCTCTTTCTCTTCTTCTGTATTGAATTTTTCCTTTTCTGCAGCAAATACTTCATACATTTCGGGAAGATATTTTTCAAATGCAGTAACGATATTTTTTACTTTCCAAATAAAAATGCCTGCATTCCAAAGAAAATCTCCACTTGCAATAAATGTTTGCGCTAATTCTGCATTCGGTTTTTCGGTAAACGTTTTTACTTTATAAATATCCGGCGCTGCTGCAGTCGTGTCATGTTGAATATAACCGTAACCGGTATTGGGATAGGTTGGTTTTATTCCAAGTGTTACAAAAGCATTAATATGATTTACAAAATCAAGCGCCTTTTTTGATGTCTTTATAAATTCCGCTGGTTCTGTTACCAAATGATCAGCCGGCGCCATTACAAGATTGGCATTAGGGTCTTTTTTCAAAAGCTTGAAAGAAATATAAGCAACGCATGGCGCCGTGTTTTTTCTTGATGGTTCGCCAAGAATATTTTCATTTTTCACATTCGGCAGTTGTTCTTTTACTATCGGCACATATTCTGTCGAGGTTATAATAAAAATATTTTCTTCGGGAACCAATTTTTTATACCGGTCATAGGTTTGCTGAATTAATGTTTTACCCGTGTCGAGTATATCAAGAAATTGTTTGGGAAATGCGGTGCGGCTCATTGGCCAGAAACGACTACCAATACCACCGGCCATTATCGCTACGTAATTATGTTTACTGCTCATATCTTTTATATCAATCCTTCACGGATCAGGTCATGCAAATGTATAAATCCAAGATATTTTCCGTTTTCTACAACCACTAACTGTGTAATTGATCTTTTTCTCATCAGGTCAAGTGCATCAACCGCCAATTCTTCTGCACCGATCGATTTAGGTGTTGCTGTCATTATATCTGCGGCTGTCACAGCTTCCAAAGAAATACTTTTCTCAAGCATTCTTCTAAGATCGCCATCTGTAATTATTCCCAAAAGATTATTATCCTCATCTACTACTGCCGTAGCACCTAATCGCTTTGATGAGATTTCAACGATCACTTCTTTCAATGATCTTTCTTTTGTCAATTTTGGTTTTTCATTTTTTATATAAAGATCAGCAACCCGCAAATAAAGTTTTTTACCAAGGGTCCCGCCGGGATGAAACTTTGCAAAATCATCGCTGTTAAATCCTTTCATTTCCATTAAACAAACAGCCAGTGCGTCCCCCATTACTAACTGTGCCGTAGTACTGCTGGTTGGAGCCAGGTTATTCGGGCAGGCCTCCTGTTCTACGGTTGTATTTAAAATTATATCCGACTGTTTTGCCAGATAAGAATCCACACTGCCGATCATGCCGATCAAAACATTTTTGAAATTCTTGATCAGGGGCACCAGCACTTTTATTTCCGGGCTTTCTCCGCTTTTGCTAATGATCATGACTACATCTTCCTGCTGTACTATTCCAAGATCGCCATGAATGGCATCGGCAGCATGCATAAAAATAGAAGGGGTACCCGTTGAGTTGAGTGTAGCAACAATCTTTTGGGCAATCACAGCGCTTTTTCCTATCCCGCTAATTACCACCCGTCCTTTATTGTTGGCGATCGCATCTATTGCTTTTTCAAAATCTGCATTGATATATTGGGATAATCCACTGATGGACCGGGACTCTAATTCAATAGTCCTTAAAGCAATCTGTTTTAATGTAGCCGTCATTTGAGTGGCCAAAATTATAGGATTTGTTATGAAACCCGTCAACGCAATCGTTATAGTTTGCCTTTACAGTTTTAATAGCTAACCAAGCAAACTAATTTCGTAAATTCGCAATAATCGTCTGTTGAGCGTATCAAAAGGAGCGATTACCGGGATGAATGGAAAGAATAATCAATTATACCTTCCCCGCAAAAAAATCCCGCCACTCCATTTAAATCGTACAGAAGCTGTCATTTGTGTAAAAATTCAGCATGTAACAACGGTATGGTTGTTATAATTTCTGTATCTTAATCAGATATACTTTTTTAAAAGACGATGAAAAGATTTGAGTAATGGCTACAGTATCAGCAAAAAAAACAGTTAAGGCGACAAATGGTAAACCCGCCGCCAAAAAAAAATTTGACCTCCATGAGGCGCTTCAGGAGCATTTCGGCTTTGATTCATTCAAGGGTAACCAGGAAAAGATCATTGAGTCTTTGCTTGCAGGCCAGGACACTTTTGTTATCAAGCCTACGGGAGGCGGCAAAAGTTTGTGCTATCAATTGCCGGCCCTGGTTAGCGAAGGAGTTGCAATTATCGTTTCTCCCCTTATTGCGCTAATGAAAAACCAGGTAGATCTTGTCCGCAGCTACAGCAATATAGATTCTGTAGCACATTTTTTAAATTCAACTCTTACCAAAAAAGAAATAAAAGAAGTACACGATGATCTGCTTACAGGCAGAACAAAAATGTTATACGTTGCGCCGGAAACATTGACCAAACAAGAAAATCTTGAATTCTTCAGCGACCTTAAGATTTCATTCTTTGCCGTTGATGAGGCACACTGTATTTCTGAATGGGGACACGATTTTCGTCCTGAGTATCGTCGCCTTAGGGAAATGATGATCCAGATAAATCCAGACATCCCAATGATTGCTTTAACCGCAACAGCTACTCCAAAAGTTCAAAGAGATATTCTTGAAAATCTTGACCTTCGTGATCCTAAGATCTTTATTTCTTCTTTCAACAGGCCCAATCTTTATTATGAAATAATTCCAAAGATCAATAAAGATGATACGCTAAAAAACATGGCAAAATTCATTGTCCAGAACAAGGGCAAAAGCGGCATCATTTATACAACGAATAGAAAAACCACGGAAGAGCTTGCTGATATGCTGATGGCAAATGGTATTAAAGCCGTTGCTTATCATGCAGGATTTGATAGTAAGTTAAGATCAGACCGGCAGGATCAGTTTATGAATGAAGACGCCCAGGTGATCGTTGCTACGATTGCATTCGGAATGGGGATCGATAAGCCCGATATCCGTTTTGTAATTCATTATAATATTCCAAAGAGTATTGAAAATTATTACCAGGAAACTGGGCGTGCGGGTCGTGATGGCATGGAGGGAAAATGCATTCTTTATTATTCACATAAGGACGTAGCAAAACTCGAACACCTGATGCGGGATAAACCGCTTAGTGAAAGAGAGGTGGGAAACCTGCTAATTAGCGAAACTGTAGCGTTTGCCGAAAGCGGCGTTTGCCGAAGAAAAATCTTACTGAGTTACTTCGGGGAAGAATATGAAAAAGATAAATGTGGCAATTGTGATAACTGTCTTCATCCAAAAGAAAAGATCGAAGCAAAAGACGAAGTGGTATGTGTGTTGAAAGCCATCAAAGCTCTTGATGAGCGTTTTGCTGCTGAGTATGTAGTGAATATGATTTTTGGAAGACCTACCCCGCAGATAACTATGTACCGGCATGAAGGGCTGGACATTTTTGCCAGCGGTCAGGATAAAGAACCGCATTTCTGGAATACACTAATTCGTCAAATGCTGCTTGAAGGTTTGCTTCAAAAAGATATTGAAGAATACGGTGTGCTAAAATTCACAAAGAAGGGTATTGACTTTTTGAAGAAGCCAAAATCATTTAAGATCGTTATTAATAACCAGTATGAAGAAGCGAATGCGGATGATGACGAAGGTGCAGAATCTGCAGAAGCTGCTGCCGTGGATGACAAGTTATTCGAAATGCTGAAAGAGATTCGTCAAAAAGAAGCAAAGAAAAAAAGTTTACCGCCATTTGTGCTTTTCCTTGAGTCATCGTTGCAGGATATGGCAACACTTTACCCTATTACACTAACCGATCTGGAAAAATGCCAGGGAATTAGCAAGGGAAAGGCGTTGCGATACGGAAAGCCCTTCATTGATCTGATCGCAAAATATGTGGAGGATAATAATATCGAACGTCCCGATGATTTTGTAATGAAGAGTGTGGTAAATAAAAGCGGCAACAAAGTTTTTATCATTCAGAACATTGACAAGAAAATTCCGCTGGAGACGATTGCAAAAAACAAAGGCATGAAGATGGAAGAGCTACTGGAAGAAATGGAAACCATTGCCGCAAGCGGGACCAAGCTCAATCTCGACTATGCTCTTTCGCAATTGCTTGATGAATATGACCAGGAAGAGATTATTGAATATTTCAAAAGTTGTGAAACCTCGTCACTACAGGTGGCACAAGAAGAATTGTCCGAGCATAATTTTACATGGGAGCAATTGAAGCTGATGCGGATAAAGTTCCTCGGGCAATATGGGAATTGATCGTTAACCAAAAACCAAATATCATGGCTGCAAAAAAAAGAACAACTCATCGCAGTTCCTCCGGAAAAAAACTCTATGCAGTAAGAGATGAAAAGGGTCGGTTTGTTGATATACAAATCTATAAAAGGGCTCACGGCTCCGATATTAAAAGAAAAAGCAAAAAAGAAAAGAAATAAGAAACCCTTCGATGCAAAGAACCAATTACCCCTCCGGCGCTAAATGGGAAGATATTGTCGGCTATAGCCGTGCGGTAAAGATCGGGAACGTTATCGAAGTAACGGGAACCGTTGCAGTTGACGACAACAGCAATCTTGTTGGCGGCAATGATGCCTATGAACAAACAAAGTTCATCATTCAGAAAATAGAAAAAGTTTTACAAAAAGCTGGCGCATCGTTAAAAGATGTTGTGCGGACAAGAATGTTTGTCACTGATATTTCCCGTTGGGAAGAGTATGGAAAAGCTCATGGCGAATTTTTCAAAGATATTAAGCCGTGCACAAGCATGATAGAAATAAAAGGTTTGATTGCCCCCGAATATTTGATCGAAATTGAAGCAACTGCAATCATCAGTGAATAACTTCGCTGAATGAGCACTCCTTTTATTGATTCAAAACTTCCCAATGTAGGTACTACCATATTTACTGTAATGAGTGGTTTGGCCAATCAATACAATGCCATCAATCTTGGTCAGGGCTTTCCTGATTATCAAATGAACGAAGAGTTGATGAACAAAGTAAATGGTGTAATGCAGAAAGGATGGAACCAGTATGTGCCGATGCAGGGTTATATGCCATTAAGAGAATCGATCGCAGAGAAAGTTGAATACCTATATCAAACAAAAATTAATCCCGACACACAAATTACAATTACCCCCGGAGGAACATATGCCATTTACACAGCCCTGACAACCGTATTGCAGCCTGGCGATGAAGTAATAATTTTTGAACCCGCATACGATAGTTATATTCCAAATGTTGAAATTAATGGTGCTATTCCTGTTCTCATTGATCTAAAATTTCCCGAATACAGAATAGATTGGAATGAGGTGAGAAAAAAAATTTCTCCAAAAACAAAAGTGATCATGCTGAATAGCCCGCATAATCCAACCGGCGCAGTATTGATGGAAGAAGATATAAGGCAACTAAGCGACATCATAAAAGACACAAATATTTTTATCGTAAGTGATGAAGTGTATGAACATCTCATCTTTGATAGTATTTCTCACCAGTCCATACTTCGTTATCCTGATCTGCTGGAAAGAAGTTTTATATGTTTTTCTTTTGGTAAAACATATAATTGCACCGGTTGGAAATTGGGTTATTGTATTTCATCCCCTGCCTCAATGATTGAGTTCAGAAAAGTTCACCAATTCAATTGTTTTTGCTGTCACACTCCTTCGCAGGTTGCGCTGGCAGATTTTTTAAAAAATAAAGACGCTTATTTATCTCTCAGTGGGTTCATGCAACAGAAAAGAGATCGTTTTATTGAGCTGATGAAACAAACAAAATTTGATTTACTTAACAGCAGCGGCAGCTATTTTGTTTGTGCAAAATATGATCGTATAAGCGATGAACCGGATAAAGAGTTTGCTATTCGTATCACAAAAGAATTTGCTGTAGCAACAATTCCTGTTTCTGTATTTTATAAATCAGGTACCGATAATAAAGTAATTCGTTTTTGTTTTTCGAAGAAGAACGAAACTCTTGAACTGGCTGCAGAACGACTGGCAAAAATTTCATGATAAAAGATGCCCGATACAAAGGAATCGTTTTTATGCTGATGGCAGCATTGTGTTTTTCTTTGATGGGTGGCGCCGCAAAAGCATTAAAAGAAGTTTTCTCCGCTGGCCAGCTTGTACTTTATCGCAATGCTATTGGAATGATCTTTCTTGTTCCCGGGCTGCTTATAAGGCCGCCTGTTCAACAAGGCGGCAAGTTCCTGCGGCTTGCATTTCGAGGATTAATGGGGGCACTTGCATTATACACTTTGTTATATTGTATTCTGCATCTCCCCCTGGGTACTGCGATGAGCTATAATCTTACTTCGGCTTTATTCATTGCGATCTTTTCATTTATTTTTTTTGGAGAATATCACGGAAGAAAAGTTTTGTTCGCGGTGATACTTGGCTTTACGGGAATGTTACTTATTTATAAACCTGTGATGCATTTTCCCTGGTATTATCATGCAACAGGTTTAATGTCAGGAATTATTTCTGCTATTGCTTATTTAACCCTCGGAAGATTAGCTGCGTATTATGATTCCAGGGTTATCGTTCTATCATTTTTAGTGGCTGGCGTTTTGTTACCTTCTGTTTCCCTGTTAATCCATTACTCTTTCGATATTCCTTCAGATGGGATTTTTATTATTGATTGGAAGTGGCCCGTTGGTAAGGAGTGGTTCATCGTTTTATTTATGGGGGTTGCTGCCCTGTTCGGACAATACTTTGTTACAAAAGCCTATGGCGCCGATAAGGCCGGAATAGTTTCAGTGTTTGGATATTCAAATATCATCTACTCTGTTTTTATCGGCATGTTGTTGGGCGATGCCTTTCCTGATCTGATGAGTTGGGCAGGAATTTCTTGTATAATTATCAGTGGCGTTATCATTTCTCTCTTCAAAAGAAGTCAGCTACCCGACGATTAAAATAATTCTTGTAAAAAAATTTGGTAGTGTCAGTTTTCTAATCGTATATTTGCGATATAAGGTTTTAGGCGGATGATTCCGTCTTTTTATTTAAACACATTCATCGTATAAAAACGATTAACAAATGGCCATTCATAAAAAAGAAGAGTTTTCTCAAAAAGAACAGGACCTGGCAGCTTTTGCAAAAGCATTAAGTCACCCGGCTCGTATTGCAATATTAAAAATGCTGGCACAAAAAAATGAATGTATCTGCGGGGAAATAGTAGATGTGTTGCCGTTGGCACAAAGTACCGTAAGCCAGCATTTGAAAGAATTAAAAAATGCGGGGTTAATTGACGGCACGATCGATGGGCCCCGCAGTTGTTATTGTATTAATTGGAAAGCATTTGAAAAATTTAATACTGAATTCAGTTTTTTATTTGAAAAACTAAAAACAACAAATGCGAAATGTTGCTAAACTATTTTATGCAAAATAAAATTATATATAGGAGTGATAATAAACCCGAGCCGCGGCTGTTGGTTGACAAAGACGTTGTCTCGGGATCTTTATTTTGGTCAATTGAGGGAATGAATTTGCAATTCACATGGTTTGATGTGCCTGCTAATACCAATTTTCCAAATCATAAACACGACAGCGAGCAGATAACTTACGTTCTCGATGGAGAATTATTTTTTGAAAGCGAAAATTCCGTTTATAAATTATCAAAAGGCGATTGTATCCTGGTTCCCGGCAATATCGATCATAAAGTATGGACAGAAAGCTTTCCTGCAAAAGCGGTTGATGCCTGGTCTCCGGTTAATAAAGCTTATGCAACAAATGAAGATTTTTTAAACAAATAAAAATTAGCCATGAAAAATGAAACAGAAATCAAAGAGCTGGTAAGAGAAAAATACTCCCAGATCGCTTCACAATCAAAAAATCAGAATGTAAGTTCTTGCTGTGGGGCAACCGGTTGTGGCGGTGACGAGGTTTATAATATTATGGCCGACGATTACTCAAAACTTGATGGCTATGTAGCGGATGCTGATTTGGGATTGGGCTGTGGGCTTCCTACGGAGTTTGCTCAGATCAAGGCAGGTGACACGGTGATCGATCTTGGCAGCGGTGCCGGTAATGACGCTTTCATTGCAAGGCGTATTGTTGGTGAACGTGGTCGTGTGATCGGCATAGATATCACAGAAAAAATGATTGAACTGGCGAAAGAGAATGCAGATAAACTTGGTTATAAAAATGTAGAGTTTCGCCATGGCGATATAGACAGTATGCCTTTATTCAGCAACAAAGCTGATGTAGTTGTTAGCAATTGTGTGTTGAATCTTGTTCCGAATAAACACAAAGTGTTTAGTGAGGTTTTCAGAGTATTAAAACCCGGCGGGCATTTTTCCATCTCTGATATTGTGGTCGAAGGAGAGCTTCCTTCAAAATGGAAAGAGATAGCAGAATTATATGTGGGTTGTGTATCCGGCGCAATTCAAAAAAGTGAATATCTCGGCATTATTGAAGAAGCCGGTTTTACAAACACTGCACTTCAAAAAGATAAAACAATCGTAATACCAGATGATATTCTTGCTGAATATTTAAGCAAAGAGGAGATCGAGGAATATAAAAAAGGCAAAGTGAGAATTACAAGCATTACTGTGTATGCAGACAAGCCTTCTAAAGATGAAAGAAAATGCTGTGAGCCCGGCAGTGGATGCTGTTAAAATTTTTTAAACGAAAATTATAATCATGAAAAAAATTATTTTTTTACAACTGCTGTTGTGTACAACGCTATTTGCGTTTTCGCAAAGCGCCAAACAAATCCCTCCTGCATGGGGGCATTACAAAAAGCTTTCTGCTTATAGTACTAAGCCAACAAAGGGAATGGAGGCTTTTGACACACTTCATTTCGTTCTTGCATCGGGTGAAACAAAAGTTGAGCATGTTGAGAGAATCGGCGGACCTTCTGTAGAAAAAACAAAAGCCCCCGAATCAAAGTGTGATCCTGCTACTTGTCAACCGGGTGAATTAATTGGAAATGGAAAAAAAAGAATCCCTTATTATTTAAACGCAACGGAAAAATTCTTTATCCCGGATTTTCCTGCTAATAGTTCTGCACAAACCCGGGCCGAGTTGGATTACCTTTTGCAACTCCAGCAGCAAAGAAGCGAAGAAGACATAAGGGCTTCTATGTTTTATGCCGGCGTTTATTATAGAACTTCTGTTGAGCCGACAGATAATGATTATAAAAAATTTCAGCGCAATCTCTTTCACATCGGCAGAAGCATTGGCACCTGGTTCAATGCCGATTCTTTGCCATTAACTGCGGCTCTTGTCGCTAATGTGTGGAAGGATGCAGAATATCTGATCTGGAAGTATAAAAATTATTTCATTCGTATTCGTCCTTACAAGCTGGAATCAAAACTTCAAAATCTTGAAGAAACAAATTGGGCGGCTTACCCAAGTGGCCACGCTACTAACTCTTATGTAAATGCTTATTTATATTCAGAACTTCTTCCTGAATTCAGTTCGTTCTTTATAAAAGATGCTTATGATATGGCACATTCAAGAGAAATTATTGGTGTGCATTATCCAAGCGATTCGGAAAGTGGTCGTGTGCTTGCCTGGCAAATTGTGAAGCGATTATTGTTAAATGAAAAATTCAAAAAAGATTTTGAGGCGGCAAAAGAAGAAATAAAAAGAGTAAAGGAACAAAAAGGATTTTAAGATAGTATCATAATTGTTAACCCTAAAAGTAAAGCCATGAAAAAACAAATGAAAGATCCGGGTTGCGGATGTGGTGGCGGTTGTTGCACAGGTGCAATGGTCGACTAATGTTACATCAGCCCATCGTTTAAACGGTGGGCTTTGGTTAAATTTATGTTCATGAAAAAGAAATTACTTTTTGTTTGTGTTGAGAACAGTAATCGATCTCAAATGAGCCAGGCTTTTGCAAAAAAGCTGGGCGGAGAAAATGTAGAGGCATACAGTGCCGGAAGTAATCCAAGTGGTATTGTAAACCCGAAAGCGATCGCCGCAATGAAAGAACTTGGTTATGATCTAAGCAAACATGAAAGCAAATCATTAAAAGATGTTGAACAATTTGCGCCGTTTGATGCCGTAGTGACAATGGGCTGTGGTGATGCCTGTCCCTGGATACCTGCAAAAAAATTCATTGACTGGGAAATACCCGACCCTAAAAACATGGAGCCGGTTGAATTCAATAAAGTAAGAGATCTTATCGGGAATAAAGTAAAAGAGTTGCTGACATCAATCTAATCTTTTGGGTGTAATATATTTTTCTGGTATCGGTGTTTCTTTGCTTTCACTTTGCCAAAGAATAGTAACTACCCACCAGCGTTTGCCATCATACCAAAGCTGAAAGCTATTAATACCCCTCATAAATGGTTTTTCATCCGCCAGAGTTTTTTTGCTTTCATATGTGCTGAATACATGAACGATATTTCCGAATTGTTCTGTCTTGTTACCTATCTCTTTTTCAAAAAATCCATCTTTCTCCAGAAATGGTCCGGAGTTAGTGATGTATTCTTCTATTGTAAGTGTTCTTCTTGTGGATTCTCCTGTTGGTCGTTTACCCGTTGGGATCATTCTTGCATCTGGCACAAACAAGGTTCGCATTCTATCCCAATTTCTTTTTTGTCCGGCAGGCCCGCTGATAACATCGTACACCGCGGCAACAATTGCCTCTGGCGATGAAACATCTTTTGGATCAGCGGGAATACTATCTGTTGCAACGCCTGTTGCTTTTATTGTTATATAAAAGAAAACAATTGTTACAAGCATCAATGCTCTTTTCATTTATTGAATTTTTATTGAAGTTAATTATTTGAAAACTCATTTCCTTTTCCGTTCATAAATCTGCTCGTGGTTTGTTTACTTTGTATAAATTTCTTATTTGAACTCTCCGATACTTTCAAACCGAACATATATTTTTCTTTTCTCTCTGTTGGGGGTTGTTTACGTCGCGGGGCTTTTTGTACCATTGATGGATAATGATTCGGCTCATCATGCGGACATTGGCTTGCGAATGTTTCTTACCGGTGACTATGTAAATCTTATTGATCATCGCGGTGATTATATTGATAAGCCGCATTTCCTTTTCTGGACATCTGCATTAAGCTATCATATTTTTGGCGTCACTTCTTTTGCCTACCGCTTTCCTTCTTTTCTTTTTACTATTCTTGGCACTTATTCAATTTTTCGCTTAGGAAAAGAATTGTACGATGGTGAGATCGGAAAACTAGCCGCACTAATCGCGGCTTCATCTTTCTGTTACATTCTTGCCAACAACGATGTACGAATGGATGCGATATTAACCGCAGCCATTGCATTTGCAACATGGCAACTGGTGGCTTACGTACATCATCGAAAATTTATTTTTCTTGTTGGCGCTGCGCTAGGATTGGCAATTGGCTTTTGTACAAAGGGTCACGTAGGATTGGCTACTCCTGTAGCTGGTGTCTTCTTTTATATTTTATATAAAAAAGACTGGAAGATATTGTTTAACTGGCATTGGCTGGTTGTAGTTTTTCTTTTTGCGCTTTTTATTTCTCCTGTTGTTTATTGCTATTATCTCCAATTCAATCTTCATCCTGAAAAAATTTCACAGGGAATAAAAGGAGTAAACGGGGTTAAATATATTTTATGGAGCCACAGCTTTGACCGTATAAAAGGACACAAAAGATTTGGTGCCGTGGGCAAAGAAGATCATTTCTTTTTCCTTCATACATTTCTATGGACATTTGCGCCCTGGTCTTTTGTTGCCTTTATTGCTTTGGTAATTCGTTTGAAGAATTTCTTTGAAAAGAAAGAAGAGTGGTTAAGTACCGGTGTGTTTGTGATGTTAGCGGCATTGATAAATTTTTCAAACTTCAAATTGCCACACTATATGCCGATCCTTGCGCCGGCAACAGCATTAACGGCTGCGCATTTGTTTGTTTTAAGATGGAATGACGACCGCTGGAAAAGAGTTTTTTATATTATTCAACTATTTGCTTCAATATTATTACTTGCCGCGGCTGCTTTAGTGAATGCCTGGGCATTTCCTGTAAAAAATACTTTTGTTCTTATCGGCCTTATATTTTTTCTTTCAATCGCATTTTATTTTTTATTAAGTAAAGGGTTTTCAAGGATTCAAAAATCAATAACCGTTTCGGTTGCGTCCATTGCTTTATTTTTCTTTTTACTGAATACAAATTTTTATCCGCAGCTGCTCACTTACCAGGGCGGTAAGCCGCTTGCCGATATAACAAGAGGCGTTGCCGATCCGGAAAATGTTTATTTCTGGAAAAACACCTTTAGCTCTTCTTATAGTTTTTATTCCTCTTCTCTTCGCCAGGTGTATGGTGATTCATTAAAACAAACAGGAAAAGTTTTCTGGCTGATCTATGAAAGATCACAGCAGGCGGAAATTGATTCTGCCGGTTTTGTTTTGGGAAAATCTTTTTCTGTACAGGATTATGAGATCACAAGACTGAAAAAGAATTTTATCGATCCTGCTACAAGAAAAGAGTCATTGGATGAAATGGTAATGGCAGAAGTGAAGAATGAATAGATTAATTTTTAACCTTTATATATTTCTCGGTATTGATCCTGTTGATGCCTTCTGCTTCTATTTTCTCAACCCCGTTTTGAATAAGTATATCGCCGTTTATCGTTACCGTAAAAGTAAAATCGTGTCCTTCCCATTCTTTTGCATTGCAATACTCAAGATGTTCGGTATAGCTATTACCTGTAAGTGTGTAGCGACCTCCTCCTGCAGAAAATCCCGATGTCGAATCTTTTCTTAGATCATGCAACAAAAATGCAAAATGCGAGTCATTGATGATCTTAATAAATGATTTGTCTTTTGTATAATCCGTAACTGTTGTATCGCCTTTTTCTATAAGCGTGCCGGTAAGTAATTTCCATGTTCCAAGAATAGGATTTGTGGTTGTTGTGTTGCTTTGTGGCTTTTCATTGCACGAGATCATACAAACGAAAAATAAAATGGTGGTGGTTAATTTTAGCATTGTGCAATTTATGATATCTTATGCTAACGGTTCGGGGCTGGCTTGTTGGCAGCGTGGACTTTTCTTCGCTTGTTTACCTTCAGAACATATTGAATAACTGAGAATGATTTTTCTTTCCGCAGGTCTGAAATACCATAATACTACAAGGCGGGGATTTCATCTAATTTATTTTGAAACTCTTCAGGAATGGAGCACCTCCTCGCTGTCTTTGCAATCCCGATGGCTATCGGGATCAGACCCTTAGTGAGCCACGGAATCCCCTGGCTGCATAATAAGATTCCGCACCGTTATGATACAAGAAGACGGTGTCGTAGCGACGATCACAAAAGAGGGCACCACCGAGTTCTCTGATATCATCAGGGGTTTGAACCCAGCTCGATGTTTTCAAATCGAACTCTCCAAGTTTCTGCAACTCCCGGTATTGTTCTTCCGTTAAAAGCTCAATGCCCATGTCGGCTGCCATATCAATAGCATTGTTTTTTGGTTTATGTTCTTTCCTTGACTCCAGAGCTTCACGGTCGTAACAAAGACTTCTGCGGTCTTTAGGACTTTCTGCTGAACAATCATAAAAAATGTATTCACCCGTCTTTTTATCATAACCACCAACATCCGGTTCACCGCCGGTTATTTCCATGTCATCGAGTGACCACAGTTTTTCAGGATTAGCTTCTAACCTTGCTTGTACTTTAGCCCATTCAAGATCTTTATGGCGTTTCATGTTTTTTTCAAACCGGGTTTTCAATACTCTGAGTAGCTCTTCACTTTGTTCGGATGACAATTTCTTTTTATTGCTTTTAGTGTTGTTCATGGTTTTATATTATCTCGAATTTACTAATCATTTAATCCCTTTCCGTTGAGAATTTGCTTCATAGATTTTTCAATCCTTGACTCACGGGTTTTGGATAGTTTGGGTTGAGAAAAATAAAAAATGTATCCTCTCTGCCGTCCCGGTGTCAATGCGTCAAAAGCGGTTTTCAATGCAGGTGTCTTATTTAACTTCTTTTGAAACTCTTCAGGAATTTTGTATTCTGATGTCTTTTTCAATTTCACTTTCAAACCGACTCTTTCCACTTCAATGGCTTCATAAACGTATGCTTTCAAAATTTTTTCCATCTTAACTATTTCCGGAATATTGGTGAAGCGGATCTGCCGTGCCGACTGCACATTCTTCGTTTGCTGGATCAGGATACCATTGGGATCATTTAACAAGGCACCTTTAAAAAACAAAAGAGCACAGTATTCTTTAAACCCATGTATTAAAACAACGTTTGTGTTCTGAAACGTGTAACAAGGACAACCCCACTTCAATTCTTCGATCAGTCCACAATCAAGGACGGTCGTTCTTAATTTCTCATTTTCTTTCTGCCACTTTGTGTCCTTACTAAAAAACCAATCAGCTTTCGGATTCATACAGTTGATTTATTGATTAACTAAAACTAATTTTCTATCAGCAGGTCTGAAATACCAGGATACCACAGTCAGGATCAAAAGTAACAACGGCGGAAATATTTCACCCAGTGAATTACCCGCAGCGATATGTGTAAATATCGCTCCTGTCATCATAAAGAAAAAGCCTGCATAAGCCCATTCTTTTAGTAAAGGAAATTTAGGAATAAGCAATGCTACAACTCCAAAAATTTTACAAACACCCAGTACTGTTACAAAATAGACAGGATAGCCCAAATGTGTCATACTATCTACACTTCCCGGGCCATCACCTTTTAACCTGAATAACTGTACTGCTCCGGTTGATAGCATTCCTAATGAAAGCCAAATGGTAGCGATCCAATAAATGATCTTGTTTCTCTTTTTCATAACGTGTTATTTTAATTTGTTTAGAATGTCTTGTATCCGGTTGTGTGCCATATTGATCCCCTGGGTAAATGGTAACTTCAACAATTGGTCCCTGACTTCAACTGATCTATAAATTACATGCATGTTGAGTTTGCTGGTATCGTCAGTAAGTTTTTCAAATTCTAAGAACTCAAGTTGAACGCCAAAAGATGAATTCTCCATTTCAAATGTCCGTGTGATCTTTTGGTTCAGAACAACCTCATGGATCGTCCCATTGAACCCGTGTTTGTTTCCTTTGGGATCGGTTGTTTCAAATTGGTAAGCGCCATGCTTTTTATTTTCCAATTTCAACACTCTTGTTCCCATCCATTGCTCAACGATCTCTGGATCTTCATACGCCTTAAAAAGTAATTCTTGTGGCAGATCAAATTCCCTTGTGATCATTAATTCCTGTTTGCCGTCTTCGGCATGGATATTTGTTTTTCGTTCCATTGCATTCTATTTTTTGGATTTGTATTTTTTCATTACGGTTTCTAATTTATTAAATCGGTCATCCCACATTTTACGGAATGGTTCAATAAATTCTGCTATTTCTTTCATTTTTTTTGGATTGAAATGATAATAAACCTCCCTGCCGTTGTATTCTTGTTCAAGCAATTCACATTCGGTAAGTATTTGCAGGTGTTTTGAAACTGTCGGTCTTGCTGTATCAAAGTTTGCGGCTATGGCTCCGGCTGTCAGAGATTGCGATGCAACCAACATGAGTATGGCCCTTCTTGTTGGGTCTGCTATGGCTTGAAAAACGTCTCGTCTCAGATTCATTGTGTAGCTATTTGGCTACAAATATATGTGTAGTCATTTAACTACGCAAATTTTTTTTTCGTTTTTTCTATAAGTTAGTGAAGGGCTGTTCCATGAAAGTATGTTGAGAGATGTTCCGTCGTTAATTGTTTACCTGATTATCAATATGTTTAATACCTTTTTGGAAGATTTTAAAACTTGCAACAATGCATCCGCTTATTCGGCTATTCTATTAATCTTATAATCCCGCCTTCTTACTTATTTCCAGCATTCTCTCGATCGGTTTCTTTGCTGCCAATCTTAATTCTTCATCCATCGTTATTTCAGGCACCTCATACTCCATGCAGAGATAAAGCTTCTCAAGAGTATTGCGCTTCATATGAGGGCAGTCATTGCAGGCGCAATTGTTCTCAGGGGGTGCGGGAATAAAAGTTTTAGTTGGATTTGCTTTTTGCATCTGGTGGATGATGCCTGTTTCAGTAACAACTATAAATTCTTTCGCATCATCTTTCTGAGTATACTTGAGTAATCCTGTTGTGCTGCCGATAAAATCTGCAATGCGTAAAACAGGATCTTCGCATTCGGGATGTGCAATAACTTTTGCATTCGGATGTCTCACTTTTAGTTTAGTGATTTTTTGCAAACTAAAAATTTCATGTACCATGCAAGCACCGTTCCAGAGCAACATGTTTCTTCCTGTTACTTTATTGATATAAGCTCCCAAATTTTTATCCGGTGCAAAAATTATTTTCTGTTCTTTCGGAAAACTTTCAACAACAACCTTTGCGTTGCTGCTCGTGCATATCACATCGCTCAATGCTTTTATTCCTGCGCTGCAGTTGATATAGCTCACTACGACATGATCAGGATGTTCATCTTTAAATTTTTTAAACAATGGTGGCGGACAACTATCGCTGAGTGAACAACCAGCTTTCAGATCTGGTATCACAACTTTTTTTGTAGGGTTTAAGATTTTTGCTGTCTCTGCCATGAAATGCACACCGGCAAAAACGATCATGTCAGCACTTGTTTTTTCTGCCTGTTGTGCTAATCCCAAACTATCGCCAATGTAATCAGCCACATCCTGTATGTCCGGCTCCTGGTAGTAATGCGCCAACAGAATAGCATTTTTTTCTTTTTTCAATCGTTCGATCTCTGCAAAGAGATCAAGGCTGGGATCCGTTTCTATATCGAGAAAACCATTTCTTTCAATTTCGTTTTTTGCGGCGGTTAATATTTCTGAATTCATCTCACAAATTTTTCGGGATTGCAATATTCCACTTCACAATCGGATTTTTAAAATCAATTTTTTTTTAGTGTATTAATAGTATTATATAATATTTATAAAAAAGAGTTTATTATTATTACAGCTGTGAATTCGTGGAAAAGATTCTACACGAAATTACGCAGTTATGATTATTAACATTAAAAGCAATAGGAATCCACAGCCAATACTGTTGTCAGCCGCAGATCTCAGCCTTATATTCACAATCTTGTGGAAACAAGTTTCTGGATAAAAGGCTCACCAAAAATTTAAAAAGAGCATGTGGATAGAGTATGGATTAAGTAACAATAACCAACACTAACAGTTCTTAGTCTGTTCTTTTAAACTTTCAAGCATCCAACCTTTCTGTTTCATGTTAACGTTTCACCAACCGTTATTAACAGTAAATATCATTTTCTAACACGTCTTTGGGGAGAAAAAGATGAAGCGCTGATTCAAAAAACTGTCAAAAAGCAGGAGTAATTAAAAAAACTAACTTTACTGATCTCAAATTCTATGTATGAAACATATTAATAAACTCAAGAAAATAATTTTCCCTTTACTCTTATCCTTAATCTCAATCTTCTCTTTTGCCAATGAAGGCATGTGGCTTCCATTACTATTGGAAAAGTTAAATGAAAAAGAAATGAAGAGCCTCGGCATGAAGATAAGCGCAAAAGATATTTATAGTATTAATAGCGGAAGTTTGAAAGATGCCATTGTAAGTCTTGGCGGTTTTTGTACGGGAGAGATCGTTTCAAACAGGGGGCTCTTGCTTACTAATCATCATTGCGGGTTTGATGCTGTACAAAATCATTCAACACTTGAACATAATTATATAAGAGATGGGTTTTGGGCAATGAGTAACAGTGAAGAACTTCCTAATCCTGGTTTATTTGTAACATTTATTATAAGAATTGATGATGTAACAAAACAAGTATTAAATGGAGTAACATCTGCAATGAGCGAAAGCGAAAGACAATCACAGGTGGACAAGAATATGGAAGCGTTGCGCAACACGGTAAAAAAAGAAAGCTATCAGAAAGTATTAATCCGCGGGTTCTTTGAAAACAATCAATATTTTCTTTTTATTACTGAAACATATAATGATGTTCGACTTGTTGGTGCGCCCCCATCTGCTATTGGCAATTTTGGAAAAGATACCGATAACTGGATGTGGCCCCGTCACACAGGAGATTTTTCCATGTTTCGTATTTATGCAGGCAAAGACAACAAACCCGCAGATTATTCTCCTGATAATATTCCATACACTCCAAAAAAATCGTTGACCATTTCACTCAATGGTGTTAAAGAAGGCGACTTCACAATGGTGTTTGGTTTTCCCGGAAGAACAACGGAGTATTTACCGGCATCTGCCGTTGAGCAAATAATTACAGTGAACGATCCCGCAAAAATTTCAATTCGTGAAAAAGCACTAGGTATCATGGATGAATTTATGAGAAAAGAGGAGCAGATAAAAATTCAGTATGCTTCAAAATATGCAGGTGTTGAAAATGCATATAAAAAATGGAAAGGCGAAGTCCTTGGTCTTACAAGAACCGATGTACTGAGTAAAAAGAAAACCTATGAAGCGGAATTTCAAAAAAGAGTTTTGGCAAACCCCCAATGGAAAACAAAATATGGAAGTGTCTTACAGGATTTAAATACTGCTTATGCAGAAATAAGGCCTTACGGTTATGCAAGAGATTATTTTAATGAGATCATAAGCAAAATAGAATTGTTTACTGTAGCCGGACAACTTAGTTCACTGGTGAATGCTTTTGATGATGGAGGCGAAGCGGCTTATGCAAAAAGAAAAAAAGAAGTGATCGATTTTCTTAATGGCTTTTTCCCCGAACATAATACCGAAGTTGATAAAAAACTTTTTGCCGCATTAATGAATATGTATGTGACGGACCAGGAAAAAGGAAACACATCGCCGATGATGAAAGAAAAAGCAATGTCGGTAGCCGGAGATTTTGATAAGCTGGCAGAAAAAGTTTATAAAGAAACAACCATATTGAATGCGAAAGCCCTTAATGATAAGCTGCAACAATCAACCGGCGATGTTATAAATTATATCAGCAGTGATAATGCCATTAAACTATACAATGATATTTTAAGAACCTACCAGTCGCAGGTACAGGGAAAGCTTAATGAGATCCAGGCAAGGATCAATAAGTTGCAAAGAATATATATGCAGGCACAGATGGATGTTTTTAAAGAAAAGAAATTTTATCCTGACGCCAACAGCACATTACGTATCACTTACGGAAATGTAAAAGGTTATGAAGCAAGAGACGCGGTCAGGTATGATTTTTACACCTATCTCGATGGAGTGATGGAAAAATATAAACCCGGCGATTATGAGTTTGATGTTCCTGAAAAACTAAGAACACTTTATCAGGTGAAAGATTATGGCCCTTATGCTGTCAACGGCAAATTACCGGTTTGCATTATCGCCGCTAATCATACTACCGGAGGAAATAGCGGCAGCCCGGCGCTTGATGCCAACGGTTATCTTATCGGCCTCAATTTTGACCGAGTATGGGAAGGAACAATGAGCGATATAAACTATGACCCTACAATTTGCCGAAACATTATGGTAGATATCCGTTATGTATTATTCATCATTGATAAGTTTGCCGGCGCAAAACATCTTATTAAAGAGATGAATCTTGCTGTTGGACCGAAAAAGATATAATAACGGGCTATCAGCAGACAATAAACTGCAACTGTAGTTCCGGCCATCCGCCGTTACTCCGCCACAAGACGGCGCATAGATGTCACACCGAGCTTGTCGATGTGTTCTGCGGGGTAATCCCTGCCCGTCCGGCCAGGCGGGGCTTCTGTCCGGCAGCCCATCAGCGACGGAATGAAACCCGTCAAAGAAAGCCTGTTTTTCCACAGTTTTTCCCCTATTTTTGCCCTCCTCCAAAGGGGGCCTTTGGACTTTTTATAACCCTACAATATTATTATGTCAGTTATTCAGAGCATTCGTGAAAAGTATGCAAAGTGGGCAGTAATAGCTATTGCATTAGCACTCTTAGGATTTATTCTAACCGATTATTTCCAGGCAAAGAATAGAATGGGTTCAGGAAATTCATCAACACTGGGCATCGTGAATGGAAAAAAAATTAACTATGTCGAGTTTGAAACCAAACTAAAAGTAAGAGATGACCAGCAACAAGCAGCCGCGCAGCAACAAGGACGAGAATACACAGAGGCGGAAAAACACCAAACCGCCGAAGGGTTATGGAACCAGGAAGTGGAAGAAATTCTTATGACATCTGAATTTAAAAAACTCGGTATTGATGTTGGCAAAAAAGAATTTAATGATTACTTGTTTGGACAAAACCCTCCTGCAGATTTAAGACAACGTTTTTCTGATCAGCAGGGAAATTATGATGGAGCTGCAGCACAGAATGCGATCAATCAATTGAGAAGAAGCCCTAACCAGGCCGATAAGGACCAGTTAGATGCTTATCTGGCATCACTTGAATACGGTCGCAAGATGGAAAAATATAATTCACTTCTCACCAATTCTGTTTATTATCCTAAATGGTATGTTGAAAAACAAAATGCAGAAGCTGCGGGCCTGGCAAAAGTTTCTTTTGTTAGTTATCCTTATTCAAAAATTTTTGATAGCACAATAAAAATTTCTGACAAGGAGATAGAGGAATATGTAAGCAAGAACAAAGATCAGTTCAAGCAACAGGAAAACCGAAGCATTAATTATGTAATATTTGATGCAGCGCCAACCGCTGCAGACTCGGCACAATTAAGAAAACAACTCTCCGATCTTAAAGCAGAGTTTTCAGCCGAATCGGAACCGATAAGATTTCTATCACGTTATGGCAGTACCATCCCTTATTCTGATGTGTATGTTGCAAAGTCTTTGATCAAAATCCCTGCTAAAGACAGTGTACTTGCCCTTGTAAAAAATGCTGTCTATGGCCCCTATCTTGATGATCATACTTATGCATTGGCAAAAATGATTGATATAAAAATATTGCCCGATTCTGTAAGATGCCGTCACGTATTGATAAGCACAGATGTTTCGCAAGGAGGATTTGCCGATAGTATAGCTAAAAAGAAAATGGACAGCGTAGAAGCTGCGATCAAAGGCGGAGCGCCCTGGGCAGATATGGTTCAGAAGTATAATCCGCAAAGCGATGGAAGCAGGCAAAAAAATGGGGAAATGACATTTAGCTCGTTTGATATGCAGCAGCCAAACTTTGCAAAAGAATTTGCTCAATTCACTTTATTCGATGGAAAAAAAGACGAAAAGAAAGTTGTGAAAACAAGTTTTGGTTATCATCTTATTGAAATATTGGAATTGAAGACCTCAGAGCCTCATTATAAGATTGCCTATTTCGCAAAAAATATAACCGCAAGTGATGAAACAGAAAGAGTGGTCCTCGAAGAA